>Ga0335075_10004044_pt1 | contig 22997 bp, 17 predicted proteins | sample Lox_Sample_24_FD_206723 | JGI IMG/M metagenome (GOLD analysis project Ga0335075, IMG submission 206723) | Soil microbial communities from Loxahatchee National Wildlife Refuge, Florida, United States - Lox_Sample_2.4 | ecosystem: Environmental > Terrestrial > Soil > Wetlands | place: USA...
CCGGCCCCGGGCCCGGCACGGGCGGGTACACCGTCACCCCGCACTCCAGCTCGATCACCACACGACCATCACCGCGGGTGGCTTCGCGGGCATCGCCAAAGAGTGCTGGACGGGGCTTCGCGTTAGATCGGGATCGACGGCCGTTGCGCGCTGGACCTGCTGGGTCCTTGGCTCCGCTGCGGATAGATTGTGGGTTTTTTGTGGGGTTGTTGGGCTGAGCGGAAGGAATCTGCTTCATGGCATTCCCGGACTTTCCGGGTCTGCCCAGGTCAGGGCGAGGTCCGGCGCTGCTGGCCTAGGTGGCGCATCAGGTACGAGCGTCCGCCTGAAAAGCGGAAGGTCGACAGTTCGATCCTGTCCCTGACCACCGTACTAGCACCCTATCTCCAGCCCTCTCACCTGCGAAAATGGCAGGAAGAGAGAGCATATTGACGCGACTTTCCAACCACCCCAAAGCGGGTATTCCGGACGCGGGTTCGGTGCCTGGACCGTGGGTCGAGAACAAAGCTCTGGCGCTACGGCGGAAGGCCGTGCACCGTCCCAAGCAGCTCGGGGCGGGTCCGTTCGCCGTTGACGTGGCGTCGTTCCGGCTGCACCTGGCGGCCGAGAACAAGGCGGCGGGGACGATCCGCACCTACGCCGAGGCGGCGCTGAGGTTCGCTGCCGCCCACCTGCTCCGCGAGACCGGCAAGACGCGGTGGGAGCAGGTCAGCGGACAGGACGTGCAGCGGTGGACGGTGCGGCTGCTGGCCCTGTACAGCGAGCGATGCCTACGCCCGTAACCAGTTCCGTGCGCTGCAGCAGTTCTTCCGGTGGCTGTCTGCCGAGGAGGGCATCCCCGACCCGATGGCCCGGCTGCGGCCTCCGAAGGTGGCGGGCAAGCCGGTGCCGTGCTTCACCAGCGTGGAACTTTCGCGACTGGGGAGGGTCTGCCGGAGCAGCTCGTTCGACGATCGGCGGGACGCCGCGATCATCGCGGTGTTCCTGGCGACGGGCGTCCGGCTCGCGAGATGGCCGGGATCCGCTATCACCCTGGTGATCCCTACCGCAGCGACGTCGACCTCGCCACCCGGGAGCTCACGGTGCGGGGAAAGGGCGGCAGGCCCCGGACGGTGAGGCTGTCCCATGAGGCCGCGCGCCGGTTGGGCCGACGCCGTCGACCTGGGCGAACCGGCCAGTCCGCCATCGAGTCCCTGGCCTCGGGACAGGGGCGAACGCCTGGCCGGACCATCCTGGAGGAAGGGCCATGGCGATGCTCACGTAGACGGGGCCGCTGTCAGTGTCCAGGCGCCAGTTGCCGAGCTGGTCCAGGTCCGTCTCGGCATACCGATACAGCAGTCCGGCGAGTTGCTCGGCCTCGTCCGCGCTCATGCGATCTGTCACGAGTCCCAATCATCCCGCGCACGCCGCAGGCCCGCGACAAGCGGGCGCAATAGCCCTCAGCCGGCCCGATGCGCGTAACCCGGCAGGCACGCCTTGCGGCGGCTTGTAATTCCGTCGGCATGCCATTCCGGGCTTGCTGCTGCTGTCCTGTTCAGCCCAGTCGCACGTACTCGTGGGGGGAGGCAGGGGGAACGTTGCCAGCGGCGACCATGTTGAACAGCAGCAGCACGTTCAGCTCACTGGCCTTTCTGCGAAGAAGGTCGTGCAGGTCCCTCATGGGAAAGTAGGCGAAGCGGCGATCGGCAGGCACGACGCCGTAGCCCTCGAAGCCGCCCACGGTCACCAGGCGCCATTCCCAGCCCAGCCCTGTGCACCACTGCTGGCCGAGCAGGCAGCCCAGGGCGAGTGACAAGTCGATCGCCCGCTCCTCGCCCGGGGGGTCTGCCCGTAGGCGCCCGATCACGTCGTTGATCGCGCGAACGACGGCGCTCGCAGAGGGAGCAGACCCCGGGTCAAGGCCCACGAGCCTGTACGCCTGGGGCAATAGGCCCTCAAGCTCGCGGAACTCTTCAGCGCTGAGCTCGCGTTCGTCCGGCATGCCGCCAAATCATAGCTGCACTGGGACATCGCGATGGTGGTGACATTCGCGCCGAACCGGTGACCTTCGCGAGCTGAAACGGAAGGATTCAGGCGGCGGGCCGGAGCGCGTTATCTAGTTCAGGGAGATGCGGCCTGACGGCCACTGAAGCACGCGAGTATAACCGGATGTTTAGTGCGGCCCTTACGGCTTCAGGCGGCGGACTGGCCATAAGCGCCGAATCGGTTCGGTGCTACTTTCGTCGAGGAGCGGCCATTTTGCAGTCACTATCGGTGAGGGCCTCGCGATAATGGGGTGGAGGGCTGACGGCTAGCCTCAGCGCGGCTGGCCTGTCTCGGGGTCGCTGTCGTGCGGGAACAGCGAGCCTTGGCGCGTCCGGCGGTAGCGGGCACTGGTGCTGCGGGGGCTGCTGCCGACGAGTTCCACTGACCCTTCGTCGCGCATGATCGTCAGCCAGCGCCGGACTGTCTGGTCATTGAGGCCTGTTCGTGCTGCCAGTTCCGCCCGTGGCAGGGTCTCGTCCCCGAGAGCGGTGAGCAGCGTTGTGCGGCGGTTGGCTCGCGCTGCCGTGCCGCTGTTGCGCGGGCCGAGCCTTGGGGACAGCCGGTACTGTGCCCATCGGCGGTTTCCTGCCTGGATGACGAGCTCACGGGCGACCAGGTCCTGCAACTCGGCGGTGGCGACCCGGGAATCGACACCCGTCGCGTTCCGGTAGGCGAGGTTGTCCAGGACTTCCTCCTCGCGGAGGATGGCCAGCGCGACGCACTGGCTGTCGGTAAGCCCGTGCTCGCCAAGGGCGGTTATCCACCTGACCGTGTTCTCGGAAAGGAGGGTGTGGTTGGGGAAGGTGACGATGAAGGACGAGATCCGGTCCTCGAACCGGGGCGGGCTCATTCCGGCGGTGAGCAGTGAGTCGAGCATGGAGCGGATGCCAGAGCCGCGGTTCTCGCAGACGGTCCGGGTCTCGCCAGGCAGTGGCACGTCCTCCAGTAGCTTGATGAGGGTGGCGTTGCGGGCGGAGGAGATTCCCTCCTCGCCGAGGCTGTCGATGGTGACCGGGCCGAACAGCCCGCCGGGGTTCTTGATGACCAGCCGGTCGGGGTACATCTCGACCTGGATCTGGGTGCCTCGGGCGCTGCCCGACAGGTCGCGGTGGACCAGGGCGTTGACGACTGCCTCCCGCAGGGCGGTCTCCGGGTACTCCCAGATGTCCTGCCGTCCCGCGTCCGCTATCACCGCGCGGCGTGACATGTTGCGGCGGATGGCGGCCAGGGTGTCGCGGGCAATGACGGGTATCGGGCCCTCAAGGGCCACGTTGTCCAGGAACCGCTCGCCGGCGGCGGACTGGGCGCCCGTGACGGTGGGGTAGTGGACGAAGGTGACCATCAGCTGGGGAAAGCCCTCCTGAGGGTAGGACCCCAGGGCCAGCAGGCCGGCGAGCGAGACGGCATCTGCTCCGTCATGGCCAGGCACGAGGACCTTCGCCCGGCGCAGGACGCCGAGGTGGTCAAGGTCCCTGAACGCGTAGGGCCGGCTGGTCCGCAGCCGTGCGACGAGGGCGTCGACGCTCGCCGGGACTAGGTCCCCGACCGTGGTCCCGGGTACCGCCTGCTCGTCGTCCCGGGGCTGCCCGCGCGAGGACAGCATCACCTGGACCTCATACGCTGACAGCCGCCGGTCACCGTCACTGACCCGGACGAAGCTGCCCTTGGTCATCCCCGCCCCGACATAGAAGCATGGCCTCTGGGCGGGATCGAGCTCGGGGATCTCCGCGACCACCACCTGCTCACCCTCGAACTGGTGGATGCGGATGAGCGGCCGCAGCGCGGGCTCCATCTCCGAGGAGCACATCGATCCGAGGTCAGCGGCAATCTTGGCCGGGTTCGGAAGGCGGGCGGGGGCGAACCCGCGGCCTTCATCGAGTCCCAGGATGACGACCCCGCCGCGAGTGTTGGAGAATGCTGACAGGGTCTCGCGGAGGGACTTAGGGAGTCCCCCGCGACTGTTCTTCACCTCGACGTCGGCGATGTCCGCTCCGAGCACCCGGAGGTTGGCAACGATCTCGGCTAGCTCGGTGTCAAGCATCCTGGCCCCTCGGCTCGCGCTCACATGCTAACTCACATGATAGTTAGCATGTGAGTTAGCATGTGAGGATTCGCGCGACATGATCGGGCACCGTGCCCGGGGAGCTGGTCCGGGAGCATCGGCGCTAGGGCCACGAGCGCGAGCTCGGCGGCAAGCCGTGCTGCTTCTGCGTAACCCGGGGCTACGGTTCCTGCGTGGCCGCGTCCCCACAGAATCCCCGCAAGTCCAGGTCGGTGTTGACGTCCCCCACAAAAAACCCACGGACAGCGCGGCACTTACCGGCACAATCCGTCATGGATGGTAAGCTCGTAGTGGTAGCGAAAACAACCCACAACTCGCCTTTGCGCAGGTCAAAGGGCTGGCGGGGTCTCGGTACGGGCAGAGGATATTTACGACAAACCCTCTGAAAAGCGGAAGGTCGACAGTTCGATCCTGTCCCTGACCACTGCTTCTGAACAGCCAAAACGCCCCGGCGGTCTCCCGCGCGGGGCGTTCCTGACGGCAACGTCTACGGTTCTGTGCGCATGGTCACACCCACCGGCCTACGCGGCGGTTGGACGTGACGTAGCGCGGCCGCACGAGGAGCACGGGCGAAGGCCTGCATTCTCCGCATCGCCGAGAAGCATCTCCTCGAAGGTCCAGCCTCGCCAACCGCACTCCAACGATTGGTGGTACACCGTGACTGTTCTCTTGCCGTAGTTTCGGACCTATAGAACGGGATCGTTCCTTATCGGCCTAATTTTTTCCAGTTCAATCTTGCTCGCCTTATTCTCTTCTTCAATCTCAATTTTTATTCTTTCCTGTCTTTTTCTTGTATTTTCTAGATCAATCCCAGTTCTGGCGAGGCTCCCGCGCAGCTTGGCATAGTGCCTGTTCAAAGCCTCGTTGAACCCAGGATGTCCTTCTCCCCGGCCAGGGCGACCCCGATCGCGGCGCAGAGGGCTTCCGAGGGCATGCCAATGCTGGACGCGCCCTGGCAGGCGCGTCCTGGGAGCGCCGTGCAGGGGACGACGCAGGCGGATGGCCGGGCTAGTGCGTGCTGGCTAGTCCGACGTCACTAGCTGAGCGCGTTGCCCGCGCGGACGGCCGATGTGAAGCGGCGCCAGTCGACAGGAGCCACTTGCAGAATCGGCCCGGTGCCGAACTGCTGGGTGTCACGCACGAGCACCGCGCCAGGGATGTGGCCGGCCTCGACGCATCCGCCACCTCCGTTGCCGCTGTAGCTGGACTTGCGCCAGCTGGGGTTCACTGCTGGCTCTTCCAATGTTCTACTGCCTCCTGAATGATGGCCCGCGACTCCTCGATCGTGAGGGCGTAGCCCCTGATTCGCTCGAACAACGCGACGGCCTTGCCAGTCAAAGGGCGATCATCCTGGGTCTGGTCCTCCACGTTGTACATCAACACAGTATCGGGGATCTCTGGGCCGCTGGCGACGTCGAACTGCCCCCTTCGGCCAGGGAAGTAGGTACTGTTCCGGACCACTTGAATAACTACGCTGGGCCGCCGCGACACCTCTACAAGGTCGGTCAGTTGCTGGATCATGACCCCGGGCGTGCCGACCTGGCAGTACAGCACGGGTTCGTAGATGACTACCGTCACCTGCTTAGCGTCCGGGCCTTCTACATTGGCACGCCGCTTATTCCGGGCAGTAGCCATCGCGGCCGCCTCATCCTCCTCGAGGCCTTCGGCTAGGAACATCGCGTGCGCGTAATCGTGGGTCTGCAGCAGGCCTGGTAGCACGTCAAGTGCCCAAAGTCGCAGGAAGGCGGCCTGCTTCTCCCGCCTTACGTACAACTCGAAGAACTGTGGCACGGGACCGAGCTCCAGGCGGCCCTCCGCCAACAGGTCGTCGAGGCACTCGTGGTCCATCTCGCTCGCCTTGCAGACGTCGAGCCACTGGCTGTACATCTCGTCTCTGGGGATACGGTGGCCGTTCTCCACCTTGGAGATCATGTCCTCGCCGTAGCCGTTGATCCGGCTGGCCAAGGCGGCAATGGTCGTAAGGCCGGCGGCGAGGCGCAGGCGCTTCAGGTTCTTGCCGAGGCGCACGGCCGAGGGCTTCCGGGCGTCGGGCTTCGGGTCAGGGTTTTGAGGGGGCACGACGATCCTCCCGTTCGGGCCGACAGTTCAGGACAAGATGCCGGTGGTTCGAGACAAGGCTCCGGCAGCGAAGACAGCTAGCGACGTACGTACATATCGGGTAGCGTAACGCGGTTTTCGCGTCCATTGTGGTTGTCACGGAAAATCATGCTCCGCGTGTCGCGATGGATTCTCTCGCCTGGGTGATGGCGCCACCGGCGTGATTCCGGCATGCCTTAATACTGTCCCGAGGAGGGAGCCCGGTGGATACCTTCAACGGTACGTGGCCGCCAGCAACACCCATCATGCATACTCAACCGGTGTCACCCGACTTCAGGTGGCTCAGGAGCCTGCCGCACCGTGATTACCTGGAGATGGACGCGTGTGATGCCGCCCCAGGGATAGCGCGGAGATGGATGGAAGGACTCCTCAGGGAATGGTCCCTGGAAAACTACGCCGATGATGCCATGCTGGTTGCCAGTGAGTTGATTTCCAACTCGGTGGTGGAGACCGGCAAGGTGGAGTGGGCGCGGCGTCCGCCGGTCGGACTGCGCGTGCGCGGCGGCCGGTCTGTCCTGGTCATGCAGGTCTGGGACGCCGTCCTCGGTGTTCCGGTGCCGCGTGCTGCGGCCGAGGACGATGAGAGCGGCCGGGGCCTCGCGATCGTTGCCGCACTCACCAGCAGTTGTGGTTTCTACTACTGCGAAAAGGGCGTCGGCAAGGTGACCTGGGCCGCTTTCGGTACTCCGGTAAGTCGTGCGGCAAAACGGGCGCGGCCGGGACTGCGGACGCTGCTCCTTACCTCCCGGCCGTGCCGTCAGCGATCTTCTCATGCGGATCAGGGAAGGTGATTATCATGCCGATTGTGCGGTGCCTGTGCGGGTTCACCGAGCTGGACGATGAGACCCTGACCGACCATATCGCCCTGGGTTTCACGCCCGATGACTCTGTCGGCATTGACGGGATGGTGCACGATGAATTGTCAGAGCACGCATGCGCGTGCGGGTTTCCCGGAGGCTCGGCCGGCGCACTCGAGGCGCATTTGATGGCTGCCTTCACGCCAGGCGATCGCATCGGGCTGGATGGCCGGAAGCACGGAGCCCGTGATGACGCCTGAGCCGCGCCTGCCAGCCCGTGCGCGAGGGCTGGGCATGCCGAGCGCGATGCTGGCCGCCGCGCGGGCGGTCATCCCATTGCGGCAGACCTGGGCAACCATCCGCGGGGTCAGCGCGTAGGCGCCGCAGCCCGTTTCGGAGTTGGTCAGCGCGAACCCGCCGGAGATGAACGGGTTATCGGCCCCGGATGTGCCGGTAAACGGGGAGCGGTAGCCGGCCATCAGCAGCGGGGCCATCACCTGGACAGCGTCACACCAGACCTTGACATACATCCGGCGCTCGGTCAGATCGCACTCTTCGACCTCAACGGGGTACCCGGCGCGCCAGTGGGTAACGATCGGCACGGGGCACGTAAAGCGTCACTCAGGTCGCACTGATCACTAATGGCGCAACTTCTCGCAACCGCTTCTGGGAAGTGTCCTTTTGTCGCCCATTGCCGCTAGAGTCGCTTCTGGGGATGGGAAGCTCAGAAGCGGGCGAGAGGCGGGCGCAGCGTGGCGGTCAAGCTTGAAGACCTGACCCCCGGTGCTCAAATCACCGGCCTTGCCACCGGCGCAATCGGCAAAGGTCAGCCTGTCACGATCGTCGCCGGGACCTGGATTGGCGGTAACGCCATACGAGTCACCTATCGGACCAGCGACAACAAGCTCGATGAGCGTATTCTCTATCGCAATCATGAGGAAGGCCTGGACCTGGCCACGGCAGGCCCTGCCTATGAGTTCCGGGCTGACCCGAAGCTGTTCAAGCTGGCTGCGGAGGCGCTGCGGATCCGGATGGCGGGCCGGTTTGATCCCATGCTTGCCGTTCACACGAGTGATCTTGAGCCGCTTCCTCACCAGATCCAGGCGGTTTACGGCGAGCTGATCAACAGGACCCCGCTTCGCTACCTACTCGCCGATGACCCCGGCGCGGGCAAGACGATCATGGCGGGCCTGTACATCAAGGAACTGATGCTCCGCGGTGACCTGGAGCGCTGCCTTATCGTGGCGCCCGGCGGCCTGGTAGAGCAATGGCAGGACGAGCTGCGGGAGAAATTCGGCCTTGAATTCGAATTGCTGACCAAGGACCTAATAGCGGCCGACCCGGATGGCAACCCGTTCCGGCGGCACAAGCTGCTCATTGCGCGGATGGACCAGCTCAGCCGTTCCGAGGAGCTCAAGGGGCACATTAACGGCAAGGCCGACTTCGACCTGACCGTCATCGACGAGGCGCACCGCATGTCGGCGCACTACTTCGGCTCGGAGCTGAAGAAGACCAAGCGGTACCAGCTCGGCGAGCTGCTGGGTCGGCACTCACGGCACTTCCTGCTGATGACCGCCACCCCGCACGCGGGCAAGGAGGAGGACTTCCAGCTCTTCCTCGCTCTGCTGGATACCGACAGGTTCGAGGGACGCTACCGGGACGCGGTCCACACGGTGAACACCGATGGCCTGATGCGCCGCATGGTGAAGGAAGACCTGAAGACCTTCGAGGGCAAGCCGCTGTTCCCCGAGCGTAAGGCCTACACCGTCGCCTACGAGCTCAGCCCGCAGGAGCATGACCTCTACGAGGCCGTCACCGACTACGTCCGTGACCAGATGAACCTCGCGGACCGGTTCAAGGACCAGGGCGATAGCAGGCGTGGCTTCACCGTTGGCTTCGCGCTCACCGTCCTGCAGCGGCGCCTGGCCTCCAGCCCGGAGGCCATCCTCCAGAGCCTCATCCGTCGCCATAAGCGCCTCCAGCAGCGTCGCAGCGAGCTCCGCTACGGCCCGGCCGACGCCGACAGCACCGACAAGGACCTCGCCCAGCGGCTGCGCGACCTGCTCGGCAAGGACCCGACCGAGTCCGACCTCAGCGACGGCCTCAGCAGCGATGACCTGCCCAGCGACGAGGCCGAGCAGGCCGAGTCCGAGATCGCCGACGCGGCGACGGCATCACGAACGCTGGCCGAGCTCGACAAGGAGATCGCGATCCTGGGCGACCTCATCGAGCTGGCCCGGCGGGTCCGGCGGTCCGGCACGGACAAGAAGTGGACCGAGCTGCGCGAGCTGCTCACCGAGCCGACCCACGCGGACGAGAAGATCATCATCTTCACCGAGCACCGTGACACGCTGGAGTACCTGGCCGAGCGCATCCGCGACCTGCTGGGCCGGCAGGACGCGGTCGAGATGATCCATGGCAGCGTGAACCGAGAGCAGCGGCGGAAGGTCACCGAGCTGTTCACGCAGAACGCCGGGACCAGGATCCTCGTCGCGACCGACGCGGCGGGCGAGGGCCTGAACCTGCAGCGCGCCCACCTGATGGTCAACTATGACCTGCCGTGGAACCCCAACCGGATCGAGCAGCGGTTCGGCCGCATCCACCGCATCGGCCAGGCCGAGGTCTGCCACCTGTGGAACCTGGTGGCCAGCGACACCCGCGAGGGCCAGGTCTTCCAGCGCCTCCTGGACAAGCTGGAGCAGCAGCGCGAGGCCTACAAGGGCAAGGTCTTCGACGTCCTTGGCGACGCCTTCGACGAGCAGCCGCTCAAGGACCTCCTGATGGAGGCGATCCGCTACGGCAACGACCCGAAGGTCCGCGCGAAGCTCAACAAGGTCATCGACGCCAGCGTCGGCGAGGGCCTGCCCAGGCTCATCGCCGAGCGGGCCGCCCACGCCCAGGTCTTCGCAGCAGCCGACATCAGGCAGTGGCGCGCCCGCATGGACGAGGCCAACGCCCGCCGCCTGCAGCCGTATTACATCAGTACGTTCTTCCTCGAGGCCTTCAGGCAGCTCGGCGGCCGGATCGCCGAGCGCGAGGCCGACCGCTACGAGATCAAGCACGTCCCGGCCGCGCTGCTCGACCACGACCGGCTCATGGGCACCGCCCCCGCCCCGGTACTGCGCAGCTACGAGCGCGTCACCTTCGACCGCCACCTCATCACCGCTGACGGCAAGCCGAAGGCAGCGCTGCTCGCCCCCGGCCACCCGCTCCTCGACGCCGTCACCGGCCTCATCATCGAACGGCATGGCACCCTCCTCAAGCAGGGCACCATCCTGGTCGACGGGCATGACCCCGGCACCGAGCCACGGCTGCTCGTCGCCGTCACCCACGAGATCACCGACGGCCACGACCCGGCCCGCACTATCACCAAGCGCTTCGGCTTCGCCGAGATCGCCGCCCCAGGCACGACCTCCGCGCCGCCCGAGGTCCGCGCCGCCGGCGAGGCACGCTACCTGGACTACTCCGCCCCCGACGATCCAGAACGGGCACGCGCGCTGCCCCTCACCGAAGCCCCCTGGCTGCAATCGGGAGTCGAGGCCGTGGCCCTGGACTGGGCGGTAGCCGAGGCGATGCCAGCCGAGCTGGCGCAAACCCAGGAGATCGTCAGCACCCGGGTCGGCCAGGTCAGGCGCCTGGTCAAGCAGCGCCTCTTGCAAGAGATCAACAACTGGGACGCCCGCTACGCCGAGTTGCTCGACCAGCAGCAGTCAGGCAAGACGGTCAAGCTCAAGCCCGAGACCGCCCAGCAGCGCGCCCGCGACCTTGAACAGCGCCTGCAGCAGCGCCTAGCGGACCTCGACCAGGACGAGACCCTCATCACCCGCCCCCCGGTCATCTCGGCCGGCGCGCTGATCGTCCCCCAGGGCCTGCTCGACAAGCTGATGGGCCGGAGGAGGCCACCCCGCTATGCAGCCGACACGACCGCGACCGACCGCCGGGCGATCGCCGCGGTCATGGCCGCCGAGGTGCAACTCGGCCGTCATCCACGCGAGATGCCGCATAACAACCCCGGCTACGACATCGAGTCGGCCAAAGACGATGGCCACCTGATCTTCATCGAGGTCAAGGGCCGAATCGAGGGCGCCGAGGACTTCTGGGTGAGCAGGACGGAAGCGCTCAAGGCGAAGAACTCTGCGGCAAGGTCACGCCTAGCCCTCGTATCGGTCTCGGCCGAAGGTCCCGAACACGACCGGGTCCGCTACATCGTGGACGCCTTCCGCGACGTGGACTTCGGCGACTTCAACGCGACCGGCATCGGCGGCAACTGGACCAAAGAATGGGAACGTGGGGTGGATCCCGTATGACCAAGGACCTCTGGTACAAGCCGAAACTCATTGAGGTCGCACTGCCGCTGGAGGACATAAACCGCGAGTCCGCCCGTGAGAAGTCCATCCGTCACGGCCACCCGTCCACCCTGCACCTGTGGTGGGCCCGCCGCCCCTTGGCCGCCTGCCGCGCGGTGCTGTTCGCGCAATTGGTCGATGACCCGAGCGCTCACCCGGATAAGTTCCCGACCGAACTGGACCAGCAAGCCGAACGCGAGCGCTTGCATAGCATCATCTCCCGGCTTGTCAACTGGAACAACATCCATGACGAGCAATTGCTGGAAGAAGCGCACGGGGAGATCCTCAAATCCACGAAAGGCAATCCGCCCCCAATTCTGGACCCATTCGCGGGCGGCGGTTCCATCCCGCTTGAGGCGCAACGTCTCGGCCTGGAGGCGCGCGCCTCGGATATAAACCCGGTTGCAGTACTTATCAATAAGGCCCTGATCGAGATTCCTCCGAAGTGGGCTGGTCATAAGCCAGTGTTCCCTGGCGCTGCTGACGAGCGGATGTCCTGGCCCGGCGCGACTGGGCTTGCAGAAGACGTGCGCCGGTATGGCGAGTGGATGCGCGACCAGGCCCAAGCATGCATCGGTCACATGTATCCGAAGGTCAAGGTTGGCGGCGTGGACTGCACGGTCATCGCCTGGATCTGGACGCGTACCGTCACATGCCCTAACCCTGCCTGCGGTTCCACGATGCCTCTAGTAAAGTCTTTCTGGCTGGGAAAGAAGAAGGGTAAACAGCGCTACGTTGTCCCTATTAGAGTTCCAGAAGAGAAGCGTGTTCGCTTCGAGATTGGCGGCCCGGAGGGGGCGCCCCCCGAAGGCACCGTTGGCCGCACGGGGGCAACCTGCCTGGTCTGTGGCACCCCAGTCCCTCTTGCATATATACGGAGCGAGGGCACGGCGGGGCGCATGGGGTCGCAACTCATGGCAATTGCTGCCGAAGGTCCCCGCCAGCGCTATTATGTCGCCCCTACCGAGGAGCACGAGAAGGCCGCAGACGTCACCCGCCCTGGCAATGTTCCAGATTCGGAGCTTTCAAAGAATCCGCGAGATATCAAAGCCCCGATTTATGGAATGCGAACGTGGGACAGCCTGTTCACAAACCGCCAACTAACTGCACTGACCACGCTCAGCGATTTGGTACACGCTAGTCGACAGCGAGTTATAGGCGATGGAGGCGTGGACGAGTATGGCGATGCGATTGCCACCTTCCTGGCGTTTGCGGCATCGCGCATGGCGGATCGGAATGCTATCGTCGTGGGCTGGGACAGCAGCACCACCAAAGAGACCGCAGCTCACGTTTTTACACGACAGGCAATTGCCATGTCTTGGGATACGGCCGAAGCGAACCCGTTTGGAGTATCGACCGGAAACATTGGTGATATCGTGGAGCAGATTTCGCTCGCGATCGAAAATCTGCCAGTGAAAGATCCGGGCGCTTGCTCTCAAGCAGACGCCGCCCGCACTAGCGTTGCCGGGGCACTCGTCTCCACTGATCCTCCGTACTACGACAATGTGGCCTACGCTGATCTTTCTGACTTCTTCTATGTTTGGCTACGTCGATCACTAGGTGACATCTACCCGACACTGCTGGGTACAATGCTCACTCCGAAGGGCGACGAACTTGTGGCACACCCACTTCGACACGGAAGCAAAGAGAATGCCGAACGCTTCTTCGAAGAAGGATTCAATCGGGTGTTCGAGCAAATATGTCATGGAACTCCTGCAGGGTATCCGATTACCGTTTTTTATGCATTCAAACAATCGGAAACCGACGGGGAGGGCGGCCAGGCATCGACTGGTTGGGAAACGTTGCTGGAAGGCATGCTGAAGGTGGGTTGGACTATCACAGCAACATGGCCAGTCCGAACGGAACTCGGCAATCGCGTTATGAGCATAGGAATGAATGCTCTCGCATCGTCTATTGTTCTCGCTTGTCGCCCTCGGCCTTCGGACGCCGGGTTCACCGATCGCCGGGGCCTCATCGATGCGCTCCGCGCCGAGTTTCCGGAAGCCCTGCGGAAACTGGAGCAGGGAAAGATCGCGCCGGTGGACCTGCGGCAGGCGGCGATCGGGCCTGGGATGGCGATTTTCTCCCGGTACGCCCGCGTCAACGAACCTGATGGATCCGCTATGCGCGTCCGCGCTGCTCTCTCGCTGATCAACCAGGTGTTGGACGAGAAGCTCTCCCAACTTGAGGGCGAAGTCTCCCCGGATACTCGCTTCTGTGTGGAGTGGTTCAAGCAGTTCGGCTTCGATGAGGGGGGGTTCGGAATCGCCGAGACCCTAAGCAAAGGAATCGATACCACCATCGAGGGGCTTGAGCGGGCCGGAGTACTCAAGTCGCGTGCGGGCAAGGTGAAACTGCTGTCCGTCACGGAGATTCCCGATGTCTACGATCCCGCCACCGACGACCGGACATCGGAGTGGGAGGTCTGCCTGCACCTGGCCAAGCAACTGGCCAACAACGGGACGGGCGCGGCGGCACGGGTGATGGGGCTGGCGCGGGACGTGCCGGGCATCGACCTGGACGATGTGCGGGAGCTCTCATATCTCCTGTACTCGATCGCGGAGAAGAAGAACTGGGCCGACACCGCGCTGCTGTTCAACGGGCTCGGGACGTCGTGGACGGACCTCGAGGACGCCTCACATAAGGCTGGGATGGTGGCAGCGGTCGGGCAGGGCGAGTTCCAGCTGACCTTCGGGAGTGACGACGATGGCGACGAGTAACAGGGACCGGATCGACCGAGGATTGCAACTGCTGGCCCAGGGGCTGAAGCCGTTCGTGGACTCGGTGATGTCCGCGTCGGTTCCGGTGGGGCGGGACTGGGTGGAACTGCTGGACGCGCGGAACAACGCGCGGCGGGGGACGAACTTCAGCAACTCGAAGGATGATCCCCGGTTCCTGCTGTCAGTGATCACTGATGAGTGGCGGCTGTTCAAGGACAAGTTGTCCCGGGCCGAGCAGTCGTTCGCGAGCGAGCTCCGGGAGACCGGGAACAAGTGGGGGCATGGCGAGAAATTCGCCGCCGATGACACCTACCGGGCGCTGGACACGATGGAACGGCTGCTGGCGGCGGTGGACGCGCCTGCCGAGGCGGACGAGGTGCGGAAGCTCCGCCGGGATGCACAGCAGGCGGCTTTTAATTCGGAGACTCGCCGGATCGTTCAGGCTGTAACGGGGGTTGAGGGCCAGGGCCTGAAGCCGTGGCGTGACGTCATCATCCCGCATAAGGACGTGCGCGACGGGAACCTGCGCGGGGCGGAGTTCGCCGCCGACCTGTACTTCGTGACCCGGGGGGAGGCGTCGCGGGAATACCTGGACCCAGTGGAGTTCTTCCGCCGGACGTACCTGACCGACGGGCTGCGGGACCTGCTAGTTTCCGCGGTCCGACGGGTCACCGGAGACAAGAACGCCTCGCCGGTCTGGAACCTTCAGACGAACTTCGGTGGCGGCAAGACGCACTCGATGCTGGCGCTGTGGCACCTGCTGTCCGGGAAGCCGCTGACGTCCTTCACCGATGAGCTCCAGTCTCTGCTGTCCGGAGTCATCGCCGGGCCACTGCCAGCCGTGAAGCGAGTCGCGCTGGTCGGCAACCACCTCGCGGCCGGGAAGGGGTCGGTGAAGCCGGACGGCACGATCGTTCGGACCATGTGGGGAGAACTGGCCTGGCAACTAGGATCCTCCGCTGGGGGTGAGGCGGAGGCGCGCCGAGCCTATGAGATCGTGCGTGATGCCGATGAGACTAGGTCGAACCCAGCGGACTCGCTCGGGCAGCTGATCCGCCAGTACTCGCCCTGCCTGATCCTGGTGGATGAGTGGGTCGCGTACGCGCGGCAGCTGGTGGAGCGCGAAGACCTGGCGGGCGGGTCGTTCGACACGCAGTTCACGTTCGCGCAGACGCTGACCGAGTGCGTGAAGGCGACCGACGGGGCGCTGCTGGTGGTGTCGATCCCGGCGTCGTCGGCGGCCCCGTCGGCCGAGGAGCTTGAGCGAGGCGCGACCGAGCTGGAGGTTGGCGGGCTGAACGGGGCGCGTGCCCTGGAGCGGCTGCAGCAGGTCATACACCGGATCGCCGACCAGTGGCGGCCCGCGACGGCGGTCGAGTCGTTCGCCATCGTGCGGCAGCGGCTGTTCGAAGAGCCGTCGGCCAGCGCCCAGGTGGACATCGCGGCGGTGGCGCGGACGTTCGTGGACTCCTATGCCAAGAACCGCGCCGAGTTCCCGGCCGAGACGTCAGAGATCAGCTACGAGGAGCGGATCAAGTCGGCCTACCCGATCCACCCGGAGCTCTTCGACCGGCTCTACCAGGACTGGTCCACGCTGGAGCGGTTTCAGCGGACCCGGGGAGTGCTGCGGCTGATGTCCGCCGTGATCCACACGCTGTGGGAGCAGGCGGATCCCGCGCCGCTAATCCTGCCAGGCGGCGTCCCGCTTGAAGCCGACGACGTGATTACCGAGCTGTCCCAGTACCTGGAGGACAACTTCAAGCCGGTGATCGACACCGACATCGACGGAGCTTCCTCAACCCCGGCACGTATCGATGCCTCGCGACCGACACTGGGACAGCGGCGGATCACCCGACGGATCGCGCGGTCGATCTTCCTCGGCTCGGCCGCAACGCTGAAAGCGGCGCACAAGGGTGCAGAGCAGCCGCGCATCTGGCTTGGCATGGCTGTACCGGGCGACACGGTCGGCAACTACGGCGGCGCGCTGGCCCTGCTATCAGAGCAGACGACCTTCCTCTACAGCGAGGGCAGCCGGTACTGGTACGCGGCGCAGCCGTCGATCCAGCGGATGGCCCGCGAGCAGGCCGACCGGCTGAAGGAACGCCCAGACGATGCGTGGCAGGAGATCCTGGACCGTCTGCGCTCGAAAGAGGCGTCGGTTCGGGGGATGTTCGCCCGAGTGCAGATCGGGCCGGAAAGGAGCGACGACATCCCGGACGAGCAGGCCGTCCGGCTGGTGATCATGCACCCGCAGTTCCGGCACACGCGCGGGGACATAGCTTCGTCGGCCGCCGTATGGGCGAAGGCCGCTGCGGAGGGTCGCGGGTCTGCCCACCGGATGAACCGCAACATGATCGTGTTCCTGGCCGCGGACTCCCGCGACTACGAGATCCTCGACGAGGCGGCCCGCCAGTATCTGGCATGGAAGTCCCTCGCCGGGTCCGACGAGCGCATCCGGGACCTGGACCTGCCGCCTCAGCAGGCGGCCCAGGCGCGCAAGCGCCTCAAGGATGCTGACGACACCGTGTGGACGCGCCTTTCCCGGGCCTACGTGTGGCTGCTCGTACCTACGCAATCGGTCGGCGGTGGCGGACTGGTCCTCGACGTACAGAAGGCCGACACCGCCAAGGATCGGCTCGCCGAGCGCGCCTCGGAAAAGCTACGCAACGCTGACCTGCTGCGGGCGGTGCAGGGTCCGCAGAACATCCGGCTCAACCTGGAGCAGTACCTGTCCTCGGTCTGGTCAGCCGGGCACATCGCGGTCGGAAAGCTCTGGGAGTACTACTGCCTACACCCGTACCTGCCGAGACTGGCCGAGCGATCCGTCCTGGATCGCGGGATCGCCGCCGTCTTCGACCAGGTGGTGTGGGAGAACGACGGCTTCGCCGTGGCCTCCTCGTATGACGCCGCCACGGGACGTTACGTGGGCCTAGCGCTACCCGCCGAGAACATGTGCCCGTCGATCTCCGACACGACGCTGCTGGTCCATCCCTCTCGTGCCCTGGCCCAGCGAGAGACCGAGCGGGCCGAAGCCGAGGCCGCGCGGGCCGCAGCAGCTGCCGCGGCTTCAGCGGCCATGGCCGCAGGCGCCCTTCCCGCCGCCTCCGGCACGGGCATCACGCCAACCTCGACTACTGGCTTCGGCGCGTCGGTGGCAACCGATCCAACGAGTACGGGCAGCCCAACAACCTCGACGCCAACGACTCCCGCAACTCCGTCAGCCCCTCCAGCCCCGAAGAACACGCGCTACTTCGGAGCGGTCCGCCTCAACCCCGTCCTGCCCGGAAAAGACTTTAACCGTCTCTACGCCGAAGTCCTCCAGCACCTCTCTGCCCCCGAGGGCGTGGACCTGGAGATCACCGTCGAGATCAAGGCGGTCAAGAGGGACGGCTACCCCGACGATAAGGTCCGCATCGTCAGCGAGAATGCTCGTACCCTGAAGTTCGACGAGTCCGGCTTCGAGGACCGATAGCAAGGGAACAGCCCCAGAATACCAGATGATCGCTGGAACCTCTTTATTCTCTCCTATCCTAAGCGTAGCTACCCACCGAAGCGTCTCGCCAAGGGAGAGGAGATGCGGGATCGGTCGTCTGTGAAGTCTGCAGTCTAGTGATAGCAAAGTTGCAATGTTTTGTCACTAGTAGGGTCTAGACCGGCCAATGGGTCACGTCATATCTTTCGTTACATGAGCTTAGTAACGGGAGGCCCCGGGGCTGATCCAGGTGATCGCGTTACCCCGTACAAGCCAAAGCTGATAGAGGTTTCCATTCCGCTCGATGACATCAGTCGTGAGTCGGCGCGAGATAAGTCGATCCGTTTCGGACACCCATCTACGCTGCACCTGTGGTGGGCTCGCCGTCCACTCGCTGCTTGCCGGGCAGTCCTCTTCGCTCAACTAGTCGATGATCCGTCGGCGAACCTGAAACTCTCCAGCGCGGAGCAGGCAAGGGAGCGCAGGAGGCTTCATGAGATGATTTCTGAACTCGTCAAGTGGGAGAACGTCAACAATGAGGAGCTCCTGACGGCGGCGCGCGCGGAAATACGGGCTTCCTGCGGCGGTGATCCACCGAAGATCCTAGATCCATTCGCCGGCGGAGGATCGATACCGCTTGAGGCTCAGCGGCTCGGACTGAATGCATGCGGTCGCGACCTGAACCCAGTTGCTGTTCTCATTAATAAGGCTCTGATTGAGATCCCTCCGAAGTGGGTGGGGCATCCACCTGTATATCCGGGATCGGCATCAGAGGCGATGACCTGGCCGGGTACAAAAGGACTTGCCGAGGACGTTCTCCATTACGGGGAATTGATGTGCGCCAAGGCCGATGAACGCATTGGCAAGATGTACCCGAAGGTAACAATATCCGGAATTGGCACGACCGTGATCGCCTGGATCTGGGCGCGGACGATCACGTGTCCTAATCCTGCCTGCCACGGCATTATGCCGCTCGTCGGCTCTTTCTGGCTTGCGCGGAAGCCAGGGAAAGAGCGTTATATCGAGGCTGTCCCTGAGGGGGGCCGTGTGCGCTTCATAATCCGTGGCCCTAGTGGGAAGCCTCGTCATGGTACGGTCTCTCGAAGTGGTGCAGAGTGCCTAATGTGTCAAACGCCAGTCGCGTTGAGCTACGTACGGCAAGAGGGTGTCGAGAATCGCATGGGCTCTCAACTTATGGCCATCGTGGCGCAAGGTGACCGGCAGCGATATTACCTCCCGCCCAATCCCGCGCACGTAGCTGCAGCGCAGGTCCCTCGCCCCAATGACATCCCCGAGGAAGAGATTGGCGAGGATCCGCGCAATCTGTGGTGCGTCAATTATGGTCTCACGAAGTTCGGCGATTTGTTCACCAATCGCCAACTCACCGCACTCACTTCGTTGACCACGCTGGTGGAAGAGACCCGCCAGCGCATCCTAAACGGCTGCATGAATCTCGCGTACGCCAACGCTGTCGCGACTTACCTGGCCCTAGCCGTTAGTAGAGTTACAGATCGGCATTCGGCGGTGACGACGTGGGACTCCCACGAGTCGAAAGAACAAGTACGGGGCGTCTTCTCGAGGCAATCACTACCCATGACCTGGGATTATGCGGAGAGTAACCCCTTCTCGTCATCCTCGGGAAATCTCCAAGACAGCGTCGCTACAATCGTGGAGTGCCTACGGAGGTTGCCAACCGCTCCGGGCGGGACGGCAACGATCGAGGACGCCGCATTCGGCAAAACCGACGGACGCCTTCTCGTGGCAACCGACCCGCCATACTATGATAATATCAGTTACGCTAATCTTTCAGATTTTTACTATGTCTGGCTGCGGCGTTCGCTCGGCACGGTCTATCCCGACTTGATGAGCACTCTCTTGACGGCGAAGCAGGATGAGATCGTAGCCGACGCGACTAGGCATGGCGGTACCGAGGAAGCCCGTAAGTTCTACGAGGAGCGCTTCGAGATGGCCTTTCGGCGGATATGTGAAGATACACCCAAAGGCTATCCAATTAGTTTTTTCTATGCGTATAAGCAAACAACAAAAGAACGAGACGGGGCATTCTCGACCGCGTGGGAGATACTCCTCGATACGCTCCTTAAAGCCGGCTGGATGATAACCGCATCATGGCCTATCAGGACCGAAATGCGCAACCGGATGCGCGGCCTATCGTCTAACGCGCTCGGGTCTTCGGTCGTGCTTACGTGTCGACCTCGCCCATCCGATGCCTCAACGACTGATCGCAGAGGAATCGTGGCCGCCCTCCGTGAGGAAATGCCTAAGGTAGTTCATATGCTTGTAGAGACGGGAATCGGGCCGGGAGACCTGAGGCAGTCGATGATCGGCCCCGGTATGAAGATTTTCTCGCGGTATGCGCGTGTGAATGAACCAGATGGCAGTCGCATGTCCGTAGCCTCTGCCCTTAAGCTCATCAACCAAGTATTTGATGGCGAGATGTCACACATGGAGGGAGACGTTAGCCCAGAAACCCGCTGGTGCATCGACTGGTTCGCTCGTAATGGATTTGATCCCGGACTGTTTCCCGATGCGGACACTTTGGCAAAAAGCACCGACACCGGCCTTGATGCATTGCAGCGCGCAGGACTGATTCACTCGCATAAAGGAAAAGTGAATCTAATCCGGCCGCAGGACTTGTCGCCGTGGCGCGATTCGCCCTCAGGCGAGCATACTTCTGAGTGGATTATCGCCTTGCAACTTGCTGAGATGCTCCACAAGTACGGAACTCGCCAGGCCTCACAGATGATGGCGGCCGTACGCTCGCGAGTCGATCTCGAAACCGTCCGTGAACTTGCTTATCGAATATATACGACATCCGACAGCAGGGGCTGGACACAAGCAGCAGCACTGTTCCTGGCACTCGGCACGTCCTGGCGAGATCTGGAACTCCAGTCCAGGGATCCGCAGTATTCTTCCAGGCAAGACCCCCTACCGGGGGCTGAGGGTTAAACGCGCTTCATCTAGCCAAAATCCCGGTTTAGTCGTCGTCGTCCGTCCGGTGGGAACGGCGCGAAGCGGGTTCACCCTGCAGGGAGCGGGCGCTGTCGACCATGTCGCTGATCGCCTTGAGCGACCGCTCCAACAGTCCGGCCGGACGCAACGCCAGGTCCCTGACCGCGTCGTCTTGCAGCGCCACGGCCACCTCGGCCGGGATGGCGCCGCGGTCGGTCTCGGACTCGTCGAAGAAGTACATCGGGGAGACGCCGAAGAACCGGGAGATCGCGATCAGGTGCTTGTACGTCGGGTTGTCCCGGCGCCCGGTCCGCAGCAGCCAGATGTACTGGCCCGAGATGACGTCTTCGCCAGCCACGGTGTTGATCGCGGCAGCGACATCGCCAGGCGTGAAGGGTCCCCGATCGGCCGGGTGCACAGTCCGGAAGAGGTGCTCCAGGCGGGACGCGATCAGCCCGTCTGGGTTTGGCTCTTCAGCCATGCCACCTCCTCGCTGCCGCCGTCAGCCCGAAGGCTCCCATGCCAGCCAGCCAGCTTAGTTCAGTTCGGCTTTTAGAGAAGGATGCGCTCATGCGAGTGAACCACGGAGGGGGAGCGATCAGGCTTCGCGAACTGGGTTCGGCGGTGGAGGGATGGCAATCGGGTCGTCGCCGATGGCGTAGGCGACCTCGAAACGGTCGGTCAGTTTGCGGATGTCCTCATAGGTGATGCTGATCGCTGACGACCGGTTCCTCAAGATCATCTGCAACTCGCGGAGGGGCCAGAACAACTGGTGGTGGAATGCGCTGAAGGTGCGTCCGCTGGCCCTGGCGTATTCCAGCACCTTGTCGACGTACCGCTCCCCGTCGACATCACGGTGGACGGTCGACACGGCCAAGTCCAGGTCCCCTAGTCGGTCGGCGGCGAGATCGAGGTAGCTGCCGAAGACGACGATCTCCGTGATCGTCAGGAGTCGGGTCGGGTCGGCGTTGTAGGCGCGGGCGCGTTCGATGACATCTGCGAGAAGGCGGGCGGCCGTTGCGCGGCTGATCGGCTTCCCGAAGCTGGCACCGGCCAGCGCGTTTCCTTTGATCGTGGTGACCCACCAGTCGTCACCAGCGGGGTCTGCGAACTTGGCCCGCTCGATGTAGCCCGCCGTCTCGAATGCGCGCATCTGATCCCGGGCGGCGTCCTAGCCGATGCCGAGGATGTCGCAGGCAACCTCGGTCGCGCGCTCGAGGCCATAGGCGCGCATCAGCTGCCTAGCCACCGGTGCGGCGAGACCGCAGATGCTGTCACTCTTCGAAACCCGCATGCAGCACCTCCTCCGGCGCCGTCTGCCCCCGGAACACGCTAGCAGGACAACGGGGACGCAGGCGGGCGTTCAGCGGGTGGGCGTCCCTTATGGCAGGTGATGGTGAGGCTGAGCACTTCCATCGTTCTGCTCGGACCCTGCCCGCAACCCGCAGACGCGCCCCAGGGACAAGCTGTACGAAGGGCACGCTCTCAGCCTCGCGTGGGCGTTGCGTGCCCTCATCGCCACCGAGGTTGCGAAATGTTGCGAAATGTTGCTGTGTATTTTGTGATTCACATGTCATGCCATTCCAGTTAGTATGCCGTTTACCATGGCCTAGGGCGGTTAAATGATTCCGCCGGGTGAGGCCAAACGAATCGATTCACGCAGTAGTCACCCTTGCTCATGCTTGTGAGGATGGGTTGACGGCGCAGGGGGGATCCTGTGTCTGAGCAGCAAGGCCCACGCCAGGTGACCCGGCGTGAGCTACTCAATATCCGGGAGCGGCAATGGGAGCGACGACTGCGCGGCGTCTCGCTCGTGGCGGAAGCCGAGATCCCGGAGAACCACCGCAAGCAGGCCGCTTCTGCGCTCGGGATCCTGTACGGCCAGCGCAAGCTTAAGGTCGGCAGCGGGACGGCTGTCCTTGCCCAGTGGCCAGCCTGTCTGGTCGCGTCCATGAGCGGCGTGGCGGTCACCGACTACAAGCAGGGAACTTACTGGCCGCTGTTCTGGCAAGCGGCAAGCTACCAGGGTGATACCGACGACCAGCGCGTGTGGGGCGAGGCGTTCATCAGGGCCGCCTCACGGCTGGGACTTCCGGCGTTCTCCGAGTCCCATCTGCGTTACCTCGGGCCAATCCTCATGCACGCCGGCATCCCCGCGAACTGCCTGGGCGACTACTTCCGGTTGCTCGCGGAGCGCCGCCGCCAGGAGCCAGGCCTGGACGCCGAGGGCTTCATGGCGTGGTCTACAGCCCCTGGCCGAGGGCTGCGGCTTTCCGAGCTGGACAAGCCCGCAGAGCGGTTCCTGCTGGGCGGTGGCGACTACGCGTATGACGTCGTGGACCGCACGATCGACATGCTAGCCTCGATGATTCAGGCGTTGGACGGGTTTGGTTACTGATTGTGCTGGTGCCGGTTTTCGGCTGTGGTGTCTGGTTGTCGTTTCCGGGCTGGCAGGGCGGGCGGCCCGATGGCGTCGGGCATCGCCGG
>Ga0335075_10004045_pt1 | contig 22995 bp, 20 predicted proteins | sample Lox_Sample_24_FD_206723 | JGI IMG/M metagenome (GOLD analysis project Ga0335075, IMG submission 206723) | Soil microbial communities from Loxahatchee National Wildlife Refuge, Florida, United States - Lox_Sample_2.4 | ecosystem: Environmental > Terrestrial > Soil > Wetlands | place: USA...
CGCCAGAGCTGGAAACCCGCATCGCGATCCTGCGCAAGAAGGCGATCCAGGAGGGCCTCAACGCGCCCGCGGACGTGCTGGAGTACATCGCCAGCCGGATCTCCACGAACATCAGGGAACTCGAAGGCGCCCTGATCCGTGTCACCGCCTTCGCGAGCCTCAACCGGCAGGGCGTCGACCTCCAGCTCGCCGAGATCGTGCTCAAGGACCTCATTCCCGAGGCCCAGGGCCCGCAGATCAACGCCGCGACCATCATGGGGCAGACCGCCGCGTACTTCGGGCTGTCGATCGAGGATCTGTGCGGCACGAGCCGCTCCCGGGTGCTCGTCACGGCCCGGCATATCGCCATGTACCTGTGCCGCGAGCTGACCGACATGTCGCTGCCCAAGATTGGCCAGCAATTCGGCGGCAGGGACCATACCACCGTCATCAACGCGGATCGCAAGATCCGTTCCCTGATGGCCGAACGCCGCTCTATTTACACCCAGGTGACCGAGCTCACCAACCGCATCAAGCAGCAAGCCAGGACGAGCTGACAACGAAAGACGACGACGAAAGGCGAATCCGCGCCGGACGATGAAACGCAACGCACAGCCAATCCACAACAGTTATCCAGTGCTGTGCACACAGCGTGTGGAAAAACCTGTGGAAGGGCTCGGGACAACCGGGGGATACAAGGTGACTAACAGGGGGACGGAAGGAAAACGTGCACAGCACTCCGTCTGTCTTCCCCGCGTCGCGCACACAGGCTGTGCCCAAATAAACGGTCCCTGCCTGCGAAGACGCCGCTTTCCCCGGTATCCACAGCACCTATGACTATGACTTAGTTCTAACTGAAGAAAGCAAAAAACAAGTAGGTCGCCGGTCCGCCTGGGGAAGCGGGATACGCCCCAGGCGACCGGCACGCCATCGCCACCGACATACCCCGCACCAAGCCCACCGCAAACACCAATCGCAACATCAGCCGCCGACACCGGCAGGAGGCACATCCGTGAAGCTCCAGGTTGAGCGTGACCCGCTCGCAGAGGCCGTCGCATGGACCGCCCGCGCGCTTCCGGCGCGCCCCACGGCACCCGTGCTGGCCGGCATGCGTCTGCAAGCAGGCGACGAACTGACCCTGTCCACCTTCGACTACGAGGTCTCCGCCCAGGCGACGATCCCGGTGCAAGCCGACGAGCCCGGCACGGTGCTGGTCTCCGGCAGGCTGCTCGCCGAGATCGTGCGGAGCCTGCCCGCCAAGCCGGTGGACCTGGCCACCGACGGCGCGCGGACGACCGTGCGGTGCGGCAGTGCCACGTTCACCCTGATGCTGCTCCCTGCCGAGGAGTACCCGACGCTGCCTGACATGCCGGAGACGACGGGAACCGTCGGCGCCGACACGTTCTCGAGCGCCATCAGCCAGGTCGCGATCGCCGCGGGACGGGACGACACGCTCCCCGCGCTGACCGGCATCCGGGTGGAGATCAAGGACGACACGCTGACCCTCGTCGCCACCGACAGGTACCGGCTCGCCGTCCGCGAACTGCGCTGGACCCCGCGCACGCCGGGGCTCGACACCGCCGTCCTGGTGCCCGCCCGGGTGCTTGGCGACACCGCCCGGGCGCTGACCAGCGGCGCGGAGGTGTCCGTGGCGCTGGCCACCAGCGAAGGCAGCAACGACGGCATCATCGGGTTCGAGGGCGCCGGGCGGCGCACCACCACGCGGCTGCTGTCCGGCGAGTACCCGCGCTACCAGACGCTGCTGCCCAGCGAGTTCTCCGCGGTCGCCGAGCTGGCCGCCGCCCCGTTCGCCGACGCGGTCAAGCGCGTCGCCCTGGTCGCCGAGCGGAACACCCCGGTCCGCCTCACCTTCTCCGACGGCCAGGTGCTGCTCGAGGCAGGCACCGGCGACGAGGCGCAGGCGAGCGAGTCGATCGAGGCGTCCTACGATGGCGACGAGATGCAGATCGCGTTCAACCCGCAGTACCTGCTCGACGGGATCGGCGCGATCGACTCCGACGTCGCGCGCGTCTCGTTCACCACGCCGACCAGGCCAGCGGTGATCACCGGCAAGGGCGAGGCACACCCCGACTACCGGTATGTCCTGATGCCTATCCGTTCGGCGGGGTGATTGTCCGACGGGATAGCTGATAATTACAGGGTGCACCTAACCCGCCTGGCGCTGACGGACTTCCGCTCGTACCCGAGCGTTGACGTCGCGCTCGAGCCGGGCGTGACGATCTTCAGCGGCCTGAACGGCGAGGGCAAGACCAACCTCGTCGAGGCCGTGGGCTACGTGGCGACGCTGGCCAGCCACCGGGCGGCGCACGACGCCCCGCTGATCCGGCAGGGCGCCGAGCGCGCGATCATCCGCGCAAGCGTGCACGACGCCACCAGGGACGCCCTCGTGGAGATCGAGCTGAACCCCGGCAAGGCCAACAGGGTGCGGCTGAACCGCGCCCCGCTGACCAGGCCGCGGGAGATCCTCGGCGTGCTCCGCACGGTGCTGTTCGCCCCCGAGGACCTCTCGCTCGTCAAAGGTGACCCCGGTGAACGGCGCCGGTTCCTCGACGACCTGCTCGTCGCGATGGCGCCGAGGTACGCCGCGGTCCGCGCCGACTACGACCGGGTGCTCAGGCAGCGCACCGCGCTGCTCAAGTCCGCGGGCCCGAAGGGCGGTCCCAAGGGCAACAGGCAGTCCCGCGAGGCGGTCATGAGCACGCTGGACGTCTGGGACGCGCACCTGGCCAGGGCCGGCGCGGAGCTGCTCGTCGCGCGCGAGCACCTGGTCGCCGCCGTCCGGCCGCACGTTGAGCGCGCCTACACCGCGGTGGCCGGCGACCGGGGCTCCGCCTCGATCGAGTACCGCCGCTCGTTCGAGTCAGCCGAGACAGCACCCGGGGACGACAGCAGCCACGGGGAGCGGGTCAAGGCCGCCGAGGACGCCCTCCGCGCGGCGCTGGCGGAAGTGCGGGACAGCGAGCTCGACCGCGGCGTGTGCCTGGCGGGCCCGCACCGCGACGAGCTCGACCTGGCGGTCCGCGGCTTGCCCGCGCGGGGTTACGCCAGCCACGGCGAGTCGTGGTCGCTGGCGCTCGCGCTGCGGCTGGCCAGCTTCGACCTGCTGCGGGCCGGCCGCGAGGACCCGGTGCTCATCCTGGACGACGTGTTCGCCGAGCTCGACGCGGGCCGCCGCGACCGGCTCGCGGCCCTCGTCGCCGGCGCGGAACAGGTCCTCGTCACCGCCGCCGTTCCCGCCGACGTCCCGCCGCTGCTGACCGGCGTCCGCTTCACGCTGTCCGGCGGTGAGCTGGCCCGTGCCTCCTGACCCCGAACGCATCAGGCTGGCCACTGAAGCCCTGGCAAGGGCAAGAGCGGACGCCTGGGCGCGGGGTGACCGCCCCCATCCCAGCGGCGGTTCGCGCCAGTCCTCTGCCGCCGATCCAGAACGTACGCTCCCGACTCCAGACGCCCCATCTTCCCCATCCTGGTCAGCCCGCCCCAGGCGTGAGGATCCCCAGCTCCTCACCGAAGCCCTGGGCGGCCTCCTCGCCGCGAGAGGCTGGCAGTCCCGCGCGGCGGTCGGCACAGTCTTCGGCACCTGGCCGCAAATAGTGGGCCCTCAGGTCGCCGCGCACACCACCCCGGAGTCCTTCAACGACGGCGAGCTGACCGTCACGGCCGACTCCGACACCTGGGCCGCTCAGGTCCGCCTGCTGACCCCCCAGCTGCTGCAGCGCCTGGCCGAAGAGCTAGGCGAAGGCACCATCACTCACCTGCGAGTTCGTGGCCCGTCAACCAGAAAACGCGGGAATGTCAGACCCCGCTGAGACGCTATACATAGCGGACTTTCCAGGCAGGCTGCCGTCAGGCGCCGCCTCGCCCCCTGCACCCTCCCCAGCGGAGCTAGGCGCGGGCCTCGCGACGCGCCGTCACAACACCGGTGTCGCCGCCACAGAAGGTCGTAATCGAAGCTAAAATAGAAGGTAGTCACGCGGATAAAGATGCCGGTGGTTGCGGCCGCGCGACCGCAGCGCGGTGCCGGGCGGGGGCCACGCGCTACCTGACGCAGGATGGAGTTTCATTTGTCGTACGATGCGCGGTCGATCACTGTACTTGAGGGCCTTGAAGCGGTCCGCAAGCGTCCCGGCATGTACATCGGCTCTACGGGCGAGCGGGGACTTCATCACCTGGTCTACGAGGTTGTGGACAACTCGGTCGACGAGGCCCTGGCCGGCTACGCCTCCGACATCCAGGTGACCTTGCTCGCCGACGGCGGCGTCCGGGTGAAGGACAACGGGCGCGGTATCCCGGTTGACGAGCACCCCGTCGAGCACCGGCCGGCGGTCGAGGTTGTGCTCACCACGCTGCACGCGGGCGGGAAGTTCGGCGGGGATTCTTACGCGGTCTCCGGCGGCCTGCACGGCGTCGGCGTGTCGGTAGTGAACGCACTGGCTGTCCGGCTCGAGGTGGAGGTCCGCAGGGACGGCTACGCCTGGTCGCAAGCCTACGAGCGCGGCAACGCCGTGACGGAGCTCGTCCGCGGCGAGGCGACCGACGAGACGGGCACGACCACGACGTTCTGGCCGGACCCGATGATCTTCGAAACCACCGAGTGGGACTTCGAGACGCTGTCCCGGCGGCTGCAGGAGACGGCGTTCCTCAACAGGGGCCTGCGGATCTCGCTGGCCGACGAGCGGCCTCAGGCGCGATCTGAGGACGACGAGGACGTCGACCCGTCAGCGTCGCGGTCGCTGGTCGGCAAGGCGCGCACCGTGGTCTACGAGTACCCGGGCGGCATCGCCGACTTCGTGCGCTACCTGAACGCCTCCAAGGAGCCGGTGCACGGCTCGGTCATCGAGTTCGGTGACGAGGCCGACGGGATGTCGCTCGAGGTCGCGATGCAGTGGAACGCGTCCTACACAGAGTCGGTGCACACGTTCGCGAACGTGATCAACACGGCCGAGGGCGGCACGCACGAGGAGGGCTTCCGCGCCGCGCTGACCTCGGTGGTGAACAGGTACGCGCGTGACCAGAAGCTGCTGAAGGAGAAGGAACCGAACCTCACGGGCGAGGACGTCCGCGAGGGCCTGACCGCGATCGTCTCGATCAAGCTCGCCGAGCCGCAGTTCGAAGGCCAGACCAAGACCAAGCTCGGCAACACCGCGGCCAAGTCGTTCGTGCAGACGGTGACCAACGACCACCTGCGCGACTGGTTCGACCGCAACCCTGGCGAAGCCAAGGAGATCATCAACAAGGCGAGCCAGGCGGCGCGGGCGCGGATCGCCGCCCGCCAGGCGCGTGACCTGACCCGCCGCAAGTCGCTGCTCGAGACTTCGTCGCTGCCCGGCAAGCTGGCGGACTGCCAGTCCACCGACCCGTCGCGGTCCGAGATCTACGTGGTCGAGGGAGACTCCGCGGGCGGTTCCGCCAAGGGCGGCAGGGACCCGCAGTTCCAGGCGATCCTGCCCATCCGCGGCAAGATCATCAACGTCGAGAAGGCGCGCATCGACCGGGTTCTCAAGAACACCGAGGTCCAGTCACTGATCACCGCGCTCGGCGCGGGCATCCACGACGAGTTCGACATCACCAAGCTCCGCTATCACAAGATCATTCTGATGGCGGACGCCGACGTGGACGGCCTGCACATCAGGACGCTGCTGCTCACGCTGCTGTTCCGGTTCATGAAGCCGGTCATCGAGGCCGGTCACGTGTTTCTCGCCCAGCCGCCGCTCTACAAGATCAAGTGGGAGGGCCGCGGCGTCGAGCCCGGCTACGCGTTCAGCGACGCGGAGCGGGACCGGCTCATCGAGGCGGGCATCGCGGAAGGGCGCAAGGACCCGCGGCCGCGAGACGGCATCCAGCGGTTCAAGGGCCTCGGCGAGATGAACGCCGAGGAGCTCTGGGACACCACGATGAACCCCGCCAGGCGGGTGCTGCTCCAGGTGACGCTGGATGACGCGGCGCAGGCGGACGAGCTGTTCAGCGTGCTGATGGGCGAGGACGTCGAGTCCCGCCGGTCATTTATCACCCGCAACGCGAAGGACGTCCGTTTCCTGGACATCTAAGGCTCACCCGCTGGTGAGCAAGCTGAAGGGACTGTGAGAAGTCACGGGCCCGTTCTGGATAACTGGTTTTGATCGAGAGGTTGACGTGACCGAAGTCATCGGAGAGAGCGGGCACGACCGCACCGAGCCGGTCGACATCCAGGTCGAGATGCAGCGCAGCTACATCGACTATGCGATGTCGGTCATCGTGGGGCGGGCGCTGCCGGACGTGCGCGACGGGCTCAAGCCCGTGCATACGCGCATTCTCTACGCGATGTTCGACGGCGGGTACCGGCCCGAGCGCGGGTACTTCAAGTGCTCGCGGGTGATCGGCGACGTGATGGGCAACTATCACCCGCACGGCGACGGCGCCATCTATGACGCGCTGGTGCGGATGGCCCAGACGTGGTCGATGCGGATGCCGCTCGTCGACGGGCAGGGCAACTTCGGCTCTCCGGGCAACGACCCGCCCGCCGCCATGCGGTACACCGAGTGCCGCCTGGCCCCGCTGGCGATGGAGATGCTGCGGGACATCAACGAGGAGACCGTCGACTTCCGGCCGAACTACGACGGCCGGTCCGCCGAGCCCGTGGTGCTGCCGGCCCGGTTCCCGAACCTCCTGGTGAACGGCTCCGAAGGCATCGCCGTCGGGATGGCCACCAAGATCCCGCCGCACAACCTGCGGGAAGTGGCCGCCGGAGTGCACTGGTACCTGGAGAACTTCGAGCGGTTCGAGATTCCGGCCCCGGGCGTCGTCGGCGCCGAGGAGGTTTCCGACGAGCGCCGCCGTGAAATCGCGGCCACGCTGCTCGACGGGCTGATGGAGCGCATCCCCGGCCCGGACTTCCCCACCCGCGGGCTGATCGTCGGCCGGCGCGGCATCAGGGAGGCGTACCGCACCGGGCGCGGCTCGATCACGATGCGCGCCGTCGTGGAGGTCGAGGAGATCCAGGGGCGGACCTGCCTGGTCGTCAAGGAACTGCCGTTCCAGGTCAACCCGGACAACCTGGCGACCAAGATCGCCGAGCTGGTCAAGGACGGCCGGCTGTCCGGCATCGCCGACGTGCGCGACGAGACCAGCGGGCGGACCGGCCAGCGGCTGGTGATCGTGCTCAAGCGGGACGCGATCGCCAAGGTCGTGCTGAACAACCTCTACAAGCACACCCAGCTGCAGGACACATTCGGCGTCAACATGCTGGCCCTGGTCGACGGGGTGCCGCGCACCCTGCGACTGGACCAGGTGATCAGGTACTGGGTGGCGCACCAGATCGACGTCATCCAGCGCCGCACCAGGTTCCGCCTGCGCAAGGCGCAGGAGCGGCTGCACATCGTCGCCGCGCTGCTCGCGGCCATCGACGCGATCGACGAGGTCATCGCGCTGATCCGGGCCTCGGAATCGGCGGCGGCCGCGCAGACCGGCCTGATGGGGCTGCTGGACATCGACGAGATCCAGGCGCGGGCGATCCTGGACATGCAGCTGCGCAAGCTGGCCGCCCTGGAGCGGCAGGAGCTCATCAACGAGCGGGAAGACCTCGAGGCGAAGATCGCCGACTTCGAGTCGATCCTGGCCTCGCCGCTGCGGCAGCGCGAGATCATCGGCACCGAGCTCCGCGAGATCGTGTCGAAGTACGGCGATGAGCGGCGCACCGAGATCGTCGCCTACGACGGCGAGGTGGCCGACGAGGACCTGATCGCCGAGTCCGACATCGTGGTGACGATCACGCACGGCGGGTACGCCAAGCGGACGAACACCGACCAGTACCGGGCGCAGCGGCGCGGCGGCAAGGGTGTCAGGGGCGCGGCGCTGCGTTCTGACGACATCGTGGATCACTTCTTCGTCACCTCGACGCACCACTGGATCCTGTTCTTCACGAACAAGGGCCGGGTCTACCGGGCGAAGGGGTACGAGCTGCCCGAGGCCGGCCGGGACGCGCGCGGGCAGCACGTGGCGAACCTGCTGGCGTTCCAGCCGGACGAGCGGATCGCCGAGGTGCTGGCACTGCGGGACTACACGGTGGCGCCGTACCTGGTGCTCGCCACCCGGTCCGGCATGGTGAAGAAGTCGAAGCTCGGTGAGTACGACTCCCCGCGTACCGGCGGGCTGATCGCGGTCAACCTGCGCGAGGACGACGAGGTGATCGGCGCGTCGCTGGTGTCGCCCGACGAGGACCTGCTGCTGGTGAGCAAGGGCGCGCAGGCGATCAGGTTCCACGCCTCCGACGACCAGCTCAGGCCGATGGGCCGGGCGACCTCCGGCGTGATCGGCATGCGGTTCAACGACGGCGACGAGCTGCTCGGCATGTACGTCATACGGAATGGCGAAGATGTGCTGGTCGCGACAGAAAACGGGTACGCCAAGCGGACCCCGGCCGACGACTACCCCCTGCGGAACAGGGGCGGCCTCGGCGTCATGACCGCTCAGATCACCGCGGGCCGCGGTGCCCTGGTGGGCGCGCTGCTGGTCGGACCGGACGACGAGGTGTTCGCTATCACGTCTGCCGGCGGTGTCATCAGGACCCGGGCCAGCGAAGTTCGGCAGTCCGGCCGGGTGACGATGGGCGTCCGGCTGATGAACCTGGCGTCCGGAGACAGTGTTGTCGCACTGGCGCGCAACGCGGAATCCGCGGAAGCCGATGCCGTGGAGGACGTTGAGACAGCGGAGAACACGGGTAACGAAACCGTGGATGAGGGCAACGATCTGGAGGACGACGGCGTCTGAAGATAGGTAGACCCACCAAAATCGCACGCAGGGATTCCTCTGGATCTCGTTCAAGGGGCTTGACAAGACCGGCAAGTCGCCCGTAGTCGGATAGTCTCTGCTGAAGGTACGAAGGGAACCAGTGGGCAGCGAGGAGGACGGCGTGGACGAGGCGGGACGATCGCCAGAACCGCCCGTGATCGTGGCGCCGCCGGGTCTGGATATGGACCCGGAGGTCAAGGCCCCAGGCGCGGTCACCGAGAATGAGGTTATGTCTTCAGGACGGGATGCCAGGGCTACGGCCGCGAACGAAGACTCCGAGACCTCCGTCAACGGCGGCGGGTCGTACCACAACGGCTCGGCTGCCGGTGAGCCGGCACGGCGCGTTCCGTTTCCTGCTGATGACATTGGCAGGAAGAGGAGCCTCGCTTCTGACCTCGACGCCGCTGGTAACGGGTCTTCGGCTGAGCTGACGGACAACGACGATCATTCCGACGGCACCGGGACCGGGGCCAACGGCGTGTTCGACACCGGCCGTCACGCGGTCAGCCGGGCGATGGCGGCGACCAGCAACTGGTTCAGCACGTCACCGAAGAGCGATTCCGATGCTGACGAGGACTCGGCGGCCGCCAGCCGGACCACCTCGAGTCCGCCGGCGGTCGCGACGCCGGGTTCGATCATGGCGCCGCCGCCGTCGGCGCCGCCGGCGGGTTCCAGCTTCAGCCCCTCGGCGGGTGAGCGCCGGCCCTCCTTCACCGCATCGTCGACCGCCGCGACGCCCACGATGTCGTCTCGGGACACGCCCGCGCCTGCTCCGCCGTCTGCCCCGCCCACGGGCCCCAGCGGCTCGTCGTCGTTGTGGCGGGAGGTGCGCCCGCAGCCGGCACCGTCATCCGCGCCGGCTGCAGCCGGTGCCACGACGCCAGGCATCCGCCCAGGCGGGCCAGGTACTCCGGCCGCTCCAGGTACGCGGTCGCCGGGTCCTGGTGCCCCCGGCGCCCCGGGCTCATCAGGTGGCCAGGGCTTCAGCGCCGCGGGCGCGGCGTCCGCCGTCGGCGGCGCTGCGGCGGGGCTAGCGACCTCGGTGGCGTCCGCCTTCCAGGGCCGCAATTCCGGCGGCAAGGGCAAGCGCAAGCGGCACGCGACTGTCCGCCGGTCGTCTAAACGGCAGGCGCAGCTGACGTTGTCCCGCGTCGAGCCATGGTCGGTCATGAAGTTCAGCTTCGTCGTCTCCGTCGTGGCCTTCATCATCCTGTTCGTCGCGGTCGCCGTGCTTTATATGGTGCTGTCCGCGCTCGGCGTCTTCACGTCGCTGCAGCACACGGTGTCCACGATCACCTCGAGCCAGGGCTCGGCGGGCACGAACATCTCGAACTGGTTCTCCGCGTCAAGAATCCTCGGCTACACGGGCATGCTTGGCGCGCTGAACATCGTGCTGATCACCGCGATATCCACGATCGGCGCGGTCATCTACAACCTGATAGCCAGCACGATCGGCGGCGTCGAGGTAACCCTCCGCGAAACGGACTAAGCTCGCACCCTGCCCGTCTGCCGCCGTCCAGCGTTGTGCGAGCGATGGCCGGGATGCGGTAGAGTAACCCAGTCGCCGCGGCGAGCCTCAGGCCCCGCGCGACGCTCCCCCCGGGGGTATAGCTCAGACGGTTAGAGCGCTTCCCTGATAAGGAAGAGGTCCCAGGTTCAAGTCCTGGTACCCCCACTGTCTATGACCTGGCATTTTAGGCGTCGGGGCCCTAGAAGCCCTAGTTCCCGGCCCTACAGGAAATAGGGCCCGAGACCCGTGGAGCCCCTCGTAATGCGTAGGTCGCTGGAGGGCAACGAGCGCCAGGACGCCGGGGAGCCCACCGTTGTGCGAGCCCGGGCGCGTGCCCGCTGGCGATGCGCCCGGGTAAGTCCTCAACATTGCCATTAGCGCCGGTTGAGTCCCCACGCTTTCCAGCGGCACGGTTCTTGGCCCTTTGCGGCGGCTCCAACGTATCTGGCATACCTATCAAGAAGTAGAAGTAATAGGGAAACATCCGAACAAACTTAATTACTACCGCAAGTGCAAAGATGAAAAACAAGATGCACATTACGATCAATATAAATGGTTTTGCAATCTCGTATTGCCTATACAGGCCAACAAGCGCATACGTCTCAGCGAAGGCCGCCACAACCATAAAGATTACAAACAGGCATGACATAATCGTCATGCCTGTATAGACCAAAGAATGGGGCGAAGAATACTTGGTCACTGCTTCTTCGGCAGGCTCGGCATCTTTCGTAGCCCTCAAAACAGCGTCAAGGGCTGTACCTTGGAGCGTCAATGCCAAACACATTACAGGGATAACCGTTGCAGCGGTGATGTAGAAATCGGAATTGAACGAATCGGTCATGGTCGGAATCCCCCAAACACGGTTGCACGTCCTTGCGAGAGCATAGCGGTACGATTCAAGCACACCTTGCTTCGGCGCAGAAGGACAAGGGCGGACGCATCGGACTAGAATTGTATGAATGTACGGATCAAGAGGTTGGCGCCTTGGCTCGCGTATGAGGAACCGGCAGGTCAGGAACCAGATTTGTGCACAGATTTGTGCACGAGACACGTCGAGCCGCGATGGGACGGGGGAGACGCCGAGGCCTTGACACTGACATGGCCACCCGTAAGCCAAGGTCATAGCGGCCACCAGAGATCGGCCGGAACGGGCGTCGTACGGCTCATAACCCAGCTACGACTGGCGGGCATGAGCGTGTCCCCCCGATGTCCCCAGACCGCCATCAACAGCCAGCGATCGCCGCCAGCGGTAACCGGCTGACATGAAGCTAGCGCGCGCTTTGAAGCCGCGAGCAACGCACGGGAACACGCTCGTAATGCGTAGGTCATCGGTTCGATTCCGATGGCCAGGCTTCCAGGTCAGGGCCCTCGCGTCTTGCGGCGGGGCTCTTGTTAACGGATTTGCTGACAGCGGCCTGATTGTCGGCCTTGGCGAGGGTCTCGGTCTCCACATGGTCTCCACAAGTCCTGCACCCGGCCTCCATATGCCGTACGTCAGCTGGTGACACCAGAAGGGGCCTGCCCAGTTCACTCTCCAGTGGCTGCCTCTTAGCCGGGCCGGAATAACAGCGCCCGCAATGGCTGACCACATCACGTGGTATGAGGTTCCCGGAATCCTGCCGGGACCTCATCTGAGATGGTGCGGCGTGCATACCAGGACAACGGGAAGCAGCTGGGTCACCGGCAAGGAGGGACCAAGATGGCTGGAACGATCGACGAGGCCCGGCTGGGCGAGTTCATGGGGCAGATGGCTGGCTACATGACCGGCGGGGCGCTGTGCTTTGGGGTGTGGCTGGGCGACGAGCTGGGCCTCTATCGCGCGCTAGCGGGTGCCGGGTCCCAAAGCGCGGATGCCCTCGCCGACGCCACGAGCTGTAATCCGCGGCTGGTGCGGGAGTGGCTGGACGGTCAAGTCTCAGGCGGGCTGGTCGGCTACGACCAGGCCACCGGCACCTATGAGCTGTCGGCCGAAGCCGCCGCCGCCTTGGCCGATGACTCCTCGCCGGTGTTTGTGGCCCGGGGGATGAACGCCTTCGCCTCGCTGTTCATTGACCATGACAAGATTGCCGACGCGTTCCGCGGCAACGGCGGCATCCCCTGGGGTGAGCACCACCCGCGCCTGTTCTCCGGGACCGAGTGGTTCTTCCGCACCGGCTACCGGGCCTACCTGCCCGCCGAGTGGCTGCCCGCACTGGATGGGGTGGACGCCAAGCTTCATTCAGGTGCCAAGGTAGCTGACGTTGGCTGCGGGCACGGCGCCTCGGCGGTGGTGATGGCGCAGGCCTACCCAGCAGTCCGGGTGTGGGGCTTCGACTACCACGCACCGTCAATCGAGACCGCCCGCGAACGAGCCGCCGAGGCGGGCGTCGCCGACCGCACGACGTTCGAGCTGGCAGAGGCCAAGAACTATCCGGGCCGGTATGACCTGATCTGTTTCTTCGACTGCCTGCACGATATGGGCGATCCGGTCGGCATCGCCCGCTACGCCCGCGAGCACCTCGAAGCCGATGGCACGGTGCTGCTGGTTGAGCCGTTCGCCCTCGACGACAAGGCGGCGAACCGGACCACCAACCCGATGGCCGCCCTCTTCTATACCGTGTCATCGGCGATCTGCACCCCGAACTCGCTCGCCCAAGACATCGCCCTGGGCCTGGGCGCTCAGGCAGGCGAAGCCCGGCTCCGCGAGGTGTTCCAAGCGGCCGGGTACAGCCGGTTCCGCCGGGCCGCGGAGACCCCGATGAACCTCATCCTCGAAGCCCGGCCGTGAGTGGCTGGCAGGGCCGTCCAGCCGTACAAACCCGGTAACCGGACCCGCGAGGTCGCGGTATGCCCTTCCATGAGGAAGCACCGATGGCCTCATCCAGATCATCGAGATCACCACGACTCATCCGGCAGAGATCCAGGCCTGATGGACGAGTGGGTGGCCAAGACCGAAGGCAGGCGGTGGTCGACTGAGGGCTATCACCGCGCTCAGCGGTGGCTTGGCCACGGCCCAAGGCTGCTCGTCTGCTGTGGCGCGGACCAACGCCTGGGTCCCAGCCGTACGCACCGGATAGTGATGGCCGGAATGGACTTCCGCGGACTCACTGGACACCCGGCACGGGACTATGGATCACAAGGGCGTATGCCCCAGCTCACAAGGGTAAAGCCACTGTCGAGACCGGAACGCCGACACCCCGATAAGGAAGAGGTCCCAGGTTCAAGTCCTGGTACCCCCACCGACCAGCATCCCGTCGCGTCGGGCCGTTTTAGCCCTGAATCAGGTTGTGAACCGGCTCGACCATGGGCTGGCCAAGATCGATGCCGACTTCCTGGACGATGGGGATCATCGTCTCGCCGAATTTGTCGAAGGCCTGCTGAGACTCCCAGATGTCGAATACCTGGAGCTTGTCGCCGGAGCCGAAGCAAGCGTGATACAGACGCCCAGCGGGTTCGCCTGCACCAGCTGCGTCGAGACGCCTGATGATTTCGTCGTATTGCGCCGCGGCTGCGGATACCGGGTTGATGTACACGCTGATTGCCATGAGTCCCTCCCCGAACTCGCCGACTCATGCGGCAGGACAGCTGGCTCCTGCCAAGACGCCTGTCCCGCTGCCCGGAGCTGCTCGCGAGTTTTCCACACAACTGACAGTTGCCTCAAGCCCAGTCGCCGCGGAAGTCCCACGTCCGCAGCCGACCAGGCTCCAGGCGGACGATGATGCTGACGGGCACCGAGTCGGCGTACGGCGTAATGTTGGCACTTGCCGGGATCATGACTTTGGCGAGGCTGTGGCGATGACCCATCCAGTGGGCGATACCGCGCAGGACGCGGAACGGTGGTGGCGGGCTTACCAACTGGCCGAGAACGATCTGGACGGGGAGCTGCGCGAGCGGGCCGAGGCCGGGGATGAGCATGCCAGGAGGCAGCTGGCCAGCTGGCTGTCGGACCGGGCCAGGACTGAGGAGGCCATCGAGGTCATCCGTCCGCTGGCCGACGACGGGGATGAGGTGGCCGAGCGGTTCCTGGCTCACTGGCTGGCCGACGGTGACCACATCGATGAGCTGCGCGGGCGGGCCGACGCGGGAAGCTACCCCGCCCTGTATGAGCTGGCTGAGTGGTTGTCGTGGCACGAACGTCTAGCGGAACTGCGCGCACTGCTTGCCGATCAGCGGGAGCTGCTGGCCGGGTGGCTGGCCCGGGGGGCATACCCGATGAGTGTGGTGCTCCTGGCCGCTGAACTTGGCGACGATGCCGCCCGGCGGCGCCTGCTGGTGTGGCTGTCGAGATTGCGCGACCGGGCCGATGCGGGCGCGGAGTAAGCCTGCGGATTCCTCGTCGCCCGCGGGCTCCTGCGGAGCCTGGCCGGGGAGTGCTCCGGCCAGCCGCGCGGCCAGGGCCTCCACTTGATAGCGGAGGGCTGACACCTCGGCGGCCAGGGCCTGCAGCGCGGCGTCGCTGGGCGTGGCCCCGGTATGTTCTGCCTCGTCGGCGGCTGACGACTCGCCGGCTGGCTTGCCGTTATCGAGCCGGAAAAAGCTCGCTAGGGAGCCCGCGAGCAGGCCCAGAACAGCGATCCCGGTGATCATGATGACAATCGCCACCCAGCGGCCGGTTGCGGTCTTGGGAACGATGTCCCCGTAGCCGACGGTGGTCAGGGTGACGATGCCCCACCAGAAGGCGTCGCCGACGGTGGCGAACTCGGGGTTGACAGGATGCTCCGCGTGGTAGGCGACCAGGGAGCTGACCACCAAGACCCCGCCCGCGATGAGGGCGACCCGTCCCAGTCGCTCGAACAAGCGGCGTGCTCCCCTGGTAGCCATCAGCAGCCGGGCGAGCCGGGCCAGGCGGAGCAGGACCACGAACTGGCCCGCCTGGGCGCCGGGGAACAAGAACCACGGGGCGGTGGCGACCACCACCAACAGGTCGAAGCGGCCCAGCCTGGTCCGCCCGTAGTGCTCGAGATGGCGTTCGTGTACTACGTAGTCGAGCAGGAACACTAGCCAGGTGGCCACGCCGACCACCACGCCGACCCAGCCATCATCCTCGGGAATGATCACCAGCGGCAAGATGGCCGACACCACGATTGGCAGCTGCATCCGGGCATCGAAGCGCTCGAGAAAGGCTGCATCACGCTCCGAGCGCGGCTGACCCGGCCGGGGCGCTGTTGCAGGGGCGACGTCCACGATCCCGATCGTCGCAGATTGGCCAGGCCAGGCACGGCTTTTCGCGATTCACTAACTAGGGTGGGCGGGTGGAGTTCTCGTCGGTCGTGGCTGAAGACACCCGTCGGCGTCTGCTCACCCGGTTCGGAGCGCGAGCAGAAGCGTGGTGGGAGCGCCTCCCCGAGGTCTTGGACCAGCTGGCTGCCCGCTGGGAACTCAGCATTGGCGACCCCATTGGGGACCCCATTGGGAGAGGCAACACATCGCTCGTGGTCCGCTGCCGGAGCGCGAGCCGGGGTCCGGCGATACTGAAGCTCGTCCCTGACGAAACTCTCGCCGCCGCGGAAGCGGCAGCTCTCCGGAGCTGGGAGCCTTCGGGCCATGTTCCTCGCGTCTGGGGCGATGACGGGGCGGCCGGTGCGCTGCTCCTGGAGGCCATCCCGAACGAGATGCCGCTAGGAGCGTCGCCGACGCGGATCAAGCTCAGCGACGTGGCGGAACTCATCGGCAGCCTGCACCGCAGCGGCTCACCGGTCATGGCCGATGGCGTCGTGTCGCTGGCGGACCGGGTGGAGTTCATCTATGGCTTTTGGATCGAACGACACAGCCGCGATCCTGAAGCGAGTCATGTCGTCCCCGTCGCGCGCCTGTCCCGCGGGCATGAGCTCGCCCGGGCACTGGCCGCGGGGGATCAGGTCACGCGTGTTCTGCTGCACGGAGACTTGCACCCGGGCAATGTCCTCGACGGTGGCGTCAGTCGCGGCCTGGTCGCCATCGACCCGCGTCCTTGTGTAGGCGACCCCGCGTTCGATGCCGTCGACTGGGTTTTCTGGCCGACGGACGACCCACGGTGCTGGGAAGCGCGAGCGCGAGAGCTGGCAGCGGCGCTGAGCGTTGACTACCAGCGAGTGCTGGACTGGTGCGCGGCGTTCGCGGCGATGCTGGCCGCCGGAAAGGCAGCGAGGGGCGAGCCAGCCGGCCATATCGACGCGCTCCTCGGGCTCGCTCCCTGAAACTGCCGCAGCGCGCGCGTCTAGTCGAGCAGTGCGGAGAGCTTTTTCGGTGCGAGGACCCGGTAGCTGTCGGTCACGAGCTCGCGGATCTCCGTCCAGTCCGTGTCGCCGGTGAGCACCACCCCGATGCGGCCACGGCCGGCCCGCGGGACGAAGAACGGGTGGCCGCTGGACAGCAATCCATCGCGTTCGTCTGGGTCGGCACGCAACACGAGCAGCGGAACGGGCTTGCCGGCTGGGTCCCGCACCGCCACGAGCAGGCAGAACGACCTCCGGCGGATGTCGAACGAGTGCGCCGTCGATCTCTCGCTGGATAGCGAATAGTCGACCCGGACCGTCACCTCGGGCAGCGCCAGGCACAGCGCGCGGATCCGTTCGACGATGTCCTCGGGGACCGCCGCAGGCGCGCTCATGGTCAATTCGCGGCGTTGCCACGCAGCGCACGCTGCGTGAAGTCCGCTGCTCCGCATTTCGGGCACTGCTGGAAAAACCCGGCCGGTTCATTGCTCGCCGAGATCGCGCTGATTTCTCTCGACAACTCGCCCCGGTCCATGCGGCCGCTGCGCGGCGCGGCAACCGAGAACCCCGAAATCGCCCCGATGCGCCTGCGCGCAGCAGACCGGGGCACCCGCCAGGCGTACCCGCACTCGGTGCAGGTCCGCTCGTACTCCTTCGCCTGCCACGGCAACCTCACCCGATCACCGTCCTATTTGTAGCCTCGCTTGAGCAGGTACTTGGCGCCTGACTCGAAGCCTTCCGGGCTGAGCAGTTCGAAGCCGAAGGCGTCGGCGAGCCGGTCGGTTGTGTTGAACGCGGCGCAGACCGCGAGCGCGTCCTCGACCTGCTGGCGTGAGACACCGGCCGACAGCACTTCCCGCATGTCCGCGGCGTCCACCTTTCCCGCGCGGGTCAGCTTGCCAAGCATCCGCAGCGTTGCGCGCAGGCTGTCCCCGATGGGCGCCGAATCCAGGTCGGTCAGCACCGCCTGAACCTTGGCGTGGTCCTGGTACGCCTGCCCCGCGGTCGCGGTGTGCGCGCCGATGCAGAACGCGGTCTCGTTTACCTTCGACACGTACGCCGCCATCAGCTCCCGGTCGGCCACCGACCAGGCGGACGGCCCGCGCATCGCCTCCTGGGTGAACTTCTTCGCCTGCGTGCCGTAGAAACCAGGCCGGTAGAAGACCAGCTTGGCGGCGTCGGGTAGCGACTGCCTGGAGAACGTCTGGATGACCCCGAACAGCAGCTTAGTCCCGGGGCTGTATCCGCTGTTGAGGATCTCAAGTCGCATCAGCGGCCTCCCCGTTGCCGGTTGCCTCGGCCAGCGCCGCCAGTCCTGTTTCGTACTGCCGCGAGGACTGGCCGACCGCGGCGCACGTCACGAGCTCGAACAGCTGATCCTCGCTGAATCCCGCGGCCTTCGCCGCGGCGAAGTCCGCGTCAGTGATCTGCGCGGGATGGTCGGCGACCTTGCCGATCAGTGCCTGCAAGGCCTCGGGGAGGTCGGCGTTGTCGTAGGCGCGGGCGCGCAGCTCGGGTGACGCCCTGCCCTCTCCATGCAGGACACTGTTCACCAGGGCCTGGTGCGCTGCTCGCTTCTGGTCCTCATCCGGCACGGCGCTTTACGCCTCCCCAGGTCGGCTATCTGCCCTCACAAACAGAACGATCGGCGTGCGGCCGAACAGGACACCATCTTCGCACTCCGAGGTGGCATAGGACGGAACGGCTAACTTGGCGCGTGTGCTGCTGCCGGCCAGTAGACCGGATCTTCCGCGGGCGGGCAGCCGCAGCTTTCCCTGATGATGAGCTCGGTAGGCAGCCGCTCGGCCCTGCGCGGCAGGGCCGGGTCAGCGATCCGTTCAAGCAGACATGAACAGGCGCGCTCGCCCAGCATCCGCAGCGACTGGCGGACAGTGGTCAGCGGCGGCGTGAACAGCGCCCCGAAGCGGATGTCGTCGAAACCGGTGACGGCAACGTCGGCTGGGACTCGCACGCCGGCTGCCTGCAGTTCGCGCATGGCCCCGATCGCCATCTGGTCATTGCCGCAGATGATCGCATCGGGTAGCTCCCGGCCCGGCGCGGCTAGTAGCTCGCGCACCGCCATCTGACCGCTGATCGCGGCGAAGCGGCCTTCAAAACATCCGGTCACGGTGGCCCCCGCATGCCGGCCAACCGTTCCCTCGAAGGCGCGGCGGCGTTCCCGCGCGTCGGGGGCCTCGGGTGGGCCATCGACATAGAACAGGCGTTTCTTTCCGTGCTGCTCGAGCATGTGCCGCACTAGTGCGGTCGTGCCGGCCCGGTTATCAGCGTCGACCACGTCGACACTCGGCTCGTCCAGCGACCCGGCGGCCAGCACGACCGGCACCCGTTCCGCCAGCTGTGCCAGCTGCTCCGAGTTGACGATGCCCTCAGCGATCACCAGCCCGTCGACCTTCGCCGAGATCTTTCGCAGCTGCTGGTAAGCATCGGAGCGCTCGGTGGCGCCCAGGACGGAGATCAGCACCGACCATCCGACCTTGCTCAGCGCCACCTGGACACCGCGCAAGAGCTCTTCGATGAACGCCACGCCTTCGCGCTCGATATCGGTCTCCGGGCCGCGGCTGGCGATCGTGACCAGCCCGATCACTTCCTTGCGCTGCCAGGCCATGCTCTGCGCCGCGGCATCGGGGACGAAGCCAAGCTCGTCGATCACCTCGAGCACGCGCTGCCGGGTAGACGGGCGGACCCGGTCGCTCCCGTGCACCACCCGCGAGACCGTAGCCGTGGAAACCCCGGCCGCACGTGCCACGTCGTACAAGGTGCACGCCGTCCGGTTGCCCATGAGCCGAATGATAAGCCGTAAAGCCTGAGGATCCGCGATGTGCTCACACCGCCGGCCCGCCGCGGCGGGTGAAGGGACCTGAACGGGCCGAGCGGTAGGCTAGTCCGACAAGAACCGCGTCTCGGGTCTTTCGCGGATGTGATCGAGGTTGGAAGGACGCGCTCAGTGAAGAAGCTGTTCATCCTTGCCCTGCTGGTGCTAGGCGCTCTCGCGGTGTGGCGTAAGGTCCAGGCGCAGCGTGCCGACCTCGACCTGTGGAGCGAGGCTACCGCCCCCGACGACTACTGATGCCATGAGCGAACCTCCTGCCGTTTCGCTGGTCTGCTGCGACCTGACGAGCATCGTCATCGACGGCTCGACCGTGGAACGGGCGTTCGCCGAGGCCATCGCCACCCAGGGCATCGTCGCCGGAACGCAGGATTACGCTCGCTCCATGGTCCGGCTCCACCGGGCAAAGGGCCGTCCCCCAGCGGACGTGCTGCACGAGGTCTTCGAGGGTGAAGAACCCCGGGCGCAGGCCGCGTCGCTGGCCTTCGACCGCTCCTTCCGCGCCGCCGCGGAACGGTTCGGCATGACCGCACCGCCAGATGTCGTCGCGGCGCTCACCAAGGCGGCCGCGTCAGGGGCGAAGGTCTGCCTGCTCTCCAGCCTGTCCAAGGCTGCCTGCGGCGACCTCCTCAACAGGCTCTGCCGTCCGGGCATCGGAGACCTGGCGCTGAGCGCGGACGACGCGCCGCGCGGCTTCCCGTGGCCAGACCCCGTACTCACCGCGATGCTGCGGCTCGGAACTCCGGACGTCCGGGAGGTCGCGATGGTCAGCGCCACCGAGAACGGCCTGCTGTCCGGCTGGCGGGCGGGCAACAGGATCGTGGCGGCAATCGGCAGCGGCGGCCGCGGACCGCAGGTGGGTGCCACGCACGTGCTTGGCCACATCTCCGCGCTGCCCGACCTGATCATCAGCGGCGGCTGACCTGCGTCGTCACGCTCGCGGCCACTTACACTCGGAAGTATGCCGGAATTGCCGGAAGTCGAATCGCTAGCCGCGTTCCTGCGCGCCCATGCCAGCGGTCACGTGATCGCGCGTGCCGAGGCGGCGTCGTTCGCGGTGCTGAAGACCTTCGACCCGCCGCTTAGCGCGCTCACCGGGCTTACCATCGGCGACGTCACGCGGCACGGCAAGTTCCTCGACCTGTCCTGCGGCGACCTGCACCTGGTGATGCACCTGGCCCGCGCGGGCTGGCTGCGCTGGCGTGACGACATTCCGGACAAGCCAGTGAAGCCGGGGAAGAGCCCGCTGGCGTTCCGACTGGTGCTCGACGACGGCTCGGGCTTCGACCTCACCGAGGCGGGAACGCAGAAGCGGCTCGCCGTCTACCTCGTCCGCGACCCGATGCTGGTGCCTGGCGTGGCGCCCCTGGGACCTGAGCCGCTGGCCGACGACTTCACCGTCGAGTCGCTCGCCGCCATCCTCAAGGAACGCCGCATGCAGATCAAGGGCGTGCTCCGCGACCAGCACATCATCGCGGGGATCGGTAACGCCTACTCCGACGAGGTGCTGCACGCCGCGAAGATGTCGCCGTTCAAGCTGGCGTCGAGCTTCACCCCGGAAGAGACCGCCGCGCTGCACGAGGCAATCGTGACGACGTTGCGTGACGCGATCGAGCGCTCGGCGGGGCTGGCGGCAGCCGACCTCAAGGGCGAGAAGAAGACGGGCCTGCGGGTGCATGCCAAGGCAGGCCAGCCGTGCCCGGTGTGCGGTGACACGATCCGCGAGGTGTCTTTCGCTGATTCCTCGCTGCAGTACTGCCCCACCTGTCAGACCGGTGGCAAGCCGCTCGCGGACCGCCGCATGTCCCGGCTGCTGAAGTTATTTATTCAGAACGGGCCCGTTCCTTCGATCCCGGCCTTGACGTGGATCTCGGGCAGCGCCGAAGCCCGCCGCGAACGGAGTGCCGTACGTGCGGCGTGGGGCCGATAAGATGAATCGGACAGCACGTGCGGGGCTATAGCTCAGCTGGAAGAGCGTCTGGTTTGCAACCAGAAGGTCAGGGGTTCGAGCCCCCTTAGCTCCACAGGTTTTTCGAACTCTTGTCCGGCATTTACAGCCACGGCGTACAGCAACAGCGGCCTACTCTCCATCATCGGAAAGGTCAGCAGCGACATCGCCCAGGGCATCGCCGAGCCGCCTGAGCGCGTCCTGAGTGGCCGGGTCGGGTACCTCGGTGTAGATCTCCATCGTGATCGCGATCTTGGTGTGCCGCAGGATGCGCATCGCGACACGCGGGTGAACGTCGAGCGCGGCCAGGAGAGACCCGCAGGTGCGGCGGGTGTCGTGAACCCGGATGCGGCGGACACCGGCCCTAGCGCAGCGGGCATCGAAGCGGCGGTTGACCGCTCGCGGCTCGATCGCATGGCCGGTACGAGTGGTGAACACCAGCCCGTCATCCGGCCATGTACCGCCCTCTTCGGCCAGCCGAGCACGCATGCGGTCCTGAGCCTCGCGCTGGATCTTGAGCGCTGACAGGCAGATGCCCGGCAGCGGAAGCACGTCAGTGCTGCCATCCGATTTGAGCTGGTGCTTGTGGATGAGCTGGCGGCCGACCCGCTGAACCTGCCATTCAAGCGACACCTGCGCGCCGTCCAGGTCGATCGCTGACCAGATGAGGCCCTGAGCCTCGCCCTTGCGCAGCCCCAGGACGAGGATCAGCACCCACAGCGGATACAGCGGATCGCGGTCAGCGTAGGCCGATTCCAGGAACCGGCGCGCCTCCTCAGCATCCCAGGACTGACGACGCCGGGCGGGCTTCCGGGCAGCGGGCAATGTAACCATCGAGGCGACGTTGCGCGACACGAGCTCTTCCCGCCAAGCCTGAGTGAGCGCAGCGCGCAGCGTGTCACGAGCGATCTTGATCGTGCGCTTACTCGGATAATCACCGCAGCAGTCCCCAAGAGCGCAGCACCGCCGCTTTTCCGGCCGACGGTTCGCGTCCTTGCCCTGAGCGCAGCACTGGCATATGCCGGGCAGGGTATTAAGCCATGCCTGAACCTCCCGCACCGTGAGCCGGTCAACCCGCTTCTTGCCGATGCCCGGGATTATGTAGCGGCGGGAGGCAAGCTCGTATTGTGAGTACGTGTTCGGCTCACGGTTCGGCTTGATTACCTCAGCCAACCAGTAGGTGAGGTAATCAGCGATGGTCGACGGCTTGGTGACGACCGGCCCGCGCTTGCTTGCAGTGTGGAGGTTTAGCCACTTGTCGTGGACTTCCTCCCGTGTCTTGCCGTAGACCCAGGCGCGCGTGCGCTGAGCATCAGGTGTGGTCACCCACACATACCCAGCCCATGCACCCTTGTAGGGGAAGATCGACCCTTCCCCGTTGGCGCGCTTCCCGGCCATAACGCTGCCCTGTCTTCGAGCGCCGCCAAGCAGTCGGCATAGGCCGAAGGGCGGACCAGACGGCGACGGCCGATTGTCAAAGTACTCAGCTGGCCTGACCAGATGAGCTGATAAACGCTCCACTTGCTGACCCGCAGCAAGACGGCGACCTCAGCGATCGTAAGTAGTTGCTCGTTGCCCGCTTCCACGCGCGGACTCCTTTCCTGAACTGGTGATCCGGGGTTTACTGCGGCGGCCCCCGGCAGGTCAGCGCTCGCGGGCACTGTCGGCGGACATCAGCGCCAGGAGCTGGCCGTCGGATGCGGCGTAGCCGGACCCGGCGTAGGTCCACGAGCCGACGTACAAGACGGTG
>Ga0335075_10004046_pt1 | contig 22994 bp, 13 predicted proteins | sample Lox_Sample_24_FD_206723 | JGI IMG/M metagenome (GOLD analysis project Ga0335075, IMG submission 206723) | Soil microbial communities from Loxahatchee National Wildlife Refuge, Florida, United States - Lox_Sample_2.4 | ecosystem: Environmental > Terrestrial > Soil > Wetlands | place: USA...
GCTGGTTCGCGACCAGGTAGGGCGTCGCGATCCCGACCGCTCCCGAGTTGATGTTCAGGTGCGTCCAGCCGGTCAGCCTGCCGGACGCGTCGGCGCTGCTGCAGACGTCGATGAGCGCCGCCGGGCGCAGGTAGCCCCAGTGGAACTCTTCGTGCCGGCTCCACTGGACCTTGACCGGCCGGCCCGCCGCCCGTGCCAGCCGGGCCGCCTCCAGCGCGACCGTGCTGCCGTGCTTCCCGCCGAAGCCCCCGCCGTAGTCGGGCACGATCACGTGCACCCGGTCTTCGTCGGTGCCGAGCGCCTCCGCGAGCTCGCGGCGGGCCCGGAACGGTGTCGAGGTGCCCGTCCACACCGTGAGCCGCCCCTCGCGCCAGGCGGCAACCGCGGACCTGGGCTCCAGCGGGACGTGCGCGATGTAGGCGGCGGTGTAGTGCGCGGCCAGGCGCACCGGCCCGGCCGCGAGCGCCGCGTCGGCGTCGCCCTCCTCATGCCGGAACGCGGCGCCGAAGCCCTCGCCGTCGACCGGGTGCGACCGCAGGTAGCCGGCAAGCTCGTCCCGGCCCGGCTGCGGCGTGCGGTCCCACACGGCGTCGATAGCGGCCACCGCCTGCCGCGCGGCGGACGGCTCCGGCGCCACCACGCCCAGGAACGCGCCGTCCCGCACCACCCGTACCCCGGGCAGTGCCTCGGCCCTGGCGGTGTCAGCCCCGCGCAGCGTGGTGCCGAACGCGGGAGGGCGCAGCACGCATCCGTGCAGCATGCCGTCCACGCGCAGGTCGGCGGGGAAGCGCTTGGCACCGGTCACGACCTCGTGGCCGGCCGCCGCGCGCGCCGCGTGGCCCGCGGCGCGCCAGGCCGGCGGGGGAGTGACCGGCGTGTCCACGGGGACCCGCTCCACCCGCCGGGCGCCGGCGACCAGCTCGCCATAGCTCGCGCTCGGCGCGCCGTCGGGGCCGGCCACGATCCCGCCCGCCAGGGTCAGGCCCGCGGCCGGCAGGCCGAACCGCTGCGCCGCGGCCTGGCGGAGCAGCTCGCGCGCTGCGGCGGCGGCCGCGCGCAGCGGGGGTGCCGCGAACGGCATCGAGCGGCTGCCGAACGTGCCCAGGTCGAACGGTGAGACGTCGGTGTTGCCCATGACCACGCGCACCGCGGCGGGCGGCACCGCGAGTTCCTCGGCGACCAGCAGCCCGAGCGCCGCGCGGGTGCCCTGCCCTCCCTCGACCTTGCCGGTGAAGGCTGTCACCGAGCCGTCGGCCCCGACGTGGACCCAGGCGTCGTCCGGCGCGCCCCACCGGCCCTGTCCCGGCGCGGCGGCCGGGAGGGCTTCCTCGGCGACCACCGTGACCAGGCCGTCGGGCAGCTGCTCGAAGAACGGTGCGGCGTCCCTGGCCTGGTCCCACGGCGCCGCGGCGCCAGCCTGCGGAGAGCCGAGGGCGCCGGCCGGATCCGGCGGGGCGGCCGGCGGTGCGGGCACCGGCTCCAGCAGTTCCGGCTCGGCCATCAGCTCGGCCGCGCGGCGGATCGCGCGCAGGATCCGCGGGTACGTGCAGCACCGGCAGACGTTGCCGGCCAGCTCGCCGGCGATCCTGGCGTCGTCCGGGTGCGCCACCCGGTCCAGCAGGGCCGCGGCGGCGGTCAGCCAGCCGGGGGTGCAGTATCCGCACTGCATCGCGCCGGCCTCCAGCCAGGCCTGCTGCACCGGGTGCAGCAGGCCGTCCTCGGCCAGGCCCTCGACCGTGGTGACCCGCTGGCCCGCGGCGTCGGCGGCCGGCGTGGTGCACGAGGTCACCGCGCGGCGGCCGATCAGCACGGTGCAGGCGCCGCAGGCGCCCTCGCCGCAGCCCAGCTTGGGGCCGGTGATCCCGAGCTGGTCTCTGAGCACCTCGAGCAGGCTCCGGCCGCCGTCGGCCGTGACCTGGCGCTCGGCGCCGTTGACGGTGATCGTGAAGGCCATGGGGCTGGTCCCTCCTCGTCGGGACGGCGGGCAAGCGGACGGAAGCGGGAACTTTGACCGGGGCTGTCCACGCCACGCTACTTTGTGGCAGATCGCCTCCTGCCCCGGCGCCGGGGCGGAGCAACCCAAACCCTTGCCGATTAACACTCCCGATGCGCGGCAGCGTAAGAATTACTCATGAGCAAGCAGCCCAACCCGCCACCTCCAGGCGACAAGCCGGTCAAGACCGCACCGCCTCCTCCGCCAAGCTGGCGGCACTGGCTGTGGCCGATCGCGCTCCTCGCGTTCTTCGCCCTGTGGCTCGTCCTGCCGGGGATCAACGTCAAGACGCCGGTCAGCCTGAGCTACTCGCAGTTCATCGCCGACGCGACCGCGCACAAGGTCAAGACCGTGGACTTCGCCAGCGGCTCCGCCGGGGCCAACACCTCCGCCTCCGGTGACCTGAAGAACGGCACCTCGTACACCACGGTCATCCCCGGCTCGCCGACGACCACGCTCACCCAGCAGCTCGCCAAGGACGGCGTGAAGACCATATCGGCGAGCGCGCCGAGCTCGGGCCTCGGCACGGACCTGCTGTACTGGCTGCTCCTGCTCGCACCGTTCATCATCGTGTTCTGGCTGTTCCGGCGGATTTCCCGGGGCGCGGGCGCGGGCGCGGCGGGCGTGCTCGGGATCGGCCGGTCCCAGGCCAAGGTGTTCGACGCCGAGCGGCCGCAGACCAAGTTCAGCGACGTGGCCGGCTACGAGGGGGTGAAGTCCGAGGTCGCGGAAGTGATCGACTTCCTCAGGAACCCCGACCGGTACCGGCGCGCGGGCGCGGTGGCACCGCGCGGGATGCTCATGATCGGCCCGCCGGGCACCGGCAAGACGCTGCTGGCCCGCGCGGTCGCCGGCGAGGCATCGGTGCCGTTCTTCTCGGTCACCGGGTCCAGCTTCGTCGAGATGTTCGTGGGTGTCGGCGCGGCGCGCGTCCGCGACCTGTTCGCCGAGGCGCGCAAGCGGGCCCCGGCGATCATCTTTATCGACGAGATCGACGCGATCGGCCAGCGCCGCTCCGGCTCGGGCGCCGTGGTGGCCAACGACGAGCGCGAGCAGACGCTGAACCAGCTGCTGTCGGAGATGGACGGCTTCGACGTCACCATGGGCATCGTGGTGCTGGGGGCGACCAACCGGCCCGAGGTCCTCGACCCGGCGCTCCTGCGGCCGGGGCGGTTCGACCGGCAGGTCACGATCCCGCTGCCCACGCAGCCGGAGCGGGCCGCGATCCTCGCCGTGCACTCCCGCGGCAAGCAGCTCGCCCCCGACGTCGACCTGACCGTGGTGGCCAGGGGCACCCCCGGTTTCTCCGGCGCGGACCTGGCCAACCTGGTCAACGAGGCGGCGATCAACGCCGTCCGCGGCAACCGGGACGTGCTGACCGCGGCCGACTTCGATGCCGCCAGGGACCGGATCCTGCTCGGCCGGCGGGAAGGCTCCAACGTGCTGCTGCCCGACGAGAAACGCGCGGTCGCGGTGCACGAGTCCGGCCACGCGCTGGTCGCGGCGCTGTCCGAGCACGCCGACCCGGTGGCCAAGGTGACCATCCTCCCGGCCGGGCAGACGCTGGGGGTGACCGAGCAGCTGCCGGTGGACGAGCGGCACCTGTACGGGGAGGATTACCTGACCGACTCGCTCGCGGTGCGGCTGGGCGGACGGGCCGCGGAGCTGGTGGAGTTCGGGCAGGGCTCGACGGGGGCGGCGAACGACCTGGCCAGCGCGACGGACCTGGCGACCAAGATGGTGCGGGAGTTCGGGCTGTCGCCGACGCTGGGCCCGGTGGGCTACCCGGAGGGCGGGTCGGTGTTCCTCGGCGGCGGCGGTCAGGGGCTGTCCAGCCGGCCGTTCGCGGAGGCGACGCAGGCGGCGATCGACGGGGAGGTGTCGCGGCTGCTGCGGGAGGCTGAGCAGACCGCGGTCGACCTCATCCGCTCGCACCGCAGCCAGCTGGACGAGATCGTCAGCCTGCTGCTGGAGCACGAGACCATCGACGGCGACGCCGTGTACCGGATCGTCGGCAAGCCGGCGCCAGAGCACCGGCCCGAGGAGATGTCGATCGGCCCGCACGCCCCCGGCCGCGCCGCGGCCGTCGGCGACGGGCTGCGGAGCCCCCAGGCCGCCCCGAATCCGCCGCATACGTCGTGAAACTGCTGGTCCTTTCCGGGCGGGAGCTGCACGGCCTGCTGCCGCCGGACGGGTGCGCGGAAGCGATGCGGGAGGCGCTGATAGCCCGCGCCCTGGGCCGGGTCTGCCAGCCGCTCCGCACGGTCATCCGGCCGGACCGGACGGAAGGGCTGATCGCGCTCATGCCGGCGGTGCTCGCGCCGGCCGGCGAAGACGGCGGCCCGGCACCAGACCCGCCGGCGCAGCCCCGTGAAGGCGCCTACAGCCTGAAGGCCATCTGCATCTTCCCCGGCAACCCGGCGCGGGGCCTGGACACGCACCAGGGGGTGGTGCTGCTGTCCAGCGCGTACACCGGCGAGCCGGTGGCGGTGCTCAACGCCTCCGCCGTGACCGAGATCCGCACCGCCGCGGTGTCGGTCGTGGCAACGCTGCTGCTGGCGCGCGCCGACGCGACCGAACTGGCCATTGTCGGCACCGGCGTCCAAGCGGGGGCGCACCTGCTGGCGATGTCGGCGGCGCGGCGGCTGACCGGGATCCGGGTCGCCGGGCGGGACGAGGCCAGGGCGCGCCGCTTCGCCGATGCGATGCGCGGGCGGACCGCGGTGCCGGTCACCGCCTGCGGCTCGGTGGCCGAGGCGGTCGACGGTGCCGGGATCGTGGTCACCGCGACCAGCTCGGCCGAGCCGGTGCTGCGCCGCGAGTGGCTGGCGCCGGGCGCGCACATCAACGCGGTCGGCGCGTGCCTGCCGCAGGCACGGGAGCTCGACACCGCCACGATGGCCGCGGCGGCGCTGTTCGCCGACAGCCGCGAGTCGGTGCTGGCCGAGGCCGGCGACTACCTGCTGGCCGAGGCCGAGGGCGCGATCGGCCCCGGCCACGTCAGGGCCGAGCTCGGCGAGGTGCTCGCCGGCCGCGCGCCCGGCCGCACCTCCGGCGCCGAGATCACCGTGTTCGAGTCGCTGGGCCTGGCCGTCGAGGACCTCGCGGCGGCCGTGCTCGCCTACCGGAACGCCGTCGCCGTGGGCGAGGGCTCCTGGGTGGAGTTCTGAGGGAACTCTTTTCATCCTCCCATTGCTGCCTGCGTGCTCTGCGGGTGAGACCGGCGGATGAAAGGGTTCAGTTCTAGGATTGGCCGGTGACCATACCGGGGTATCTTCGCTTTCCGCATGTTCAGGGCGATCTCATCACGTTCGTCGCAGACGATGACGTGTGGCTCGCCCCAGCCGCCGGCGGCCGTGCCTGGCGCTTCAGCGCCGACCGCGCGGGGGCCAGCTTCCCGAGGATCTCCGCCGACGGCACGGCGCTCGCGTGGACCAGCGGCCGGGACGGCCCGCCCGAGGTGTACCTCGCGGGGATCGACGGCGCGGACGCGCGCAGGCTCAGCTACTGGGCCGACCAGGGCACCCGGGTGCGCGGCTGGACGCCGGAGGGCGACATCCTGGCGGTCACCGCCGCCGGGCAGCCGTTTGAACGTCACGCCTGGGCTCACGCGCTGCCCGCGGCGCAGCCGGAGGCCGCCAGGCGGCTGCCGTTCGGGCCGGTCGCCGACGTGGCCATGGGCACGGCCGGGGTCGCGCTGCTGACCGCGGCCGTCACCGAGCCGGCGTTCTGGAAGCGGTACCGGGGCGGAAGGTCCGGGCGGCTGTGGGTGCGCCAGGCGGCGGCGCCGGACCGCGGGTTCGCCAGGCTGCTGGCCGGGCTGGGCGGCCACGTCACCAGCCCGATGCTGGTCGGCGGCAGGCTGGCGTTCCTGTCCGACCACGAGGGCACCGGCAACCTGTACTCGTGCGCGCTGGACGGCACGGGCCTGCGGCGGCACACCGACCACGACGGCTGGTACGCGCGCAACGCCAGCACGGACGGCCAGCGGGTGGTGTACCACTGCGCGGGCGACGTCTGGCTGCTGGACGGGCTGGACTCAGGCGGGCCCCGGCGGCTCGAGTTCAGCCTGTCCGAGCCGACTTCGCGGGCACCGAGGCTGATCACCGCCGATGACCATATCGGCAGCCTGTCCTGCGATAACTCGGGACGGGCCAGCGCGGTCGAGGTGCGCGGGACCGTGCACTGGCTGACACACCGCGACGGCCCGGCGCGGGTTCTGTCGGCCGCCCCCGGCGTGCGTGCCCGGCTGCCCGTCGTGGTGGGCAGCAGCGGCCTGGTCGCGTGGGTCACCGACGCGGAGGGCGCGGACGCGATCGAGGTAGCTGCGGCAGACGGCGCGGCCGCGATCGAGGTAGCTGCGGCAGACGGCGCGGAGGCGATCGAGGCAAAAACTGCGGGCGGCCCGGCCGCAGGGACCACGCCGCGCCGGCTCGCCGCCGGCGCCGTCGGCTGGGTGTCCGGCATGGCCGCGGCCCCGGACGGCAGCACGCTCGCGGTCGCCGCCCGTGACGGCCGGCTGCTGACCGTCGACATCGCGTCCGGCGCGGTGACCGAGCTGGCCGCGTCCGGCAACGGCGAGGTCACCGGGCTGGCCTGGTCGCCGGACTCGGCCTGGCTCGCCTGGTCCCACCCGGGTCCCGAGCCGCTGCGGCGGCTGCGCATGGCCAGGCCGGCGGACGCCGGCGCCGCGATCACCGACGTCACCGACGGGCGGTTCACCGACACCGACCCGGTGTTCACCGCCGACGGCAAGTACCTGGCGTTCCTGTCCGTGCGCAGCTTCGACCCGGTGTACGACGCCCAGGTCTTCGACCTGTCGTTCCCGTACGGCTGGCGTCCCTACCTGGTGACCCTGGCGGCGGCGACGCCGTCGCCGTTCGGGCCGCTGCCCGAGGGACGGCAGGCCGAGGACCGGGGGCGCGGTCAGCCCCCGGCTCCGGCCGACGGCGAGCGGCCGGCCGAGCCTGTGGCCGTCGACGCCGACGGCCTGGCCAGCCGGATCGTCGCGGTCCCGGTGCCCGAGTCGCGCTACGCCTCGCTGCGGGCGGTCAAGGGCGGGCTGGCGTGGCTCAGGCAGCCGGTGACCGGGAGCCTCGGCGAGGGGGGCGCGAAGCCCGGCGACGCGGCGCCGCGGCCCAGCCTGGAGCACTTCGACATCGATGCAGGACGGTGCACCGAACTGGCCGGCGAACTGGACTGGTTCGAGGCCAGCGGCGACGGCGGCGTCCTGGTCGTCGCCGACCACGCCAAGCTGAGCGTCGTGCCGGCGGACCGCAAGCCAGACCCGGACAACCCGGCGGACCGGGTGGAGGTCGACAAGTCCCGGGCCAGGTACCTGGCGGATCCTGCCGCGCTGTGGCGCAACGCCTACGCCGAGGCGGGGCGCTTCATCCGGCACGATTACTGGGCGCCGGACATGGCCGGGGTGGACTGGGACGGCGTCCTCGGGGCCTACCGGCCGCTGCTGGGCCGGATCGCCAGCCCGCACGAGTTCGCCGACCTGATGTGGGAGGTTCTCGGCGAGCTGGGCAGCTCGCACGCCTACGTCACGCCGGCCGGCGACGACGGCGACAAGCCCGCGCTTGGCCTGCTCGGGGCGGACCTGGCGCGCGACGCCGACGGGCGCTGGACGGTGGCCAGGGTGCTCCCCGGCGAGTCGTCCGACCCGCGGGCCCGGTCACCGCTGGCCGCTCCGGGCGCGCAGGTCGCGGCCGGTGACACGCTGCTCGCCGTGGACGGCGAGCCGCTGGGCGGGCCGGGCCCCGGCCCGCTGCTGATCGGCGCGGCCGGCAAGCCGGTCGAGCTGACCGTCGGCCCGGCCGCGGGCGGCGGGACCCGCCGCGCGGTGGTCGTCCCGCTGGCCGAGGACCGGCGGCTGCGCTACCAGGACTGGGTGGCCGGCTGCCGGCGGCGGGTGCGGGAGCTCAGCGAGGGGCGCCTCGGGTACCTGCACGTCCCGGACATGGTCAGCGGGGGATGGGCGGACTTCCACCGTGACCTGCACACCGAGATGGCGCGCGAGGGCCTGATCCTGGACGTGCGGGGCAACCGGGGCGGGCACACGTCGGAGCTCGTGGTGGAGAAGCTGGCCCGCCGGGTGATCGGCTGGGACCTGCCGCGCGGGCTGCAGCCGCTGGCGTACCCGCACGACGCGCCGCGCGGGCCGATGGTGGCGCTGGCCGACGAGTTCGCCGGGTCGGACGGCGACATCGTGACCGCGGCCATCAAGGCGCTGGGCCTCGGCCCGGTCGTGGGCGCGCGCACCTGGGGCGGCGTGATCGGCATCGACGGCCGCCATCCCCTGGTGGACGGGACCTTGATCACCGTGCCGCGCTACCCCTTCTGGCTGGAAGGCCTCGGCTGGGGCGTGGAGAACCACGGCGTCGACCCGGACGTCGAGGTCGTGCCGTCCCCCGACGACTACGCGGCGGGCCGGGATCCGCAGCTGGAGACCGGAGTCCGGATGGCACTCGACGCGCTCGCGGCCAGGCCGGCGGTCACCGCTCCTGCCTCATTGGGCCGGCCGTCCAAGCGGCGCCCCCCGCTGCCGCCGCGCCCCGTCTAGAACTCGCCGGGCCTGTCTTGTCGGCCGATGCTGGCCCGCGCCTGGGCGGCTACCGCAAGGATCGTGCTGGCCACGACGTCGGGCCGGCTCACGGGGATGTTATGGCCGGTGCCGTCGACGACGACATGGCGTCCCTGCGGGGCCACCGCGGCGAGACCTGCCTGCAGGCGCGTCCAGCGCGCGCGAAACCGGCGGGGAAAGCCGCGCGCAGCGCTCAGGACGACGACGGGCACGTCGGGACAGGGCCTTGCGGCGGCGCGCATCTCCCGCAGGGCCGCAAGGGTCACGGGGGCGTCATCGTGCAGCTCATCGGGGAAGACGGTGCGCATGATCCGCCACCCCCACCGGACGGGCAGCGGCAAGAGGCTCTCCATCTCCTCGTGCCCCGGGTCCACCAGGACCAGGCCCGCAACCAGGTCCGGCCGGCGGAAGGCCAGCAGCTGGGCGAGGAGGCCGCCCAAGCTGTGGCCTGCCAGCACGCATGGTCCTTCCGCCAGGCCGGTAATCACCGATGCCAGATCATCGATCATGCGGTCGATGGTCGCCAGACCTGGCGCGCGGTCGCTGCCACCTAGCCCTGCCCGGTCGTAGGCGACAACGCGCACGTGCGGGGCCAGCAGCGGCATGACCCGCTGCCACGACGCTGCCCCGCGGTTCATCCCCGCCTCCAGCACGACGGCCGGCTCGCCGGCGCCGGCCTCCACCCGCCGCACGACCCTACGCCCGGGATCCACGTCAGCTTCCCGGACGCGGTTCCCCGATCACGTCTTCCAGGTACCGGGGATCGGCGAAGTCGCGGAAGAGCACAATATGACCTTCCCGGATCCGGAGGACCTGGATGGACGTTGCTGTGATCGACCGGCCCGTCGTGGGCACGGTCGCCTTCGCCCGCATCTCCACGATCACCACCTCCGGGTCCTGGGCCTGGTAAAGCTCCGCCACCTCGTAGCCCTCCAGCCGCAGCCCCGACGCCATGACCCGGCGCGAGTACTCACGAATCGCCTCCCGGCCCTCCAGGCGCACGGGCGTGCCCGGCGGTCCATGGAAGGAGAACTCGATCACCGCGTCGGGCGCGAACAGGTCGGCGAAGCCGTCGGCATCGTTGTTCAGCATCAGCTGGCGGCGGCGGGTCAGGACATCGGCGGGCGTGGCGGATGACATGCGGTGTTTCCCTTCCACTGGCGAAGTTCGTTCAACATACGTTCATTGAACGAACGTAGAATAAATAGGCCTGCCTGTCAACACCCGTAGAATGAAACATGACTACCCCCCGGCCCGGTTCACGGGCCGAGCAGCGCCGCCGCACCGAGGCGCGCATCCTCGACGCCGCAACCCACGTCTTCTTCAGCGCCGGGTACGACCGGACCACCATCCGGGCCGTGGCCTCGGCCGCAGGAGTCGACGCAGGCCTGGTCATGCACTACTTCGGGTCCAAGCAGGAGCTGTACCGGCGAGTTATCGACGCCGCGCCCGTTCCTGAGGTCAGCGGGACGCCCGCGGAGGCAGCCGAGCAGATCCTCGCCGGGCTGGCCGACCGGCTCGCCAGCGAGAACGTGGCGTCGCTGGCGCTCTTGCGCTCGATGCTGACCAATCCCGAGGCCGCCAGCGCAGCCAGCGCTGGCATCGCCCGCTACGAGGCGCAGATCGCCCAGGCCATCCCCGCCGCCGACGCGAACCTGCGAGCCGCGATCATCAGCGCCGTCACCCTCGGCATCACGGTCTCCCGGCACCTCATCAAGTCCGACGAACTCGCCACCGCCGACCCGGCGCAGGTCATCCGGCTGCTCCGGCCCTGCGTGCTTTCGCTGGCGGCCCGCCCCGACCACAGCGGGCCGCCTGACTGAGACCGGCCCGCCGATGGACCGCCCGCGGCGGGCCCGGCGGCGCCGGCGAGTGGCGCCGCCGGGGGCCGCGGCGCTAAGCTCGCCGCATGCACGCGAACCGCACCGCAGGCTGGTGGCGCCGCCGCTGAGGCGGTTGCTGGTTCGCACGCGCTGCAGATCCTGTAACGACCGCCCGGCCCGGCGGTCGCTTTTTCTTGCCCGCCCGCCGCGTGCCCGGGCCCGATGACCGAGACGAGGGGCCGTGGAAGCGACGCAGTTCGAGACCGGCGGCGGCATCCGGGTCAGCCGCACCGCCACCCCGTTCGACCCAGGCCTGCTGGAGCAGATGACCGAGCAGGTCGAGCAGCGCCGGGGCGGCGTGCTGAGCTCGGGCATGGAGTACCCGGGCCGCTACAGCCGGTGGCATGTGGCCTACGTCGACCCGTGCATCGAGCTGGTCGCCCGCGGCCGGCGGGTCACCGCGACCGCCCTGGGCGCCCGGGGCCGGGTGCTGCTGCCGGTGATCGCCGAGGCGATGCGCCGGGCCGGCCGGCCGGTGGCGGACGACGGCGACGCGGTCACCCGCGCCGCTTCGGCCACGGTGGTGATCCCCGAGCCCGGCGGCACGGTCCCCGAGGAGCAGCGCAGCCGCAGGCCGACCGTGTTCTCGGCGCTCCGCGAGGTCATCGCCGCGTTCGGCGGACCGGACCCGCACCTCGGCCTCTACGGCGCGTTCGGCTACGACCTGGCGTTCCAGTTCGAGCCGGTGCGGCTGCGGCACGCCAGGCCCGCCGCCCAGCGTGACCTGGTCCTGCACCTGCCCGACCAGCTCTACGTGCTGGACCGCAAGCGGGAGACCGCGATCTGCTACAGCTACGACTTCGAGGTGGCCGGCGCGTCGACCGCGGGCCTGGCGCGCGCGGGCGGGCCGGGCGGGCGGGGGCGTGACGTTCAGGATCCTGACCTTCCCGCCGATCCGCGGCCAGGGGGGTATGCGCGGGTCGTCGAGCAGGCACGGGAGTGCTTTGCCCGCGGTGACCTGTTCGAGGTGGTGCCGAGCCACGTCTTTCACGGGACCTGCCGCTCGCCGGCCGCGTTCTATGAGCGGCTGCGGCGGCGCAACCCGGCGCCGTACGAGTTCTTCCTCAACCTGGGGGAGGGCGAGTACCTGGTCGGCGCGTCCCCGGAGATGTACGTCAGGGTGACCGGCGACCGGGTGGAGACCTGCCCGATCGCGGGCACCATCGCCCGCGGGCCCGACGCGCTGGGCGACGCCGAGAACATCCGCACGCTGCTCACCTCCGCGAAGGAAGAGTCCGAGCTCACGATGTGCACGGACGTCGACCGCAACGACAAGTCCCGGGTCTGCGTCCCGGGCAGCGTGCGGGTGATCGGCCGGCGGCAGATCGAGCTCTACAGCAGGCTCATCCACACCGTCGACCACGTGGAGGGGCGGCTGCGGCCCGGCTTCGACGCGCTGGACGCGTTCCTTACCCACATGTGGGCGGTCACCGTGACCGGGGCGCCCAAGACCTGGGCCATGCAGTTCATCGAGGACCACGAGGACGCCCCGCGGCGCTGGTACGGCGGGGCCGTGGGAGTGATCGGCTTCGACGGCGGGATGAACACCGGGCTCACCCTGCGCACCGCGCACATCTGCGGCGGGGTCGCGGCGGTCCGGGCCGGCGCCACGCTGCTGTTCGAATCCGACCCGGCGGCCGAGGAGCGGGAGACCCAGCTGAAGGCGCGCGCGCTGCTGGAGACGCTCGCCGAGCCGCAGCACCTCGCGGCTGCGCCGGTGACGGGGGAGGGGGAAGCCGGCGGGGGGGCCGCGCAGCGGGCCGGCGCCGGGATGAAGGTGCTGCTGGTCGACCACCAGGACTCGTTCGTGCACACCCTGGCCGGCTACTTCCGCGAGGCGGGAGCCGAGGTGACCACGCTGCGCGCCGGGTTCGACACCGCGCTGCTCGGGCGGTACGCGCCCGACCTGGTGGTGCTCTCGCCCGGCCCCGGCCGGCCGTCGGACTTCGGCTGCGACGAGCTGCTGTGCGCGCTGGACGAGCGGGAGATCCCGGCGTTCGGGGTGTGCCTGGGCCTGCAGGCGATGGTCGAGCACGCCGGAGGCCGGATCGGCCTGCTGGCCTCGCCTGCGCACGGCAAGCCAGGCTCGGTCAGCGTGATCGGCGGCCCGGCGAAGTCCGGGCTGCTCGCCGGGCTGCCCGCGGAGTTCACCGCCGGCCGCTACCACTCGCTGCACGCGGTTCCCGCGGGGGTGGCCGGCGGGTTCCGGGTGACGGCGGTGACCCCGGACGGCGTCGTGATGGCGATCGAGGACGAGCCGGCCGCGCGGTGGGGCGTGCAGTTCCACCCGGAGTCGATCCTCACCGCGTCCGGCGGCGCCGGCCACCAGGTGATCGCGAACGTGCTGCGGCTGGCCCGCGCCCGGTCGCAGCGCGCCGTGGGGGCCGGCGTGTGAGACTGAATCTGCCCGGGCGCGACCATGCCGAGATGCCCGGCGGCGGACACCGCGATTACTTCGTGTGCCTGCTGTCCAGAGTGGAGGCGCGCACGTAACCGCCTATTGCCTCCGGGCGGCGCGGTTCGTGCTCGACGAGCTCGGCGAGCGCCTCGACCGCGGTTGCGAACGGGTCGATGCGGCGCGCGGCCCGGCTCACGACCAGGCCGCCCTCGACTACGGACATGACCAGGTCGGCTAGCTCGGGAGCGCGCCCAGGCGTGATGCCCCAGATTTCGAACTGGCGTGCCAGCGCCTGGCGCCACCGCCCGAAGACCTTCCCGAACTCGCTGCTGAGCTCCTCGTTCTGGGGGGCTAGCTCCAGCACCATGGTGGCGATGGCGCATCCGCTGCGGTAGCCCGAGGCTTCCAGGCGGGCCGCCACCATGTCGCCGAGCGCGCGCACGAGCGATCCGGGACCGTCGCAGCGGGCTGCAGCCGCTGTCACCATCTGCTCGATTTCGTCGCCGGCCAGCGCGATGGCCTCACGGGCCAGTTCCTGTTTGCCGCCGGGGAAGTGGAAGTAGGTTGATCCGCGCGGTGCGCCGCTGGCCTGGATCACGTCGGAGAACGCGGTCGCGTGGTAGCCGCGCTGCCGGAACAGCTGGGCGGCGGCGTGGATCATCCTGGAGCGGCTGTCGGAGCGACGGGGCATGATCTCATCGTATCTCTTGACTAAGTCTGCCGCACGTCATAGTTTGCCATACAAGTCGTAGATCATGCTTAGCGAAGCATCTGGTAGATCATGCTTTAGCGAAGCATCTAGGCCGTCTCCGAACGCGTGCCCGGACAGGAACTGTCATGAGTGATCTGCCCGACTTCGTCATCGACCCGCACGGCGGCGCCGGCTGCTGCCACCAGGCGTCGCAAGGTCGGCGGCATGCGTGAGCTAGCCACGCGCAAAGTAGTCCAGCGCGAGCCGAGACCTTCCCGAGTGCGACGTGACGAGCCGCGCAACATCGCAGCTGACGCCCGGGCGCTATGGGGCGGCACGGCGCCCGCTGACGAGCCCGGAACCCTTGATGTTCCCGCTGCTCCTGCTGTCAGAAGCGGAGTCGTGTTGCGCTGCGCGCTGTTCGGGCGGCTGGCCGGAGCGGAACGCGTCGTTCAGATGTCGGCGCCGGCCGGGAGCGGGAAGACGGTGCTGATGCGGTCCTGGATCGCCGAGGCGGGCCTGACCCGGCACACCGGGTGGGTACCGGTGGACCGCGAGGTGCGTGACCAGCGAAGGTTCTGGATCGCGGTGGCCGACGCGCTGCGGGGCACGGCGGCCGGATCGGCGCTGGTACGGCCGCTGTCCCCGGCGCCGGATCTCGACGGCTGGGCGGTGGTGGAGCGGCTGCTCAAGGACCTCGCCCCGCTGCAAGGCCGGCTGTGGCTGCTGATCGACGACGCGCATTTGCTGGACCCAGGTGAGCTGCTGCCCCAGCTGGAGCTGTTGCTGCTGCGGGCGCCGCAGAACCTGCGGTTCGTCCTTGCGACCCGGCACGACCTGCGGCTGGGGATGCACCGGCTGCGGCTGGAGGGGGAGCTGACCGAGTTCCGTGCGGCCGATCTGCGGTTCAGCCTGGCCGAGGCGCGCGCGCTGTTCGCCGCGGCCGGGTTGGACCTGCCCGCCGACGCGCTGGCCCGGCTGCACGGGCGGACCGAAGGCTGGGCAGCCGGGCTGCGGCTGGCCGCGCTGTCGCTGCCCGGGCACCCGGACCCGCAGCGGTTCGCAGCGGAGTTCTCCGGCACCGAGCGGACGGTCGCCGAGTACCTGATCGCCGAGGTGCTGGAACGGCAGAGTGAGGAGGTGCGTCGGCTGCTGCTGCGCACGTCCGTGCTGGACCGCGTCTCTGGGCCGCTGGCGGACACGCTGACCGGCAGACCGGGCGGGGAACGGATCTTGCAGGATCTAGAGCAAGCCGGCGCGTTCGTGGTCTCGCTGGACGCACACAGGTCGTGGTTCCGCTACCACCGGCTGTTCGCGGACATGCTGCAGCTGGAGTTGCGGCGCACCGAGCCGGGCGAGCGGGCCGCACTGCACGGCGCCGCCGCCGGGTGGCTGGCCGACCACGGGTACCCGGTGGAGGCGGTCCGCCAAGCCCAAACCGCCCAGGACTGGGAGCTGGGCACCCGGCTGCTGTCGGACAACTGGCTCGACCTCTACCTCAGCGGGCGAGGCGGCACCTTGGCCGAGCTGCTGGCCGGGTTCCCCTCCCGGCTCGTCGCGGCCAGCCCGGAACTCACCGCCGTGCAGGCGGCAAGCGATCTGCTCCGGGGATCGGTGGAGGATGCCGGACGCCACCTGGCCCAGGCCGTCGCCGGGCTAGCGGCAGTGCCCGCGGACCGCCGCAGACGCGTGCAGATCATGCTGGCGGTGCTGCGGCTCTTCCTGGCCCGGCGGCTCGTCGACTTCCCAGTGGTGGCCGAGGAGGCGCAGCGGCTGCTCGCGCTCACGGAGGCTGCCGACGCCGCGCAGCCCGGGCTGGGGGAGGATCTGCGCGCTGCGGCGCTGATCAGCCTTGGTATTGCCGAGATGTGGACCCTTAAGTTCGAGGACGGGGACCGGCATCTGCAACAGGGTGTGGCCTTGGCTCGCCAGATCGGGCGGCCGTACCTGGAGCTCACCGGCCTGGCCCTCGGGGTGCACGCGATGCTGCTGTTCCGGCCCGATGCGTCGCAAGCGGAGCGGAGCTGGCAGGCGATCGACCTGGCGGAGCGGCACGGCTGGGGTGAGGAACCGCTCGCCGGGATGGCCTACGCCCAGGTCGGCTTCGTGCTGCTCTACCACGGCCGGCTAGATGATGCGGAGCCGTGGCTCGAGCGCGCCGAGCGCACCCTGCGCACCGAGGTAGAACCTGCCGCCGGAATGAGCCTGCGGCATGCCCGCGCGCTCCTGGAGCTGGCGCGGGACCGGCCTCAGGAGGCGCTGGCGGCGTCCCGGGGCGCCGAGCTGGCCGCGACCCTGGTCGGCCCGCACACCTTCGTGACGTGGATGCGATCACGCAAGCTGCATACGCTGGTCCGGCTGGGCCAGACCGGGCGCGTCGAGCAGGCTCTCGCCGAGATGGGCGAGGACGAGCGCGCCAGCGCGGAGATGCGCACCGTAGAGGCGGCGCTGCGACTGGCGACCGGCGACCCGCGGGGGGCTGCCGCCGCGCTCGCGCCGGTGGTCGACGGCTCGATCGCAGGGGTCCGTCCGCCGCGGAAGGTCACGGCGCTGCTGCTGGAGGCACGAGCCCGCGACATGCTGGGTGACCAGGCCAGCGCCGGACGCGTCCTGGAGCAGGCGCTGGATATCACCGCGTCCAACGGCATACTCCTGCCGTTCCTGCTGGATCCCGTCCCGGCAATGCTCGAGCGCCATCGCCGGCACCGCACCGCTCACCCTGCCCTCATATTCCAGATCCTGGACTTGCTGCCGATGTCAGCCAGGCCTGCGCGGCCGCCGGGTGGCCGGGCGGGCTGGGCCGGCGACCGCGGCCTAACCGAACGGCTCACCGAAAGCGAAACCCGCGTCCTGCGCTACTTGCCGACCCACCTCACGGTTCACGAGATCGCCAACGAGCTGTTCCTTTCGGTGAACACCGTCAGCACCCACAAGCGCCATCTGTTCGCCAAGCTCGGCGTCCACAGCCGCCACGAGGCTGTGGACCGCGCCCGCGCCCTGGGCCTGCTCAGGCCCTCCGCACGAAGGGTTATGGCGTAGATGAAAGGAGCCAGGTAACGCCGGCCCGCAAAAGTCGGGGGTCATGGCATCACGCCGGTCGGGCGGGGTTGGCCTTGGCCTGTGCGGTTGGTACCTCGCCACGGGCTTGGGATGGCGTTCCGGTCGGGCGCAACGGCCCGGCGCGGAGCAAGACTGCGCCGATGACCGCGCCGACGGCGAAGATGCCGGAGGTCCACCAGAACGCGGTCTCGTAGCCGTGGGCCAGCGCCAGCCCGGTCACGGCGTGGGGGCCGATGATCCGGGCCGCGGCGATGTGCGCGGCCATGTAGGAGGTCACGGCGCTGGCGAAGACGGTGTTCAGCAGCGAGGTGCCGACGGAGGCGCCGAGCTGCTGGCCGACGGTGACGGTGGCGGAGGCGACTCCCGCGTCCTGGGGGGCCACGCCGAAGGTGCCGGTGTTGATCACCGGCGCGATCACCATGCCCAGGCCGATGGCGGCCAGGATGATCGGGCCGAGCACGCCCGCGGCGTAGCCGGCGTGCGGGCCCAGCTGGGCCAGCCAGGCCGCCCCGCCCGCTGCGGCCAGCATCCCGGACGTGACCAGCGGCTTGGGGCCGACCCTGGGCATGAGCACGATCGTGGACAGGTTGGACGCGGTCACCAGGCCGCCGCTGATCGGCAGGAAGGCCACGCCGGTCACCAGCGGCGAGTAGCCCAGCGTCTGCTGGAGGTAATAGGTCAGGAACAAGAAGATCCCGAACAGCCCTGCGGAGGCGATGAACATCGACAAGTAGGCGCCGCCGCGGTTGCGGTCGAGCACCACCCGGGGCGGCAGCAGCGGGTGGGGCGCCCGGCCCTGCCAGTACGCGAACGCTGCGCCGAGCGCCACGCCGGCGGCGAGGAACCCGTAGGTGGACGGCGTGGCCCAGTGGTGCGTGGCCGCGTTGGAGAAGCCGTAGACCAGGCAGAACACCGTGCCGGAGACCAGGGCCACGCCGGGGATGTCGAGCCGGGGCTTGATCGGGGACGGCTGGCGCTTGAGTAGCAGCGCTCCCCCGGTGAATGCCACCGCGGCGAAGAGCAGGTTCACGTACAGGCACCACCGCCAGGACAGGTACTGGGTCAGCGCGCCGCCGAGGAGCAGGCCGATCGCGCCGCCGGCCCCGGCGATGGCCCCGTAGATACCGAACGCCCTGCTGCGGTCCTTCGGCTCGGTGAACGTGGTGATCAGCAGCGACAGCGCGGACGGCACCAGCAGCGCGGCGAACGCGCCCTGGCAGGCCCGCGCGGTGATCAGCATGGCGAAGTTGACGGAGGCGCCGCCGATGGCCGAGACGCCGGCGAAGCCGGCCAGGCCGGCCAGGAACGTGACCTTCCGGCCCAGCAGGTCGGCTAGCCTGCCGCCGAGCAGCAGAAGGCTGCCGAACGCCAGCGTGTAGGCGGTGATCACCCACTGCCGGTCCACCGTCGTGAAGTGCAGCGCGCGTTGCGCGGACGGCAGCGCGATGTTCATCACCGTGAGGTCCAGGACCACCATCAGCTGCGCCAGGCCGATCACGCCCAAGACCAGCCAGCGCCGCCGGCCAAGGCCGCTGCCGTTGGAGGCGGGATGAGACATGAGAATCACCACTTTGTGCCGCTGTTATTGCTGTCGGCGCGTCTCCTCCAGCGCCGATTCGCAGGTACGGGGCCACGCTGACGTACCGCAAGGTGAGCAGGCATCACCTGTTATCTGTGATTGAGCCCCGCCCGCGGAGCGGCGAACTCACTCGCCACTTCCTCTCGCCAGGTCGCAGGCACGGCCAGCTGCGCGCTGTCAACGAGGCAGATCACCGAGATTCGGTGACGTGCTGTCACCTGCCTGACGGGAAGCCTGGGCCCGTCGCGAAGATTCGCACGGCCGAATGGAGGACAACCAATGACTACAGCGATCATCGGCGTCGGGAACGTCGGCGGCGCGCTCGCGCGGCACCTGGTTCGTGGCGGCGAACAGGTCGTGCTGGCCGCGCGGGAGGAGGCGAACGCGGCCGCGCTCGCGGGCGAGCTGGGCTCCCTGGCCAGCGCCGCAAGCGTCCCAGAGGCGATCGAGGCCGCGGATGTGGTCGTGCTCGCGGTGTGGTTCGACGCGCTGAAGCAGCTCATCGCCGACTACGCCGGGCTGCTCGACGGCAAGATCGTGGCCGACCCGTCGAACCCGCTCGGCGTCAACGCCGACGGCGCAACGTTCCGGACCCTCCCGGAAGGCCAGTCCCAGGGATCGCTGGTGGCGGCGATGCTGCCCGCGGGCGCCCACTACGTCAAGGCGTTCGGCACGCTCGACGCCGGCTCGCTCGCCAGCAGCGCGAACCGGGCGCCGCGCCGGGCGGTGCTCTTCTACGCGACCGACGACGACCGCGCCGCCGCGGCGATCGAGCGGCTCATCACGGTCGCCGGTTTCGACCCGGTCAGGGCAGGCGGCCTGAGCGAGGCGGGGCGGATCGAGATGCCCGGCGGCGACCTGCACCTCGCCACGCTTGGCAGGCTCCTCGACGCCGATGAGGCACGCGCCGCCGCCGCGGCCGCGTGAAGAACCATGACGGAGACCGAGTTCCGGCTGACCGTGAACGGCGCCGAGCGCAGCGTGGCCTGCGAGCCGGATACGCCGTTGCTCGACGTGCTGCGTCATGACCTGGGCTTGGCCGGGCCGAGGTTCGGCTGCGGGACGGGGCTGTGCGGGGCGTGCATGGTGCTCATCGATGGCCATGCACGCCCGTCCTGTGACCTGCCGGTGTCGGCGGTCGGCGGCCCGGTGATCACCGTGGAGGGGCTGTCGGGCGACGGCCGGCTCCATCCCGTCCAGCAGGCGTTCATCGACGAGCAGGCCGCCCAGTGCGGCTATTGCACTTCCGGCATGGTGATGGCCGCGGTCGGCCTGCTGCGCGATCATCGCGCCCCGGCTCAGCAGGAGGTGCGGCGGGCTCTGGACGGCAATCTGTGTCGCTGCGGGACGCACGGAAGGATCATCCGCGCGGTGCAGAAGGCAGCCGGGCGGATGTCTGGTGGGCGGGAGGTGACCGCGTGGCCGCCGGCCACTGACATGCTGGTCAGCCAGGTTCCCGCCGGGGGCACCCAGCCTAAAGAGGGCCCGGTGCTGGCGCCGCCGTCCGGCTCACCTAGCCCGCTTGACGCCGAGTCCGGCGTGCCGGCCGGCACCTCCCCGCTCCCCGCGGACCTGGCGGCCAACCCCGTGCTGGCCCGCTGGCTCGATTTCAGCCGGGACGGGGAGGTCACGATCCGGACCGGCAAGGTGGAGTACGGCCAGGGCATCTGGACCGCGCTGGCGCAGATAGCCGCCGAGGAACTCCAGGTCACCCTGGCCCGGGTTCGGGTCGCCGCGGTGTCCACCAGCACCAGCCCGAACGAGGGCGTCACGGCCGGCAGCCTCTCGGTCGAGGACTCCGGCTCGGCGCTCCGGCAGGCGTGTGCGCAGGCCCGTGACCTCCTGCTGGACGCCGCCGCGAACAAGCTGGGGGTCGCCCGTGGCGAACTGGCGGTCGCCGACGGGCAGATCCGGGCGGCTGACCGTCCGGCCGGGCTGAGCTACTGGACCCTGGCGCAGCCAGGACTGCTCGAGCGGCGGCCCGCCGATGAGCTGGTGCCGTCCCGGCCACCGGATGAGTGGCTGGTGGCCGGGCGCAGTGCCCCGCGGCTGGACCTTCCGGACAAGGTGACCGGGCGCCCGCGATTCCTGCACGATCTCGTCCTGCCAGGCATGGCTTACGGCCGGGTGGTGCGGCCGCCCGCGCGGGCCGCCGACCTGACCGAACTCGTCAGCCTCGATCTCGGAACCCAGACCGTGCTCGTGCGCGACGGCTCCTTCCTCGGCGTGGTGGCCGAGACTGACCGTGAAGCACGGCTGGCCGCCGGGCAGGTTGCCCGTGCGGCACGATGGCGAACGACCCCATCGCTGCCCGACCCCGACGACCTGCGCGCGTTCCTCCTGTCGGCGCCGTCACAGGACGAGAGCGTCGTGGACCAGCGGCACGACGACGGCGCGGGGCCCGGCAGCCGCACCCTGACCGCGGAGTTCACCAGGCCGTTCCTGGCTCACGCATCGGCGGCGCCCAGCTGCGCGGTCGCCCGCTGGGACGGCGGCTCGGTCACCGTGTGGAGTCACAGCCAGGGCATCTTCCTGCTGCGCGACGCGATCGCAGCCGGGCTGAAGCTGGACGCCACGCAGGTGACGGTGCAGTACGTGGAGGGCGCGGGGGTCTTCGGGCAGAACGGCGCGGACGACGTCGCGATGGACGCGGTACTGCTGGCCCGGGCGGTCCCCGGCCGGGCGGTCCGGGTGGAATGGACCCGCGAGGACGAGATGTGCTGGTCCCCGCTCGGACCGGCTATGCTCGCGCGGCTCTCGGCCACCCTTGACGCCAGCGGACGGATCGCGACCTGGCGGCAGGACGTGTGGAGTAACGGCTTCATGGGCCGTCCCACCATGGGTGGGGACCCGCGCCTGCTCGCCCTGACTCAGCTGGCCGGCGGCCACCCGATGCCGCCGGCGCCCGACATGCAGCCGGCCAACTGGATGGGCGCCTCGCGCAACTCGGTACCGGGCTACCGCATACCCGGCATGCAGGTCACCCGGCACCGGCTGCTCGACATGCCGATCCGGACATCCTCGCTGCGGGCGCTCGGCGCGCACCTCAACGTTTACGCGATTGAGTGCTTCATGGATGAACTGGCCGCCGCGGCCGGCACCGACCCGGTGCGATTCCGGCTCGACCACCTCACCGACCCGCGGGCGCGGCAGGTGCTTACTCAGGCAGCTGGCATGGCCGGGTGGGAAACCCTGACACGCCGCGAAGGCACCGGGTACGGGGTCGGGGTGGCCCGGTACAGCGGAGTCGCCGGATACTGCGCCGCCGTGGCGGAAGTGGAGGCCGACACCGACATCCGGGTGCGCCGGCTCTGGCTCGCGGTGGACGTGGGCCGGGTCATCAACCCGGACGGGGTGAGCAACCAGGTCGAGGGCGGAGCCGTGCAAAGCGCAAGCTGGACGCTGCGCGAGCAAGTTCGGTTCGACCGGGAGAGAATCACCTCGGCCGGCTGGGACAGCTACCCGATCCTCCGGTTCACCGAGACCCCGCAGGTCATGGTGCGCGTCATGGACGCGCCCGGCGAAGCCGAGGTCGGCGCCGGCGAGGTCGCCCAGGGGCCGGTCGCCGGGGCGATCGGCAATGCGGTCGCCGACGCGGTCGGGGTGCGCGTCCGCGACCTGCCGCTGACCCGCGAGCGGATCACCCGTGCCATCGAAGAGAACTGAGGGTGTCATGAGGATCGACGTGCACGCGCACTACTGGACCGAGGGCTATCTCGATCTGCTAGCGGATCTGGGCAAGGCCGACGCGGGCGCGGCGCGCAGCATCGGGGCCGGCAGCGGCGCCGAGCTGGACGCGCGGCTGCGGCTGATGGACCGGGCCGGGGTCGAGATGCAGGTGCTGTCGGCCTGCCCACAATCGCCGTACAGCGAGGACGGCAAGAAGGCGGCCAGCGCGGCCAGGTTCGTCAACGACCAGTACTCCGAACTGGCCGGGCGCAACCCGGACCGGTTCCTGGGCTTCGCCGCGCTGCCGATGCCGCACATCGATGAGTCGCTCGGCGAGATGCGCCGGGCGCTCGACGACCTGCACATGGCCGGGGTAGCGATGAACACCAGCGTGCTGGGGCACGCGTTGGTCGAGCCCGGCTACGAGCCGGTCTTCGCGGAGCTGAACAGCAGGAACGCGGTGCTGTACCTGCACCCGGCCGGCAACAGCGCCTGCTCGCCGCTGATCGGCGACTACCACCTGACCTGGATGGTCGGCGCGCCCGTCGAGGACACCATCTCGATCATGCAGCTGATCACGCACGGCATCCCGGCTCGCTACCCGAACGTCAAGATCATCAACTCACACCTGGGCGGAGCGGTGCCGGTGCTGCTGCAGCGAGCCGATGACCAGTACAGATGGGAGGCACCGGACACGCCCGAGCCGCCCAGCGTGGCCGCGCGCCGGATGTGGTACGACACCGTCGGCCACGGGCACGTGCCCGCCCTGCGGTGCGCGATCGACTCCTTCGGCGCCGACCGGCTCCTGCTCGGAACCGACTTCCCCTACGAGAACGGGGACACCTTCATCCGCGCCGTCGGCTACATCAGCGACCCGCGGATCGACCAGGCCGCCGCCCGCGCCATCCGCGACCGCAACGCAAGCGCGCTGCTCGGCGTCGGATAACGATCTGTAACGGCGGAGGTTACGGGCTCAGCTGACGCATCGGCAGGCTGGCAGCGATCGTGGCTGGGTTATGGCCGCTGAGTGCGTGTCCGGAACCCGGTTTCCGGACGGTCCCGAAGCAGGGTCGCCATGATCTGGGTACCTGGCCAGCTCATAGCGCTGGTAAAGCACCCAGATCATGAAACC
>Ga0335075_10004047_pt1 | contig 22992 bp, 11 predicted proteins | sample Lox_Sample_24_FD_206723 | JGI IMG/M metagenome (GOLD analysis project Ga0335075, IMG submission 206723) | Soil microbial communities from Loxahatchee National Wildlife Refuge, Florida, United States - Lox_Sample_2.4 | ecosystem: Environmental > Terrestrial > Soil > Wetlands | place: USA...
GCGCGCTTCCAGTGCCGCCGCCCGCGCGTTGCTTGCGATGATCGAGGCGCCGGCGTAGCCGTGGCGGGGTGGACCGGTTCGGCTACGGTGGGGCCGGCGGCTGCTGGTGGCCGCCGGGGCCCGTGGACGTGGCCCCCGTCCGTGGCCGTCCGCGCAAAGCCGACGGTCCCCCGCACCGCACCGCTCCCGGGCCCCGATTCCCGTCCGCTATACGTCCGTGGACACCGCAACACAACGCCCTACAGCGCGACAAGGTGACCCACGCTGGGACAGAGAAGAACGGCCCGCTAGCGCGAGAATCTGCAGCTAGCGGGCCGTTTTCGCAGGTGGTGGCAGGTGATGGGTTCGAACCATCGTAGGCTAAGCCGACGGTTTTACAGCCCTATCCTCCTGTTTGAGTCTTATGCCGCTACCTGCGGTTATGCACTCCGAGGCGGGATTTGGGGCCGCCGCCGTCCGCTATGCGTCCGTGGGCGCCGGGTTTCGGGGTCCGCGCGGTCCACGGACGCCCACGGACCAGCCCACGGACGGGAGCGGAAAAGGCCACGGACGGAGGCGGTGGGAGCGGTTACGCCCACCGCTCCCACCCGGATTCCCGGCCTGACCTGCCACTTCAGGGGGGCCACTCGGTGTCGTCGCCTTCGTCAGTAGCCTAACGGCCCGTCACTTGTTTGAGGGACTGCGCACGGTTCGCCCTGATCCGCGCAGTGGCCGAGTCATCAGAGTTTGTGATGTCGGCTCACCAAGTCGGCACCGATGCTGGCTCCATGGACACGTTCGCGGCGATAGTCATCGCTATCGCAATAGTTGCCCTTGTATTTACAGCGATGGCTTTGGCCTTGGTCATATTCGCCTTCATCGTTTCTCTCTTCTGAGCGGGACATGACCACGCCCCAGCCCGCGGCGCCCCCGGCAACGTTCGCTGCCTTGACGGTGCCGAACTTCCGCCGGTACGTGTCCGGGCAGTCGCTGAGCCTGATCGGCACCTGGGTGGAGACGGTCGCGCAAGCCCTGCTGGTACTGCGGCTGACGCACTCGGGCATCGTGCTCGGGCTAACCACCGCAGCCAGGTACGCGCCGATCCTCCTGCTATCGCCCTACGCGGGGCTGCTGGTCGACCGCCACGCCAAACGACACGTCCTGATGGGCACGCAGGCAGGCCTCGGCCTGGTCTCGGCTGCCCTCGGCGCGGCCGTGCTGACCGGGGACATCAGGCTGTGGCAGGTGGTCGTCCTCGCGCTGCTGTTCGGCGTCCTCAGCGCGGTGGACAACCCGGCGCGGCAGGCGTTCACCCAGGAGGTGGTCGGCCGTGACCTGGTCCGCAACGCGGTGACGCTGAACAGCACCTCGGTGAACGTCGCCCGGGTCATCGGGCCGGCCATCGCGGCGGCGCTGGTCGGCACGGTCGGCATCGGCTGGTGCTTCGTGGTGAACGCCGTCAGCTTCGGCTTCGTCATCGTCTCGCTGCTCAGCCTCGACACCCGGTGCCTGCACCCGGTCCCGCCGGTGCCGCGCGGCCGCGGGCAACTGCGCGCGGGCCTGCGCTACGCGGCTGGCGTGCCCGCGATCATCCGCCCGCTGCTGATGATGGCGCTGGTCGGCACGTTCACGTTCGAGTTCGAGGTCAGCCTGCCGCTGCTGGCCGAGACCACCTTCCATGGCAGCGGCACCACATACAGCTGGCTGCTCGGCGCCATGGGCACCGGGGCCGTCGCGGGCGGCCTGTACGCGGCCCGGTCGGCCCGCACGGGAGTGACCCGGTTGATCAAGGTCTCGTTTGGCTACGCGATCGCCGTCAGCCTCGTCGCGGCGGCGCCCACACTGCCGGCGGCGATCGCCGCCTGCGCGCTGGCCGGCCTGGCCAGCGTCATCTTCCTGACCACGGGCAACGCCACGATCCAGCTTGCCTCCGATCCCGAGTACCGCGGCCGGGTCACTGCCTTGTGGTCGATGGCCCTGGTCGGCAGCACCCCGATCGGCTCACCAGTCATCGGCGCGCTGGCCGACCTGGCCAGCCCCCGGTACGCCCTCGGCCTCGGAGCCGCCGCGTGTCTCGCCGCTGTCGTCGTCGGCTGGGGGATTCCGGCGCCGGAACACCGCCAACCGGCCCGGGCAGCCAGCCGGCCACCCGGTGCACCGAAGAAGGAGGAACCATGAACGACAGGGTGGCGGGCCCAGCCGCCACGCACGCGACGCCAGCCGAACTGGCAGTGCGCGACTGGCTGCTGGTGGGGCTGTCCTTCGCCACCGGAACCTACGAGGCGATCTGCTTCCTGACCTTCGGGAAGGTGTTCACGGCAGCGATGACAGGCAACCTCGTGCTACTCGGGATCGGTGTCGCCGGCACCCGCCAGCCCGCTGGACCCAACCTGGTCACGGTCGTCATCTCTCTCGCCGCGTTCGCCGCCGGTGCCGCGCTGGCAACGGCGATCCTGAAGTCATTCGTCGGAGACAAGGAGACGCAAGACAATGATGTCTTCCAGGCGTGGCCGCGCCGGGTGACCGCCGCGCTCGCCATCGCGCTGATCCTTCAGGCCGGCTTCCTCGCCGTGTGGGCCACGGCCGCTTCGCCCGCCGGTCTCGCCTACGTTCTGATGACGCTGAGCGCGCTGGCGATGGGCCTGCAGATGAATGCCATCCGCGACCTCCATGTGCCCGGCATCTCTACGACAGCTGTCACCGCCACCTTCATCGACCTGGTCAGCGGCCTCGTCACTTGGTCGCTCACCGCGCACTCGGCGCGGCGACTGACCGCGTCCATGGCCGGCCTGGCCGCTGGCGCCTTCCTCGGCGACTGGATGCTCAGGCATGCTCACCGGTACGCGCCGGTGGTGCCGATGTTCGTCACCGCCGTCGTCGTCGCCACCGCCTGGGTGGCCCTCAAGCCGCGGGCCAGCGCAGGTCCCGACGGCAAGCAGGGCCCGGCCGGCCGAGCAAGGGGCGCAGTAAGCGCGGCAACCAGGATGCGCGGAGACCGTAACTGATCCCTGGCCGTGGTCGCTCAGGCGGTGGAGCCAGATTGCAGGATCCGCCCGGCCGGTGCGAGCAGGCCGAGGGCGCGGGCGACGTCGACAACCTCATGGCGGCGGTGGGCGCCCAGCTTGTCGTAGATGTGGCGCGTGTGTGTGCGGACGGTGTTCACCGATACGTAGAGCTGGTCGGCGATCTCCGGCACGCTGAGGGTGGTGGGGAGGTAGCGGAGCACCCGGGCCTCGGCTTGGCTGAGCGGCTCGACAAAGCCCCGGAACCTTCGGGTACCGGGCAGTGCGGCAGGTTCTCTCGTGGCTATCAGGTTCAGAATCTCGGAGATCAGCACAGCATGTGCGGTTCCGTGCTGGCGATGGCGCTCGAGCAGCTCAGGTGCGGGGTCGATCAGAAACGGGAACATCAGCCGTTCCGTGCTAGCGAGATCGAGAGCGCGCTCGAGGGCGCGCCTGGTGGCATGCGCGTCGCCGAGCCCGTCGCGGGCGATCGCCTCGAGCAGGCAGGCATGAATCGTCCATAGGCGGGTGTTCGACAGGCGGGCGGACCCGTCGATGACGGGGGTGAGCTCGACGGTGGCTGCGTCCGGGTCGTTCTGGGCCAGCCGGAGCGCCGCGATCGCAACGCGCATCTCCCCGGTGCCGCGCTCCAGCTCGTCCATCTCGACCAGAGCCTGTTCCGCATGCCGCGTCTCGCCCACCCGGACGAGTGCTTGCAGCAGCCGTGATCGCAGCCGCACAGCGTACGTGTGCTGTGTAACGAGCATTTCGGTCAGCCGCCGGGCCCGCTGGAATGCGTCCAGCGCGGCGTCGTGACGACCTTTGATGAGCTCCAGCACCCCGCGGGCGTAGCGGAGCCTCATCCCGGTCGCCGGTTCAAGCTCGACCCTGAGGGTCCGTTCGGCGACCTCAAGCGACAGCTCGGCCTCCTCGAGCCGACCCTGGGAGATCATCGCCATGCCTAGCGCCAGATGAGCAACGCCGGCAATCGGCTCGTCGGTCCAGCCATGCGCCGCCGCAAGGTCAATCGCCTGTCTGCTCCGCTGCTCGCTCAGCGGGAACGATCGCCAGACCACCAGCTGGGCCCAGTACGCCAGGCCGTTGACCTGCAGGTAGGGCCGCCCGATCCGCTGCGCGAGTGCGACGCCCTGCTGCAGGTGCCGATCCGCCTCCTCAAAGCCGGCGGTCCACAGCTCGGCGATGCCGAGGTTGATCAGCGCCAGCGCCCTCAGGTCTTCGCCCAGGCCGAGCTGCGCCGAGGCGACGTCCTCCGCCGGTGCCAGCAGCCGCTGCGCCTCTTCGGCGACGGCGGGCAGGTCGCCGCGCTGGCGGGCATACTGCATGCGCACGATAGCGAGCATGACTTGGAAGCGGCCCCGTCGGCCCGCGGGCACCGAATCCAGTCCACGGACGGCGAGCGCCAGATACCGCCCAGCTTCTTCGAGCGACCCGCCTGCTAGCTCTTGCCCTGCCATCAGCGCCGCCAGCTCCGGCCCGGCCGCTACCACGGCGGCCGGGAATTGAGTAAGGAGCTCGCGCGCGGTCGCACCCTGCCCGTCCAGGACAAACCCGAACCAGTGATCGGACAGCAAAGTAGCGGCCTGGGCCCAGTCTTGCGCCGCCTGGGCGTGGCGGACGGCCGCAATCGGATACCCGTGCTCGGCATACCACCCGGCCGCGGCGGCGTGCAGCCGAGGTGGCTCGCCCGGCGCGGTGTTCCTCAGCTCCAGCTGCAACAGGTCGGCGAAGAGCTGGTGGTAGCGGAACCACGACCGTCGCGTATCGAGCGAGATCACAAACGCGTTCGCCTGCTCCAGCTCCTGCAGGACCCGCTCCGCACCGGACCCGCCGGTCAGCAGGTTGGCCAGCTCGCCGCTAACCCGCTCACACACCGAGGTCAGCAGCAGCAGCCGCCGTACCGGCTCGGGCTGCCGCTCCAAAACCTCGGCCAGCAGATACTCCGCCACCGTGCGCTCACTGCCGGAGAATTCTTCGGCAAACCGCTCTGGGTCAGGGTGCCCGGCCAGCGACAGCGCGGCGAGCCGGAGCCCGGCCGCCCAGCCCTCGGCCCGCGTGTGCAGCAACGTCAGTGCCGCGTCGGGCAGCCGCACTCCGGCCGAATCGAACAGCTCCCGTGCCTCGGCCAGCGTGAACTGAAGGTCGGCGGCGCGAACCTCGGTGAGCTCCCCCTCCAGCCGCAGCCGGTGCAGTCCCAGACGCAGATCCTGCCGCATGGCCAAGACGAACCGCAGCTGCGGGGGCGCCCGCATCACCAGCAGTTCCAGCTGGCGCAGCCCGTCGGCGGAATCCAGTTCGTTCACGTCATCGATGACCAGCCATACCCGGGCTCGTAGCGGTGCCAGGTCCTTCAGCAGGCGTTCCACGATCGTCCAGCCATCCAGGTCCGGCGCTGCCGTCAGCGGCCGCACCAGCCCGGATATGGCAGCCGTATCCCGCAGTGCGTCGGCCACCGAGATCCAGAACCGCTGCGGATTGCGCTCTTTAGGCTGCACCGATACCCAGGCAGAGCGCTTGGCCAGATCGGACTGGTCAATCCACGAGCGCAGCAAGAACGTCTTCCCACTCCCAGCCGGGGCGGACACGATGACTACCCGTCCGGCCGCCTCAATCCGCCCGAACAGCCCGGGACGAGGGATGACTCCGCGCATGGCGGGGGCAACGGCAGTGTCCGCGGTCTCGGACCGGTCAGCAGGCCTCACGGCGCTCCTTGTGACTGGCTCAAGAGCCAAGTCTACGAGCATCGCCTTCGCCTCGGCAGGGCATGGCGGTCACAGCCGCTAACCTCGGGCTTTACTTGGTGACGGCTGGGGCCCCGCTAGGGGCCCCAGCCGGTAGAGCCGACGTGCCTGGCATAGTGATCAGGGCTGTATCTACCAGAGGCAGCACGCAACTACGCCAGCGGCACGATTCCCTGCGCGCCGCGCGGGAACTTCGCGAGGGTCTCCTCGGGAATGTTCAGGTGCGCGGAAACCAGCTTCGGCGGCAGGTGGGCGAGCCAGTTGGCCAGCGAGACCTCTTCGTAGTGGTCGCTGCGGAACGTCTCGATGAAGATCAGGTCGTCGTCGCCGGTGTTCTCGACGTAGTGGCCGCAGTTACGCCGGACCAGGCCGACGTCGCCGGCCTTGAAGTCGGTGGTGTTGGCGTGCGGGCCGGTGTTGAATACCGTCATCCGGGCGGAACCCTGCATGTAGTACTGCCACTCGTCTGCGTTCGGGTGCCAGTGCAGCTCCCGCATGCTGCCCGGCTTGACCACGACCAGGGCGGCCGCCACCGTCTTGGACGCCGGGAAGTTCCCGCTGTCCGCGATGCGGACGCTGCCGCCGGTGTTCTCGTACATCGGCTTCACCTCTGACATGCGGAAGATCACCGGCTCCGTCCCGCCCCATTCGACGCCGGCCGCGACCTGGTCCGCCTCGAGGTCACCCGGCTCTTCACCGGGGAAGATCCAGAGGTTGTGCAGCGGGATGTCGTCGAACACCTCCTGGGCCACCCGGAAGTTCTTGGCCAGCACCTCGGGCGGCGTGTGCGCGAACCAGTCGGTCAGCAGCAGCGTGTTGCTCTCGGACTGGGAACCGTCGTCGAACACGATGACGAACTCGGCGCCGACAGGGCCGAGTCCCTGCAGGGAGTGCGGCAGCCCGGCCGGGAAGAACCAGAGGTCTTCCTTGAAGACGTCCTCGACGCTCGGCTTCCCCTCGCGGCTGAGGGTCGTGACCCGGCACTTGCCCTCGGTCATGATCGCCCACTCGCCGGTCTGGTGCCAGTGCAGCTCGCGGATGCCGCCCGGCGCGAGGTACATGTTCACGCCGGAGACCTCGTCGGAGATCGCGAAGTCAGCCTGGGTGACCTCGCGGGCCCAGCCCCCGTTCTGCTGGCGGCGGGGCGAGATGTTGAACGAGGACCAGAAGAACGGCTGAGTGCTGACGTCCGTCGCCGGCGCGGTGACCGCGTTGGGGAACTGGCTTTCCAGCACCGGGTTGCGCGGCCCCGTCATCGTCGCGCTGACCGGGTTCCCGGTGATGTTTGCCATGCCTTCCGGGGGCAGGTCCGGGTTCCCGAGGGTGGGGGTCTCGTGATGGGGGACCGGGTTTTCGTTCGAGTCCATGATCGTGGGTCCTTTCGGTCTTCCCTTGAGGTGGTCCGCGGCTGCTCCGTGAGCACCGGGGCGCGGGCTGGTATCCCCGCCGGTACCGCCAAGTCTTCGGGCCGGATTGGTGAGCGCGAATCACAAAAACATGTGATCTCCGCTCGTCAGCGGCGGGCGAGGGCGGATCACAAGATCATGCGATGCCTGCTCATCGAGCGGAGCGCAAGGCTGCATCCATGACCACCGCGCAGATTGAGTTCACGGCCGCCGATGCCGGCATTCCGGTGGCGGGTCAGAAGCCCTCGCCGACCGCCGGGCCGAGCACGCTTGACCAGCTGCTGGCCCGGGGGCGGGTCCGTGGCGCCCTGGCCATGCTCGGCCCGGCGTTCGTCGCGTCGGTGGCCTACGTGGACCCTGGGAACTTCGCCACCAATATCCAGGGCGGGGCGCAGTACGGCTACCTGCTGCTGTGGGTGGTGCTGGTCGCGAACCTGATGGCGATGGTGGTGCAGTACCTGTCGGCCAAGCTGGGCATCGTCACCGGCCGCGCCCTGCCCGAACTGGTCCGCGACCGGCTTCCGCGCCCGGCCACCTGGGGCATGTGGGTGCAGGGTGAGGTCATAGCCATGGCCACCGACGTCGCCGAGTTCATCGGCGCCGCGCTCGGCCTGAACCTCCTGTTCGGCGTGCCGATGCTGCCGGCCGGCCTGATCACCGGCCTGATCACCTTCGCCGTCCTCGGCCTGCGGGCCCGTGGCCGGCGCCGCTTCGAGCTGGCGATCATCGCGCTGCTGGGCTTCGTCACCGTCGGCTTCCTGTATGAGGCACTTAGGCTCGGCCCGTCCGTCCCGGAGTCGCTACACGGCCTGGTGCCCGGCCTGGATGGCGCCGGCTCGCTGTACCTGGCGGTCGGGATTCTCGGCGCGACCGTCATGCCGCATGTCATCTACCTGCATTCGGCCATGACCAAGGACCGAACGCCCGCCCGCGACGACCGGGACCGCCACCGCCTGCTCCGGTTCCAGCAACTGGACGTGCTCACGGCTCTGGGCCTGGCCGGCCTGGTGAACATGGCGATGCTCGCCGTTGCCGCCCGCGCCTTCCATACCCCGGCGCTGGCCGGCCTTGACACGATCAACCAGGCGCACGCGGAACTCGGCCGGCTAGCCGGTGGCGGCGCGGCGCTGGTGTTCGCGGTGGCGCTGCTGGCCTCCGGTGTCTCCTCCTCCAGCGTCGGCACCTACGCGGGTGAGGTCATCATGGCCGGCTTCGTCCGGCTCCGGGTCCCGCTGCTGGCCCGCCGGGCGGTCACCATGATCCCCGCGCTGGCGATCCTGGCGGCCGGGGTCAGTCCCACCGGCGCCCTCGTGCTCAGCCAGGTCGTGCTGTCCTTCGGTATCCCGTTCGCGCTGGTGCCGCTGGTCGTCCTGACCAGCCGGCGCGACGTGATGGGCTCTCACGTCAACCAGCGCCGCACCACCGTCGCGGGCGGTGCGTGCGTGGCCGTGATCATCGCGCTGAACGTCCTGCTGCTATGGCAGCAGTTCGGCGGATCGTGAGGCAGGATCGTCTGGTCAGCTTCCGGCGGAGCTGAGGTAGGCCAGCACGGCCAGCACCCGGCGGTGGTCGTCGGAGCTGTCCGGAAGGTCGAGCTTGCCGAGGATACTGTGCACGTGCTTTTCCACGGTTGACTCAGCGACCCAGATCTGCCGGGCGATCCCCGCGTTCGAGCGGCCCTCGGCCATCAGCGCGAGGACCTCCCGCTCGCGGGCACTCAGCGCGTCAAGCGGATCGCGGTCCTGCTGGGTGCGGACCAGGTCCTGCACCAGTGCCGGGTCGATCACCACGCCACCGCCGGCGACGCGCTGCAGCGACTGGACGAATTCCGTGACGTCTTCGACCCGGTCCTTGAGCAGGTAACCGATCCCTCGCCCGCTGGAAAGAAGGCTGACCGCGTGCTCGGCGTGCACGAAGGCGGATAGCACCATGATGCCGGTCTCCGGGAACTCCTCGCGGATTGTCCTGGCCGCGTCGAGCCCCTCGGTGGAATGACCTGGTGGCATCCGGATGTCGACCACCACGAGATCCGGGTGCTGCGTCCGGACCAGGGCGATTAGACGGTCCGCGTCCGCGGCCTGGCCGGCGATCTCGAATCCCGCCCGTTCCAGCAGCCCCGCCACTCCCTCGCGCAGCAGCACGTTGTCCTCAGCCAGAACGACGTGCAGCGGACGGTGCGGATCGCCTAGATCACTCACGCAAGTATGGTAGCCACGATCCACGCTGGCAGGCCCTCACCGCTCCAGCGGGTGCCCGCCACCCAGCGGGCCGGGGACAAGCTGGCTGATCGCGTCCGCCGACAGCGTGGCCTTGCTCAAGAAGCCGACGGCGGGACTGCCCGCGAAGAGCTCGGCATAGTCGTCATCCTGATAGTGATCGTCGGTGGAGATCAGGATCACGCTCCCGACGTACGGGCTGATCTCCCTGGCGATGTCGAAACCACTCTCCGTGCCGAGGGCAATATCGACCAAGGCCACATCCGGGCTCAGCTCGCGGGCCTGCCGCAACGCCTCGGCGCCATTGCTGGCGACACCAACCACGGTCATGCCTTGCCGCTCCAGCTTCGCCCGGGCTATGTTGAGAAACGGCTGGTAGTCGTCGACGATGAGGCACTGTAGTGGCATGCACCCAGTGTGCCAGCGCGCCCGCCGCGCACGCATCACCGCTAGCTTCTAACCCGGGCCGAGCCTAGGTTTAGCCAGGCTTCAGCACAGCCTGTCCGCGTTCGTTAGCTGAGCACTCGCTTTCGATACCCGGTTGGGGGTGCTCAGGGTTGGTGTGCGTGGAGGGTGCGGGCGTGCGTGGAGGTGCCGGGTGGAGGCAGACGGGATGCTTCCGGGCCCAGCTAGGCCCGTCCCGGCTGACGTTGTGCACGAGAGCGGGCGTACGCGCGTTACCCGGCTGCTGCTGCCCGGTGGGACGGTTATCCGCAAGGAGCCGCTGGGGCCGGACGCGGATCGCCGGGCCCGGCATGAAGCGACGATGCTGGGGCGGCTGCGCGGTGCGCCGGGGGTGGCGCAGCTGGCCGGGGTACCTCAGTATGCCGGGTCCGTCATGCTGGAGGACGCCGGCGAGTCGAGCCTGGCGGGCATCGCCGGGCCGCTGCCGGCCGGCCAGGTGGTCCGCCTCGGGCTGGGGCTGGCCCGGGCGGTGGCGGAGATGCACCGGCGGGGAGTGACGCACCGGGACATCGCCCCGGGCAACATCGTGCTTAGCGGTGACGGAGCCCCGTGCCTGGTGGATTTCGCGCTGGCTGCCCCGGTGGCCGAGGTCCGCCCCGAGTTCAGCCATCACAGCGGGATCGCCGGGACGCTGGCCTACCTGGCGCCGGAGGCGACCGGGCGGACCGGGCGGCCGGCGGACCAGCGGGCCGACCTTTACGCGCTCGGCGCGGTGCTGTACGAGCTGGCCACGGGCGGGCCGCCGTTCGGCTCAGGGGACCCGCCGCGGCTGGTCTACGATCACCTGGCCCGGGTCCCGGTGCCGCCGGCCGAGGCGAACCAGGCCGTGCCGACGCCGTTGTCGGCCATCATCATGCACCTGCTGGAGAAGGAGCCGGACAACCGCTACCAGACCGCCGACGGCTTGGTCCATGACCTGGAACGGCTGCGGGAGGCGGGGGCGCACCCGGCAGTGGCGGCGTTCCGGGCCGGTGAGCGTGATTTCCCGGTGCGGCTGCTGCCGCCGTCGCGGCTGGCCGGGCGGGACGAAGAGGCGGCGGCGCTGCGAGCCGCGTTCGCCGGCGTGGCCGCGGGCGAGTGCCGCGGGGTGCTGGTGGCCGGGGCGCCCGGGGTGGGCAAGACGGCGCTGGTTGACCAGTTGCGGCCGGCGGTGGCCGGCGGCAACGGCTGGTTCGTGGCCGGCAAGTTCGACCAGTACCGCCGGGACCTGGAGTTCGACGCGGGTTACCAGGCGTTCCGCGCGCTGGGCCGGCTGCTGCTGGCCGAGCCGGACGATGAGCTGGCCCGGGTCCGGATGGGGATCCTAGCGGCGGCCGGCGCGAACGCGGGCCTGCTGACCGCGACGGTGCCGGAGTTCGCGGTCCTGCTGGGGGTTCCGCCGGATGCCGGGGATCCGCTGACCGCGCAGGCCCGGGTGCAGCGGGCGGCCGCGGCGGCGCTGCGGGCCGTTGCGTCGCGGGAACGGCCGGTCGTGCTGTTCCTAGATGACCTGCAGTGGGCCGGGCGCACCCCGCTTGGCCTGGTCGACCTGGTGCTGAGCGAGGAGCCGATCGAGGGCCTGCTGCTGGTCGGCGCGTACCGGGACGGTGAGCTGGACGGGACCCACCGGATGGCCGCGCCGCTGGCCAGGTGGCGCGGGCGGCCCGGGGTCCGGCACGTGCGGCTGACCAGCCTGCCGGCTGCCGAGACCGTGATCATGGTGGCTGAGATGCTCAGAGTGACCGTGGCGGCGGTGGCAGGCGTGGCCGGGGCGATCGCTCAGCACGCGCGCGGTAACCCGTACGAGACCGTGGAACTGCTCAACGCGCTGCGCCGCGATGGCCTGCTGACCGCGACAGCCGCCGGGTGGCAGTGGGACGAGGCGGCGGTGCGCGCTCACCTGGACCGATCCGAGATGACGGGGCTGCTGGCGGCGCGCGCCGGCGCCCTGCAGGAAGAGTCCCGACGGGTGGCGGAGGCGATGGCGTGCCTGGGCGGGCGGGCCGAGCTGAGCCTCCTGCAGGCCGCCACCGGCGAGCCGGCCGGCGTGGTCGACCAGGCGCTGGCCTCCGCGCTCGATGAGGGCCTGCTCGTGGCGGAGCCCGGGGAGCGCCCAGCGGTGCGGTTCCGGCACGACCGGATCCGCGAGGCAATCCTCGACGGGCTTGGCCCGAGTCAGCGGCAGGCGCTGCAGCTGGCCATGGCGCGGCGGCTCGCGGCGGTGCCGGAACTGTTCGTGGTCGCGGCCGAGCAGTACCTGCCCGCCATCGGCGCGGTCACTGACGGCGCGGAACGGCGCCGGGTGACAGATCTGCTGCGGCGCGCCGCCGGCCAGGCCGCCCTAACTGGGGACTACGCGCTGCTCAACGGCCTGCTGACCGCGGCGCTCGCCGTAGTCGAGCCGGGTGAGTACGCCACCCTCGCCGAGCTGCACACCGGCCGTCACGCCGCGCTGTACTGCCTGGGGCGGCTGGAGGAGGCGGACGAGGTATACCGCGCACTCGAAAGCCTGTGCCCGGCCGTGCTGGACCGCGCGGACGCGACGGCGGTGCAGGTGCGCAGCGTAACCTACAGGACCCGTTATCCCGAGGCCGTCGGGCTCGGCCTTCAGGCACTGCGCGAACTCGGCATCGCCGTCCCGGCCGCCGACCTGATCGCGGCCGAGCTGGACCAACGGTTCGGCTATCTGTACCAGTGGCTGGACAACACCGAGGCCGCTGACGACCTGGCCCGGCCTGACCTCACCGACCCCACGCTGATCGCCGCGTGCGGCCTGATCAACCCGACCTCCGCGGCGGCCTACCTGGCCGGCGATCCCGCCACGACCGCCTGGCTGGGTCTGGAGGCACTGCGGATCTGCCTCAAGCACGGCCTGGCTCCCGCCCAGATCGTCCCGGCGGCTTTCACTGCCTTCGGCGCCGCGGTCCGCGGTGACTACGCCGCCGGGTACCGGGTGGCGCGGCGGATCCTGGCGCTGAGCGAAGCTCGCGGCTACGAGCCCGGTACCTCCAACGCGCGCGCGTTCTTCGCTCTCTTCAGTTGCTGGGCGGAGCCGCTCGAGAACGGTGTTCACGCAGGTCAGCAGGCAAGGAAGGGGCTGATCGCGGGAGGTGACCCGGCCAATGCCGGCTACACCTACTACGCGTCGGTACCGGGCCTGCTGGACTGCGCGCCCGCGCTGGACCGCTACCTCGCCGAGGCCGAGGCGGCGTCGGCCTTCGTGCGCCGCACCGGCAGCGAGCAAGAGGGCCAGGTGCTCGATACTTACCGGTGGCTGGCTGGTGCCCTGCTAGGCGACAGCCCGGTCGCGGCCGACGAGGCGGTTTCTGCCGACCTGTACGCGGGCAATCCACTGGCCCAGTTCGTGGCTCATCTCAATCACGCGAACGCTGCCGCCATCTTCGGCGATCAGGCCGGCCTGGAGCGGCACACCGCGGCTTTCATGCCGCTGATTCCGATGCTCCCGGGCTTTTACCTGACCGCCGTCGCCTACCTGCTGCGTGGCCTGGCCCTGGCCGGACAGGCCCGCGGAGCGCACGCGGGACAGCGTGGTGACCTGCTGGCCGAGCTGGATGAGGTGACCCGGTGGCTGGCCGCCCGCGCCGCGGACGCGCCGGATAACTTCCTGCACCTGCTGCGGCTGGTCGAGGCCGAGCGAGCGTGGGCGGCGGGCGACTTCCGCGCCGCTGCCCTGGCCTTCGACGCGGCCCGGAGCGAGGCGGCCCGGCGCGAGCGGCCCTGGCACCGGGCCCTGATCGCGGAACACGCGGCCCGCTTTTATCTCAGTCGCGGCGTTGAGCAGGTCGGCCGTGACCTGCTGGCCCGGGCACGCCAGGGATACCTGTCCTGGGGGGCAACGGCCAAAGTCCGCCAGCTGGACTGGGCCTACCCGGTCCTGCGGGCACCAGCCGGAGCGGCTCCTGGGGACGACGCCCCGTTCGATGATCGTCCCCGGGACCGCGCCGCAGTCGCGACCGGGACGATCGACCTGCTCGCGATCGTCTCGGCGTCGCAGGCGCTGAGCTCGGAGACCAGCGTGGGCCAGCTGGGTATCCGGGTGGCCGAGGTGCTCAGCGCCATGACCGGCGCTACTGACGTGAACCTGCTGCTGTGGAGCGAGGACAGGCACGGCTGGCTATTGCCCGCGCCGAACGCCAATGGCGGCCCGTTCCCGGCCAGCGACCCCGGCCAGGAACGGGCGGCGCCGATGTCGGTGCTGCGCTATGTCCTGCGGACGCGCGAGCCGCTGGTCGTGGCTGACGCCGTCCGCGATGACCGGTTCGTCAGCGACCCCTACTTCGCCGACGTGGCCTGCTGCGCGGTGCTGGCCGTGCCCGTTCTCAGCCGCGGCATGCTGCGGGCGGTGCTGCTGCTGGAAAACCGGCTCCTCGGCGGCGCGTTTACCGGCCAGCGGCTTGACGCGGTCAAGCTCATCGCCGGCCAGCTCGCTGTCTCCCTCGACAACGCCCAGCTTTACGCCGAGTTCCGCCAGGTCGCCGACGAGCAGGCCGCCCTGCGGCGGGTGGCAACGCTGGTGGCCCAGGCGACTCCGCCGGAGGACGTCTTCGCCGCGGTCGCTGAGGAAGCCGGGCGGCTGCTGGACGTGGATTCCACGATCTTGAGCAGGTACGACCAGCAGGAGTCGGTCACCCTGGTCGGTGCGTGGACTAAAACGGGTGCCGTCCCGCCCACCCCGCTCGGCAGCCAGTTGCCGACGGGCGGGCACAACGTCACCACGCAGGTATTCCAGTCTGGTCAAGCGGCACGGACTGACTACACCAGTGTGTCGGGTGTGATCGGCGGCGTCACCAGGGACTGGGGACTGCGATCCTCCGTGGGGGTGCCGATCAGGGTCGAGGGTCGGCTGTGGGGTGTCATGATCGCGGCCTCCGCTCGTGAGGAGCTGCTGCCGGCCGACACCGAGAAGCAGCTGTTCGGGTTCGCTGAGCTGGTTGCGACCGCGATCGCCAGCACGCAGGCGCGCACGGAGCTGCGCGGGGTCGCCGAGGAGCAGGCCGCCCTGCGGCGGGTGGCGACGCTAGTGGCCCGGGCCGCGCCGCCGGAGGACGTCTTCGCGGCGGTCGCTGCGGAGGCCGGCCGACTACTGGGGGCGGACGCCGCGCTCGCGATCCGGTACCACCCGCAGGACTCGGTTACCGTAGTCGGGGCGTGGACCAGCAGCGGCGCCGCCTCGCCGCTCCCGGTCGGCCGCCAGCTGCCACTGGGCGGCCATAACGCCACCACACAGGTGTTCCGCACCGGCCAGCCGGCGCGGGTCGAATACGCCGACATGTCGGGCTTGATTGGCGAAGCCGCCGCCCAGGGCGGGTGGCGACGGGCGTCAGTGGGAGTACCGATCAGGGTTGAGGATCAGCTCTGGGGGGTCATGATCGCGGCGAGGACCAGCGAGGAGCTGCTGCCGGCGGATACCGAGTCGCGGCTGGCCAGATTCACCGAGCTGGCCGCGACCGCCATCGCGAATGCCCAGGCGCGCGCCGAAGTATCCGCCTCCCGGGCCAGGATTCTCGCCGCCGCGGACGAGACCCGGCGCCGGATCCAGCGGGACCTGCACGATGGTGTCCAGCAGCGCATGGTCATCCAGGCACTCATGCTGAGCGGTATCCGTGACCGGGTCCCGGCGGACGTGCGCGCCGACGTAGACGAACTGCGCGACGAGCTGGCCGCCGCGCGGCAGGAGCTGCGGGACCTCAGCCAGGGCGTGCACCCGGCCATCCTGGTCGAGGCAGGCCTCGGCGCGGCCATCCGCGCGCTGGCCCGGCGGTCGCCGCTCCCGGTCCGGGTGCAGTTGCAGGCCGTCGACCGGCTCCCCGGTTCCGCCGACATCACCGCCTACTATGTCGCCGCTGAAGCCTTCGCTAACGCCGCCAAGCACGCGAGCGCCTCGGCGGTAGACATCTTGATCGAAGAGGCCGACGGGACGCTCACCGTCCAGGTCCGCGACGACGGGGTCGGCGGTGCCGACACCAGCCGCGGCTCGGGCCTGACCGGGCTGCGGGACCGGGTGGAGGCCGTGGGCGGCAGCATGACCTTGGACAGCCCGGTCGGCGCAGGCACCGTACTGACCGTGCTGCTTCCGGTTCCCGCCGACGGCCGCTGAGCAGAGCCGGTTGCTGCGGGCCGGTACCCGCTAGCGTGTACTGGCGGGGTACCGCCAGTCGGCAAGGACCGATGCATGCTGGTGACGATGATTCCGATTAGAGAATCAGGAATAGTCGTGACCATGACCTCCGCGACGTGTGACCCCCAGACTGTGCCACTGGGTCCGTGCATCGAGGTGACGGGAGTGAGTAAGAGGCCCGTCAGCGATCAGGACGGCGACGTCAAGGGCGGAGTGGTGATCCGCCGTGAGCTGTTCGAGCGGCTCAGCCGGGCCGGGCGCGTCACTGCGGTGTCGGGCGCGCCCGGCAGCGGCAAGACGGTCCTGCTGCGGTCGTGGATCGACGAGGCGGGCCTGGCGGAGCGCGCCGCCCAGGTGTCCGTATCGGGCGAGGATGACGATCCGCTGCGATTCTGGATCTCGGTGGCCGACGCGCTCCGGGGCACGGCGGCCGGCTCGGCGCTCGTACGGCCCGTGTCCGCGACGCCCGGTCTGGACGGGTGGTCGGTCATCGAGCGGCTGCTAGCGGACCTGGGCTCGCTGCGGGACCGAATCTGGCTGATCGTCGACGACGTGCACATGCTGGGCGCTACCGAGACGCTGCGGCAACTCGAGGTGTTCCTGATGCGCGCGCCGGCCGGGCTGCGATTCATCCTCGCCAGTCGGCCGGAGCTGCGCCTGGGCCTGCACCGGCTACGGCTGGAAGGGGAACTCACCGAGATCCGCACCCAGGACCTGCGGTTCACTCTGACGGAGACCCGGGCGCTTTTCGGGGCAGCCGGGATACGGCTGACCGAGTCAGCTCTTGAACTGCTGCACGAGCGGACAGAGGGCTGGGCCGCCGGTCTTCGGCTGGCGGCGCTGTCGCTCACCGGGCACCCCGATCCGGAACGGCTCGCGGCCGAGTTCTGCGGCAGCGAGCGCACGGTGGCCGAGTACCTGCTCGCCGAGGTCTTCGAGCAGCAGAGTGACGAGGTGCGACGGCTGCTACTGCGGACCTCTTTGCTGGCGCGGGTGAGTGGCCCGCTGGCTGACCTGCTGACCGGAGGGTCCAGTGGAGAGCGGATCTTGCACAAGCTAGAGCAGGCGGGGGCTTTCGTGGTCGCGCTGGACGCGGAGCGGTCCTGGTTCCGCTACCACCGGCTGTTCGCCGACCTGCTCAAACTGAAGCTGCGGCATACCGAGCCGGCCGAACTGGCAATCCTGCACGCTACGGCGGCCGACTGGCTCGCCGGGCACGGGTTCCCGGTGGAGGCGATCCGCCAAGCCCAGGCGGCCCAGGACTGGGAACGGGCGGGCCGCCTGCTGGCCGACTACTGGCTCGACGTCACCCTCAACGGGCAGCCTGCCGCCGCGCACCAGCTCGTTGCCTCGTTCCCGGCCGATGCCGTCACCGCCAATGCCGAGCTCGTCGCGGTAGCGGCCGCTGCTGAGCTGACGGCCGGATCGCTGGGAGAGGGCGCACGGTACCTAGCGCTCGCCGCGGCGGGGACAGCGACGGTACCCGCCGGCAGGCGCGGCCATTTCCGCGCCATGCTGGGCATCTTGCGGCTTTACCTCGCCCGCCAGCGCGGCGATCTCCGGGCGGTCGCCGAGGAGGTGGAGCACCTGCAATCGGCCGTAGCCACGGATGCGGCGCACCCCGAGCTCGGTGAGGGACTGCGCGCACTCGCGCTGATAAGCCTCGGCGTCGCCGAGCTCTGGTCCTTGCGCGTCCGCGAGGCCGAAGCCCACCTTGAACGAGGCGTCGCCCTGACCCGCCGGATCGGACGGCCCTTCCTAGAGATCTACGGCCTAGCCCACTGGGGAGTAGCCGCAGGCTTCCGGTCGCCCGCACTGGCGGCCGAGCACGGGCGGCAAGCGATTGAGCTAGCGGGACGGCACGGCTGGAGCGAGGAGCCCCTTGGCGTGATCGCCTATCCGATGCTGGCTGCCTCGTTGATCTGGCAGGGAGAACTGGAGGAGGCGGAACGATGCATCATGGAGGGGGAATGGGCGCTCCAGCCCGATGCCGGGTCGGCCACGAGAATGTTGTTCCACCTGGTTCGCGGATCTCTCGAGATCGCCCGCGGCCACCTTGAGGCGGCACTGGCCGCCCTACATGGCGCCGGGTGCTCGCCTGGACGGCCGGACCTCGCCGCTCGCCCGCTCGCGTCAGAGGTCCGCGCGTTCCTCCCGCACGTCCTGGTGCGGCTGGGGAAGATTGCCCAAGCCGATGCCGCCTTGACCGGGATAGCCGAAGAAGAACGCGAAAGGCCAGGTACCCGCACCGCGGTGGCAGCGCTGCGACTAGCCAAGCACAACCCGCAAGCGGCGACCGCCGTGCTCGTGCCCGTCCTCGACCGCTCGGCCCCGGAATCCCACCCGGTGTGGCTGATCACGGCTTTCCTGCTTGAGGCGAACGCCCGGGACGCCCTCGGTGAGCACGAGGCTGCCGGACACGCCTTCGAGCGGGCGCTCGACCTCGCCGAGCCTGATGGCCTGATCTTCCCGTTCCTGCTGCACCCGGTACCGGGGTTGCTCGAAAGCCATGCCCGGCAGTCCGCCGCGCACTCCGCGCTGATCTCGAAGATCATGAGCGCGCTAGGCGGGAGGACGCCAGCGGCGCTAGTCGCGAGCCCGCCAGAGTACCTGACAGAGCAGCACCTGCCCGAGCCGCTCAGCCAGGCCGAAGCCCGCGTCCTGCGCCTCCTGCAGACCAGCCTTTCCGCGCCGGAGATTGCCAGCGAGCTTTACGTGTCGGTGAACACGGTCCGGACGCACATGCGGCACCTGTATGACAAGCTCGGCGTCCACCGCCGTCTGGAGGCCATCAACCGGGCCCGTGCCCTTGGACTGCTGACGCCGGTCCCGCAAAGGGCCTGAAGTCCCGGCTTTCGCCCGGAAGGCGCAGCATCCGACCGTTCCGAGAAAGATCTTTTAGCCGAGTTGCCCGATAGGAGAAGTCAATGACCAGCGATCCGCTCGCCGTGCGGGAGCAAACCAGTATCGCGGTGCTCGGAACCGGCATCATGGGCTCGGCCATGGCCCGCAACCTGCTCGCGGCCGGGCTGCCTACGGTCGTATGGGACCGCTCGTCCGAGGCCACCGCGCCGCTCGCGGCCGCGGGCGCGGTGACGGCCTCCTCTCCGCAGGACGCGGCCCAGCATGCCCGGGTGGTGATCACCATGCTGCCTGATGCCGGTGCGGTGGAGTCGGTGATGTTCGCCGATGGCCTGCCGCCGCTCGCGCCGGGCGCGGTGTGGGCGCAGATGGGCACCATCGGCCTCACCGCCACCGCTGGCCTGGCCGCCCGCCTGGGCCGGGCGCGGCCGGACGTGATGTTCGTTGACGCCCCGGTATCCGGTAGCAAGGGCCCGGCCGAGGACGGCCAGCTGCTCATCCTCGCGTCCGGCCCGGCGGCGGCCGAGCCGGTCCTGGCCCCCGTGTTCGCCGCGATCGGCCAGAAGACCGCGTGGCTCGGCCCAGCCGGCCAGGGCAGCCGGATGAAGCTAGTCGTCAACACCTACCTGTCTTTCCTGATCGAGGGCATGGCCGAGGCTCTCGAGCTGGGCCGTCAGCTAGGCATCGACCCGGCCGGGCTGGGCGCGGTCCTCGAGGGCGGCCCGCTCGACGCGCCGCTGGCCGGCGCCAAGCTGCACAAGATCGCTCGCGGCGACTTCACGCCCGAGTTCCCGCTGGAGTGGGCGCTGAAGGACGTGGACCTGGCCATAGAGGCCGCAGCCGGCACCAGCCTGCCGATGCTCGCGGCGCTGTCCTGCCAGTGGCACGCTGCTGTCGAGGCCGGCTACGGCCGGAACGACGTCAGCGCCGCCCGGCTGGCCCTCGGCGATCCAGCCACCAGGCCGTCTCCCCGCCCAGCTAAGGACTGAACCCAGGAAGCGTGACTCTTGGCTTCTAACTTGGCTGCCAGGTCTGCTCGGGTTTCCTACGTTCGAATGAGTGGAATCACCCCGGATGGCGAAGCGGCCAGCACCGACGGAAGCCTGATGTCGGATCCGCGCCTTCTTCGACGAGCACCTGGCCACCAGCACGCGCGTCGAGCCCGGACACGCCGATTCGCTCTCCTTGCGCCGGTAGCGTGTTCCTCGTGGCTGAGGATCCGGTGAGGGTTGAGGCTGAGCTGGCCCGGTTGCGGGCAGAGAACGCCCGGCTGCTCAAGCTGCTGAGGCTGTCCCCGCAGCAGGCTGCCCCGCCGGCCCCGGGGCAGGCCGCCTTCTTCGAGGCATCGCCGGGAGTGGTGCATCATCGTTCGCCACAGGAGGCGAAGGTGGCGTTCTTCGGCGCGCTTTTCGCTGCGCGGACTGATGTATACGCGGTCCGGTATGACAACCAGCGGACCGGGAAATCGGGGTGGGTCCCGGCGGTGCGCGGCGGCTGGCAGAAGGGAGTCCGGCATGAGGACCGGGGTTACCTGCCGCTGACGGCGGCCGTGCTGGCGGCGCACCTGAAGGGCGAGGTTCACATCGGGCTGTACCCGTTGCTCGACGGCGATAGGTGCTGGTGGCTAGCTGCTGACTTCGACGGGCCGGAGGCGATGTTCGACGCTCTGATGTACGTCAAGGCCGGCCGTGCCCTGCAGGTCCCGGTGGCGCTGGAGGTCTCGCGGTCGGGAGTCGGGGCGCATGCCTGGGTGTTCTTTACCTCCCCGGTCCCGGCCGAGACGGCCCGCCGCCTGGGCACCGGGCTGCTCCGTGAGGCGATGGCGCTGCGCGGCCGGATGACCTTGGCCAGTTACGACCGGCTGTTCCCCTCCCAGGACCTGCTGCCCGCCGGCGGGGTCGGGAACCTGATCGCGGCGCCGCTGTTCAAGCCCGCGCGGGACAACGGCACGACGGTTTTCCTGGACCTGGAGACCCTGGAACGGCACGACGACCAGTGGGCCTACCTGTCCACCCTGGGCCGGATGACCCCGCAGGAACTCAGGCGCGCCGCTGACCGCGCCGGGAAGGTCACGGTTGCCGCTGAGGTCACCCGGCTCTCGGTTCCCTCATCGACCGCGACCCGGCCACCGGCCCCGCCGGTCCTCAGCGTGCGGCTCGACGCCGGGATCCGGCTAGAGCAAGCTCAGCTGACGCCGGGGCTGGCGGCGACGCTGCGGCACGCGGCGTCGATGCACAACCCGGACTTCTACGAGCGGCAGCGGATGCGCGCCTCCACCTACAACATCCCGCGGTTCCTGCACTGCTACCAGGAGACCATCGACGGCGGCCTGATCCTGCCACGAGGCATGCTCGACACCGTCACGTCCCTGGCCGCGCAGGCCGGAAGCCGCCTCGACATCGCCGACCGTCGCTCGCCCGGCAACGCCCAGGACATCACCTGCTCCGCTGTCTTGACGCCTGCCCAGCGGGACGCGGTCACCGAACTGTCCCGGCATGACCTCGGGGTGCTGGTTGCGCCGCCCGGGGCCGGGAAGACCGTGATGGCCTGCGCGGTCATCGCCGCCCACCAGGTCTCCACGCTTGTCCTGGTCGACCGCAAGGCCCTGGCCGACCAGTGGCGGGCCCGGATCGCTGAGTTCCTCGGCATCAAGACCGGCCAGCTCGGCGGCGGCCGCGCCAAGCTGGGGGGCACCATCGACGTCATCACCTTGCAGACCCTGGCCCGCCGCGGTGACATCCCGGAACTGACGGCCGGGTACGGGCTAATCGTCGCTGATGAGTGCCACCACATCCCGGCCGCCGCGTTCGAGGACGCCGCCCGCCAGATCACTGCCCGGCGATGGCTCGGGCTGACCGCCACCCCTTACCGCCGCGACAAGCTCGACGACCTAATCGGCATGCAAGTCGGCCCGGTCCGCCACACCATCGCCCGGCAGGCCACCGGAACCACGAACATGCTGCCCGGCAGCGCACCCGGCGGGCACCCCACGCCAGTGCTGCACGTCCACCCGACCGCCTACCGCTACACCGGAGGCGCCAGCCCGACTGCGCCTGGGGGGATGGCTCTCATTTACAAGGACCTCATCGCCAGCGACGAGCGCAACCAGCAAGTTACCGCCGACGTAGCATCTGCTGTAAGCCAGGGCCGGAACTGCCTGGTCCTCACCAACTGGACCGGCCACCTGGAGACGATCGCCAGCGCGCTGCGCGCACTGGGCCACGACCCGGTCATCCTCAAGGGCGGCATTGGCGCCAAGGACCGGGCCGCCGCCCTGGCCCGGCTGACCCCGCAGCCGGACGGCCCGGCGCTGCTCGCCGTGGCGACCGGGCCCTACGCGGGAGAAGGGTTCGACTGCCCGCCGCTGGACACCCTGTTCCTCGCCGCGCCCGTCGCCAGCAAGGGCCGCCTCCTGCAGTACGCCGGGCGGATCCTGCGCCCCTACGACGGCAAGACCACCGCCGAAGTCCACGACTACCACGACGAGCACGTCGGCGTGCTCGCCTCATCGCTGGCCAAGCGCGCACCCGGCTACACCAGCCTCGGCTTCCCCGACCCCCGCAAGCTCCCCTGCTCCCCAAGCGCCACCGCGGTGCCCCCCAGTCGTCCAGGCGTCACGTGGTTAGCTGCGGATGCAGATTCTGCCCAAGAACACGGGGGTCCCACCCCGGCTAGGAGAACTGCCTTCTCTGGCCGGTGCTCCTATACTGGCTGCATGAGTGCGATGCGTGAAGAACTGCATCACCTAGTGGACGAGCTTCCCGAAGCGGAGGTTCGCCCGGTTCTTGAGCTGATCCGGAGCCGGGCTGACGCAGCTCACGGCGTACGGGACCTGCCGTTCTTCGCGTCCTTCGAGTCTGATCCGGATCTGGCGGAGAAGTCAGAGGAGATCCTGCGGGCCGAACTCGGCCGCTGACATGCTGCTGTGCGATACCGGTGTCCTGCTCGCCGCTGGCAACGTGAAGGACCATCATCACGCCGCGTGCCTCGCACTGATGCGCACCGCCGAGGGGCCACTCCTCGTTCCGTCGCCGGTCTTGGGCGAGATCGGCTACCTGCTCCAGTCACGCGTCGGGCCGCACGCGGAGGTCACCTTCCTGAAATCATTCGGCGGCAATGGCTTCCACGTTGCCGAAATCGAGGAAGGCGACATCTCGCGCATCGCGGAACTCGTTGAGCAGTACC
>Ga0335075_10004048_pt1 | contig 22992 bp, 20 predicted proteins | sample Lox_Sample_24_FD_206723 | JGI IMG/M metagenome (GOLD analysis project Ga0335075, IMG submission 206723) | Soil microbial communities from Loxahatchee National Wildlife Refuge, Florida, United States - Lox_Sample_2.4 | ecosystem: Environmental > Terrestrial > Soil > Wetlands | place: USA...
GGTCGCGGCCGTGACGAACGACACTCCGGGGTAGCCGTACATCCCGCAGGCCTGGCCCGAGGTGTTCTTGAAGTTGATCGGGTAGTAGACGCTGCCCGCGGCGCCCGAGGCCTGGGCATCGTTCAGGGAGATCGACAGCGACGACGACCGGCAGGCCGCCAGGCCCGCGGCACCGGTGCCAGCCGACGAGGGAGCCGCGGAGGGGGCCGAGGACGGCGCCGTGGACGGGGGCCGGGTGGTGCTCGGCGGCTGGTTCTGGGTGGGGGCGGACGGGTTCGCGGCCGGCGCCTGGGACGACGAGCCTGCGTCCGGGGACGGCTGGGTGGTGGCCGGGGGCGACTGGCTGGCGCCCCCGGCAGGATCGCTTGTGCTCGGGGAACTGCACGCCATGAGCAGTCCCGTCGTGCCGACCGCCACCGCGGTCACAAGGAGCGTGCGGGGGCGGAGTGCGAGCTTCGCGAAACGCGCGGCGGCGCCGTTGCGCCGGGCGGGGGGCGATGACCTGACCATGGCGGGTTCCTTCCGTAAGACTGCCTGTCCGGTGCTGCCAGTCTCTTTTCGCGACGGGTCGGCTCGCTTCCGTGAACTCCCTAGTCCCACCCCTACAGGCCCTGGATCGGGGCGTACGGGGGCTAGGCTGGCGGCAGTTGAGGTACTTCCGCCCGAACGGGGAGGCCGCCGTTGCACAAGGTCCTGATCGCGAACCGGGGCGAGATCGCGGTGCGTGTCGTGCGGGCATGCCGCGATGCCGGGCTGGCCAGCGTGGCCGTGTACGCCGAGCCTGACCTGGACGCGCTGCACGTCCGGATGGCGGACGAGGCGTATTCGCTATCGGGCGCGACGGCGCCGCAGACCTACCTGGACATCGGCAAGCTGGTCAAGGTGGGCCTGGAGTCAGGCGCGGACGCGGTGCACCCGGGCTACGGGTTCCTGGCCGAGAACGCGGACTTCGCCCGGGCGGTGGCCGATGCGGGCATGACCTGGATCGGCCCGCCCCCGGCGGCGATCGAGGCGCTCGGCGACAAGGTGCGGGCCAGGCACATCGCCCGCGAGGCGGGCGCGCCGCTGGCCCCGGGCACGGCCAATCCGGTGGCGGACGCCGACGAGATCTTCGCGTTCGCCCGCGAGCACGGCTACCCGGTGGCGATCAAGGCGGCGTTCGGCGGCGGGGGGCGCGGGCTCAAGGTGGCCTGGCGCGAGGAGGAGGTCGTCTCCCAGTACGAGTCGGCGGTGCGGGAGGCCATCGCGGCGTTCGGCCGGGGCGAGTGCTTCGTGGAGCGGTACCTGGACCGGCCCCGGCATGTCGAGACGCAGTGCCTGGCCGACGCCCACGGCCACGTGGTGGTGGTCTCGACCAGGGACTGCTCGCTGCAGCGCAGGCACCAGAAGCTCGTCGAGGAGGCCCCGGCGCCGTTCTTGTCACGGGCCCAGGTGGCCGAGCTTTACCGCTCGTCAAAGGACATCCTGCGGCTGGCTGGCTACGTGGGCGCGGGCACCTGCGAGTTCCTGGTCGGCCAGGACGGCATGATCAGCTTCCTCGAGGTCAACACGCGGCTGCAGGTGGAGCACCCGGTCAGCGAGGAGGTCACCGGCATCGACCTGGTGCGGGAGATGTTCCGCATCGCCGACGGCGAGCCGCTCGGCTACGACGACCCGCCCGCGCGCGGGCACTCGATCGAGTTCCGGATCAACGCCGAGGACCCCGGTCGTGGTTTCCTCCCTTCTCCCGGAACGATCTCCGTATTCAGCCCGCCGTCAGGCCCGGGGGTTCGGCTCGACTCGGGCTACGTGAGCGGGATGACGATCCCGCAGGTGTTCGACTCGCTGATAGCCAAGCTGATCGTGACCGGCGCCAGCCGGACCGAGGCCCTGCAGCGCGCCGCCCGCGCGCTTGGCGAGTTCGAGGTGGGCGGGACGCCGACCGTGCTGCCGTTCGACCGGGCGGTGGTGGCCGACCCGGCGTTCGCCGGAGCGAACGGCTCGCTTGGCGTGCACACCCGCTGGATCGAGACCGAGTTCTCCGCTTCAATGCCTGACCAGTCGTCTTTGTCGGCCTCGGCCTCGGCCGCCTCGCCTGCCGCGGGCCGCGAGACGATTACCGTGGAGGTGGGCGGGAAGAGACTCGAGGTCGTGGTACCCGCCGCACTTGGCCTGCCGCGCCGTGCTGGCTCAGGCTCCGATTCGGCCGAACGGGTCCGTGGTGCCAGCCGCGGTCGCCGATCGGTTACAGTCGGCAGCGGCGACACGCTGACCAGCCCGATGCAGGGCACGATCGTCAAGATCCCGGTGTCGGACGGGGAGCGGGTGTCGGCCGGGGACGTGATCGTGGTCCTGGAAGCGATGAAGATGGAGCAGCCGCTGACCGCACACAAGGACGGCACGGTCACCGGGCTGGCGGTGGCCGTCGGCCAGACCGTCTCGGCCGGCGCAGCCATCTGCGAGCTCAAGGACTGAACCGGCGTGCCCAGGCTCCCCGGCGATCCGAGTTTGGGCCGCAAGGTGCTGTATGTGTTCGGCTTCCGGCTGCCGGAACGCAACCGGGAGTGGCTGCGCCACGAGCTCACCGACGCCGGGTGGCGTGGCCGGCTGACCGGCCGTCACCTGCTGGGCATGCTGCCGATTGCGGCCGTGCTTGCCTTGTTCCCCGGGGCGCTGTTCATCCACATCATGGTGCCCGTGTTGTTCCTGATCTGCAGCGTGGGCATCGTGGCGATGTACGCCGACGACATCCGCGTCTCCCGGCTGCGCCGCCACGGCCTCGAGCCCCCCAACGACCCGGATATCGGCAGGCCCTCGCACTGAGGTTCTTGGCTGCGGGGCTTGTGCGGCGGCGGGCCTTGCGCGGCGGCGGGGCTCGCGCGGAGGCGGGGCTTGTGCGGCTGCGGGGCTTGTGCGGAGGCGGGAGCGCTGACTGGGCGGGGTATGGGCTCGAGGCCGGGCGCGTCTGGCTCCGGTCGCGCGTCTCGCGTGGGTTGCGTGCCCCTTGGCCTCATCTTGCGGGGCCGATGTGCCACGGGTCCCGTTCACGGGCTCGCTTTTGGCGGGGCGCGTGGGCCACAAGCCCCGCCTATCGGGGCTGGGGGGTCACAAGCCCCGAACGCCCGCGCCTCAGCTGGGGTTTGTGTGCCGCCGACGAGCTGGCGTGACTGCTGATACAGCATGCCGGACAGCTCAGGTGATCGTGGACAGCGCGAGGTGAGTTAGTTGACCGGGTGGGTGGACCTATATAGAGTTCTTGTATGGCGTTGCGGCTGACCGTGCAGGTGCTGCTGGTGCTGCAGGCGCTGCTGCGGGATCCGGGGCGTGAGTTGTACGGGCTGGAGCTGTCGGAGGAGACCGGGCTGCTGCCGGGGACGGCGTATCCGATCCTGCTGCGGCTGGAGGACGAGGGCTGGGTGACCAGCCGGTGGGAGGAAATCGACCCGCGGGCAAAGAAGCGGCCCGCCCGGCGGTACTACCGGCTGACGGCTAGCGGCGCGGTGCAGGCCAGCGCGGCCGTGGCGGGGGCCCGGCGGCCGAGGGGGGCCGCGCTGCGGGGCCTGGCGCAAGAGGGCGGGACAGCGTGATGGGCCCGCGTCCCGGGCAGCGCGCTGCGAGAGATTATGTTCGGTACGGGCACGGGTCGACATCGCGGACGTCCGTCGCCGTCCAGCCACGACCTCTTTCGTGTCGGGCTGGGCCTGGCGTATGCGGGCGGGCTGGTACTTGTGTGGCTGATCGGCCATGACCTCCTCGCCGGGCTGCTGGCGGCCATAAGCGCCGTCACCTACGTCGCCGTTGCGGTCTTCGCGTTCGTTCGCTTTCACAACCGGCCGACGGGCGGTCTCGGGCGGGCGGGAGCCGGATGGTGGCGGCGGGCCGATGCCTGAGGTACCGGAGGCGGTGTGGCGGTGGCGGGTGCTTGGGGTGGCGGCGCGGGTGATGCCGCGGGCAGCGGGGCGGCGGTGGCGGGGCGAGGCGGAGAGTGCGCTGTTCGAGATGGATCCCGGGCAACGACGGGCCGCGGTGCGCAGTTATCTGCGGTCCGCGCCTCGGGTGGTGGCGATGACGTGGGGGCGGGAGGTGGGGCGCCGCACGCGGCGGGCGGGTTGAGGGGGGCGCGCACCACGATTCGTTCGGAAGAAAAAATAAGAGAGAGTCGTGGGTGGGGTCCATCAGTTTGCGGGCCGCCTCGGTGATGCTGCCGGAGAGGGAGGGGTAGACGGCGAAGGTGCGGGCTAGCTGCTCGACCGTGAGGCGCTGCTCGACGGCGGTCGACACCGGTAGGATGAGCTCGCTGGCGCGGGGGGCGACCACGACGCCGCCGAGGATGCGGCCGCTGCCTGGGCTGGACAGCAGCTTCACGAAGCCGTCGGTGACGCCGGCCATCTTGGCCCGCGGGTTGGTGGCCAGCGGCAGCTTGTCTACCCGGGCGGAGATCTCGCCCGCGGTGACCGCTCGCTGGGACGCGCCGACGGTGGCGATCTCGGGGTCGGTGAAGATCGTGGCGGCGACGTGGTCCAGGCGGAGCGGGGCGACCGCCTCGCCGAGCGCGTGCCACATCGCGATCCGGCCCTGCATCGCCGCGACCGAGGCCAGCATCAGCACGCCGGTGCAGTCCCCGGCCGCGTAGAGGCCGGGGACCGAGGTCCGCGACACCCGGTCCACCTCGATGAAGCCGCGGTCGTCCACTTTGACTCCGGCCGCGTCGAGGCCGCAGCCCTCGGTCCGCGGGATCATGCCCACGGTAAGCAGGCAGTGACTGCCGGTGACGATGCGGCCGTCGTCCAGGGTCACGGTGACGCCGTCGCGGTCGCGGGCCACGTGCTGCGCCCGGGAACGGCCAAGCACAGTCATGCCGCGTCGGCGGAAGACGTCCTCGATGAGGCTGGCCGCGTCCTCGTCCTCGTGCGGGAGCACCCTGGCCCGTGACGAGACGAGCGTGACGCGCGAGCCGAGCGCCTGGTAGGCGCCGGCGAACTCGGCGCCGGTGACGCCCGAGCCGATGACGATGAGGTCGCGGGGGAGTTCGGTCAGGTCGTAGAGCTGGCGCCAGGTGAGGATGCGCTCGCCGTCGGGGGGCGCGCCCGGCAGCACCCGGGGCATCGCGCCGGTGGCGATCAGGATGGTTTCGGCCTGGATCTGCGTGCTGCCCGCCTGTACGGTGCCTGGGGCGGTAAGGCGGCCCTTGGCCCTGATCACCCGGATGCCCTCGGCGGCAAGCCGGGCGGTGATGTCGGCGGACTGGGCCCGGGCCAGTTCGGTGATCCTCTGGTACAAGCGGGCGGCGTTGACTGTGGCCAGGCCGCCGGTTGCGATGCCAAGGCCAGCGGACCGGTTGAGCAGGGTCATCGCGTTGGACGTCTCGATCAGCGTCTTGGAGGGCACGCAGTCGGTGAGCACGCAGGCGCCGCCGAGCCCGTCTGAGTCCACGACGGTGACGTCGGCGCCGAGCTGGGCCGCGACCAGGGCGGCTTCGTACCCGCCAGGCCCGCCGCCCAGGATTGCGATCGTGTGCGGTGGCACGGTTCTTTTCTCCGGTCTTTTCTCCGGGGGTCGCAGTCATGTATCGAGCGGGGGTCCGCGCGGCGGACCGCGGCGGAAAGCCGTACGCTTGCCCCCGTGGCACTGTACGCGGCCTACGGCAGCAACATGGACCCGGAGCAGATGCTCCTGCGCTGCCCGCACTCACCCCAGCGGGGCACCGGCTGGCTGGAAGGATGGCGGCTGACCTTCGGCGGTGAGGACATCGGCTGGGACGGCCCGCTGGCCACCGTGGTCGAGGAGCCGAACGCCCGGGTGTTCGTCGTGCTGTACGACATGTTCGAGATCGACGAGAAGGAACTCGACAACTGGGACGGCGTGAACCTCGGGTACTACCGCAAGGTGAAGGTCCGGGTGCAGACCCTGGACGGCGACGAGCTGGCCTGGCTGTACGTGCTCAACTTCTACGAGGGCGGGCTGCCCTCGGCGCGAGCGGTCGGGATCTTGGCCGACGCGGCGGAGAAGGCGGGCGCGCCGGACGACTACGTGGCGGCGCTGCGCGCGCTGCCGTGCGCCAAGATGGGCGACGCCAACACCGGGCCGTACGAGTCCGAGCCGCCCTGGACGTGAGCCGTTCCGGACGTGAGCCGTTCCGGACGTGAGCCGTTCCGGACGTGAGCCGCCGCGCCTGGACGTAAACCGCGCCTGGATGTAAGACGAGGCAGACTACCAAGAGGATCAGCGCGGGGATGATCAGCGCGAACAGGGCCTTCTGGCTCCAGGGACTGGTCAGCGGGTCGAGCCAGCCGGCGACGGGCAGGTGCCCGGCGGTGGTGGCGGGGGACTCGGTCCGCGCGGCTGGCTCGGGTGCCTTGGCCCGGGAGGGCTCGCTCGCTGCCTCGGCCTCCTCCGACTCCCGCGCCTCTGGCTCCCCGGTCTGCTCGGTCTCCTCGGCGCCGGCGATCTGCACGGTGTCGCCCGACCACACTGCCTCGGCCCGGGCCGCGGTCGCGTACTCGCTGAGTACCCGGACGATCCGTTCGGCTTCCGCCTCGGCCGTGGTCGAGGAGCTCGCGTAGCCGGTACCGCCGGCGTAGCCACCGGAACCGCCGCCGAAGGTGCCGAGGCCGCCCAATCCGCCAAGTCCGAGCGAGGAGCGGCCGGAATTCGGCCGCGCGGCGGCGCGGCGGGATTTGGCCTCCGCGGCGAGCTTGCGACGCCGCGAGTAGTGCACCGCCCAGCAGTAGACGATCTTGGTGCGACCTTGGCCGGTGTCGTAGTGGATGCGGAGCAGGTCAGCCAGGTCGACCTTGGATACCCTGGCCCAGCCGACGTGGTGGTCGCGCAGCGGGTTCGTGACCGTGATCCCGGCGCTGTCGGCGACGATCCTGGGCCGCTGCGCGGTCACGTAGGCCACGCCGGTGGCCAGCACCAGAATGGCCGCCGCGATCAGCGAGGTGTGATCGCGGCCCTGGACGGCCAAGTCGATAAGGTTGGCGGCGGCGAACAGCAGCCACACCCACCACACGACCACCGCGGTCGGCGAGCGGAACACTTGCGGCCCGCCGGCAACGTCGGCGCGCTTGCGGCGCCGGACCGGCACGCTTCCCATTCGTTCAGATTAAACCCACGCGAGCGGGAAGATATCCCTAGGCGCCGGTGACGCCGGGCAGGGGCTGGGCCACGATCGCGCCGTCGTCCCATAGGGCGTTGATCGCCGTGGCGGCCATCACCCGGACCCCTACGCCGATGGCTCGCTCGTCCACGTCGAACGTCGGCTGGTGGATGTCGAGGGATGCGCTGGAGCCGGGCACCCTGGTGCCAAGCCGGGCCAGCGTGCCGGGGATGGATTCCAGGTACCAGGCGAAATCCTCGCCGCCGAGGCTCTGCGGGCTTTGCACGACCGAGCCCGCGCCGAGCACGCCCAGTGCCGCGGCGGAGATCATGGCCGTGCTGGCCTGGTCGTTGACGGTTGGCGGCACGTAGCGGTTGTAGGTCAGCTCGGCCTCAACGCCGTAACTGGCGGCCACCGAGTCGATGAGGTCCTTGAGCAGGTCGGGCGCGCGGTGCCAGGCCTCGTCGTTGAGGCAGCGGACGGTCCCCTCGGCCACGCCGCTGTCCGGGATCGCGTTGGCCACGGTGCCCGCGCTGACCCGGCCCCAGACCAGGCTCAGGCTGGCCCTTGGATCGACCCGGCGGGACAGCGCGGCGGGCACCTCGGTGATGATCTTGCCGAGCGCGTAGACCAGGTCCGCGGTCAGGTGCGGCCTGGCCGTGTGGCCGCCGGCCCCGGACACCCGGACCTGGACCCTGTCGCAGGCGGCGGTGATCGCGCCTGAGCGCACGCCGAGCTGGCCCGCGTCCAGCCGGGGGTCGCAGTGCAGGGCGAAGATCCGGCCGGCCCGGGCCAGGGCATCGGCCGCGAGAACGTCGAGCGCGCCGCTTGCGGTCTCCTCGGCGGGCTGGAAGACCAGGCGCACCCGGCCGGGCAGCAGGCCCGCGGCGGCCTTGGCCGCCAGGTACAGGCCGGTGCCGAGCAGGACGGTCGTGTGCACGTCGTGGCCGCACGCATGGCAGGCGTTCGGCACGGTGGAACGGTAAGGGACGTCCTTCTCGTCGGTCATGGGCAGCGCATCGAGGTCCGCGCGGAGGGCAACCACGGGAAACTCGGCGTAGGCGTCCTGCTCGTTCAGCGTGCCGATGTCGACCGTCAGGCCGGTGCCCTTGGGCAGGATCACCGGCCGCAGCCCGGCGGCGGCCAGGCGCAGCGCGACCCGGCGCGTGGTGCGGTGCTCGGCGTGGGCCAGCTCGGGGTGCGCGTGCAAGTCCCGGCGGAACTCGATCAGCTCGTCTTCGTGTCTTGCCAGGAAGCCGTCCAGGTCCCCGGCCAGGTCATGTCCTTCCACGTCCGGCACTCCCCTGTGTGCAGAATCTGTCATCGGCGAACTCGGCGATCAGGGCGTCGACCACGCTGACCAGGTCCCCCGTGCGCGCGTAGACGGCCCGCTGCCGTTCGTATGAGGCGCCCCGCTCGAGCACGTCGAAGCCCACCGACAGTTCCTCCAGGCACCCCAGCCTGGATGCTACCGGTTCCAGTTCCCTGAGCAGCTCATAAAGCTCATCGCGGAGCGGCGCGGTGGCGCCGATCTCGTCAGTGATCACGATCGCGTCCAGCCCGTACCGCGTCGCGCGCCACTTGTTGTCCCTGACCACCCAGGCCGACGGGGAGGGCAGCGTGTAGCCGCGGTCCAGTTGCGAGTCGAACAGCTGGACCAGGCACTGCGAGAGCGCCGCCACCATGCCGACCTCGCGGAGCGTCGGCACGCCGTCGAACATGCGGATCTCGACGGTCCCGAAGTCCGGATGCGGCCGGATGTCCCACCAGACCTCCTTGATGCTGCGGATCGTCCCGGCCCGCAGCAGCGTGTCCATGTAGTCCTCGAACTGTTTCCAGTTCTTCAGCCGGTTCGGCGGACCCGCCGTCGGCAGCGCTCCGAACGTCACAGACCTGCTGGAGGCAAGCCCGGTGTCGTACCCACACCAGAACGGGCTCGACGCGGTTATCGCGAGAAAGTGCGGCAGGTACGCGGCGAGCGCATTGACGATCGGAATCGCCTTGCTCCCGTCACGAATCCCCACGTGTACATGCACGCCGAAGGTCTGAATCCGGCGGACAAGCCATTGCATTTGCTCAACGAGCTCCGCATAGCGCTGGATGGGCGCCATCGTCGCGTCACGCCAGTTACTCACCGGGTGGGTCCCGGCGCATGCCAGCAGGATACCGTGCTCGGACGCCGCCCGCTGGAGATCGGTGATCGTTCTGGCCAGGTCCTCTTTCGCTTCAGATACCGTGCTGCATATACCGGTGACGACCTCGAGCGTGGACTGCATCAGCTCGTGGCGTATCTGCGGATGCTCGCCGGTGTCACCGATTACCGGAAGGTCGGCGAGCAGCTTGCCGGCTTCCTGGCGCAGCATCCGGGTCTGGTGGTCGATTAGCTGCACCTCCCATTCGACGCCGAGCGTCGCGCCGTGGGACGGATTCCACTCGATAGCCACACTGACCTCCAGGCCCGGGAATTACGCGCCAAAATTTCTTAAAGTTCACCGGGCTGGTACTCGCCCCATACGTCGCGCAGGGCGTCGCAGACTTCGCCGAGGGTGGCCTCGGCCCGGAGCGCGTCCCGGAGGGGGTAAAGGACGTTGTCCGTGCCTTCCGCCGCCTTCTTGAGGTCGCCGATCATCCGGCCGAGCGCGGCATCGTCCCGCCGTTCCCGCAGCGCGGCCAGCTTGGCCGCCTGTGCGGCCTCGATGGTGGGGTCGACGCGCAGCGGCTGGTAGGGCTCCTCGCCGTCGGCGGCGAACCGGTTGACCCCGACGACGACCCGCTCGCCCGCGTCGATTTCGCGCGTGACCTGGTAGGCCGCGCTCTCGATCTCCGTCTTCTGGAAACCGCGCTCGATCGCGGCCGCCGCCCCGCCCATGTCCTCGATACGGTCGATCAGCGTCTGCGCCTCGGCCTCGATCTCGTCGGTCATCGACTCGATCGCGTACGAGCCCGCCAGCGGGTCGGCGGTGGCGGTCAGGTCGCTCTCGTAGGCGATCACCTGCTGGGTACGCAGCGCCAGCCGGGCCGCCTTCGCACTGGGCAGCGCGAGCGCCTCGTCGAAGGAGTTGGTGTGCAGGGACTGGGTCCCGCCGAGCACCGCGGCCAGCGCCTGCAGGCTGACCCGGACCAGGTTCACCTCCGGCTGCTGCGCGGTGAGCTGGACGCCCGCGGTCTGAGTGTGGAATCGCAGCATCTGCGACCGCGGGTCTTGCGCGTTGAACTCCTCCTTCATGATCCGGGCCCACAGCCTGCGGGCGGCACGGAACTTCGCGACCTCCTCGAGCAGGGTGGTCCTGGCCACGAAGAAGAAAGAAAGCCGCGGCGCGAACTCGTCTATTTGCAGTCCGGCGCTGATCGCCGCCCTGACGTACTCCTTGCCGTTGGCCAGCGTGAACGCGATCTCCTGTACCGGCGTGGCACCGGCCTCGGCCATGTGGTAGCCGGAGATGGAGATGGTGTTCCACCTCGGCAGTTCCTTGCGGCAGTAGGCGAACGAGTCGGAGACCAGGCGCAGCGACGGGCGCGGCGGGTAGATATAGGTGCCCCGGGCGATGTACTCCTTGAGCACGTCGTTCTGGATCGTCCCGGTCAGCTGGTCCGGGCTCACGCCCTGTTCTTCGCCCACCGTCTGGTACATCAGCAGGAGGACCGCGGCGGGGGCGTTGATGGTCATGGACGTGGACACCCCCTCGAGCGGGATCCGGTCGAACAGCGTGCGCATGTCGTCGAGGCAGTCGATGGCCACCCCGACCTTGCCCACCTCACCGTGCGCGATCGGGGCGTCGGAGTCGTATCCCATCTGGGTGGGCAGATCGAAGGCGACCGAGAGCCCGGTGGTGCCCGCCTCGATCAGCTCGTGGTAGCGGCGGTTGGACTCCCTCGCCGTGGCGAAGCCGGCGTACTGTCGCATCGTCCATGGCCGGTCTACGTACATTCGCGGATACACTCCGCGAGTAAACGGATACTCTCCCGGCCTGCCGAGCTTCTCCCCGGGCCGGAAATCCGTGAGCTGGCTCTCGTCATAGACGGGATCGATGGGAAACCCGGACTCCGAGGTTCGTTCCATAACGACCAGGTTACTTCGGGTTGGCTCGATAACCCCAGGAACGGAGCGTGCACATGCTGGACCGGTTCGTGCGCCGCCCGGCGGGCGCCGCACTGGCCGCCGCGTGCGCCGCACTCGTGGTCGTCCCCCCGGCGGCCGGCTCCACCGGCGTCGTCGGAGGACCGCAACTGGCCTCCCGTGGGGTACTCGTCGACTACCCGTCGCGTTCGGTAGCGCGGTTGCCTGACGTCAAGGCCTCGGCGTTCGTCGTGGCCGACGCCGGCACCGGCCAGGTGCTCGCGGCCAAGGACCCGCACGGGTGGTACCAGCCGGCCAGCACGCTCAAGATGCTTACCGCGATCACGCTGATCCCGCTGCTCAACCCGGACGCCACGGTGGTGGCGAGCAAGCTGGCCGCCTCGACCGTGCCGAACGTGGTCGGCCTGGTCGCCGGGCGGGCCTACCAGGTCTCCGACCTGTTTACCGCGCTGCTGACGATCTCCGCCAACGACGCCGCGATCGCGCTGGCCCAGGCGGACGGGTCCTACGGCATGGGCATGGCGGCCATCAACGCCGAGGCGCGGCACCTGCAGGCCGACGACACCGTGGCCGTGGACCCGAACGGGCTGACCGCTCCGGGCCAGCACACCTCGGCCTACGACCTGGCCCTGATCGCGCGGCAGGCGCTGACGATGCCGGCGTTCCTGAAGTACGACCAGACCCTCACCGCGCGGTTCGTGGTCGCCCGGCACAAGGCGGTCACCCTGTACAACCAGAACTCGCTGCTCACCACGTACCCCGGGGCGCTCGGCGGGAAGATCGGCTGGACTAGCGCCGCGGGCGCCACCTACGTCGGGATGGCCAGGCGGAACGGCGTCACGCTCATCGTGACCCTGCTGCACTGCCCGGCGCTGACCGAGGTCAAGTCCGCGAAAAGCCTGCTCAACTGGGGTTTTGCGGCGGACGGCAAGGTTGCTCCGGTCGGCACGCTGGTCGCCCCGCTGCGACCGGCGGCTCGGTCGCCCGCCGCCTCTGCCCGGCCCCGGCACCGGGCCGCCGTGGGCACGCGCCCCGTGGATCTGGCGTCCGGTCCGTCCGCGCTGGCCGCGGCGGGGTTCAGCTGCGCTGCGGTGGTCGCGGCGGCACTCGGATTCGCCTTCACCCGCCGGCGCGGCAGGAAGGCTCGGTCTGGCTCGCCACGCAACGGCGTCTAGCCGGTTGCGCAGCGGCGCCTAGCCGGTGGGTGACAGCGTCTAGCCGGTGCGCAGCGGCCTGCCCTGGTTCTGCCGCTGCGCGGCCCTCTTGGCGATCGCGTGCCTGACCAGGTCGATGAGCACCTTCTTGACCGAATCGCGCTGCCGCGCGTCACAGAGCACCACGGGCGTGTCCGGGTCGAGATCCAGGGCGATCTGGACATCTTCCGGCTGGTAACGCGGTGCGCCGTCGAAGCAGTTGACCGCGACGAGGAACGGCGTGGCGCGGTGCTCGAAGTAGTCCACCGCCGCGAAGCAGTCGGCCAGGCGCCGCGTGTCGGCCAGCACCACGGCCCCGACCGCCCCGTGGGCCAGCTCATCCCACATGAACCAGAAACGTTCCTGCCCCGGCGTCCCGAAAAGGTACAGGGTCAGGTCTTTCCTGAAGGTTATCCGGCCGAAATCCATCGCCACCGTCGTCGTGGTCTTGCGCTCCGTGCCGCTGGTGTCGTCGATCCCGATGCCGCGGTCGCTGAGGACTTCCTCAGTGGACAGCGGGCGGACCTCGCTGACCGCGCCGACCAGGGTGGTCTTGCCTACTCCGAATCCGCCGGCGATCAGGATCTTGGCCGTGGCGGGTACCACTTCCGCCTCCGCCGGGTCAGAGAGTTTGTAGTCCATCCAGCACGTCCTTTAGTAGACGGTCGTTGGTTGCCTGTCCCTCGGGAGGCGCGACGACGCGGAGCGCCCCGCACTGGCTCAGGTCACTGAGCAACACGCGGACCACCCCCACCGGGAGGTCGATGTCGGAGGCCAGGTCCACCACCGAGATGGGCCGACGGCAGTGGTTCAGCAGCCAGCGGTGCTCGCGGCTGAGTCGCGTATCGGCCGGGAGCTGCGGATTGGCGACGGCGGTCACCACGTCGATCAACCCGATGTAGGACCCGGAAGCGGGGACGGTGCGTCCCTTCGTGAGGGCATACGGCCGCACGATCGGTCCCGCCTCCCGATCGAGCCAGCTGTCCCTGGGCGCGCTCATGCGCTCAGCCCACGGCTGGTTCGTGATCGGCCTGCCTCGGCCCGGCGGTCAGGTGCACGCCCATCCGGCGCACCAGCATGGCCATCTCATAGGCCATCACGCCCAGGTTGGCGTCACCCGAGGCCAGCACGGCCAGGCAGGTGCCCTGTCCGGCCGCCATCACGAAAAGGAACGCGGAGTCCATCTCGATGATGGTCTGCCGCACCCCCTCACCACCGACCTGCTTTCCGACTCCGCGCGCCAGGCTGTGCACGCCCGCGGCCAGAGCCGACAGGTTGTCACCTTCCTCCCGGCTCATGTTCCGTGACTTCGCCACGGCCAGGCCATCCCTGGACAGGACCAGCGCCTGGCGGACGTTCGCGACCCGGGAGACCAGGTTGTCCAGCAGCCAGCCGAGCTGGTCGCCGTTGCTCTTCGTCTGCGTCATGACTCAACCTCATGATCCTTGGGTTCCGCGCTGTCCAGGTCGTCGAGGCGGCCGCGCTGCCATCCGTCTTGCAGCTCTGACAGCCGGCTGCTCGCGTGCTCTGGTGAACGTGCCGATGACTCGGCGGCCTCGCCCGGGTGAATGAGGCTGGCGGCGGGCTCGGCACCGAGCTGACCGCGAAGCTGCGGGGCGAGGTTGGCCTGGCGGACTCGCCGGGGCAGGCCCAGGTAAGTCCCGTCGGCCGCCGTGCCGTTCGTGGGCCGGCCAGGAGCCGCCCCGGTGAATTCCGCCGACCAGGTAATGTCGGCCGGCCTGCTCGACCCGTTGGACTCCGCCGATCCAACGGCCCAGCCCGCGGGGGCCGCCACCGGTGATCCCGGCTCGGCTTGCGGCGGGCCATATCCCGGCCGTCCTGGCTGGTCCGGCGCGGCACCGTCGCCCTCCGGCGGTGCCGCGAACCAGGACCCTGTATCCGCCAACGGGACTCCAGTCAGCTCGGTCCCGTTGGCCCCGTCGTCTTCCGGCCGTGACGGTGGACGCGGGAGCCGGTGCCGGCCGGTCATTCCGAACGCTGGACCGAGCTCTCGCTTGGTGACCGCCGTCGACAGCTCGCCGATGCCGCCCGGCTTGAACCAGGCGTCGGCCTCATTGCCTGGCACGATGATCTCCCAGGGGAGCACCACAACGGCCGTAGTTCCGCGGTAGGGAGACATCCTGAGGGTCACCCTGATCCCGTGCCTGGCGGCAAGCTTGCCGGTCACGAACAGGCCGAGCTGGTCGAGGTTGGCCAGGTCGAACTCGGGCGGGACGGCCAGCTGCTCGTTGATGGCGGCCATCGCGTCCGGCGCTATGCCAAGTCCGCGATCCTCGATGTCCACGGCGAAGCCGTGGCCGACGATACCGCCGCTGACCGTCACCCGGGTATTCGGCGGGGAGAACGCGGTGGCGTTCTCGACCAGTTCGGCGACGAGGTGGATGACGTCGTTCACCGCGGTCCCGGCCACGGCGTCGGCGGACTCGATGATCACGTCCACCCGGACGTAGTCCTCGACCTCGGCCACGGCCGCCTGCAGGACGTCGGCCACAGGCACCGGGTTTTGCCAGCGCCGGCCCGGCGTGGCCCCGGCCAGGACCAGCAGGCTCTCGGCGTACCGCCGCATCCGGGTGGTGAGGTGATCCAGGCCGAACAGGTCCCCCAGGAGGGCCGTGTCGCTGGTGCCCCGCTCCATGGTGTCGAGCATGCCGAGCTGGCGGTGCAGCAGCGACTGGTTCCGCAGCGACATGTTGACGAACACCTGGTTGACGCCCTTGCGCAGGCTGGCCTGGCCGACGGCGGCCTCGATCGCCGTGCGCTGCACGGTGGAGAAGGCCTGGGCGACGTTCGCGATCTCGGTGATCCGGCCCGCCCTCAGCGGCGGGGACTCCTCCTGGACATCAACGTCCTCGCCGCTGCGCAGCCGCTCCACCAGCCGCGGCAGCCGCTCGTTGGCCATCTGCCTGGCGCTGTCGAACAGGTCCGTGAGGTCGACCCGGAGCCTGCGGCCGAATCGCACCATAACGAAGATGGAGGCCAGGACGGCGGCCAGGCCGAGGCCGCCGGCCAGGTAGAGCTCGGTCAGCAAGCTGTCGCTCAGGTGCGCCGACTGCGCGGCCAGGACGTCGCCGATTCGCGGCTCAGCCGCCAGCACAGACGCCTGGATCGCCTGAACGGTGGTCTGGAAGGTCGCGTAACTGACCGGAATCGGCTGGCTGGCCGGGCTGGCCTCGACCTGGTTCTCGTCGGCCAGGAGCTGGTGGTAGGCGGGCGTGTCGTAGATCTGCTTGTAGACCACAGTCAGCGCCGGGTTGGCCAGCGAGTACATGTCGCTGACCTCGAGGTTCTGCTGCCCCACGGTCTCCGCGAACAGCTCACGCTCCGGCTGCGCCATCAGGCCACGCGCCGCGAGCGCCCCCTCGACCAGGGCCACCGCGCCGCCCGTATAGTTCTCCGCCCGGCCCTCGGCAATGGCCGACTGCGTCATCAGGCTCAAAGTGGGGTCGCTGGGCGGCAGCGAGATCTCGAAGGCCTCGTATTCGGCATCGATGATGGCGCTGTAGGCGTTGTAAGCCGCGGCCTGGCTGTCCGCTCCCGAGTCGACGGCCGCGCGGATCTGGCCCACGCGGGCTAGCTCGGCCAGGAACTGGTCGAGCCGCGTCCTGGCCGTGGCGTCGAACAAGCCGCTCACCGACATGATCGAGCTGCGAACCGCCGCAGTGTAGGTATCGGTGCTGTGCCGTACGGACTGCAGGTCCCCCTGGATCAGCGTCGACTGGCGGTCGGCGCCCAGCCAGGAAAGGCTGGTCGCGCGCTCGCCCGCCAGCGCCGCCGCCAGCCCGCTGACGCTGGGCGTGATGGTGTTGGCGGCCTTGTTGTAGTTCTGGTCGCTGATGACGTTGCCGAACGTGATGCTGGCGGTGAACGCCCACAGCGCTGCCAGGGACAGCAGCGGGATCAGAAGCAGGCTGACCAGCGTCAACCGGGCGGATCTGGTGCGGGGCAGTGGCGGGTCGGTAGCCATGGCACCTCTCAGCGGAGCTGGGTGACTATTCAGGGCAACACGAGAACCCGGCGCTCAAACGCCCGAGGAGATTAACCCGAGACGGTCGCCCTGGATAAGCAGCGCACGCCACCGGGCGCACTGCACGCTGATCGACACACCTGCACTGCCCCCCCTGCGCCCTTCACCCGCATTGAGCCGAGGTCAAGAAAGCGCCGGCCCGGATCCTCTGCAACAAGACCCGGTACATAGTTGCATAGCACGTTCAGATAGCCCTTCTCAGGGGATTTCCTGAATTGGTGTGACAGTGCCGCAACTATTCAGCTTTGCCCGGTCTGCGCGGGCTTGTCGCCGTGGGCTTGCTCGACGTGGGCTTGCTCGACGTGGGCTGAGGATTGGAACACCCGCATAGCTGACCAAATCCGCCGTTGAAGCCAAATGCTCCGCCATAACCATGCCGGTCATCATATTTCTGAGCTGATTGATGCTGGTGAACAGGGAGGCGACCGCAAACGGTCCTGGATCGCAATACCCGGCTGGCATGCCCTAACCGCTCCGGGACTACGCGGCGTGGTCCTGCCGGGTCCCTAGCCGATGGGCTTGAGCAACCCGATCCGGTCGCGGACGGCGGTCATGGTCTGGCCCGCGACTTGGCGCGCCCGGGCGGCGCCATGGGCCAGGATGCGGTCAAGCCCGGGCTCGTCGGCGAGGATCCGCTGGGTCCTTTCCCTGACCGGGGTGAAGGTGGCGACGACGAGCTCGGCCAGGTCCTTCTTGAACGTGCCGTAGCCTTCGCCTTCGTACTTGGCCTCAAGGCTGACGACCGGCTCGCCGGACAGTGCCGAGTAGATCCGCAGCAGGTTGGTCACGCCCGGCTTGGCCTCCGGATCGGCACGGACCTGGGTCCCGGTGTCGGTGACCGCCCGGGCGATCTTCCTGCGGATCACGGCCGGGGAGTCCAGCACGTCGACGATGCCCTGAGGGGAGGAGGACGACTTGCTCATCTTGGCCGCCGGGTCCTGCAGGTCGTAGATCTTGGCCACGTCGGCCAGGATGTAGGGCTGCGGGGGCACGAACGTCTGGCCGAACCTGTGGTTGAACCGCTGGGCCAGGGTCCGGCTCAGTTCCAGGTGCTGGCGCTGGTCCTCGCCCACAGGCACCTGGTCGGCCTGGTACAACAGGATGTCCGCGGCCTGCAGGATCGGGTAGGTGAACAGGCCGACCGACGCCTGGTCCTGGCCGTCCCTGGCCGACTTGTCCTTGAACTGGATCATTCGGCTCGCCTCGCCGAACCCAGTCAGGCAGCCGAGAATCCAGGCCAGCTCGGCGTGCTCGGGCACGTGGCTCTGCACGAACAGCGTGCACCGGTCTGGGTCGAGCCCGGCCCCGAGCAGCTGGGCGGCGGCGATCCTGGTCCGCTGCGGGAGCAGGGCGGGATCCCACGGCAAGGTGAGCGCGTGCAGGTCGACCACGCAGTAGAAGGCGTCGTAGGTGTCCTGCAGGGCCACCCACTGCCGCAGCGCGCCGAGATAGTTGCCCAGGTGGAACGAGTCGGCGGTGGGCTGGATGCCGGAGAGCACGCGGAGCCGTGGCATGGGCTGGAGTCTAGCGGTGGGCGGGCCTGGGGCTGGAATCGGCGACGACGACCTCGACCCGCTGGAACTCCTTCAGGTCGGAGTAGCCGGCCGTGGCCATCGTGCGGCGCAGCGCGCCCATCAGGTTCATCGAGCCGTCGGGGACGGTGGACGGGCCGTGCACGATCTGCCTCAGCGTCCCGATCGTGCCCACCCGTACCCTGGCCCCCCGCGGCAGCTCGGTGTGGTTGGCCTCGTTGCCCCAGTGGTAGCCGCAGCCAGGTGCCTCGGTGGCCCGGGCCAGCGGAGAGCCCACCATCACCGCGTCGGCGCCGATGGCCAGCGCCTTGGCGATGTCGCCGCTGCTTGTCATCGAGCCGTCGGCGATCACGTGCACGTAGCGCCCGCCGGATTCGTCCAGGTAGTCGCGGCGCGCCGCGGCCACGTCGGCGATCGCGGTGGCCATCGGCACCGCCACCCCGAGCACGGTCACGGTGGTGTGCCCCGACCCTCCGCCGAACCCGACAAGCACCCCGGCCGCGCCGGTGCGCATCAGGTGCAGTGCGGCGGAGTAGGTGGCGCAGCCGCCGACCACCACCGGCACGTCGAGCTCGTATATGAACTGCTTGAGGTTGAGCGGCTCGGCCCGGCCCGATACGTGCTCGGCCGATACGGTGGTGCCGCGGATCACGAAGATGTCCAGGCCCGCGTCCACCGCCGCCTTCCAGTACCTGGCGGTGCGCTGCGGCGACAGGCTGGCCGCGGTGGTCACCCCGGCCCTGGCGATCTCCTCGATCCTGCGCCCGATGAGGTCGGCGGAGATCGGCTCGGCGTACATGGCCTGCAGCCGCCTGGTGGCTGCCTGCTCGTCGAGTTCGGTCACCTCGGCCAGCAGCGGCTCCGGGTCCTCGTACCTGGTCCACAGCCCTTCCAGGTCGAGCACGGCCAGCCCGCCCAGGCGGCCGATCTCGATGGCCGTGGCCGGGGACACGACGCTGTCCATCGGCGAGGCCATCAGCGGCAGGTCGAGCCGGTAGGCGTCGATCTGCCAGGCGATCGACACCTCTTCCGGGTCCCGGGTCCGGCGGGCGGGCACGATCCCGATCTCGCTGAGCGAGTACGCCCGGCGGCCGGATTTGCCGCGGCCGATCTCCACATCGGTCATGGACGGGTCTCCGGGCGACCACCGTAGTTTGCGCCGCTGTAGTTCGGCGCCTCGACGGTCATCTGCACGTCGTGCGGGTGGCTCTCGGTCAGCCCGGCCGCGGTGATCTGGATGAACCGCGCTTCCTGCAGGTCGGCTATGGTCCGCGCGCCGCAGTACCCCATCGCCGCCCGCAGCCCGCCGACCAGCTGGCCCGCCACGGCGGCCAGCGGCCCGCGGTACGGCACCTGGCCCTCGATGCCCTCGGGGACGAGCTTGTCCTCGCGCAGCACGTCGTCCTGGAAGTAGCGGTCCTTGGAGTAGGAGCGGCCGCGCTCGCGGTTACGCATGGCGCCGAGCGAGCCCATCCCCCGGTACAGCTTGTATTGCTTGCCGTTGATGAACACCATCTCGCCTGGACTCTCCTCACACCCGGCGAGAAGGCTGCCGAGCATGACGGTGTCGGCTCCCGCGGCGATGGCCTTGGCTATATCACCCGAGTACTGCAGCCCGCCGTCCCCGATCACCGGTATCCCGGCCGCGCGGGCCGCCTGCGCCGCCTCGTAGATCGCCGTCACCTGGGGAACGCCCACGCCCGCCACCACGCGAGTGGTGCAGATCGAGCCGGGGCCGACGCCGACCTTGACGCCGTCCGCGCCCGCGTCCACCAGCGCCCGCGCACCGGCCCTGGTGGCCACGTTGCCACCGATCACGTCGGTGTCCGAGTTGGCCTTTATCTGCGCGACCATTTCCAGCACGGCCTGCGCGTGGCCGTGCGCGGTGTCCACCACGAGGAAGTCGGCACCGGCCTCGGTCAGCGCCTGCGCGCGGAGCTTGGCATCCTCGCCGACCCCCACCGCGGCGCCGACCACCAGACGGCCGGCCGCGTCCTTGGTCGCGGAGGGGAACTTCTCGCTCTTGGTGAAGTCCTTCACGGTGATCAGCCCGCGCAGCCGGCCCGCCTGGTCGACCAGCGGCAGCTTCTCCACCTTGTGCTGGCGCAGGAGGCGCAGTGCGTCCTCGGGTGCGACCCCGACCGGCGCGGTGACCAGGGGCATCGGGGTCATGACCTCGCTGACCTGGCGATCATGGTCGGTCTCGAACCGGATGTCCCTGTTGGTGACGATGCCGAGCAGGACGCCGTCCGGTCCGGCGACCGGGACGCCGGAGATCCGGTAACGGCCGCACAACCTGTCCACGTCGGCGATGGTGGCCTCCGGCCCGCAGGTCACCGGGTCGGTGATCATGCCGGCCTCGGACCGCTTGACCATGTCCACCTGCTGCGCCTGCTCCTCGACCGACAGGTTGCGGTGCAGCACCCCGACGCCGCCCTGGCGGGCCATGGCTATGGCCATCCTGGCCTCGGTGACCGTGTCCATGGACGCCGACACCAGCGGGATGCGCAGCCGGTAGCGGCGCGTGATCCTGGTCGTGGTATCGGCCTCGCTGGGCAACACCGCCGAGAAGGCGGGCAGGAGGAGTACGTCGTCAAAGGTCAGCCCGACGGGCGCGAACTTGTCAGCCTCAGTCATAACACCTTCACCGCAGGTAGCAACCGGGGATGCACCCCATCCTAGTCAGATGCGGTGCACCCCCGGGGTGCCGTGAACCCTCAGTGAACCCTCAGTGCGGGTGGCTGTGGCCGTGGCCTGCCGCCTCGGGCTCCTTCTCCTCCGGCTTGTCAACCACCAGGGTCTCGGTGGTCAGCAGCATGCCGGCGATCGACGCGGCGTTCTGCACCGCTGACCTGGTCACCTTGACCGGGTCGAGGATGCCCTGGGCCACCAGGTCACCGTACTCGCCGGTGGCGGCGTTGAAGCCGTGCCCGGCCGGTTTGGCCGCGATGTTGGCCACCACGACCGAACCCTCCTGGCCCGCGTTCAGCGCGATCCAGCGGGCCGGCTCGGACAGCGAGCGCTGGACCACCTTCACGCCGGTCAGCTGGTCGCCGGTACGGCCGAGGTCACCGAGTTCGGCGGCCACGTGCACCAGGGCGCTGCCGCCGCCGGGGATGATGCCCTCCTCGATGGCGGCCCGGGTGGCCGAGATGGCGTCCTCAAGGCGGTGCTTCTTCTCCTTGAGCTCCACCTCGGTCGCGGCACCGACGCGCAGCACGCAGACGCCGCCGGACAGCTTGGCCAGCCGCTCCTGCAGCTTCTCCCGGTCCCAGTCGGAATCGGTGTCGTCGATCTCGTGCCGGATCTGCCTGATCCGGTCCTCGATCGCGGCCTTGTCGCCCGCGCCGTCCACGATCGTGGTGTCGTCCTTGGTGACGACGATCCGGCGGGCGCGGCCCAGGTCCTCGAGCGCGACCGACTCCAGCTTGATGCCGAGTTCGTCGCTGACCACGATGCCGCCGGTCAGGACGGCCATGTCGGCGAGCATCGCCTTGCGGCGGTCACCGAAGCCTGGCGCCTTCACGGCCGCCACGGCCAGCAGGCCGCGGATCTTGTTCACCACCAGGGTGGCGAGGGCCTCGCCCTCGACGTCCTCGGCCACCACCAGCAGCGGCTTCTTCACCTGCGCGATCTTCTCGAGCAGCGGCAGGAAATCGGACATCGAGGAGATCTTGGCCTGGTGAATGAGGACGTACGCGTCTTCGAGGACCGCCTCGAGGCGATCCTGGTCGGTGATGAAGTACGGCGAGATGTAGCCCTTGTCGAACTGGAGGCCCTCGGTGAATTCCAGCTCAAGGCCCATCGTCGGCGACTCCTCGACGGTGATGACCCCGTCCTTGCCGACCTTGCTGAACGCCTCGGCGATCAGGTCGCCGATCTTGGCGTCCTGCGCCGAGATCGTCGCGACGTGCGCGATCTCGGTCTGCTCCTCCACGTCACGCGCGGACTTGAGCAACCGCTCGGACACCTCGGCGGCCGCGGCGTCGATACCGCGCTTAAGGTCCATCGGGTTCGCGCCGGCCGCGACCGAGCGGAGCCCGTGGTGCACCATCGCCTGCGCCAGGACCGTGGCCGTCGTGGTGCCGTCGCCGGCGATGTCATTGGTCTTGGTGGCGACCTCCTTGGCCAGCTGGGCCCCGAGGTTCTCGTACGGGTTGTCCAGCTCCACCTCCTTGGCGACGGTTACACCGTCGTTGGTGATGGTGGGGGCGCCCCATTTCTTATCTAGGACGACGTTGCGGCCGCGCGGACCCAGCGTCACCTTCACGGCGTCGGCGAGCTTGTTGACGCCCCGCTCGAGCGAGCGGCGAGCGTCCTCGTCGAACTCCAGGATCTTGGGCATTGAAATTCCTCAACCTACGGTTGGATCGAGTTGCATGGTCGGGCCCCTGGGGCCGTACCCCAGGGGCCGACGAATCCTACTTTTCGATGACGGCGAGGACGTCGCGGGCAGAGAGCACGAGGTACTCCTCGCCCGAGTACTTCACCTCGGTGCCGCCGTACTTGCTGTACAGCACCACGTCGCCGACCTTGACGTCGATCGGCACGCGCTTGGTGCCCGCGTCGTCGAAGCGACCAGGACCCACGGCCAAGACCTCGCCCTCCTGGGGCTTTTCCTTGGCGGTGTCCGGGATCACCAGTCCGGACGCCGTGGTCTGCTCGGCCTCGAGCGGCTTGACCACGATCCGGTCTTCGAGCGGTTTGATAACTACCTTGGTGGCGGTCGTCACGATCTGACCTCCCCCTCCGGAAAGGCTAGGTGAGTTTGCTAGAGAGGGCGAACGTGGCGGCCTGCCGTCGCGGGTGCCAGACTGCCTCGTCGCATTAGCACTCTACACCAGTGAGTGCTAAACCCGAACAGTAGTGGCGCGAAGCGGGCTCGTCAACACGGGCAGGCAACGGCCGCGCATCAATTTAGCTCTCTGTTGATCATTGATTACATAGAGCTACTAGAGTTGCCGAGTCCTGTGAGCAACCCCTTCTGAAGGAGCAACATGGATCAGCCGGGCAACTACTTCCTGCTGCGCGGAAACCAGGCAGGCGCCGCCGACCGCATGCGCGAG
>Ga0335075_10004049_pt1 | contig 22991 bp, 21 predicted proteins | sample Lox_Sample_24_FD_206723 | JGI IMG/M metagenome (GOLD analysis project Ga0335075, IMG submission 206723) | Soil microbial communities from Loxahatchee National Wildlife Refuge, Florida, United States - Lox_Sample_2.4 | ecosystem: Environmental > Terrestrial > Soil > Wetlands | place: USA...
CCGTGGCCGCGACCGGCCAGCTGGCCGAGCGAGATCGCCCCGTGCCGCGCCCGAGGCCGCCCTGGCGGGCCCGCGCGAACCGCCTGGTACCGGCCTGACCCGGCGCGGGCGCCTGGCTCCGTCCTGGCCGTCGCGCCCCCCGGCCGCGGTCACCGGCCCGACCCGGCCGTCTTCGCAGTGGCCCGGTGCTTGGCAGCCGCGTGCTTAGTCACACGGTGCTTGGCAACACCGTGCTTAGCAACACTGGCCCCGGCTGCCTTCGTCTTGGTGACCCCGGTGGTCTGAGGCGTAGTGCCGGCAGCGACCAGAGCGGAGGTCGGATCGTGCAGCTTGTAATAGCGCCCGTTGCGCAGATCCAGGATGGTGGCATTACTCTCGGCCCGCATGCCCAGCTGGTAGGCCCGCTGCGCTATCTGCTCCGGCGCCTGCTCGTTCTGGATCTTGCCCTGCAGGCTCTGTTCCTGAAGGGACAGTTTCGCATTGTCGCGTTGCAGCTGACTCAGCCGGAAGCTCGTCGCCCCGAGCGTCGTGTTGACCACTAGCAGGCAGACCAGGCCACCGCCCAGCAGTCCTAGCACTAGCAAGACGAAAGACATCCGCGGCAGCGCCATCGCTCGGGGAGCCACGGTCTGAGGTGCGACAGCCTGAGGCACCGCCCGCGGTCTGCCTGTCGTCCGAGCTGGAGCAGTTCGTGTGGGCGGCTGTCCAGCCCTGGCCGTCCGACCGCCAGCGGGGCGAGGCGTTGGCCCCGACGGGCGAGCGCCGCGATCGACTGACCGGCCACCGCGAGGTCGGTACGGCGCGTCCACCGGGCTGGTCCGGCCTTGTCCGGTGCGCAGCCGAGTTCGCGACTGCGTGCTGGTTGCCATCAGCGTCGTGGTGTCCATCGGGTCAGCTCATCCCTCCCTGTGCATTTCGGCCGTCACGCCCTGCCGACGCGACCTTCATCCCTGCCCCCTCATGCCGCCGCTCTGATCCGCTCGGCCGCCCGAAGCCTGGCGGATGCCGCTCGTGAGTTCGCCGCCAGTTCGTCTGGGCCTGGCCGCTCTGCACCCCTGGTGATCAGCCGGAACTGCGGCCGGGAGGTCTCAAGCGAAACTGGCAGTCCCGGTGGGGTCGTATCGGTCGACCGGGCCGCCAGTTCACGCTTCACAGCCCGGTCCTCGAGTGAGTGATAGGCAAGCGCAACGAGCCGGCCACCAACGGCGATCGCGTCCAGCGCGGCGGGCAGCGCCCGGTGCAGCGCCTCGAGCTCCCCGTTTACCTCGATCCTGAGGGCCTGGAACGTGCGCTTGGCCGGATTGCCGCCGGTTCGCCTGGCTGGTGCCGGGATGGAGTCCCTGACGATGTCGGCGAGCCTGGCCGTGCTGGTCAGCGGCTCGCGCGCCCGCTCGCGGACGACGGCGGCGGCGATCCGGCGGGCGAACCGCTCCTCGCCGTATTCGCGCAGTACCCGCGCGAGCCGGTCGGCCGGGTAGGTGTTAACGATGTCCGCCGCGGTCAGCTCGCTAGCCTGATTCATCCGCATGTCGAGCGGCGCATCCTGCGCATATGCAAAGCCGCGGCTCGGACTGTCCAGCTGCGGAGAAGAAACTCCGAGGTCAAACAAGATGCCCTGCACAGTGCTGTGGCCGGCCTCCGCGAGGATCTGCGGCAGTTCGTCGTAGACCGCCTGCACGAGCGTCACGCGGTCGGCGAAGGCGGCTAGGACACGGCGCGACTCGTCGATCGCTGCGGCGTCTGTATCGATGCCGATGAGGCTGAGCTGGGGATGCTCCGTCAGTAGCGCACTAGCGTGACCGGCTCGCCCGAGCGTCGCGTCCACCAGAACGGCACCCGGCGAATCAAGGGCGGGTGCCAAGAGCTCAAGAACCCGGTCGCGCATGACCGGCAGGTGCGCTGCCGCAGCCGTTCCCATCGTGCCCCCTCGCCTCTGCTTCGATGCCGCTTGCCGCGACGTTCCCGCGAGCCATGCTGCCGAGATGCCCGGCCAGGCCCCCATCCGCGCCACTGCACTGATGGCCCGAGGTGTCCGCCTGCCGCCGGGGAAGTGACGTCAGCCGGGCCCTCGGCCCTCCAGCACGGGTGGAGACCTCGCCGGGCATCCAGCGCGCCGTTACAGAACTCCTGGCAATACCTCCTCTGACGCGTCAGCGAATGCGTCCTCTTGCTGCTCTAGGTAGCTCGTCCACGCAGCGGCATCCCAGATCTCCAGCCGTGTATTCGCTCCGATCACGACGCACTCGCGGTCCAGCCCCGCGTACTCCCGCAGGCTCTGCGGAATCGTGATCCGGCCCTGCCGGTCCAGTTCCTCGTCCGACGCGCTGGCAAAGAACACCCGGCTGTAATCCCGGACGGCCTTCGCGGTCACCGGCGCCGTTCGCAGTGCCTCGGTGATCCGGCTGAACTCCATTACCGGGAACACGTACAGGCACCGTTCCTGTCCCTTGGTCACTACCAGGCCGGCCGAAAGCTCCTCGCGGTACTTGGCGGGCAGGATCAGGCGCCCCTTCTCGTCGAGGCGCGGCGTATGGGTGCCGAGGAACACCCGCCTCACCTCCCCAGGCCCCCCACACGAGGCCCTCAGGACACCATTCTTGCCCCACGGACCACCACTGTACTCCACTATCCCCCACCGTCAATTGCAAGAAACCCGTGAACCGGTCAACTGACCGAGGAGTTACCAGGTCATAGGCGTGGAGCGAAGTGGAGTGGACGGCGCGGACCAGGCCCGAACCGACGCTGCGGCGCCTGATGTGTCGCGTGTTAGGCGACCGGCCAAGTGGAATAAGTCATCTCAGCGTTACGGGGCTGATAATGGGCCTGAGATCACCCTCGCTTATACAAGGACGTACTGTCTTGTTCGCAGGGGGAATAGCCGCCGGGAGGGCGCGTGGTCACGGACACCGACCAGCAAGCTGACAGATCGCTCGATGAACTCGTGGACGTGGCCCGACAGGTCAGCAACGCCATACAAACCGTCATCTCCGGTAAGCCCGGTGTGATCCGGCTCGCGCTCACGGTACTGCTCGCCGAAGGCCATATCCTCATCGAGGACGTGCCTGGTGTTGGCAAAACTCAGCTCGCTAAAGCTCTGGCCAAATCGATCGATTGCTCGGTCCGGCGGGTTCAGTTCACCCCCGATCTGCTGCCCAGCGACATTACCGGTGTCAGTGCGTTCAACCAGGAACTGCGCGAGTTCGAGTTCAAGCCTGGCCCCATCTTCGCCAACATCGTCCTCGGCGATGAGATCAACAGGGCGTCGCCCAAGACACAGTCGGCGTTGCTGGAATCGATGGAGGAGTCACAGGTCACCGTTGACGGCAGTACGTATCAGCTAGACCCGCCGTTTATGGTCATCGCGACCCAGAACCCGGTCGAGATGGAGGGCACGTACCCGCTGCCGGAAGCGCAGCGGGACCGGTTCATGACCAGGATCTCTATCGGGTACCCCGAGCCCCCAGCCGAGCTGGCCATGCTCGATTCCCATGGCGGCGGATCGCCGCTGGATCAGCTCAAGCCGGTGGCGCACGCAAGCGACGTGCGAGCCTTGGTAGCCGCGGTGCGCGAAGTACATGTCTCCGAGTCGATCCGGCGGTACATCATCGACCTGGCTAACGCGACCAGGAACTCGCCAGAGCTGCGGCTTGGGGCCTCCCCGCGGGCGGCTCTGCATTTGCTGCGGGCGAGCCGGGCGCAGGCGGCACTCGACGAGCGTGACTTTGTCATCCCTGACGACGTCCAGTCACTCGCTATCCCCGTGCTGGCGCACCGGCTGCTGCCTAGTGCCGACGCCATGATTGGCCGGGAAATGCCAGAGCAGGTCCTATCCGAAATCGTCCGGCGGCTCCCGCTGCCAACCCATTAAGCGGCGTAGAATCTGGCGCGAGAGCAGCCGGAAGGATAACGACCATGCGGACCTCGCTGCTCGCCGGGATGACGACCCGGGGGACCTCGTTCCTGGCTGCCGGGGCCGCATCGGCCGTGGCAGGTTACCTGCTCGGTGAACGCGGCCTGTTGTGCGTCGGAATCGCGTTGCTAGCGCTGCCGCTGCTGGCCGCTGCCGCGATCCGGCGAGCCCAGTACCGGCTGGGCACAAGCCGTACGATCAGCCCGCCGCGTGTCCCAGCCGGGCAGACAGCCACGGTGACACTGCGGCTGGAGAACGTATCCAGGGTCCCGACCGGCCTGCTGCTTGCCGAGGACACCGTGCCCTACGCACTCGGTACCCGGCCACGGTACGTGCTGGACAAGATCGAGCGAAACGGCTCGCGCGAGCTGACCTACTCGCTCCGGTCGGATTTGCGGGGCAAATTCGAGATCGGGCCGTTGCAGCTGCGCGCGGCTGATTCGTTCGGGCTCGTCGAGCTGAGCCGCTCGCTGTCTGGGCGAACTACCTTCGTCGTGACGCCACGGGTGGTTCCGCTGGCCCGGACCGTCATCAGCAGGTCCTGGGCCGGCGAAGGCGATGGCCGGGCGCGCCTGTCATCCACTGCCGGCGAAGACGATGTCATCCCACGTGCTTACCGAGACGGCGACGAACTGCGGCGCGTGCACTGGCGCTCGACGGCCAGGTACGGCGAGCTGATGGTCCGCAGGGAGGAGCAGCGCTGGCGGAACAAGGCAACTATCTTCCTCGACAGCCGTTCACGGATGCACGCAGGCAGCGGTGCGGCGTCCTCGTTCGAGATGGCAGTGAGCGCAGCCGCATCGCTCGGTGTGCATGTCGCGGCCGAAGGCCTGACCGGTCAGTTCATCACCGAGGGCGATGTGATCCGTGGCGGCCCCTTCTTCGAGGACAGGCTCCTCGATTCGCTGGCCGTCCTCAGGCCGTCCAGCTCGGGGAACCTAACCCAAGCGCTGTCCGAGCTAAGGGTCCTCGGCGGGGGCGTGATCATCGCTGTGATGGGCCGGCTCTCGGTAGCCGAGGCTCAGCAGCTTGCCGCTTGCCGGGGCGAGGGGAGCCAGGGGATCGCGCTCCTGCTGGATGTCGCGAGCTGGTCTGATGAGGCGCGCCGACGCCGCCAGGAGATCGCCAGTAAAGCCGGCAGTGCCGCAAACGGCGGTGCTGCGAACGGCAGTGCCGCAAACGGCACAGCTTCCAACGGCAATGCTGCAAACGGCAGTGCCGCAAACGGCAGTGCCGCAAACGGCAGTGCCGCAAACGGCAGTGGCCACGAGCCGACACTGCGCAGCGAAGTTCCGCCGGCTCTGACTGTGCCGACTGTCGAACTTCCCGTGGCCGACCGTCACGGCCCAGCCGACGCCATGAGCCTTGCATCGGAAAGCCGGGGCAACTCGACGGCGGTGGCAGTCGAACCGGCGGCGCCGAGAACCGCGGAGACGACGACGGCCATTGGGGTCTTGCGCAACGCCGGCTGGCATGTCACGTCAATGGACGCCAACACACCTCTGGCAGCCGCCTGGCTCCGGCTGCCGCACGCTGCCGAGATATTCGCCCCCGCCAGCCCGGCCAACGAGCGCGACGGGCAGCCGGCATGAACCCGCGCCTCGCGATTACCGCCGCGATCGCCGTCGTACTCGCTTCGCTGTCGCTCAGCTCGGTCATTGCCGGTGCCAACTGGTTTGTGACTGGCGTCGGTGCCGTGGCAGTCATCGCAGTTGCCGGGATCGTGACCCGCCTGTCAAGGCTCGCGGCGGCCGTGACGGCAACGGTGGTCGTCCTGATCGCGGTCGTCCCCCTGCTGAGCTGGCCCAGCTGGCCAGCCCGGATCGTCGGCCTGGTAATCGTAGTCATCACAGCGCTGAGCGCGACGGGTGCGCGACCGCTGCGTGGCGTCGCAGTGCTGGCCTGTTATCTAGCCTTCCTGCTGCTGTACCTGAATCTCGCGTTCGCACATAGCTCCTCGTTCGGCCTCCTCATCCCGAGTCATAGCTCGCTGTCAGCGCTTGGCCGACTGTGGCACGGCGCGTTCGCCGATTTCGGGTACTCGCCGCCCGTCGCCGACCCGGAACCGGTCAGCCTGGTTGCAGCGGCCGGCATCGGGGCGGTCGCGATCACCGTGGACATCCTCGCCGTGCGGCTGCGCCGCCCGGCCGTTGCCGGTCTGCCACTACTGCTGCTGTTCAGCGTGCCTGTCGCCAGCAATCTCAAGGTCTTCGGCGTCCCGCAGATCATCATCTTCGCGCTCAGTCTGACCGGCTACCTCGGGCTGCTAGCCGCCGATGGCCGCGACCGCCTGCGAATGTGGGGCAGGCTGGTGACCTTCCGCCACGTGCAGTCTCCCGATGAGACCGGGTCCGGACCGGACACCAGGGACCTCGCAGCATCTGGCCGCCGGGTCGGGCTGGCTGCTGTGTGCCTGGCGATCGTCGTCCCGGTGATCCTGCCTGCGATGCATACCCACGACCTGTTCGCCACGGGCGATGGCGGCGGTAGCGGCGGCACTGGGGGCACGGCCGTTTCGCCGCTGCTGCGGGTCGGTTCCCTCCTGGAGGGCAGGCAGGAGCCGGTGCTGACATATACGACCACAGCAGCCGACCCGGGCGAGCAGTACTTCCAGGTGTACGCCCTGAATTACGACAAGCGGGGCAATCAGTGGCTGCCACAGGGCTCTACGGACAAGCCGACGGCGGGAGTGCTGCCGTTTAAGGCGCCGGGCATCATCGGCTCCACCCCGGTCTCGCACGTCCGGACGGACGTCGAGATCAGCAAGGACTACAGCGGGCCCGCAGTGCTGCCGCTGCCGTACGCCCCGACTCAGGTCAACATTAAGGGCGGGGCCGACGGCTGGGTTGAGAGCTCCGGGTCGCTGATGGTGTCCAACAACGGTCTCGACATGGCTAGCCTGTCGTACATCGTGCGGAGCACCGAGGCCACTCCGAGGGCAGCCAACATCAGCAACGAGTCCGCTCCGACCGAAATCCAGACGGAATACGGGTCCTATGACGGGCCCGACAAGAACGAGTTGCGCCGTATTGCCAAGGACAACACAGACGGCGCAACGACGCCGTTGCAGAAAGCGACGGACCTGGAGAACTGGTTCCTTAACAACTTCAGCTACAGCCTCAAGCCCGAACTTCCCGCCAAAAACTGGCTGCCGGCGTTCCTTACCACCGACCAGAAGGGCTTCTGCAGCCAGTTTGCCCAGGCGTTCGCCGTACTGGCGCGGCTCGTGGGCATTCCGTCCCGGATCGCGGTCGGCTACACCGGCGGCACTCCGGTAGCTGGCCAGGACGGCCACTGGCAGGTCACTACCGCAGACGCGCACGCCTGGCCTGAGCTCTACTTCGCCGGTGAGGGCTGGCTCCGCTTTGAGCCGACGCCGTCCGGAACTGCCGGGCAGGCTACTGCCGAAGTTCCTGCCTACGCCAGCCTCGGCAACCCGATCCCGCCGGAGAAGGGCAGCTCGGTCAGCAACCCGGCGAGCGCCCCTCATACGCCACCAAGTGACGGGCGGCGCCAGATAACCGGCCACTTGGACCACGGCGCCGACAGCGGGTTCACCACGGCGAGCCAGCACGCAGGCTCCGACCTCTGGTTGACTGCCGGAATCCCGGCCGCGGTGTTCCTGCTGATCGCGTGGCCGGCCCTGATCCGCCTGGCCACCAGGCGCCGACGCTGGCTGACCGCCTCGAGCGACGCCGATCTCGCACACGCGGCCTGGCGGGAGCTAACCGATGATCTAGCCGACTATGGCCTGGGCTTCACTCCGGCCGAGACTCCGCGCGCGGTAGCCAGACGGGTGACCAGGGATGCACATCTCGACGTGTCAGGCATTCAGGCAGTGCAGCGGATCAGCGCCGCGGAAGAGCGTGCCAGGTACGCGCGGCTGGCGGGACCAAGCACCGGGCTCAAGGCCCAGGCGCGGACCGCGCGCCGGGCGATCTCAGCCTCAGTGCCGCTTCGGCAGCGGCTGCGCGCCAGATTGTTGCCCGCCTCCACGCTCGCAGCCGCATTCCGACTGACCCAGCGGGCTGGCGAGTTGCTCAGCTGGCTTGACTTCTCCTGGCCGGCCATGCGGCGGCAACTGCGCGCGGGCCTACGCCGGCCAGGTGGTCACGCCGCGCAGAGCTAACCCGGTCGGTCCCTCGACTAGCGGTTGTTGCCCTCCTGGCGGCGACGCCAGCGCTCCTCAATGCGCTCCATGAGGCCGTTGGAGGCGGCAGCCCTCGACGCTGACTTGCGCCCCCGCCTTCGGGCGCGCTCCGTCAGCATGCCCGCCATCCGACGGTAGCTGGCAATTGCCCAGATACTGCTGACCAGGAGAACGACGAAGCCAGCACCCGCGAGCCAGTTGTACTTCAGGACGACGCCGGCGACGACCATGCCCACGCCGAGGACGAAGCCGATCGCGGCCTCGATGACTCTCCGTCTGTAATGGACTTTGGGGTCTTTAGACCGCATTGCCCGAGCGAGTCGCGGATGCTCGGCGTAGAGCGCCTGCTCAATCTGCTCGAGCTGACGCTGCTCGTGCTCAGAGAGCGGCACTGTGCCTCCCATCAACCAGGCCGATGCTGAAGTGCGCTGCGGCCTCTGCCTTACGCCCAGAATACGAGCGCAAAGGTGCCCTGCGGAAGGGTGCACGGCCACAGTCGGCGCTCTCGGATGCCAGACTACCCGGAGTCATAACTTTTCCTGCTTATGCTCGGGCATGACCGCCCGACCTGGTTCTCCTGGCCTGCGGTTGCCGCGATCCACGAGCGCGGCCGGCCGAACCGCGTCCGGGCCGAATCGACCGCTGATCTTGTCCAGGGCCGATTCGGCTTCCCGCCAGGAGGCACCATCCTCGCCGAGCGCGAGCTGCGTCGGACTGGACGCAGCCCGCACCAGTCCGGTTGCTCGCACGCCCACCAGCCGCAGCCTGGCTTGTCCGCTCAGTCCCGATGACGCGTATAGAGCGCAAGCGGTGGAATAGATCCGCTGGGTCTCGCTGGTCGGCTCCGGGAGCGTCCTCGATCGGGTGATGGTCGTGAAGTCGGCCTTCCGGAGCTTGACGACGATGGTCCTGGTCGTATACCCGGACGAGCGGAGCGCCTTCGCCGTCCTGCGGGACAGCCGAAGCAGTTCGCGGCGTACCACCGCCGGCTCGGTCACGTCGACGTCGAACGTCTCCTCCGCGCCGACGCTCTTCTCCCGCACCGATGCCTCGACGTGCCGATCGTCGCGGCCCCAGGCCAGCGCGTGCAGGTGCTCGGCTCCGGCTCTGCCGAGCTCCCGTTCAAGTGCGCTGACCGGCGTCTTGGCGATATCCCCGACAGTACGCAGGCCCAGCCTGGCCAGCGTCTGGCCGGTACGGTCTCCGACCCCCCAAAGCGCCGAGATGGGCAGTGGGTGCAGGAACTGCAGCGCGCCGTCAGCCGGGATGACCAGCAGCCCGTCCGGCTTGCAATGCACCGACGCGAGCTTCGCCAGGAACTTGTTGGCGGCGATGCCGACCGAGCAGGTGATCTGCTGCTGCTCAGCCACCTGCCGCCGGATCAGCTCGCCAATCTTGGCCGGCGGGCCGAGCAGACGCCTAGCCCCGGACACATCGAGGAACGCCTCGTCTAGCGACAGCGGCTGTACCAGCGGGGTAACCGCGGCAAAGATCGCCATGACCTCCTTCGACACCGCGCTGTACACCCCGTGCCTCGGCGGGATCACCGTTGCCTGCGGGCAGAGCCGGCGGGCCCTGGACATCGGCATTGCCGATCGCACCCCGAACGCGCGGGCCTGGTAAGTCGCGGATAGCACCACGCTGCGGCCGGACAGACCGCCCACAATAACCGGACGCCCGGCGAGCTCCGGGCGATCCCGTATCTCGACGCTGGCATAGAAAGCATCCATGTCGACATGCAGAATGTCGCAGCCAGTGTCGTCGCCCGGTGGTCCCGACGCGCCCGGCAAGACCTGACTGCCCATGTCTCACCTGCCAGCCACCGCAACCAAGTCCTGAGCCGACTGTAGCGCCAGCCGCTGACAAACTGAGCGCCAGTGACAGCGTGCCCGTGACAGTGTCAGAGGGACAGCGTCGGCTTCAGCTCAAGCAGCCGGCCCAGCAGGCCATTGACGAACGACGATGAGTCGTCTGTGGACAGTTCCCCGGCCAGGGCGACCGCCTCGCTGATAGCGACCGCGTCCGGCACGTCGTCGTTCCACAGCATTTCCTGCACGCCGATCCGCAGGATGTTCCGGTCGACGGCCGGCATCCGGTCGAGCGTCCAGCCCTGCGCGTACGCGGCAAGCAACTGGTCGATCTGATCGGCGTGCTCCCGGACGCCACGGACCAGAGCCGCTGCGTATTCCGAAACCGGTGGGTCGGCGGCTGCTGTTCGCTCGGCTAGCACATCGAGCGCCGGCTCGCCACGGAGCTCACTCTCAAACAGGATGTCAAGCGCCCGCTTGCGGGCCTTAGTGCGCGCTGCCATGACTGACGCTGCCTATGACTGGCGGTCGTGTGTAACCGGCCGGATGGTGGCTCAGGCCCTGCCCAGGTAGTCGCCTGTGCGCGTGTCTACGCGGATCTTCTCGCCGGTGGTAATGAACAGCGGCACCTGAATCTGGGCTCCGGTCTCCAGCGTCGCTGGCTTCGTTCCGCCAGTGGACCGGTCTCCCTGCAGACCGGGGTCCGTGTGCTCGACTGTCAGCTCGACCGCGGCCGGAAGCTCGACGTACAGCGGTGTGCCGTCATTGAAGGCGATCGTGGCAGTCTGCTCTTCCAGCAGGTAGTTGGCAGCGTCACCAACAACCGCAGCAGGAATGTGCGGCTGGTCGTAGTCCGTGGTGTCCATGAAGACGAAGTCCTCTCCCTCTCGGTAGAGGTACTGCATCTCGCGCTTGTCGACGTTGGCGACCTCGACCCGTACGCCAGCGTTGAACGTCCTGTCGACGACCTTGCCAGACAGCACGTTCTTCAGCTTGGTGCGGACGAAGGCGCCGCCCTTGCCCGGCTTGACGTGCTGGAACTCCACCACGCTCCAGAGCGCGCCGTCGATGGTGAGCGTCATGCCGTTCTTCAGGTCATTGGTGGTGGCCACGTCAGTGTGTCTCCTGCATGCATCCGGAACCAGGTGCCAGTCAGAGCACCAGTAGTTCCTTGGTTGTCGTGGTGAGTACTTCCGCTGGTCCCGCGGCTGCGCTGGTGTTAGCGCGAACGACGAGGGTGTCCTCGATCCTGACACCGCCCTTGCCGGGCAGGTAAACCCCAGGCTCGATCGTGACGGGGACCCTTTCAGCTAGTGTACCTGTCCGGCCCGGCCCGAGCAGCGGCGCTTCATGCACCTCCAAGCCAACGCCGTGGCCCAGCCCATGGCCGAAATGCCCGGCATAACCGGCCGCCGCAATGAGATCTCTGGCGGTCGCATCGACGGAGGCAACATCGGCGCCCGGAATGGCGGCACCGACCCCGGCAAGCTGCGCGGCCCCCACGAGGTCGTAGATCTCCCGCTGCCAGGAGGCCGGCTCACCCAGCACAACCGTCCTGGTCATGTCTGCGTGATAGCCCCCGAAGCGAGCCCCGCAGTCGATCGTGATGAGGTCCCCTCGCGCGAAGGCCCGCTCTCCCGGCGAATGGTGCGGGATCGCGCCGTTTGGCCCGCTGGCCACGATCGTGTCGAAGGCCAGGCCATCCGCGCCAATGTCGATCATGGACCGCTCGAGCAGGACCGCGAAACTGCGCTCGGTCCGACCGGGTTCGATCTTGGAAAGCACCGCGGCGAACGCCTCGGCCGTGATCGCGCAGGCCCTGGCCAGCAGTTCGATCTCCGCCTCGTCCTTGACCGTCCGGAGTTCCTCGACTACGTGGCCGAGCGGTACGAGCCCCGGCACGTGCTCCAGCTTGGTTAGCGCCGTATAGCCCTCGACCGTCATCTGCTGCGCCTCAAACGCCAGCCTGCCGTAACCTCGCTCGGCGGCGAGCATCACCAGGGCCGGCTCAAGCTGGCGCTCGGTGGCGACCTCAATGTCGGGGCAGTCCCGCTCGGCTGCCTCGGCGTAACGCGAGTCAGTGGCCAGCACACCAGCCCCGTCGGCGGGCAGCAGTATCGCCGCGTTGGAACTGACCAGGCCGGTCAGGTAACGGACGTTGGGCCCGCTGGTAATAAGCGCGGCGTCGGCGCCGGATTCGGCGATCTTCTGCTGGGCTCGGGTACGGCGGGCTGCGTGGATTTCGGCCATGTGCAGACTCTAGTGACCTGTGACTGCGTTCCTCAGTTGGCCGTCCGGCCAAGATCGCGAGTCGCGGCGCTTAAATCCTGTCCAGGCACGTCGTCACCGAGTACGATGCCGCCGCCGCGGCTCCAGGTCAGGTACCGCCAGGAAAGGTTCACCAGCGTGACCACCCGGTTCCGGCCACCCAGCAGGTAGATCAGGTGCAGGCCGAGCCAGGCAAACCACGCGATCGTGCCGCGCAGGCGGATACCGCCGCGCAACTCCACCACCGCCGAGCGGCGCCCGATGGTCGCCATGGTGCCCTTGTCGTGATACCTGAACGGCGTTGTCGGCTGGCCGGCGATCAGCCGCACCACCTGCCGGGCCGCGTGCCGACCCTGCTGGATCGCGGGCTGCGCGAGCTGCGCCACCGGCTCCTGCTGGTTGATGGACACATCGCCAGTCGCGAAGATCCGCTCCTGCCCGGTTATCCGAAGGTCGGCGCCGACCTCGATCCGGCCGCCCTTGCCGCGCGGCAGGCCGGACGTCCACCCGGCGTCCGGCCCGGAGATCCCGGCCGCCCACACGGTGATGTCGCTGCGGTGCTGACTGCCGTCGCCGAGCAGGACCGATCCGGGCCTGACTTCCTTGATCGCCGTGTTCAGCATGACCTCGACGCCACGGTCCAGTAGCTGCTGTCGGGTGTACTGGCGCAGCGAGTCGTGGTACGGCGCGAGCAGGGCCGAGCCCATCTCGACCAGCCGCACCTTGAACATGGACCTGTCTACCTGCGGGAACACGGCAGGTAGCGCGACGTTGCGCAGCTCGGCCAGCGTCCCGGCAAGCTCAACGCCGGTCGCGCCGCCACCGACAATCGTCACGTCAAGCTCGGGATCGGTCAGGCCTTCGTTGCGGCGCTCCAGCGCGTCCAGCAGCTGATTGCGCAGCACAATAGCGTCACGGCGGGTATAGAGGCTCATGCTGTGCTCGGCGGCGCCCTGCACGCCGAAGAACGCGGCGCTGACCCCGGTAGCGATGATCAGGTAGTCGTAGCTGAGCTCCTCACCCGTCTTCAGCGTTGCGACGCGCCGGTCCCGGTCGAGGCTGACAAGCTCGCCTTTGCGGAACGCGGCACCGCGCCTGCCGGTCGCCGACCACAGCGGGTAGGCAACGTCGGACGAAGTCAGGCCGGCCGTAGCTACCTGGTACAGCAGGGGCTGAAAACTGCTGTAGATGTTCCGGTCGACCAGCGTGACGTCGGCGCGGGAGCGAGCCAGTACCTGCAGCGCCGACATCCCGGCAAACCCGCCGCCGACAACGAGCACAGCAGGGCCGCCAGATTGCTTCCGCCGTCGGTTAGCTGCCATCAGGCTCCACTCTCGCAGGGCATCTCTGCATTGCCCGAGGCGGGGCCGTCAAAACCGGCGCACGGAAACTAGCTCGCCAGATCCTTGATCTGCTCGATCAGCGCGACCCGCTCCGCATGCGTTCCGGCCATGGGAGCGACGTTCAGGGTCGTAACGCCGGACTCCCGCATTGCCGCCACCCGCTCGGCGACGAACGACTTTGGGCCGATCAGGGACACGTGCTCCAGCAGCTCCTGAGGGATGAGCCCGGCAGCCTCGTCCTTCCGCCCGGCAAGGTAAGCGTCCTGGATCGCGGCCGCCTCCTTGGCGTAGCCGTACCGCACCGCGAGGTTGTTGTAGAAGTTCCGGCCGCGGGCACCCATGCCGCCGATGTACAGCGCCTGAACCGGCCTGATCAGGTCGATCAGGCCCTTGACATCCTCCCCGATGGCCAGTGCGGTCTGTGCGAATACGTCCAGTGGCGGCAGCGAAGGATCGCGCTTGGCGAGGCCAGCCTCGAGCGACGTACCCCAGACATCCTTGGCCTTCTCGGGGTAGTAGAAGATCGGTTCCCAGCCCTCGGCTAGCTCGGCAGCCAGCTCTACGTTCTTCGGGCCGAGCGCGGCCAGGATGATCGGGATGCGCTCACGGACCGGGTGGTTGATCAGCTTCAGTGCCTTGCCAAGGCCGGTGCCCTGACCCTCAGGCAGCGGGATCTGGTAGTACTTGCCGTCGTACACCAGCCGTTCGCGGCGCCAGACCGCGCGGCAGATCTCGATCGTCTCGCGTGTCCTGGCCAGCGGCGCGTCGTAGGGCACACCATGCCAGCCTTCGATGACCTGCGGTCCGGAAGCGCCGATCCCGAGCGAGAACCGGCCACCGGAGACGTAATCGATGCCCGCTGCGGTCATCGCCGTCAGTGTAGGTGTGCGCGAGTACAGCTGCATGATGCCCGAAGCGAGTTCGACCCGCTCAGTCACCGCCGCAAGGAAGCCGAGCTGGCTCACTGCGTCGTAGCTGTAAGCCTCAGGCACGAAGACGATATCGAGCCCGGCCTTCTCGAAATCGGCCAGCTCCGCTGCTGTCTCCCTGAAGCCGCCCGCGTAGTTCAGAGCCATCCCGATGCGCATCCGCAACCCTTTCGCGCCCATACGGCCGCAGCTGGCGGCCCTCAGCTGGCCAGGCGGCCACGTTCCCCGGCTAGGGATGAATCGTAACCGCCACACTCAGATACGCACAGAGCCAGCACTGCCCGCCGCGCGCAAATCCGGAGCCCTGACAGGCAACCGGGCGGGGCTGAAGCGGCGTCCAAGCTTGCGGGAGCAGGTCACCGCGCCGCGGATGGCCGGCCAGGACATCCAGGAGCCGGAGTATGTACGAACCGCACGCACACACGCGGCAGCGGCCGCCGCTGTCCGTCATCGCTGCGGCGACCGTCGTGGGGACTGCGCTGCTGGCGGCTGCCTGCGGCACCGCTCCGGCGCCCGGCCAGCCAAAGGTGGCAGCCAGCCAGCGGGTCGTGGCCGTGAAGCTGAGCAACCGGTCCGCCGATTCCCGCGCCGGAGCGCAGGCCTACGGGCGGCGCTTGCTGGCCAGCTTGCGCCTGCCGCCTGGCGCGCGCGTCCTGCGCTGGCCGAGCAAGCCGCCCGCCGGGCTGAATCCGACCACCCCGGCAATCCTGACCGACACCATTGACCTCAGGGTCCTATATCGGGTCGAGGCTTCGATGGACCAGGTCAATGCGTTCCTGCTCGCGCACCGCCCCACCACGCTGATGCTGGACGCCCACGGCTCCTACAGCCACTTCTCGACGGTGACATCGGAGTTCGTGAGCTTCACTCCGCGTGCGCTGCCGGCCGGAATCTATTCGGCGGAGCTGGACGCGACGTTCAAGCCCGCACCCGGCGGCACCGTGCTCCGCGCCGACGCCCAGGTGGCCTGGTATCCGCCCCGGAGCCCCGCCGAGTACATCGAACCGTCGAGATACGTCTCAGTGACCGTCGACCACCGCACGAGCAAGGCCACACACGCAAGGACAGTCAGGTCGGGGCCCGAGCTGGCAAAGCTCGCCGGCCTGGTCAACGGACTCTACGGTGCGCCTGACGTGATGTCTGACTGCCCGGCAGCCATCGCCGGCGCGATCAACGTCTATCAGCTGGTCTTCACGCCGGCTCGGGGCGCGCTCAGGATCGTAGTAACGCCGTCGACGGCGTGCGGAGACTATGTCTACGTCACGGTCGGCCGCCGAGCCGAGCCGTCCCTCGCCGGCGGCAGCTCGCTCATCAGGATCGTTCAGCGGCTCGTGCGGCCTGGCTAGCCGACGGCGCCGACCGCGCACCGGGCGCGCCGGGCGCGCCGCCGTTCAGCTGCCGCGCGACCGCGCGCAGCGCCAGCTCGTACGACTGCGGGCCGAATCCGGCGATCGTGCCGGTCGCGACCCCGGACACAACCGAGGTGTGCCTGAACGACTCGCGGGTGGCCGGGTTCGACAAGTGAACCTCGATCACCGGACTGGTGAGCATGGCCAGCGCATCCCGTAGCGCGTACGAGTAGTGCGTGAACGCCGCCGGGTTGATCACGACGGGCAACTGTCGCTCGAACGCCTCGTGCACCCAGCCGATCAGCTCCCCCTCGTCGTCGGTCTGCCGGAGATCGACCGCCAGCCCGAGCTGGGCGCCGAGATCCCGGCACGCGGCCGCTATGTCGGCCAGCGTCGCCGACCCGTAGATCTCCGGCTGGCGCGCGCCGAGCATCTGCAGGTTCGGGCCGTTCAGCACCAGCACAGTGGTCATCGGCCCCGCCGTCTTCGGACCCGTGCCCGTCGGCCCCGTCGTGCTTGGCCCTGTCGTATCCGGCCCATCCATTGCTCAGGACACCTCCGCGTAGGCCAGCTCAAGCAGCTCTTCCGGCGGGTCGGCCATAATGCCCGGCCTCGCCAGGCCGTCGAGCACGACAAGCCGCAGCTTCGACGCCCTCGTCTTCTTGTCCACTGCCATCGCCGCGCGCAGCTCGGGCCAGGCGTCGGCCCGGTACCTGACTGGCAGGCCGACGGCCGTGAGCACGCTACGGTGCCGGTGCGCCGTGGGGGTGTCCAGCCGGCCGGCGAGCCGCCCGACGGCGGCTGCGAAGCACATGCCGACCGCGACGGCGTCTCCGTGCCGCATCCCGAAGTTCTCGACTCGCTCGATCGCATGACCGAGCGTGTGCCCGTAGTTGAGCGTCTCGCGCAAGCCCGCCTCGCGCAGGTCAGCGGAGACCACCGCGGCCTTCATCCGGATCGCCCGCTCGATCAGCTCGCGTTCATGCGGGCCGCCAGGGCGCGCAGCTGCCGCCGGATCTGACTCGATCAGGTCCAGGATGACCGGGTCGGCGATGAACCCCGCCTTGATCACCTCGGCCAGGCCGCTGAGGTACTCAGCTTTCGGGAGCGTGGCCAGCACTGAGGTGTCGGCTAGCACGCCAGCTGGCGGGTAGAACGCGCCCACCAGGTTCTTGCCCGCCGGCGTGTTGATCGCCGTCTTGCCGCCGATCGCGGCGTCCGTCATCGCAAGCAGCGTGGTCGGCACCAGCACCACGCGGACACCCCGCAGCCAGGTGGCCGCCACGAACCCGGCCAGGTCGGTTACAGCTCCACCGCCGACGCCTATGATCGCGTCCGCCCGGCCGACTCCGGCGGCCGCGAGCTGCGACCACAGGCCGGCCGCGACGCTTATCTCCTTGGCCGCCTCACCGTCTGGCACCGGCTCCGGCTGGACGGCATATCCTGCCCGGGCCAGGGCCTGGCATACCGGCACCGCGACCTTGCTGACCGTGGCGGAGTGGACGACCACCACGTTCCTGGCCTGGGAGCCAACCAGCGACGGCAGCTCCGCCAGTACCTCGTTCCCCACGACAACCTCGTAGGGTTGCTCGCCGCCGACCGCGATCCTGGTCGCGGTCACCGGCCGTCGCCTGGCAGGCCATTGCCCGGCAGGCCACCCCTGGCGACCGCCTCGGCGATCTCCGCGGCGATGGCTTCCGGCTCCCGGCCGTCGGTGCCGACGGTCAGCCAGGCGAGCCGATCGTAGACCGGCAGCCGCTGGTCAAGCAGCGACTTGAGCTGGGCGCGAGGGCTCGTGCCGATCAGCAGCGGCCTGGCCCGGTCCAGCCCGACCCGCTTGGCCAGCTCCGAGAACCCGGTCTCCAGGTACACCACCGCCCGGCCGGCCAGCCGGGCCTGTGTTTGCTGGTCCATCACCGCGCCGCCGCCGAGCCCGAGCACGCCTGCCACTGCCGTTCCCGCACCATCGTCGCGAGCCTCGCCGCCGGCCAGCGCCGCCGCCACGGCCTCGCGCTCCAGCCGCCGGAACTCCGGCTCGCCGTCAGTGATGAAGATGTCGCTGACAGGCTTCCCGGCGACCCCTTCGACGACCGCATCCGTATCGGTGAAGCCCACCCCGAGCTGGGTCGCCAGCAAGGCACCTACGGTAGTCTTGCCCGCCCCCGGCGGCCCGATCAGGATGATGAGCGGGAACGAGGCCGTTCCGGTCGCGGCGGCATGCCCGTTCGCAGTCATCGGATGATCATCGCCTTGAGGTAGGCCTCCGCATTGCGGGCGGTCTCGGTGACGCTGTCGCCGCCGAACTTCTCCAGCGTGGCGTCGGCAAGCACGAGCGCGGTCATCGCCTCGGCTACCACGCCCGCGGCCGGAACGGCGGTCACGTCGCTGCGCTGGTTGATGGCTCTGGCGGGCTCCCCGGTCCTGACGTCCACAGTCGCCAGCGCGCGCGGCACCGTCGAGATCGGCTTCATCGCGGCACGCAGCCGGATCGGCTCTCCGGTACTCATCCCGCCCTCGATCCCGCCTGCCCGGTTGCTAGTACGCCGGATCCCGGCAGCGCTGCCCTCGATCTCGTCGTGGGCCTGTGACCCGCGCCGGGCCGCGGTCGCGAACCCGTCGCCCACCTCGACGCCCTTGATGGCCTGGATGCTCATCAGGGCTCCGGCAAGCCGGCCGTCCAGTCGCCGGTCCCACTGCACATAGCTGCCAAGCCCTGGCGGCAGCCCGTACGCGACGACCTCCACGACGCCGCCCAGGGTATCGCCGTCCCGGTGCGCCGCGTCGATTTCTGTCTGCATCGCGGCGCTGGCCGTCGCATCGTGGCAGCGCACGGGATCGGCGTCGATCCGCTCCTGGTCGTGCGGTGCCGGCATGTACTCATCCGGAGCGTGCACTGCGCCGAGGGCCACGACATGGCTGACGATCTCGGCTCCGAGGACCTGGCGCAGCAGCCGGCGGGCTACCTCGCCGAGCGCGACCCGTGCCGCCGTCTCCCTCGCGCTGGCCCGCTCCAGGATGGCCCGCGCATCCTCGTGGCTGTACTTCTGCATGCCGGCCAGATCCGCGTGTCCAGGACGTGGCCTGGTAAGCGGCGCATTGCGGGCCTGGCCCGCCAGGATCTCCGCGTCCACCGGGTCGGGAGACATCACGGTCTCCCATTTGGGCCATTCAGTGTTGCCGATCGTGATGGCGACTGGCCCGCCAAGAGTCACCCCATGGCGGACGCCGCCGGTCAGCTCGACCTCGTCCTGCTCGAACTTCATCCGGGCACCTCGGCCGTAGCCGGCCCGCCGCCGCGCCAGCGCCCGCGCGATGTCCGCCGATGTGACCTCGACACCGGACGGCACGCCGTCGCAGACCGCGACCAGGGCCCGGCCGTGCGACTCTCCTGCTGTTAGCCAGCGCAGCATGCTGCCGATCTTGCCATGCCTGCCGGACGGCTGTTCGTTTGCCCAGCACGCCGCCGGGTATTCCCCGCATTGCAATACGGGGGGATCGCCAGTCTTCGCCTGCCGCCATCGCGGCAGGCGCGTTCGCCCAGGCGTCTGGCCGTGGTGCGCGGCGGTCTTCGGGGGAGGAAACGTTCATGCGCCTGATAAGGCGTTCTGCTGTGTCCGGCTGGCTGACTCTCGGCCTAGCGGCCTCGGCCGCACTGGGCCTGGGCATCTCGATCGCGCTGGCGCTGATTGCCCTCGCCACGCCGAATTTTGCCCGGCTGACCTATCGCGTACCGCCAGAAGTAGCCGCTGCTGGCAGCCCGCCGGCCCACACGGTGGCCTCGGTCGTCCCCTCGGCGGCCACCCCCGGCGGCCAGGTCACGTTCGCGGTCTCCTGCGCCAGCCCAGACGCGGCCTCGGCTACGTTCTTCGGCCAGTCGCTCGGCCTGCCCAGGCAGGTCGCGATGGACGCCGGGACGGGCGACGGCGATTTCACGGTCACAGTCACCCTGCCCGAGGCCATTCGGCCTGCCGTGTATCACCCCTATATCGGGTGCTCGGACGGTACGTCGACGGTGGCCGCGCTAACTGTCACCGAGTTTCCGGTAGCCGCGGTGGTGCATACCGGCCATCCCGCGACATCAACGAGCGTGCTCTCGACCGCAGGTCTGGTACTGATCGGCGTCGGTGTGGTGGCCGGGGGCATCGCATTGCGCCGCCGCGCAGCTAGTCGCCCGCATACTGGTTCCTGACCCCCAAACTGATCACACGGTGCACTCCGCTCGCTGATCTCGCTGGTGAGCGGACCGTGATAGCGTCAGAGATGATCATTTACGCGGGATCCCGGCTGTCTCGCGACTTCATTCCCTGCAGGCGTACCGTCGTGAGTTGTCCGTGACCAGACAAGTGATAAAGCTCGGCTCAAGCTCGATTGCCAGCCGCGACGGGCTCGCACTCGACGTGATCGCCGGCCTGGTCAGTCAGATCGCTGCGGTTCAGCGCGCCGGTCACGAGATCATCCTGGTCACCTCGGGTGCCGCCCGGCTCGGCCAGCGGCTACTCGCGTTCGAGGGTCCGACAGCCGGGGCAGCACCTGCACTGCGCTCGCTCGTCACGTCGGTGCGATCCTCGGTTCAGGCGTCGGCCACCTCCACAGCCGACGACGAGTATGACCGGCTAGTCGAATCACTGCTCAGCGTGCTGCGCCGGTTCGAGAGCCCTGAGGCGGCGCCGGAAGCCGTGGACACCGCACTGCCGTCGGCGGTCGGCCAGCCTGCCCTGATGGCGCTGTACCGCCAGCTCGCCGCCGCCGTCGGCGTCGAGGTCTGCCAGATCCTGGTCTCGCGGAGCGACCTGGCATCAGCCCGGGCCATGGGCGACCTCGGGCAGCTACTGCGGGCGGCGGCCGGCCGCGGCCTGCTGCCGATCGTGAACGGCAACGACGCGACCGATCCGCTGTCGGCCCTCGACAATGACCAGGTGGCAGTGGCCATCGCGGTGGCCGCCGAGGCATCACGGCTGCTCTTCCTCACCGACGTGCGCGCCGCGTACCGGGACGCCTCGCTCAGCGAGCGGATCGATCGGCTCACACCCGCGCAGGCGCGGGCAGTGCGCGCCGCCGCTAGCGGTAGCGGCCGCGGCGGAATGGGCTCCAAGCTCAGCGCGGCGGCCCGTGCCGCCTGCTGCGGTGTCGAGTGCATCATCGGGTCGGCACGGGAGCCGGACGTGGTCGGCCGGAGCCTCAACCCGCGCGCCCGGATGGGCACCGTCGTCAAGGCCGCCGGGCCGCAGCTCGAGCCGGGCAGGCGCTGGATCGGCGGCATTGCCTACTCTGCCGGGTCAATCCACGTGAACCGGGATGCGGAGCAGAGCCTGCGCACCGGAAGCACCCTGTTCCTTTCAGGCGTCAAGCGCGTCGACGGCGACTTTGCCGCCGGGTCGGTTGTCGAGCTGCTGGACGTCCGCCACCCCGAGCGCCTGCTCGGACGCGGCTCGGTGGCGCTCCCCTCGGCCATTCTCCGGCTGCTGCGAGCGCTGTCGCCGCAGGAGGTCGCCTGCGTGATCTCGATCCTGCTGCGCCTCAGGTACGGCAGTACCGTCACGACGGCGGAGCCGAACGAGCCGGACGATGCGGGCGGCCCGAAGTCGCTGCTCGATCCGGACGTTTACAAGGACTGCCGCGAGCTGGCGGCCGGCACGTCACGCGCAAGTCAGGAGGCCTACGCGCAGCTCGCAGCGGCCTCACCGGACCGCATCGCGGAGCTAGCGGACTCGCTCCTGCTGGCGCAGCCCCAGCTATGCACCACGTTCCTGCTGGACAAGGGCTTCCTGCACGGCCAGGTGCCGGCTGACGCAACGGCCCGCCGGGTTGTCCGGGCTATCCATGCCGTGCACCGCGAGTCACTGGTCGTGTACGCCGGCTAGGGGCGCACCTGGGCTACGCCGGCACCTGGGCTACCCGAGCACCCAGGCTAGCTAGCCGCCTTCGGCACGACCGCGTACTGGCGCAGGTAAAGGTCCCGGAACGTCACCGGCCCGCGCGGGCCGGGCACCACGTCGATGTTGATCCCTGTCTCCGGCACCGACAGCAGATTGAAGCCGTCGAGCAGGCGCGGGGTCGAATTCCAGAACGCACCCGTACCGGAATAGGTATCCAGGAACCGCGCGGCCGCCGCCTGATCAGAAGCGACGATCGAGGCGGCGAGACCCGATGTCTCCCGGTTGGCGATCTCGGCTGCGTCCGTCGCGCCGTCCGCCGGGGCTACCGTGATCGTCGCTTCCGATCCAGCGTCGAGCGCCCACTCGTGCCCGAGCGAATGCTGGTGCGGCGGCAGCGAGACCTTGATCCCGATCCGGTCGGCCAGGGCGATCACCTGCGGAAGCATCGTCTCCCAGATCGCTGCCTGGACGAGCAGCAGGTTGAGCCGGTTGCACACGCCCATCCGGTCCAAGCTGCGCTCAATCAGCTGCAGCGCCAGCCCGGTATCGGCCGAGGAGTCGATGTACACCACCGCACCGCCGTCGGCGTGGGCGAGCGTGCGCACGCCATGCAACGCCGCCTCCCGGGCTAGCTCCCGCGTGCTCTCGCCGCTGCCACGCAGGATGACCAGCGGGATCAGCCGGGCGTGGCGAACCAAGGCTAGGGCGCTCTGGTGGCCGGGAACGCGCAGCAACTGGATGGCCGCCGGATCCAGCCCGGCGGCAGTCATGGCCGGTCCGAGAACCTCGTCGACCAGTACGGCGGCCGACCGGATAGCGCTGGAGCCCGTCCGCAGGACGCCGGCGTTCCGCGATTTGACCAGCTGCGAGGCGATGTCCACGACGACATTAGGGCGGGCCTCGAAATTCGCCCCGATCACGCCCACTGGGCGCCGCCACTCCTGTAGCTCGAGCCCGTCCGGCAGGTCGCGAACCCAGGTCCTGACAGGTTCGCCCGCGATCTGGGCTAGTGCCTGCAGCTGGTCCTGCATGGCCTCGAGCCGGCCAGCGTCGAGGGTGAGCCGGTCCACGAACGCCTCTGGCAATCCGTCAGCTTTGGCCGCGCGGACGTCCTCGGCGTTGGCGGCGATGACGTCAGCGGCGCGCTCGCCGAGGCGGGCCGCGATCGCGAGCAGCGCGCCATTCAGGGAGTCGGAGGTGGCGTCCCGGAGCGCGCCAGCCGCCCGGCGGGCCGCCTGGCCGGCCGCGACGACCGCGGCGTCCGCGACGGACGCGGCATCGCTGTGCATGCTCATGAGTCTCCCCAGACGAGAATTGATCGCTAGCCCTTGGCGGGCCGCAGGCAGGCCAGGTCCAGG
>Ga0335075_10004050_pt1 | contig 22990 bp, 17 predicted proteins | sample Lox_Sample_24_FD_206723 | JGI IMG/M metagenome (GOLD analysis project Ga0335075, IMG submission 206723) | Soil microbial communities from Loxahatchee National Wildlife Refuge, Florida, United States - Lox_Sample_2.4 | ecosystem: Environmental > Terrestrial > Soil > Wetlands | place: USA...
TTGATGTCATGCAGCACCTGTTTCTGGCCTTCTTCGTCTGCATAGCAGAAGTTGACGTGGTTGAAGGAAAACGTCTTTTTGAAGGCTTTCAACTGGACGGGACGGGGTTTCTCGCGAACATCGTCCTGGGCATCCATGAAATTAAAAATGGACGACGAAGCGCCGAGGGCCTGTTGAAAGTTGTTATAGAAGAGCGCAAATTTTCGCACCGGATCGTAGAGCTTGAATACTGCAATGATAAAGGCGATAAATGCGCCCTCTGTCATGGCGTGCTGCTGAATGCGAACGCGGCCGAGCAGTAGAAGCAGCGCGATGGCGATGGCGCCGATCAAGTCCATCAGTGGAGAACTAATGGCTTGAGCGCTGACGGATCGCAGGTTAGCGCGAAACAGGCGGCGGGCCGCGGTGCGGAAGCGAATCAGCTCCCACACTTCCATATTGAAGGCTTTCACGATGCGGTTGCCGGTGACCGTTTCGTGCAGGATGTTCTGAATTTCCGCCAGCTTGTCCTGCCCGGTGCGGGTGGTCTTCCGAACGCTGCGTCCGATGCGGCGCGCCGAGGAAATGACAACAGGAACGAAGACCAGCAGCACCCAGGCCAGCTTGCCTCCGTACAGAATGACGACGGCGATGATCGCCAGGAAGGTGAAGAATTGCTGCAGGAAATCCGACATGACTGTCGACATGGCGAACTGCACTTTTTCGACGTCATTGATCAGCGTGGACAGGATGGTGCCAGTGGAATGCTTCTGGAAGAAGGAGACGGAACGGCGCAGGATACTTTCATACAGGTCATTGCGCAGATCAGTAATCATCCCGTAGCCGGCGAAGTTCGACAGGTAGGTTCCGAGATAATCGCAAAGACTTTTGACGACGGTCGACGCGACCAGTGCGAAGGCGACCATGGTCCACGCGTTATGGAAATGGCCTGGAACCAGCTGTTCCAGGTTCAACTGGACCACATGATGGCGCACGACAAAATGGAACAGGGGCAACTTCGGGGTGATATCCCCGGGCTTGAGGACCTGGTCGAAGATGGGTTTGACCAACAGAATGCGAAATGCATCCAGAATGCCGACCATCGCCATCAGCAAGATAGAGACCAGCGCCTGCAGCGAATACGGACGTACATAGGCGAGCAGGCGGAGGTAAAACTTCATGCACGCCTCCGGCGGATTGCTGGATCAGGCGGCCTAGATGGCGCAGAGATTTCGTGGATGGACGATGGGTTCACCGTGCGCGAGTGGTGCGTATGCTGCGCTTTTATTTGTCTCTGGGGCACGCCCATGATTGTAGAAGAAGGGTAGCATTCTCGCGCGCTTGGGAATCGACCCGTTCGCATGCCAATATCGAAAACCTTCGTTGTGAAGACGTATGAGCGGAGGGAAAAGTCGCTGGCAGACGGGCTGAAGCGGACGCAAACAACTGTGCAACGGCTGCGCTGCAAGCCCGCGAACGCGAAGAGGATGAAGCAGGGGCGTAAAACTTTAGTCGAGCAGGTGCAGTTCTTTGCCTGGCTTGAAGCGAACAGCGCGGCCGGGAGCGATCGGCACTTCAGCCCCGGTCCGGGGATTGCGCCCGATGCCGGTTTTGCGAGGTTTCACGCTGAAGACGCCAAATCCACGCAGCTCGATGCGATCGCCGGCGGCGAGAGCATTCTTCATGCTCATGAAGACGGTATCGACAGCAGCCTCGGCCTTGACGCGAGGAAGGCCGGTGCGTTCGGCAACTTTATGTACCACGTCTTGTTTGATCAAGTGAATGACTCCCTTCAGACTGTTGGATGCTCGCCAAGTTGCGTAACTCCATGCTAGGGTCGAGTTTTCGTGATTGTCAATGGAGCGGCACTCTCGTACACTCGCCCTAAAGCCAACTATTTTGCGGGACCGCGCTGCGGGCCACTGCCCGCGTATGCCAACCTACCGAGGAGAAGGATGTCGATTAAGAGTGATCGCTGGATTCGCGAAAACGCGCTCCAGAACAAGATGATAACGCCGTTTAGCGAAAAACAGGTCCGCGAGGGGGTCATTTCCTATGGACTTTCTTCGTATGGATACGATTTGCGGGTTTCCGACGAATTCAAGATTTTTACCAATGTCAACAGCACGGTGATTGATCCGAAAAACTTCGACGAACGTTCGTTCGTTACCACACAGGCAGAATCCGTGGTGATTCCGCCGAATTCCTTTGCGCTGGCGCGGTCGGTGGAATACTTCAAAATTCCGCGGGACGTGCTGACCATTTGCGTGGGCAAGTCGACCTATGCACGCTGCGGCATCATCGTGAACGTGACGCCGTTCGAGCCGGAATGGGAGGGGTTCGTAACCCTGGAAATCTCCAACACTACGCCACTGCCGGCACGCATCTATGCGATGGAGGGTTTGTGCCAGATCTTATTTTTCCAGTCGGATGAGGTTTGCGAGATCAGTTATGCGGACCGTAAAGGAAAATATCAGAATCAGCAAGGAATTGTGTTACCCAAGCTGTAGGCGACGCACCCGACAAACCAGTTTGGGGCATGCAATGAAAGACGGTGAATTTTGGCGGAGGTAAATCCATCCTCACTCCACGCGGTCAGGTCGACGTCCGCCGACAGGCGGGCCGTGATCAGACTGTCGGAGACGCGTATCCGGGTCTATGTGGTGGGGCTCGACGCATTGCGCGCCACTGGCCTGCAGGCGATCTTCGAGAAAAATACCGGCATCGATATTCTGATGGAAGATATTTCGTCGTTGCCGCGGTCGCACCAGGGGCCAGACTCCACCTTCAACCTGGCGGTGGTGGGGGCCAACGCCGGGCCGGATATCTTTAGCGCCATCGCTGCTATTCGTTCCGCGCATCCGGAACTGCCCATCATCGTCATGTCTCATGCCTCGGGGCAGGAGGCGATTTTGAGGATTCTGATGCTGGGCGCAAAGGGCTTTCTGCATGAAGCCAGCACACCGGGACAGTTTGAGAAAGCGGTTCGCATGGTGGCCGCGGGTGCGCTCTGGGCGCCTCGGCGAGTACAGGCAGACCTGATTCATCGGCTGTTAACGGCTCTTGAATCGCAACGTGCGGCTCAGACGAACGCAGTGAGTTTCACCAGCCGCGAGCAGCAGGTTTTGAATTTGTTGCTCGACGGCAATTCCAATCGCGAAATTGCGAAAAGCCTGAAGATTGAAGAACGCACCGTCAAGTCCTACGTGACAAAGTTGATGCAGAAGATGGGAGTCAAGAACCGCACCGCCCTGACGATGCGCGCCCAGGATCGATCGAACTCTATGCTGTTGGCAACACCGTTGCCGCTGCCCGGAAACCCAGCTCCGACCCAAGGATCCGATCCTGCGATTAAATAGCGCCAGCAGAACGTCGCATTCAATCCCTGCGTAACGTTACGGAAGGAGAGGACCGTCCGTACTCTTTGCGAACGATCTCGATTGGTTTGTAATGAATTCACCGACTAAGGATTTGGGAGAATCCGGGGGTTGCAGTGGCAGAAAATCGCGCGCTGCAACCCTTTTTTTTGTTTAGTCCTTTTTTTTCAACTCGCTTCATCAATTTCTGGCATCCTAATACTCTGTAGTCGGTAAACGTGCGACAGGGGTGCAGCAAAGGTGCGCTTCGCCGGACGTTCATTCGAAAAAGGGAGCGAGGATTCGAAAATTGCTTATGATGAAGAAATTTGTTGTTGCCACATGTGCTGTCGCCGTCACATTTATGGGTTCGCAGGCTTTTGCCGGTACGAGCCACGAGGATCTTGTGAATCGCCTGGATGCTGCATCCACAGTGATCACCGAAATTGAATCGATACCCGCAAAATCCATCCCGATGAGCATCATGTCCAATGCGACTTGCGTGGCCGTGGTTCCGGGTTACAAGAAAGCGGCCTTCGTTGTGGGTGGAAGCTATGGTCAGGGTGTCGTCACCTGCAGAACCGCAAACGGAAAATGGAGTGCTCCGGCGTTTATCAAGATGATCGGCGGCAGCTGGGGTCTCCAAATCGGCGGTCAATCGACGGATCTGGTGCTGATCGCGGTGAACAATCGCGGTATGCAGGATCTGTTAAAGAGCAAGTTCAAGATCGGCGGAGATGCCGCAGCATCGGCGGGCCCAGTGGGTCGTAACGCATCCGCAGCGACCAACTTGACCCTAAAGTCCGAACTGCTCACCTATTCCCGCAGCCAGGGATTGTTTGCCGGAATCGATCTGAACGGAACCGTGGTCAGCCAGAATCAGGAAGATACGCGGACATTCTACGGACACGACGTGCCGTTTGACACCATCCTGAAGGGTGATGTTGCAACGCCGCCGGCGGCTCGCCAGTTCGTACGCACAATCGCCCGCTATTTCCGCAGATCCAAGTAGAGAAACTCAGTTACAGAACGCAACAAAGGCGAGCCCGAGGGCTCGCCTTTGTTGCGTCTGGAGTTTCATCGAGGGGGATGCAGCGTTAACGCATGGATTGCTCCACCTCTTGCAGCCAGCCTGCCGGCTTGAGAATCTCGCGCGGGCGGGAGCCATCCGCGGGGCCGACAATTCCATCGCGTTCCATCAAGTCAATCAGATGTGCGGCGCGGCCATAACCGATGCGCATACGACGCTGCAGCAGAGAAGTGGAGGCCTTGCCGAATTCCAGCACGAGACGAACCGCGTCCTCAAATAGCTCGTCATTCGCTTCCTGATCTTCCGTTCCCGCTGACCCATCGCGGCCCTTGTCGTCGTGCGGAGCGTCCAGGAATCCTTCGGCGTATTCGGCGGTACCTTGCGATTTCCAGAATTCGACGACGGCGCTGATTTCTTTTTCCGTCACGAATGGAGCGTGGATGCGTTGCAGCCGCGACGTACCTGGCGCAAGGAAGAGCATGTCACCGCGTCCAAGCAACGACTCTGCGCCGTTGGAATCGAGAATGGTGCGCGAGTCCACCTTGGTGGCCAGGCGGAAGGACATGCGGGTAGGAACATTGGCTTTGATCAGGCCGGTAATGACATCGACCGAAGGCCGTTGCGTAGCCAGCACCAGGTGTATGCCGACAGCTCGAGCCATTTGTGCCAGGCGGGTGATGGATTCTTCTACATTGGCGCGGTCGAGCATCATCAGGTCGGCCAGTTCGTCAATGATGATGACAATGATCGGCAGTGGCTTTTCATCTGGGTTGTCGGCTTCGAACAAACTGGGGGTCGTCTCGAAGAGCTTGTTATATTGCTCCAGGTTGCGGACGCTGCGCGAGGCCAGCAGCTTCAGCCGCCGCTCCATCTCCCGCACGGCGTTACGCAGCGCGTTGGCGGCAAGTTTCGGCTCCGTAATGATGGGCGTGAAAAGGTGAGGAATGCCTTCATACATTCCCAACTCCACGCGCTTGGGGTCGACCAGGATCAGCCGTACCTGCTCTGGCGTCGCCTTGAATAGAACCGACATGATCATCGCATTGATGGCGACGGATTTGCCGCTGCCGGTCGAGCCGGCGATCAACACGTGAGGCATGGTGGTCAGGTCGGCGTGGATGATGCGCCCGTTGATGTCCTTACCCATGGTCAAGGTGAGGCGGGATTTGCTGTGGGTGAAGCTGTCAGCCTCAATCATGTCGCGCAGCCAGATGGTTTCGCGCTCGACATTGGGGACTTGCAGGCCGACAGTGCTTTTTCCGGGCATGCGCTCAATCAGGATGCTTTCAGCGCGCATGGCGAGGCATAGGTCATCCTGTAGTCCAACCACGCGGCTGTATTTCACGCCGGCATCGGGACGAAATTCAAAGGTTGTGACGACCGGACCTGGGTTAATCTGAACCACCTGGCCGTGGACATCGAACTCGGCGTACTTTTCCACCAGAACGCGTGCTTCTTCGAGCAGCGCATCCTCGCGAACCACTTGCTTTTCGTCACTGCGGTGCAAGAGCGTGCTGGGGGGCAGGCGATAGCCTTCGATCGACTTGGCGGTGACGGTGACGGACTTGGAGGCAGCGTCGGCGCGGGTTCCAATCTGAACATGCAGCGCAGGAGAAGCATCCGCGGGCGCATGACCGGGTTGCATTGCCTGCAAGGAAGCGATGGGGCGAGCGAATTCAATCTCGTCTGACTTGGCGGCTTTGGAGACGGTGGAAATCGCATGGATTCGCTCGGTGGCACCGGCGAATTCATCGTCATCCATGTCGGTTTGCGGAGAGCCTCCATGCGCCAACTGTTGCGGCGGCGGCGCGGGAACGGGTTCCTCCCAGAAATCGGGCCGCTTACGAACTCGGGTTGGGACGACGTCTTTGCGCGTGTCCGCAAACATGCGCGGATCGTCTTCCGGATGATTCGCCAGGGCAGCCTGTTCCTTCGCCAAAATACGTGCGGCAATACGTGCGGCCTTACGTTCGGCTCGGCGGGTGCTCCAATTACGCCAGCGGTCGCGCCACGCGGCGATGAACGCAAAGCGAACGGTGAGCCAGTTGCGCAGGCTGGCGACGCTGAAGGTCGTGGTCATATAAAGCGCAGCCGCGACCAGTGTCATCGATAGGATGCATGCGCCGGGATAATTCAGATAATGGGTCAGCAGTTCGGCGATGGCGCCGCCGATGACGCCTTCGATCGGTATGGTATGAAGCCAGCGCATGTGGCCGGGGAGCAGGCCCAGCAGCGTGGGCACAAAAATCAGGCACAAAATGCCGCCGATGAGCTTGGAAACGGGTGAGCCGACCGGTCGGGAACGCAGCCATATCCAGCCTAGGCCACCGATCAGCAGGGGCACTAGAAAGGCCGACAGACCCTCCGCCTGCAACAGCAGATCGCTGAGTCCTGCGCCGAGCAGACCGGCCCAGTTATGCGCGGGACGGCCCGATAAATATCCGCCGGCGGTATCAAGAGAGGGATCGAGTGGGGTATAGGAAGCCAGAGCGAGAAGCAGGAGGAGGGCGCAGGCCAGCAGCAGCAACCCGACCAGCTCGTTCAGCCGGCGGTTCTTGGTTGGCGAAAAGACGCGTTGCACTACTTTCATTGGGGGCGCTTGAACACTCCCGCGGAAGCGACAATTGACCGTCGGCCGCCAGAGTGCCAGAGACACCAGAGCAATTCGATTATGCCAGAATCCAAGGGAAAATCAGCGAAAAATCGGGTGGGACTGCAAAGTATTCTTCTGCCAACCCGCTTCCCGTTCCGCCGCTGAACGTGTATGAAAGAGGGGAACTCCACTAACGAAAGGAATCGTCGCCGTGCTCCAAAGCATGTTCCATCTGCAAGTTCCGCTGATTGAGAAGATTTTGCGCCCGATTATCGTCTATTTTTTCCTGATCTTTCTGCTGCGCATTTTCGGCAAGCGAGAACTGGCGCAGCTGAATCCATTCGACCTGGTTGTCTTGTTGTCATTGTCGAATGTGGTGCAGAACGCTTTGATCGGCAATGACAATTCAGTTACGGGAGGCATCACGGGCGCGGTGTCGCTGTTGACCATTAATTGGCTGGTGGTGCGGTTTCTGTACAGCAGCCCCAACGCGGACCGCCTGGTGGAGGGCACCGAGCATGTGCTGGTGTCGGATGGAGTGGTCGACCACGCAGCGCTACGGCAGGAATTGCTCACGGAAAGCGAGCTGCTGGCCGTGATCCACCGCCAGGGTTTTGACGGCTTCGAAAGCGTGAAGAAATGCGTGCTGGAGCCAAATGGCTCGTTTTACATTGAGGGCCGCACACCAACCGAAGCCCAGGAGCATCATCAGGACATTGTGAGCCGGCTGGAACAGGTGCAGCGGGAGTTGCAGCAGATTCGTCGGCAACTGCCCGCCAGTTGACGGGGTGCGCCGGCCGGATGGCTCGCTCCGCTTGCCAGTCTCCCCGGTCGCAACTATAAGTGGATGTGCGGCGGTAGCATGGAAAGCCGATGCCGAGATCAAAATCCTTCCCAAGACTCGTGCGGATTTGCGAGTCGACATAGAAACCCGCTACTGTAGGGCAGTGCGTAATCGCACGCCAATTGAATGCATCAACCCAGGGAGCTGACGGTTTGCCGATGATGGAACAGCCCGATACAAGTTTTCAGTCGCTGCTGCACGAGTTGCGAGTTATCCCTCCGCCGGAGGAGTTTGCCGCGAAAGCACACATTCGCAGCCCGGAGGAATACGAGGCGCTCTATCGCCGCTCGGTGGAGAATCCGGAGGAATTCTGGGGAGCTGCCGCCAATGAGTTGCATTGGTTCGAACCCTGGACGCAGGTGCTGGAATGGAATGAGCCGTGGGCCAAGTGGTTCGTCGGTGGCCAGATGAACCTGGCCTACAACTGCCTGGATCTTCAAGTGGAGCGGGGGCGCGGGGGTAAGACTGCGATTCTGTGGGAAAGCGAATCGGGCGAGGTTCGCAAATTTACGTTTCAAGAATTGCTCGACCAGGTGCAGCGATTTGCGAACGTCCTGAAGCTATTGGGTGTGCAGAAAGGCGATTGCGTCGCCTTGTACATGGGCATGGTGCCGGAACTGGCGATTGCGATTCTCGCCTGCGCGCGAATCGGTGGCGGATTTGCCGCGAGCGCGCTAGTCGATCGCATCAACGATGCTCAATCCGTGCTGGTGATTACGCAGGACGCAGCGTGGCGGCGCGGCCAGGAAATTCCGCTGAAAACCACGGTGGATGAAGCTCTGGAAAAATGTCCCTCGGTGAAAAAGGCGATTGTGTTGCGTCGAACAGGAACCAAGATTGCGATGCAGGCTGGACGCGATCACTGGTGGGATGCGGAGATGTATCAGGTGGGCAACGATTGTCCCGCCGAGCCGCTGGACGCAGAACATCCATTGTACATTTTGTACACCTCTGGAACGACCGGAAAACCGAAGGGTATTGTGCACACCACCGGCGGCTACGCGGTGCACACATATTTGACTAGCAAGCTGGTGTTTGATCTGAAGGACGACGATATCTACTGGTGTACCGCCGACATCGGCTGGGTTACGGGACACTCGTATGTGATCTATGGAATATTGCAGAACGGTGTCACCTCGGTGATGTATGAAGGGGCGCCGAATTTTCCCGAGAATGACCGCTTTTGGAAGATCATCGACGATCACCAGGTGACAGTCTTTTACACAGCGCCGACGGCCATTCGCGCGTTCATCAAGTGGGGTGATGAATTTCCCAATCGCCACAAGCTGACCAGTCTGCGACTGCTGGGGAGTGTGGGCGAGCCCATCAATCCTGAGACCTGGATGTGGTACTCAGCGGTGATCGGCAAAAGCCGCTGCCCGATTGTGGATACATGGTGGCAGACCGAGACGGGCGGCATCATGATTACGTCGGTTCCTGGAGCCGTGGCCAATAAGCCGGGGTCGGCGGGCAAGCCGTTCTTCGGGGTTGTGCCGGACGTTGTGAATCAGGAAGGCCAGCCGGTGCCGGAGGGCCATGGGGGGCTGCTGATTATTCGCAAGCCGTGGCCGGGAATGGCGCGCACAATTTATAACGATCCCGAACGCTATGTGAAGCAGTATTGGTCGACGATTCCGGGGGCCTATTTCACCGGCGACGGCGCGCGCTGCGATCCCGATGGCTATTACTGGTTGATGGGCCGTGTCGATGATGTGATCAACGTCTCCGGACATCGATTAGGAACCATGGAAATTGAATCGGCGCTGGTGGCGCATCCCAAAGTGGCCGAAGCCGCGGTGGTGGGGCGTCCCGACACGTTGAAGGGTCAGGCGATTGCGGCGTTCGTGACGCTGGAGTCGCAGTACAAGCCGTCGATGGCGTTGAAAGATGAGCTGCGCGCCTGGGTGGCAAAGGAAATTGGCGCGCTGGCGCGGCCGGATGATCTTCGCTTTACTGATAGTTTGCCGAAGACGCGCTCGGGAAAAATTATGCGCCGACTGCTGCGTGAACTCGCTGAGACCGGCGAAGTGAAAGGCGACACAACGACGCTGGAAGATCTGGGTATTCTGGCACGGTTGCGCGAGCAGGAAGAATAGCCGAGGACCTGCTGGGCAAATCAGCGCCAAGCCGGGTTCCTCGCTGCATTTCCAGATCGAGCATAATCCTGACGTGGAGTTGATGCAGTATTGGAAAGTCGACAGGGAAACATTTACCTGCCTGCAGATCGTGCAAGTTACCTAGACCGTTCTCTAGCTACTCCCAGAAAATGCGCTTCGGCGCAACCGCGTTCAGGCTTACCTTGACTGGCGCAGCGATCGCGGCCAGGGTGTTGATGTCGAAGTCGCGGTAAAGATCGAGGCAAATTATTTCCGGAGCCTGCACAAATCTTTCCGGGTGACCGTACACGGTTGCGAGGCTGGAAATGGACTCGCGGCTTTCGAGCGTGGAAAAGTATTCCGGCTTGATCGCGGCCGCGACCATCGCAACAAGTTGCGCGCGCGGGCCTGTCGTGACGATGCGAATCGCGGGTGTCGGCTTCTGCGGCAGATGGAAATTATTCGGAGTCGGCGAGCCATGATCGAGATCCTCGCCCAGCCAATGCACGACCGCGTTCACCTGCGCCGCCTCCATTCCCAAAGGACGTTCGCCGAGTGCAGTGAGCAGCTGAGCGAAGACGGTCGCGCCGGATCTGTCTTCGGCATTGAGTTGGCCTTCGCTAAAAAACAGCGGATTCAGCACCAACACGCGCTGCCCGCGATCGACGTCGTCAGCCACATCCACCATAGTGGAAGGCATGCCGGCATCTGCGATCAGAATAGTTGTCGGCGCGGTTTCCGACGCGGTGACGGAGCGGAACAGGATGCCGGTAGCGCTGAGGCCGTTGCTGAACTCGAAGCGATAGGCGTGGCTTTCCACCATTTTTTCGTGGGTCGCGCTGATGGGCCATGCATGCGTGAGGGTGACGGGGGTGTAGCGCACAACCTGTTTCAACTTGGCTCGCTGGGACGAAGTCCATTCTGTGCTGGGGTGCGCCGGAATCTCGTGATGGATGGATTTCGCGAGCGATTGCGCAAGCGACAGGATCGTGAGATTGTCTTTCGGAATTGGAATCGCCAGATCCTCGGCACTTTCGATATCCGTATCGGTGTCAGGAAATTCTTTCGGCGATGCGTCGATGTGAAACACCGAGTCGAAAAATTTGTAGGATGCTTCGCGATTCTCCAAGCCGTAGTTGTGGGTGCCAGGATTCAGATTTAGATGCCACTGCAGATTCTCGGGCTTGCCATAGAGATTGAAGAAAGGCTTGATGTCAGAGTAGACACCCTGTTTGACAATGCCGGCGCGGAAACAGCAATCATCCATGGAGTTGTACATCAACAGCGTTGGCCGTGGCGCTCGGACTGCCATGAGCTGGGCATAATCAACATTCTGGCGGAAGTCGCTGGGATTCTGTTCGGCGTCGTTGCCGGAATATTCGGGATGCTCGATCGAGGTGGTGAGGGAACTAAACCCAGCAACGGGTACGGCTGGTCCAACGCGTGTGTCGAGCGAGCTAAGCATAATGGTTTGCCAGCCGCCTCCGGAAACGCCAGTGACACCGATGCGAGAGCGATCGACATTTGGGTTGTCGTAGAGGTAATCCAGACCGCGCCGCATTTCCAGATAAAACAGACCGGCCCCGTTGTAGCCGGCAAGATCGAGCAGGCGAGCGTTGTCGTGCGCATTTCCCGGCTGATCCAGATCGCCGTAGTCGAACCACTCCAGGTCGAGCGCGAGAATTCCGCGGCGAGCATAGTTAATGCAGCGCGCCTGCTTATGATCGACAGCTTTGCCGCCGGGACCGTGCCCGTTCACGTTTAAGATCGCCGGAACCTTGGAGGAGATTTTGTCTGGCTCATAGAGCAGCGCGGTTGAGAACATGTTGGGAACAACCTGATAGCGCAGCTTAACGATGCGATAGCCCTCGCGCTGGATGACCCCAACTTGCTCAAAATCGGGGGCAGCGTTGATCCAGGCCTGAGGCCATCCTTGGTAGAGAACGCTGAGCTCGTGGGCGCGAATGTGTTCGGCTTGCCGATCCCATTGCTTTGCTGTCGCGGGCAACTCTAGCGGGGGAACACGCTGCAGCATGAAATGTTGCAGTTCATATGCGACCACAGACGGAGACTGAAGATGTTGTGCTAGAAGTGGATCGATCAACCTGCTGTTGGCCTGCGCGGTCGCCGTCCCGCACGCACATATTGCAACAAAGGTAGCAAGGCAAGAACGATGAAGCCTGCGAAGCGAGCGGTTCATGTTCCTAGTCTAACCAGAGATGCTGGCGGTCTGGGTTTCCTCGGCAGCGGGATGTTCTTGCAGTTTCAGCACGAGCAGCGTCATGTCGTCGAACTGCGGTGCATTGCCGGTAAATCGGTCGGCCTCGGCGAAGAGATGTTCCAGCACCTGCTGCGCGCCGCCGTCGGGCAAAGTTTCGGCGGCGGCGAGCATTCGATCCTCGCCCCATTCTTCTTCATGCTCTGTCATGGCTTCGCTAATGCCGTCGGTGTAGGCCAGCAGCAGGTCACCTGGCTGAAGTACGCAGCGCTGTTCCTCATACTTCGCGAAGGGCAGCAGCCCGATGACGGGACCACCCGCTTCCAGGCGCTCTACATGGAAAATGTCGCCGTTGCGGCGGATCAGGAACGGTGCATTGTGACCGGCGTTGACGTAGATCAGCTCGCGCGTCTGCATGTTATAGGTCGCGAAAAAGAAGGTTGCGTAACGATTGGTTGCGGAAGCTTCATAAACCAGCCGATTCACTTTTTCCATCATGGTGGCCAGGTCGTGCGGTGCATCAAGAGTCATGCCGCGCAGCGAGGCACGCAGGCTTGCCATGAGCAGCGCCGCTGAAATTCCCTTGCCGCTGACATCGCCGATGGCCAGGCCCATGCGGCCGTCGTCGAGCAGGAAGGAGTCGTAATAATCTCCGCCCACACCTTGTTGCGGCCGACAATGACCGGCGAGACTAACGCCATCGATGGCCGGAAATTCTTGCGGAAACAGGCGCTCCTGCACTTCGCGGGCAACTTCAATCTCGCGATGGATGCGCTCGCGTTGCGTGGCTTCGTTGGCTAGCGAGTGCGCCAGGTTGCCAATCTCGAGCGCGAGTCCGGTCTGGGTTGCGACGGATTCGAGCAGCCGCAGGTCCGTGGGCGTGTACGGTTCTTCGGAACGTTTCGGGCCCAGAGTCATCAGGCCCATTAACTGGTCGCGTCCAGGCAACGGCAACAATAGTTCAGTCGACATGGAATCGAGCATGTCTCGTTCTGAACTGCTGGCGAGCAGCAGCCAGCCATCGGGGTTTTCGCGATACAGCTGTACTGGCGTGTTAATGCGCATCAAGTTCCGCACGGTGGTCGAGTTCATGGGCAGCTGCACCGATCCGTTTTCAGAAAAACCATCCATCGGGATTCCAATCGCTTGCTGCAGTTGGAGATTTTTTCCTCCGCGCAGTAGGACAGCAATTTTGTCGATGTGCAGTGTCTCAGCCAGGCTTTTCAGGACCATCTCCAGCATGGGTCCGCTCTCGTTATATCGGCGGACGCGATGCGACAGCTCGGCAAGCAACTGCTCGGAGTTGTAGGCTTCGCGAAAGAACTTCCGGTCCAGCCAGGAGGATAGATTTTTGGTGTATTGCGAACGGAGCAGCAGCAGCAGGGCGGCAAGCACAGCGATCTCAACCGCAGCTCGGGGAGTGAGCGAGGGAGAGCGCAGAGCGATGATCAGCGAAGCGATCAAGGTCGCCAGCAGGCTGACGCGTACAGCCGTGAGGGTCGCGCGGGCCAGCGCATATTTAGTTCCCATGCGCAGCAGAATGCGCACATCCATGGCACGCTGCACAACCACGACGTAGGCAAGCGTAAAAGGAAAGAATAGAAAAAGAACTGCGCCGCTGATCCTGAGCCAGTTGTAACGAGAAAGATCGACGTGGAGGTTCGGCAGCAGGACGAAAATGATTAGAATAGAGCCGAGTCCCACTACGGAACCTGCGCACAGGACCTGCATGCGGCGACGGGCGTCTGGCGTGGAGGCGGAACGCAGCTTGTCGAAAATCGCAACCCAGTACAGCAGTACACAGATCAGGTTGATTGGATTGACGACCCCGTCGATCCAGGGATTGAGTCGAGAGCCCCAATGATTCCAAGCGGGGTGGAACGCTTCTCCGGCCTGCAGCCAGAGGATCACGCCGAGCGCCACAAGGGGAGGCACAAGTAGAATCCACTTCAACCAGGGAAGTTTCAGGTCCAGCCGCCAACGTTCAGGGAAATAGATACCGATCAGCAGCAGCGACAACGGGCCCAAAAATTGCAACGTCATGAACCAAACGCCGAGGAAGACCAGCCACGGCATGGGCCACCAGTTAGGCTGAAAGAAAAGCGCTTCTGGAAGGCTTAGAACCAGCAGGATCAACCACGCATTGGGGTCGCGAGGTCGGGCAAACGCCACCCAATAGCCGATCAGGAGACAGAGCAGTGCTGGAAGACAGATGACCAGCAGATAGGTCACCCACTCTCGGGCACGGCTAGGGGTGGTCTTATCGTTGAGCGGAATAATAAAGTTGGCGACACTGCCATTAGCTTTGCGCACGCCTACCTGAAGCTCGTCGCCGGGATGAGAGTTTCGAAGAATCCTCAACCATTGAGCCTGACCGGAATACGGCGCGCCGTTCAAGGAGGTAACGATGTCCCCGGTTGCCAGTCCGACTGCTTTTGCCTCTGGCCGCACCGAAGTGATAGCCAGTGATTCGATGTCGAACGCAAACGGCGCATGAGCATGATGGTTAGGATTGAAATACGCGTCGAGGAACTGAGCCACCCCTGCGCAATAGAACGTCATGCTGGCCAGGATGTAGGCACCGAGCAACCAGTACAGTGTGCGCGAACTTTTTGATTGTGTAGGGCTCGCCATGGGTTTCAGGAGACTATGGTATCGGAATTTCGAGAATTTCCCGTTATCAGTGTGTACGGAGTTCGCCCGACGATAGTTCGCGGAAATATATCGCGGCGGCCACCTTATACTGCGAAAGATTGGAGTCTGTTCCGCGTGACGCAGAACCCGGCAGTTGAAGTCGCAGGTCCTTCCCGTAGACATGTCCCTGCACTGGATGGTGTGCGCGGATTAGCCATCCTGCTGGTGCTGGTGTCACACCTGATGCTGTTCAATGATCGCACGGGCAGCCGGTTCGGCGACTCGTTATCCGCGTTGCGCGGCCTAGGCTGGGTGGGCGTTGATCTATTTTTTGTGCTTTCAGGCTTTCTAATTACCGGCATTCTGTTCGATACGCTGCATGATCCGCATTATTTCCGCAGCTTTTACATGCGGCGATTTCTACGGATTTTTCCTTTGTATTACGGGTTCCTTTTTTTTCTGTTGATTTTAGGCCATTGGGGACCCGGAATGCACTTTGAGTGGAATGGCCGGCAGTATGTATTACTGACCTATCTGCAGAACACCGGCATTTGGTTTCCAGTAACGGATTTTCGTCCAGGCGTTTGGGCGGATCTGGACCACTTCTGGTCGCTGGCGGTCGAAGAGCAGTTTTACCTTTTCTGGCCGCTGCTGGTGTTTCTGGTGCGTGGCCGTCGCCGGCTGATTGCATTGGCGCTAGCGCTTTCAGTGGTCGCGCTGGTGCTGCGAATTGCGCTGTATCTGCACGGCAGCTCGCCACTGCTGATATTTATGCTGACGCCCTGCAGGATGGACACGTTGCTACTAGGGGCACTGGCAGCGCTGGTCGTTCGTGGGGACAGTGATTGGATTCCTCGTCGATGGATGGTGCCGGTGGCCCTGGTGGCTGCGGTTGTAATTGCTACGTACACGCTGTGGCATCTGGGCGGCGATATGCGCGATTTTTTCTTCGGTGCCACCTTCGGATATTCCGTGATCGCGCTGGGATGCGTTGCGCTTTTGATTGCGTCACTGGAACCGGAGTCGGTCGCGCATCGCATGTTTCGCTGGCCGTGGCTGCGCAGCCTGGGGAAATACAGTTATGGCATCTATGTGCTGCATATTTTTGTGGCGCATGGAGTATCGACACTCACAGATCGCCTGCTTGGTACCAGTCTGCGCATTTGGTTGACTCCGCACCTGCATTCCCGCCCGCTGGCGGTGCTGGTGGAGTTCTGCTTCAACGCGGCCCTGGTTTTTCTGGCCGCTTTCTTGAGCTATCACCTGTATGAAGTGCACTTTCTGCGGCTGAAACGATATTTTGGCTACAGGAAAAACTTCGTGCAAACGGCCTCTGCGAAACAGTTTGCATCCGACTAAGCAGCCCCGCGAAATAGCGGCGCGTGTTTCTCAGATATACTTTGCTATGGACATGAGCGTCCGACGACTACAGGTGAACCTTCGACAGTAGACGACGAAATCAGGATGGCTCCTAACAACACATGAGCAACATTCTCGATACGATTGAATCTCCCTCGGACGTAAAATCGCTCACCTTGCCACAGCTGGAACAGTTGGCACAGGAGATTCGCGAGCGCATGATCACCGTGCTGGCGAAAACGGGTGGCCATCTGGGTCCGAATCTGGGAGTGGTGGAGCTGACGCTGGCACTGCACGTGGTTTTCGACACGCCCAAGGACCATTTTGTTTTCGATGTCAGCCACCAGGCATACATTCACAAGCTGCTGACGGGACGGCGCGAACGGTTTGAAACGATGCGTCAGCCTGCAGGACTGAACGGCTTTATGCTGCGCACGGAAAGCGAGCATGACGTCTACGGAGCCGGTCATGCAGGCACGGCGTTGTCTGCCGCGCTGGGCATGGCGGTGGCGCGCGACCTGACGGGCGGCAAGGAGCACGTGATTGCGCTGGCCGGAGACGCGGCGTTTACGAACGGTATTTCGTATGAGGCGCTGAATAACGTCGCCAGCCAGACCAAACGGCTGATCATCGTGCTGAACGACAATGAGTGGTCAATCGATCGCAACGTCGGCGCTATTTCTTCGTACCTGCATCGCATTGTCACCAATGATCGCTATGTCTACCTGCATGAACGAGCCGGTCGACTGATTGAGAAGTTCGGCGGCAAGACGGTGGGTCACGTGGTTCGCCGCGCCGAAGAAGCGGCCAAAGGAATGCTACTGCCGTCCTTGATTTTTGAGGAGTTTGGCCTGACCTATTATGGCCCGATCGACGGACACAATCTTGGCCTGCTGATTGAGACTTTCAAGTTTTTGAAGACGCAGAATCGCCCTGTCATTCTGCATGCGCTGACGCAGAAGGGGCGTGGCTTTCAACCCGCGCTGGACAAGCAGAAGAAATTTCACGGACTGGGACCTTATGATCCGGAGACAGGAGAAACCAAGACCTCAGGTGAAAAGTCATACGCCGAAGTGTTTGCGGAAACCATGGTGAAGCTGGCCGACCGCGACGACAAAGTGGTCGCGATTACAGCCGCCATGCCGAACGGGACCGCGCTCGATTTGTTCCGGCCGCATCATCCGAAACGCTATTTCGATGTGGGCATTGCGGAAGAGCACGCGGTGATTTTTGCGGCCGGAATGGCGACGCAGGGGCTGCACCCGTTCTGCGCCATCTATTCGACATTTTTGCAGCGAGCGTACGACCCCATCATTCACGACGTTTGCCTGCAGAATCTGCCGGTGGTGTTCTGCATGGACCGCGCTGGACTTTCTGGCGATGATGGCCCCACGCATCATGGGCTCTTCGACATCAGTTATTTGCGCGGCGTGCCGAACATCATTGTGATGGCGCCGAAGGATGAGGACGAACTGGCGGACATGCTGCAAACTGCGCTGGAGCATGACGGCCCATCGGCGGTTCGCTATCCGCGTGGCGCCGGCCCGGGAGTTGTCGCGAAGGAACAGCCGGTCGTGCTCCCCATTGGCAAGGCGGAAGTGTTGCATGAAGGCAGCGAAGTCGCCGTCTGGGGCTTGGGCGCTTTAGTACCGATGGCATCTGAGTTCCACAGTCAGCTGGAGCGGGAAGGATATTCTGCAGCGCTGGTGAATGCGCGTTTCGCCAAACCGCTCGATACCGAGTTGCTGGACCAATATGCTCGCCGCGTCGGCTTGATTGTCACCTTTGAAGATCACGTGCTGATGGGTGGATTCGGCAGCGCGGTGCTCGAGTATCTCTCGAGCAAAAATCTGCGCATCCCGGTGGTGCGCATCGGCTGGCCCGATGCCTTTATCGAGCACGGCAAGGTGGATCAGTTGCGCGAGAAATATGGGCTGTCTGTGACGGCGGCTCTCGAAAAGTCACGACCGTTTTTGAAGACGCTGCCGCGCAAACGCTTCGCCGTGACTGGATGATCTTGAGGCAGTTTTTTCTCCGCATTATTCCGGCACTGATTAAGCTTCGGGCTTGCTTTCAGTATTGGCTAGCGCTGGGACGAGCTGCGCGGAGCCTGCATTTGCATTGCGGCTGCGCAAGGCGGTCAACAACGCTGCTGCGCCTACGATCAAGTTGGCTGCAATCACCGGAGACGCTCCCATCTTGACGCCGTAGACAATCCAAAGGCAGGCCGCCACGGCTTGAATTTTTTTGAGCGTGGATGCCTTCGGCACAAAATACGAAACTGTCTGTACCCCGGTGGCGACCCATCCGAACAAGGCGATTGTCATAAGGCTTCCTGGTCGAACTCGGGTAGGGTCGCGGGCGCGGCGGTGCGAATGGTCAACCAATCGGTTCGGACCTGGTCCCAATTTTGGAGAGGAAACCCTCCAGAATTGAAGAACGAGCGAACTTTCATTGAATTCCAGCCGGCGATATCCTGCAATATCGGAACGAGCACGCCGAGCGCATCGTCACTAAGAACGGTTCGTTTTGCAATCTGCGTAATGAACGGGTTTTCTGAAACTGCAATGGTCAGTCCGTCGAGACGGTTGACGTGCAGCATCACGTTCACGTCGGAGCTGCCGTCGCCGACGTAGATAATGCGGTCGTGACCCAGGCCGAGGCGAGTGCGCAGGTCTTCCACGACGACCACTTTGCCGTAGCCTGCGGGAACGCGAACGATCGATTCAATCTCACCGGTGACTGGGTGATAGCGAAATTGCGTGCCGCAAATATTTTCGGGTGCAACAATCCCTTCGAGCGCCGATTGAATGACCTCTTCCGGCGCGGCAGAGACCACGTAGAACGAAAAATGATAATCGTCGAGTTGCTGCAACAACCGCAGCATTAGCTGGATGTTCGCTTTGAGGCGAATGCGTTTGCCCACCGCCGTCAAATGTTCCTTGCGGACGCGGCGGAACTCCGGATCGTGCAGCAGCAGGTAAGGTAGTTCGCCGCCTTGTTGGATGAGATGGATCTTGGCGAGGCCGCCGACTCGATGTTCGAAGCCGCCGATGCCCAGCATCTCGCTTAGGACAATTCCTGAATCGTTAAAGCTGAGCGTCTGGTCAAAATCGCTAACCAGAAGCATTTCGCGTTTCGCGCCGCTTGTTTGGCTTGTCACGTGTGCTCCTGTTTTCCAAAAGGGCTGGAAGTTCAGCCTTTCGGTATTTGTTGTTCTCCGCAATGTGTGGATACAGCTTGACTGTCCGGATAATGAGAAAAATATTTCACTGCCGAAACATAAGCAGAGAAAGCTCAAATGTCTGAATATTTTGTCTTTTGACTAGGAAGGAAGGGAATGTCTAGGCCTAGTTTATCAGCATTTCCGGCATTGTCGACAGCAAATTGAAACGCGCGCAAGATTTTATTTTTGCGAATCGCATATAGGAATGAAAGCTCGGGTTGTGTATGCAGAAGTATCGGACAAATCGATTGGCGGACAGATCCTGTCGGTTGAACTGACGAAGTAGGCAGGCGTTCCGGGGAGCGGCTTCGCGGGCCAGGCCACCCGGACGCATGGGTTCTGTCATTTGGCGAATCTGCCAGCTATGAATGACAATATGGGAATGGTTTCTAAACAATTGCTGCGGCGATTTTCCAGGGCCGCGCTGTACTGTGTAGCCGGATTTTTCTTCGTCGCTTTGTCATCCTTTGGTCAGAAGACGCTGGTTGAAAAGACGGACGCGATCGTTAAAAACACTGACGTCAATGTCAACATCTTCGGAACATTTCCGTCGACGGCCACGGGCAACGCCTCGGCCGCCTCGTCGACCGACACAGTTCCGTCGGGCACCACGTCACTGAAACAATCCGCCGACTCAGCCGTCGGATTCAGAATTGGCGCTCGACATGTCTTCAGCCCGATTTTCGGTTTCGAGGTCAACTTCGGCTATAACCCCGCCACACAATACTTCACGGGCGGTACGTCTATCCAGAATGGCGTGGTGTATTCGCATGCCAAGTCTTTCACATTCGATTACGTCGCGACCGCGCCCCATCTCTACCACGGATTTCAGCCTTTTGTGCTGGCTGGCGCTGGGTTGATTTCGTATAACATCTCGAGTTACATCGCAGCGCCACCGGGTCAACCGGCACTTCCGGTCAAACCGATTAAGGTCCCGACCTTCGAATACGGCGTGGGAGCCGACTATCATCCGACCATGCTCCCCAATTTCATGTCCATCCGGCTTCAATATCGCGGACTGGTGGGTCACGCGCCGGGCTACAAGAATCCTCTGCTTGCCACCACTAGCCTGATCAACATTGCCGAGCCTCAGGCCGGCCTTGTGTTCAAGTTCTAACCTTGTTACCGCAATCTTGCAGGCAGGTGAAAACCCCGACAAGGAGATTGTTGGTGTGACAACTGCGCTGCAAATGCGGAAAGCCGGTCCTCCCCAGCATCATCGCTGGCTGGAACTCATCGGTGTGCTGAAGCTGGTGAAGGGTGCGTTTTTTGTCGCCCTGGGATTTGGGTTGCTACGCATGCTGCATCACGACCTATACCTGTTCGCTCTGCAGGCGGTTGAGACGATGCACCTGGATCCGGATCGGCAGGCCATTGCCATCTTGCTCGATAAGGTTACGCTGTTGAATGACCATCGCTTGAAGCAACTGAGCGCGGTGGTTTTCATTTACGCGGGGCTCGATTTTGTTGAGGGCACCGGACTGGTGCTGGAGAAGCGCTGGGCAGAGTACTTTACGCTGATCCTGACCGTGGCATTGCTGCCGCTGGAAGCGATCAAGTTGATTCACCATCCGAACCACTGGACCCTGTTGCTGCTGTTGGCGAATATTCTGATTGCCATCTACCTGGCGTGGCTGGTGCTGCCGAAAAAACCCGCAGGCGGACAAGATTTCATCTAAAAAAAACCTATCCAGGACAGCGCGCGTCAGACGAAACTCCGCCTCGAAACACAAAATCCTCTCCTGATTCACCACTCTGATCCACCTCCCAAACGCTCCGCATAAGTCGAATGCAAGCGCGAGTGGGACCGTGGAATCTGTATTGCCAACACCATCCGTAGGGCCCAATCCTTCCGAGAGCCACACTTTCCGGAGTTTTCCACCCCTCTCCACAGAGAAATTCTTTTGTGAATGCAAATTTTTGTTGGACAAGCGACGGGATTGCGATACAGTTGTGGACGAAAGTGGTCTAAAGTGGCTGACTGAAACCGAAACCAGGGCGACTCTGGAATGAAGTGGAGCCGAGTTGGTTGCTTTCTCAATTTTCGAAGGAAGACGGAAGAGGCACATGGCATGTTTCGCGGTAACCATCCAACCCGGGTCGATGAGAAGGGACGGCTGAAGGTGCCTGCGGAATTCAAGCGCGAAATTGAGGAGCGGTACGGAACGAAGTTTTACATCACCAGCGAGAACGGAAAAACGGCCAAGGTGTACCCGATGGAGGAATGGGAAAAGATCGAACAGAAGCTGCTGAATATGCCCAATTCCAACCCGTCGAAGAAAAGGCTTCTGACCGCAACCAGTTTTTACGGCCAGAACGCAGAAATGGACTCTCAAGGCCGGGTACTCCTCCCCCAGATTTTGCGGGAAAAGGCGCAAGTGATCGGAGACGTGGCGGTGTTCGGAATGCTCACGTTTCTTGAAGTGACGAACATGGATGCCATTCGCCAGGAGATGGATGCGAATCCTCTGACGGATGCGGATGCGGATGTGTTAGGCGCCTACGGGCTGTAGCGATGGAAGACAAAGCCCCTCAGGGGGCGCACGGTCAGAGTCAGCGACATGTGCCGGTTCTTTTAGAAGAAGCAATGGAATTTTTACGAATCCTGCCGGGCGGCACCTATATGGATGCAACGCTTGGCCTGGGCGGGCACAGTACAGCAATTGCCCGTCGGTTGGGTCCGGAAGGCCACCTGATCGCATTTGATCGCGATCCGGAGGCCATCGAGAGCGCAGCGATACGGTTTGTGGCATTGCGGGCGGAGCTGAAGGAACAGATGCCCCGCATCACGATCCACGCAGCGGCTTTCGCGGAAGCGGCGAGCTGGGCGGAACCACGAAGCATCGACGGAATATTGGCCGACTTTGGAGTCAGCTCGCTACAGCTGGACACGGCACAGAGAGGATTCAGTTTTCAGGCAGACGCACCGTTGGACATGCGGATGGATCCGCGCAGCGGAATGACTGCCGAACAAGTGGTAAATCAGGTGAGCGAAGAGGACCTCGCAAATCTGATTTACAAATTCGGAGAAGAGAGGAGGTCGCGGAGAATCGCCAGAGCAATTGTCAGGGCGCGGCCGGTAACAACCACGGCACAACTGGCCAGAGTGGTTACAAGCAGCGCCCCGGCAATAAAAAGCGATCGGATTCATCCAGCGACTCGAGTCTTTCAAGCCCTCCGAATTTACGTGAACGGGGAACTCGACCAGATCACTAGCTTGCTGCAAGTAGCGCCGCAACTGTTGCGGCCGGCAGGAAGGATGGTGGCGATCAGTTTCCACTCTCTCGAAGACCGCATTGTGAAAGATGCGTTTCGAGAAGGCAAGGCAAGCGGGATCTGGACGGTGTTGACGCCGAAGCCGGTGACCGCCAGCGAAGAAGAGATTCGCAGCAATCCGCGATCGCGCAGTGCCAAGTTACGGGCGGCGGAGCGGGCAACTCATCCGGCGAAAAGCAGGAGGCCGGTAAAGGAGCAGGAAAAATTTTTACGGCGCAGCTGGAGTAGCGGCTAAGCCGAGCAAGTTCGGGCCGGGTTCGTCCCCACCCCTCTTTCAGGCGAAAGAACAGCATGCAAGTGAACGTCACCCATCCCTCCCAGCTCAACGAGCCTGGCCCGAGAAGTGAGGGAAGCCTGAGACGTGAGGACGAGAGAAGCA
>Ga0335075_10004051_pt1 | contig 22989 bp, 21 predicted proteins | sample Lox_Sample_24_FD_206723 | JGI IMG/M metagenome (GOLD analysis project Ga0335075, IMG submission 206723) | Soil microbial communities from Loxahatchee National Wildlife Refuge, Florida, United States - Lox_Sample_2.4 | ecosystem: Environmental > Terrestrial > Soil > Wetlands | place: USA...
GTTACTTCGGGGGAAAGCGGAGGGCGCCGTCCAGGCGGATCACTTCGCCGTTGAGGTAGTCGTTCTCGCAGATGTGCTGGACCAGGGCGGCGTACTCGGAGGAGCGGCCCATCCGTTTCGGGTGCGGTACCTGGGGGCCCCAGTAGGCCTCTAGCTGGTCACCGGCCTGGCCGTAGGCGGGGGTCAGGAACGTGCCGGGGGCGATCGTGACCACCCGGATGCCGACGGGGGACAGGTCGCGGGCGGCGACGAGAGTCATGCTGACCACACCGCCCTTGGCGGCGGCGTAGGGAAGCTGGCCGATCTGGCCCTCGTAGGCTGCGATCGACGCGGTGCTGACGATGACGCCCCGGCCGCCGCCCTCGGCGGGTTCCTGGCGGGAGATCGCGGCGGCGGCGAGGCGCATCACGTTGAACACGGCGGTCAGGTAGTAGGTGATGGTCGTCTCGAAGCCGGCCAGGGGCATCGGCTCGCCCTCTCTAGACAGGAGCCGTCCGCCGCTCGCCGGGCCGCCGTGGGCGTCCACCGAGATCCGCAGCGGGCCCATTTCTTCCGCCCCGGCCATCGCCGCCCGCACGTCGTCCTCGGCGGTGGCGTCGGTTCGCAGGTAGCGGACGCCCAGCTCCTGCTCCAGGGCCTTGCCCTTCTCGTCGGCCACGTCGGCCACGACCACCATGGCTCCCGCCGCGTGCAGGCGGCGGACGGTGGCCTCGCCCAGGCCGCCCGTCCCGCCGACGACCACCGCTGAGCAGCCACTGATCTGCATCGTTCGTTCCTTCCGGCGAGCGTCATCCGAGCCCGTACTTGCAAGTGGCAATCTTTTCTAGAGAGAATAGCATTCTCATGAATGTAACGATGATCTTGGAGATGGCGGCCTCGGCGGGGGACCGGCCGGCGGTCACGGCGGGCGGGCGGGCGCTGACCGCGGCGCAGATCCTGCGGCTCGCCCAGGGGGCCGCGAAGCGGTTCCGGCGCTATCCGGCGGTCTTGTACCTGGGGACCAACCATCTCGCGTACCCGGTCACGCTGTTCGGGGCGGTGCTGGCCGGGGTGCCGTTCGTTCCCCTCAACTACCGGCTCGGCGGCGCCCAGCTCGACGGGCTTCTTGGGCGTCATCCCGGAGCCCTGGTGCTCCGCCAGGATGATCTCGATGGACTGCTCGGCCCCTCCGGTTCGCCCGCTCCGGCGCCCGTGACCGCGGCGGGGCAGGCGGGTCATGACGGCGCCACGGAACCGCTCGCGGCCCGGGAGGACCCGGTCGCCGCGTTCCTGTACACGAGCGGTACCACGGCCGAGCCCAAGGGCGCCGTGCTGCGGCACCGGCACCTGCTCGCGTACGTGCTGAACACGGTGGAGTTCGGGACGGCCGGGGAGCGCGACGCGGCGCTGGTCGCGGTGCCGCCCTACCACATCGCCGGGCTGGCGAGCCTGCTGACGAACCTCTACGCCGGGCGCCGGCTGGTGTACCTGGCGGCGTTCGACCCCGCGGAGTGGCTGCGGGCCGTGCGGCGGGAGGAGATCACGCACGCGCTCGTTGTGCCGACGATGCTGGCCCGGATCGTGGCCGAGGTCGGCGACAGCGACGCGGGCACGCCGACACTGCGCAGCCTGGCCTACGGCGGCGCGCGGACCCCCCGGCCGGTGCTGGAGCGGGCGCTGCGGGCCTTTCCCGGGACCGAGTTCGTCAACGCGTACGGACTGACCGAGACGGCCTCGTCGGTCGCCGTGCTGACGCCGGGCGACCACCGCGCGGCGCTGGAGTCCGATGACCCGGCGGTGGCCGCGCGGCTCGGGTCGGTGGGCCGGGCACTGCCCGGGGTCGAGTTCCAGATCCGCGCGGGCGACGGCCGGCCAGCCGCCGCGGGGGAGAGCGGGCTGGTGTTCGTGCGCGGGGATCAGATCTCCGGCGAGTACGGCGGGCGGAGCGCGCTGGACCCGGACGGGTGGTTCGCCACCCGCGACACCGGGCGGATGGACGCCGACGGGTACCTGTTCATCGAGGGACGCGCCGACGACACCATCATCCGGGGCGGGGAGAACATCGCTCCGGCGGAGATAGAAGACGTTCTCCTGGCCCATCCGGGGATCACCGAGGCCGCAGTGGTCGGGGTGCCCGACCCGGAGTGGGGGCAGCGGCTGGTCGCGGTCGTCGTCGGGGACGGCGACCCGGCCGAGATCCGGCAGTGGGTCAAGGACCGGCTGCGTTCCGCCAAGACGCCCGATGCCGTCGTGTTCCGCCCCGAACTGCCGAAGACCGAAACCGGGAAGCTGCTGCGCCGCGTCCTGCTGGCCGAGTTGGAGACCGCCCATGCCTGAAGCCGTGCTCGTGTCCGCCCTGCGCACCCCGATCGGCACCGCCTTCAAGGGGACCCTGCGCGACACCACCGCGTTCGACCTGGCCCACCACGTGGTCAGCGCGGCGGCGGCCGGGCTCGACCCAGACCAGATCGACGACGTGATCCTCGGCGAGGGCCTGTACGGCGGGGGAGTCGTGGCCCGGCATGCCGCGATCTCCGCCGGGCTGCCCGCGGTGCCCGGGCTGGCGCAGAACCGGCACTGCGCCGCGGGCCAGGCCGCCGTGCAGAGCGCGGCGGCCAGCGTGCGCGCGGGCATGGACGGACTGCTGATCGCGGGCGGCGTGAACTCCGCTTCGACCGCTCCCAAGTCACGGTTCCGGATCGACGGTGAGTGGGTTGACCCCTGGGTCTCGCCCACGCACCCTGACCGGCCGGACGCCCCCAACATGGATATGTCGATCACCGTGGGCTGGAACGCGGCCGTCACGGCCGGCGTGACCCGCGAGGAAATGGACGCGTGGGCGCTGCGCTCACACCGCAACGCCGTTCGCGCGATCGACAAGGGCCGCTTCGACGCCGAGGTCATCCCGATCGAGACGCCGCACGGTCCGTTCGGTGTGGACGAGCACCCGCGCCGGGACACGAGCCTGGAGAAGCTGGCTTCGCTCAAGCCGCTGCACCCGGAGATCGAGGGGTTCAGCATCACCGCGGGCAATGCCTGCGGCGCCAACGACGGCGCGGCCGCACTGGTTGTGGCCAGTGACCGGCTCGGGCTGCCGGCCCTGGCCGTTGTCCGGTCCTGGGCGTCGGTCGGCGTGGATCCCGCGCAGACCGGGCTGGCCCCGGTCCAGGCGATACCGAAGGCCCTGGGCCGGGCCGGGCTGACCACGGCAGACGTCGGTCTCTACGAGATCAACGAGGCGTTCGCCGCGATGTGCGTGGCCACGATCCGCCTGCTCGACCTCGACCCGGACCGGGTCAACGTCAACGGCAGCGGCTGCTCGCTCGGCCACCCGGTCGCCGCCACCGGCGCGCGGATGCTGGTCACGCTGGTGCACGAACTGCGCCGTCGCGGCGGCGGCATCGGGGTCGCCGCGATGTGCGCGGGCGGCGGGATGGGCTCGGCCACGGTCATCGAGGTCCCGGCGCCGTAGCCGGGCGGCCGGCCCGTCGGCGGCGGTTTCGCGCGGGGTTCCGACGGGTCACGTCCGCAGGCGGAGCAGCGCCTCCTGGGCGTACGAGGCGACCAGCGTGCCGTCTTCGGTGAGCACGTCGCCGCGGCCGAAGCAGCGGCCCTGGGCCAGGACCGGGCTGTGCTGGCGCAGCAGCAGCCAGTCGTCGGCCCGGCAGGGCCGGTGAAACCAGATGGTGTGCGAGGTGACTGCGGACGTGAACGCCTGCTGCGCGTCGCGCTGCGAGAGTCCCTCCAACGGACGCAGCGCGGTGCCGATCAGCGTCAGGTCGGTCGCGTACGCGGCGACGGCCGGGGCCAGGGCCTGATCGGCAGGCGGGGTCCGCATCCACAGGCTGAACTCGGGCGGCGCTGATTCCCGCGAGTCCAGGTCGGCATCCGACCGGGTGTCCCAGGGCAGCAGGCTCAGGTCAATCCTTTGTTCCGCGCCAGGTACGGGCGGAACCGGCGCCACGGCCTGCCGGCTGATCCCCTCCTCGGCGGCGTGCATGGAAACCGACGCGGTGGCGATCACGCCCCGGGCCTGCCGGGCCAGGATCGTCAGCGCCGCGAACGTGCCGCCGTCATGATGACGCTCGGCCTCATAGCGGACTAGTTCCTCGGACCGTCCTTCGCGCGGGAACAGCACGTGCAGCGACTTGACCGTCTTTCCCGGGCAGGTCAGCGCAGCCACCCGGACGAACTGGGCCAGCAGCTGCCCGCCGAACAGCCGGTGGTAACTCAGCCGCAGGTTCGGCCCCTCGAAGCTGGCCGAGGCATCCGCGAGCGGCCTCAGGTCGAGGCAACCGAGAAGGTCCGTCCACAGATCGACGGCGGGTGCTGGCGGCTCGCGAGGCCTCACGGGCGAGCTTCCTCATAGATCGCGTGTTCCGGGCAGCTGACCAGGGCCTTGCGGACCGTCTCGTGGAGCCGGGCGGGGACCTCTAGCAGCAGCACCTGGCTGTATCCGTCGTCGGTCAGCGCGAACACCTCGGGGCACAGCGAGCAGCAGACGCCGTGGCCGCGGCAGCGGTCGTCGTCCACCGTGACCCTCACCGGAGCTCCAGGTGCAGCTGGGTCAGGCCCCGCAGGATGAACGTGCGGATGTACCGGTAGCGGCGGGCGCCTGCCGGTCCGTGCTCGCGCTCGCTGATCGCGATGTCGCTGGTGCGGTCGAGCAGCCGCTCAATGGCTATCCGCGCCTCGGCCCTGGCCAGCGGGGCGCCGGGGCAGGTATGGATGCCGCGGCCGAACGCGATGTGGTGCCGTGCGTTGGGCCTGGTCTCGTCGAACCTGTCCGGGTCTTCGAAGATGCGTGGGTCGCGGTTCGCGGCGCCGTTCAGCACCATGACGTAGGTGCCGGCCGGGAGGTCCACCCCGCCGACCGTGACCGGCACCCGCGACAGCCGGAAATCACCCTTGACCGGGCTCTCCGCCCTGAGCGTCTCCTCGATGAAGCCGGGGATCCGGTTCCGGTCCTCGCGTAGCCGCCGCTGCATGCCGGGGTCCTCGGCGAGCACCTTGAGCGCGGAGCCGAGCAGCCGTACCGTGGTCTCCTGGCCGGCCGAGAACAGGTTGGCGGCGATGCGCACCACGTCCGCGACCTCTGGCAGCGAGCCGTCGGGGAATGTGGCGCCGGCCAGCCCGGAGAGCACGTCATCGCGCGGCTCACGGCGGCGGTCGTCGATGTAGTCGGCGAACCGCTGGTACAGCCCCTCCAGCGGATTGTGCGCCATCGCGCGCTGGCTGGTGTCGCCGACGCCGCCGCCGGACCGCTGGCCGGCGCGCATCGCGGCGACGAGGTCCTGCTGGTCTTCTTCTGGCAGGCCGAGCAGGTCGGCGATGACCAGCAGCGTGAAAGGCGTCGCGAACCCGCTGATGAACTCGCCCGTAGCCGGCCGGCCATCGGCCGCCGGGCCGTCGGCCGCCGGGCCGCCGGCCGCGGAGGCGTCGCCGGCCAGGAAGCTGTCGAGCAGGCTGTCGGCCAGCCGCCACATGGACGCCTCGTTCTCCTTCAGGCGCTTGGGCGTGATCAGGCGCATGAGCAGCGCGCGGTGATCGGTGTGCACCGGCGGGTCGAGGGCCGGGAGCTGGTCGCTGAACGGGAGCGTGTCCCGGTACCGCTCGATGAGCTCGCTGACGTCGTCGCCCTCGATCGGAACGGGGAAGCCAGGGAACGGGCCGGTTACCGAGATGCAGGAGGAGAACGTCGCCGCGTCGTGGAAGACCTCCGTCGCCTCGTCATACCCGGTGACCATCACCACGCCGTGGTGCGGCTCACGCCACACCGGGCAGCGTTCCCGCGCCGCTGCCAGGTACGGGTACGGGTCAGCGACGAGCCCAGGGTCCTTGAAGAAGTCCAGCTCTTGCCAGTCGGTCATGTCAGATCACGGGCTCCGTCGCAGAACTCCTGCGTCTCGTCCATCGGGACACCTGGCACTCCTAGTTTGGAATTGTCTTCTCTTTTTGAGAGAGTGTAGTTCTCTATAGTACGGACGGAACGGAGCTGGTCAATGCGGACTGTCCCGGCCGACCTGGTCACGCGCTACAAGGCGGAGGGCTGGTGGACGCCGGATACGATCGGCACGATGCTCACCAGGGGCCTGGCGACGGCCGGCCAGGTCCCGTTCCGCGTGCACTCGGCGGTCCGGCCGTGGTCGGGCACGTTCGGCGATATCGAGCTGATCGCGCGCCGGCTGGCCGGCGGCCTGCGCGAGCGCGGCGTCGGCCCGGGCGACGTCGTCGCGTTCCAGCTGCCGAACTGGATGGAGGCGGCGGCGGTGTTCTGGGCGTCGGCTTTCCTCGGCGCGGTCGTGGTGCCGGTCGTGCATTTCTATGGCCGCAAGGAGGTCGGTTACATCCTGGACGCGGTGCGGCCGAGGGTGTTCGTCACTGCCGAGCGGTTCGGGCGGATGGAGTACCAGGCCGACCTGTGCGCCGGGGTGCCCGTGGTCGCGGTCCTGGGCCGGGAGTTCAATGAGCTTCTGGCCGCGCAGCCGATGTCCGGCACGCTGGCGGTAGACCCAGCCGGTCCCGCGCTGATCGCGTTCACCTCGGGCACGACGCGGGACCCGAAGGGCGTCGTGCACAGCCACCACACGCTCGGCTTCGAGACCCGCCAGCTCGCCGGCCTCTACCCGCCCGACCGCGGCCACCAGCTCACCTCGGCCCCGGTCGGCCACTTCATCGGCATGATCAACGCCTTCCTGATCCCGGTGCTCGACGGCACGCCGGTCAACCTCGCCGATGCCTGGGATCCCGCCGTGGTGCTCGAGCTCATCCGCACCGACGGGCTCACCGTTGGCGGCGGCGCGCCGTACTACCTGACCACCCTGCTCGACCTTCCGGACTTCGCGCCGGACGAGCACCTGCGGCACATGAAGTACGCCGGGCTCGGCGGTGCGCCGGTCCCCGCCGCGATCACCGAGCGGCTGGCCGCGCTCGGCATGACGGTGTTCCGCTCCTACGGCAGCACCGAGCACCCCAGTGTCACCGGCTCCCGGTACACCGCGCCGGCGGCCAAGCGGCTGTATACGGACGGCGACGTGCTGCCCGGCGTGGAGATCCGGCTCGCGCCGGACGGCGAGATCCTCAGCCGTGGGCCCGACCTGTGCCTGGGTTACACCGACCCGGTTCTGACCGCGCGGGCCTTCGACGCCGACGGCTGGTACCACACCGGGGACGTCGGCGTGCTCGACGAGGACGGCTATCTGACGATCACCGACCGCAAGTCCGACATCATCATCCGCGGTGGCGAGAACCTCAGCGCGGCGGAGATCGAGGAGGTCCTGCTGACCATGCCCGGCGTCGCCGAGGCGGTGGCGGTGGCCGCGCCCGACCCCAGGCTCGGCGAGCACACGGCGGCGGTGGTCCGGCTCAGGACAGGCCAGCCGCAGCCGACGCTCGCCGGCCTGCGTGCGCACTTCGAGCGGTCGGGCCTGGCCCGCCAGAAATGGCCGGAGGACCTGCATGTCGTATCCGACTTCCCGCGGACCGCGAGCGGGAAGGTGCAGAAGTTCCTCGTGCGGCGAGAGCTGGCGTCGGCCATTCCGGGCGTTTCGGAGCCGACCGTCCGCAGCTGAGCAAGTTCGATGTGCACAGTTTGCACATATGCTGAGGCGCGTGCAGGAACTGAGCCACGTGCAGGAGTGGAGCGCGATTGCACCGGCCAAAGCTCGCGACGGGAATCAGACGCTGGCGCGGGGACTTCGCGTGCTCCTGGCGGTCGGCGATGCCAAGGACGGTCTCAGCGTTCAGCAGGTGAGCGAGCTGCTCGGGGTACACCGGTCGATCGCGTACCGCTTGCTGCAGACGCTCTCCGACTTCGGCCTGGCCGCTCGCCGCAGCGACGGTGTCTATGTTGCCGGTGCTCGCCTGGCCACGCTGGCCGGGACCTACCTTCCGATCCTCAGGGACGTGGCAGGCCCGGTGATGCACGCGCTCGCCGACAGCTTGCGGACGACGGTGTCGCTGTTCGTGGAGCAGAGCGACGCGGCCGTGGCGATTGCGATGGTGGAGCCGACGACCGCCGCGCATCACCTGGCGTTCCGGCCGGGCATGCGCACTCCGCTCACCCGCGGCGCGGCGGGCTACGCGATCCTGGCCGCCAGGCCGGCCACCTCAGGCGAGCCCGCAGCGGTCACCGCCGCGCGAGAGCGGGGCTATGCCACGAGCCATGCCGAGATCGAGGCCGGGCAGTACGCCGTCGCCGCCTGGATTCCCATGCCGGACACCGCCACCCGGGCCTGCCTGAACCTCATCACCTACCGCGAGGACATCGCCGCGGGAGCCGGCCCGCAGATGCGACGCGCGGCCGACAAGGTCGGACGCCTGCTGCGCCAGCGAGAACGATCCGCGGGATCATGACCGCAGGGGTCGCCGGCTGCGATGCCGGGCCGGGGCCGTCATGCCCGCGCCTTGCCGACCGCGTCGGCGGTGACGCCGCGTGCGCCGGCGAGAAGGACGGCGAAGCGTTCGCGAAGCATCGTTAGCAGGTCAATCTGCTCGTCGTACGCCCACTCGCGCAGCGACTCGTACAGCATCGCCTCGAACATGCCGCCCAGGCTGTCCGCCGAGACCGTCCGCGGCAGATCGCCGGTCTGCTGGCCCTGCAGGATGATCAGCGCGAAGCCGCGCTTGAAGCCGAAGTGGTCGTCGTCCTGCTGCCTTTCCGGGCCGAAGACGTTGGCCTGGGCGCGCAGGATCCGCTGCAAGGCCATTCGTGGCACCTTGTCGATGCGCCGGCACAGCCGTACGGTCACCTCGTCGACGACCTCGTCGGGCGGCTGGCCGCGAAGGAGCGCCTTGAGCGCGTCCTCGTAGAAGACTTTCGTGGTGACCCACCCGGTCTCGAGCAGGATGTCGTCCTTGCGCGCGAAGTGGAGGTAAAACGTCGCCTTGGCGACTCCCGCGCGCGCCGCGATCTCCTCCGCGGTCGTCTCGTCGATGCCGGAGGCGTATCCGCGCTCGGCCCACAGCTCCAGCGCGGCCTTGATGATCGCCTTCCTGGTGTCGCGGGACCGTTCCTGGGCGAGCAGAGAACGCTTGGATCCGATCGATGTCAATGCCTGATCACCTTGGCGGCCGGGTCGACGCCCATGAGCTTGGCGAGGTTCCCGCCCATGATGGCACGCTGGTCGGCGAGCGGGAGCGTCTCCAGCTCATCGACCCACGTCACCGGGTCGAACATGCCCTCGGGGTGCGGATAGTCCGAGCCGAAGACCACGTTCTCGGCGCCGACCGCCTCGACCAGGCCGAGCACGTTCTCCTCGTGGAACGGGTGGACGTAGATCGAGCGCTGCAGCGTGACCAGCGGGTCCTCGTCGAACAGTTCGGGTGACACCGCGTAGATCTTCTTGAGGTTCTCGATGAGCGGACGCACCCAGGCGCTGCCGTTCTCGACCGGCATGAAGCGCAGCCGCGGGAACCGCGTGGCCAGTCCGTGCCCGATGATCGAAGCGACCGTGTCCTTGATCGAGCGGTAGTCGTTGTGCACGAGCTCGTAAAAGGCGGTGTTCTTGTTCTTGAACGGCAGGAACTCCTGGCTCGCGCCTTCCCAGTCGTTGAGGTAGCGCTGGAAGCCGTCGTCGGATGCGTGCATGCCGACCAGGACCCTCGACTCCTCGACCACCTTCCAGAACGGGTCGAACTCGGGGAGGGCGAACGAGCGCCGCTGACCGTTGAAGCCGGGTACCGGGGCAGGCCGGATGAGGATCGCCCGCGCGCCGCGCTCGACCACGCTCTCGAACTCGCGGATCGCCTCGTCGACGATCGGCAAGGTGATGATCGGCGTCGGGAAGATCCGGTGCTCGAAGTCGTAGGTCCAGTGCTCATGCATCCACTGATTGAGCGCGTGAATGACGGCGTGGGTGGCCGCCGGGTCGTCCGCGAGCCGTTCCTCCAGCAGGCTGGCCAGGGTCGGCCACATCATGGCCCGGTCCAGGCCGAGCTCGTCCATCAGCAGCAGGCGGTCCCCGGGGTTGAAGAACGCAGGCGGCGACTCAATGTACTTCGGCGGCGCCCCTATCGGCTTGTCGCCCTCCTTGGGAGCGCGCTTGCGGGCGTGCGGGTTCTTCAGCTGGAACTCGAGCTCCTGCGCCCCGGGCGGAGCGACCTTGCTGAACGTGGGGTTCGGGATGTACTCGCTGATCTGGTTCCGCAACGCGATCTTGGTACGGCCTTCGACCTGGACGTACTTCACCAGGCCCCGGTACTCGCTCGGCAGGTACTTCGTGAACGCGTCGGTCGTCTCGTACATGTGATTGTCGGCGTCGAAGACGGCGAAATCCAGCGTGCGGGCCACCGCTTCCTCCCACAGGTGATAGACGTCATCCCGGTCAGCGCCCAGGCTAAGCTAAAATCTAGACGCTGTCTAGCTATCTTCGGACAGGCCGTCGAAGAAGCCCCGTGTAGCTGTGAAAAAAACCTAGTCTGTGTCTATGATCTGTCGCACGCTGCTCTTGACATCGACGTCTCCCGAGGGCAGAGTGTGTACAAATAACGCACCGTCGTTCCGATATATGCACACTCGGCGGAGAACACGATGCCGTTGGCGCTCTGCTGCTTGTCACACAGCCCGCTGCTCGACATCACCGAGCAGGACCGGGAACTGGAACTCGACGTCCGCGGGGCGCTGTCGGCGGCTCGCGAGTTCACCGCGGAGTTCGGCCCCGACGTCGTCGTCATCTTCGCGCCCGACCACTACAACGGCTTCTTCTACCGCCTCATGCCGCCGTTTTGCCTCGGCCTGGCGGCCAGCGCCGTCGGCGACTACGGCAGCCTCGCCGGCCCGCTCGACGTCCCGGCCGGGCTGGCGCGAGCCTGCGGGCAGGCCGTGCTCGATGAGGGCATCGACCTGGCGATCTCGCATCGCATGGAGCTCGATCACGCCACCGCGCAGCCCCTGCGCGAGCTGTTCGGCGCGCTCGACGCCAGGGCGGTGATCCCCGTGTTCATCAATTCCGCGGCGCCGCCTCTCGGGCCGGTGTCACGGGCGCGGCGACTCGGGGCCGCCATCGGCGGTTTCTTCGCCGGACGCGACGAGCGGGTGCTGCTGGTCGGCTCGGGCGGCCTCTCGCACGACCCGCCGGTACCGGACATCGACTCCGCACCTCCAGCCGTCGCCGAGCGTCTCGTGTCCGGCCGCCCGCTCACCGCGGCGGAGGCAGAACGCAAGCACTCGGGCGCCATCGCCGAGGGCGCGGCGCTGGCGGCAGGGACCAGTGACCGCCGGGCGCTCAGTCCCGAGTGGGACGCCGAGTTCCTTGACCTGCTCACCAGCGGTGCGCTCGGAGAACTGGACGGCTGGGGCAATGCCGGCATCGGCGAACACGGGTGCGGCGCGCACGAGATCCGCACCTGGATCGCAGCGTACTCGGCGCTGGCCTCGGGCGGTCCCTACGAGGTGACCTACCGGTACTACCGGCCGGTACCGGAGTACATCGCCGGCTTCGCCGTCACCACGGCCCGGCCTTCCTGCTGAGCGCGCGACGATGGCTGATTCAACCGCGCACGGCGACCCGGTCGACCCGGTCGACGTGGCCGTCGTCGGGGCGGGGCCGTCGGGCCTGATGATCGCGAACCTGCTCGGCGGCCACGGGCTGCGGGTCGACGTCTTCGAGAGCGGCCCCGAGCTCATCGACTTCCCGCGCGGCGTCGGCATGGACGACGAGACGCTGCGCGCGTTCCAGAACGCCGGGCTCGTCGACGCTGTGCTCCCGCACACCGTCCCGCACCAGCTGCTGGTGTTCGTCGACGCCAAGCAGCGTGACCTGGCGCGGCTCGCGCCGCCGACCGCGGAGTTCGGCTGGCCGAGGCGCAACGGGTTCGCCCAGCCCCTCGCCGATCGCGTGCTCCTCGACGGCCTGTCCAGGTTCGAGTCGGTCGAGGTGCACTGGTCGTCCCGGGTCACGGGATTGGCCCAGGACGCCGGCGGCGTCGCCCTGTCGGTCTCAACGCCGGATGGCCCAACCGCGGTGCGTGCGTCCTACGTCGTCGGCGCGGACGGCGGCAGCAGCGCGACCCGCAAGGCGCTTGGCCTGTCCTTCGACGGCACGTCGGCCGTTGCGAACTGGCTGGTCATCGACATTCGCAACGACCCGCTCGGCCGCCCGGGCTCGTGGGTATGCGCGGACCCGCGGCGGCCCTACGTTTCGATCAGCATCCCGCACGGCATCCGCCGTTTCGAGTTCATGCTCAAATCGGGGGAGACCGAGGCGGACGCGATGACCGGCGAGTTCGTCACCCGTCTGCTCGAGCCGCTGGTGCCCTCGGCGGTCAAGGTCGACATCATCCGCAAGCGCGTCTACACGCACCACTCCAGGATGGCCGAGCACTTCAGGTCCGGCCGCGTGTTCCTCATCGGGGACGCGGCGCACGTCATGCCCGTCTGGCAGGGCCAGGGGTACAACAGCGGCATCCGGGACTCGCTGAACCTGTCCTGGAAGATCGCGATGGTCGTCCGCGGCCTGGCCGGCGAGCAGCTTCTGGACAGCTACGAGACCGAGCGCCGCGACCACGTCCGCGCGATGATCGGCCTGTCCACCTGGGTCGGCCGGGCCGTGTCCATCACCAACCGCTTCGCCGCCGGGCTGCGCAACGCCTTCTTCCGCGGCTTGTCGGTGATCCCGACGGCGAAGTCGTACATCGTGACGATGCGGTTCAAGCCGATGCCGCAAATGACCAGCGGCGCGCTGACCACCGTGGGGTCGGTCAGCGCGCCGAGCCCGGTGGGCCGGCTGTTCGTTCAGCCCACCGTGTGCACGCGCACGGCGCCGTCGGTCAAGCTGGACGACGCGATCGGGCCGTGGTTCGCGCTCATCGCGTGGAACAACGATCCCCGCGAGATCCTTGACGAGGACGCGCAGCGGCGGCTGGCCCGCACCCGCGTGCGTCTGGTCACCGCACGCCCCGCGGTGCAGCTGAACTGGGAGGAGCCAGAGGGGGGGTCTGGGGGGGTCGTCCCCCCGAGGCCAGCACCGCCCGACGACGCCGTGCTGATCGTCGGTGACCTCGACGGTGCCCTCAAGCGCTGGTTCGACGCGCATCCGGAGTCGGTCCTGCTGCTTCGTCCCGACCGCATCGTGGGCGGAGCGAGCCCGGCCTACGCGGCCTCGGACATGGTGCGGGCATTCGATGCCGTGATCGGCGCGGGCGAGGAGGAGGACCGGTGACGCTGTGGACCGAGCTGGCGGGCCTGGACTACTCGGTCCGGCACGTCGCGGTCGGGCCGTGGTCGACCAGGGTGCTGGAGTGCGGCGCGGGGGCTCCGTTCATCCTTATGCACGGCACCGGGGGACATCTGGAGGCGTTCGCCAGGAACCTGCGCGCCCTCGGCGGTCAGTACCGGATCATCGCCTACGACTACCCGGGCCACGGGTGGACGACGACGACCGGGCACGACCTTGAGATCGACGACTACATCGAGCACCTCTTGGGACTGATGGACGTGCTCGGGATCGACCGCGCCCACCTGTCGGGGGAGTCCCTCGGCGGCTGGGTCGCGATCAAGTTCGCCGCCCAAAACCCCGGCCGCGTGGACCGCCTCGTGCTGAATACCCCGGGCGGCACGATGGCGACGCCGGAGGTGATGGAGCGCATCCGCTCGCTGAGCCAGTCGGCGGCCGATGACCCCAGCGAGGAGCGCATCCGGGCGCGCCTGGAATGGCTCATGGCCGATCCGTCCTCGGTCACCGACGAGCTCGTCGCGGTCCGCCGCGGCGTGTACGGCCGGGCGCGGTTCGCGGAGTCGATGCGCCACATCCTGTGCCTGCAGGATCCCGGGATCCGGCTGCGCAACCTGGTCACCGATGCCGAGCTGACGGCGATCGCCGCACCCACCCTGGTCATCTGGACCAGCGACGACCCGTCCGGCCCGGCGAAGGCAGGACTCGACATGGCGCAGCGGATCCCGCGGGGCGAGTTCCGGCTCATCGAGGGCGCCGGGCACTGGCCCCAGTGGGAACAGCGGGAGGAGTTCGACAAGGTCGTCCTCGAATTCCTCGGGAGGAACCAATGACCTATGACGTCGTGGTCCTGGGGTCCGGCGCGGCGGGACTCACCGCGGCGCTGGCCGCCGCGGTAGCGGGAGCGCGGGTCGGCCTGTTCGAGAAGGCGGGACTGATCGGCGGGACGACAGCGCTCTCCGGTGGGACGTTCTGGGTGCCCGGCAACCAGCCCGCCCAACGGGCCGCCGTCGAGGACTCTCGCGAGCTCGGCCTGGGCTACCTGGCGAGCCTGTCCAACGGGCTGATCCTGCCGGAACTCGCCGGGGCGCTCGTCGACGGCGGCCCCGAGCTCGTCGACTTCATCGAGCAGAACACGCAGCTGCGCTTCCTGCTCGTCGAGGGCTATCCCGACTACCACCCAGAGCGTCCCGGCGGCCTGCCGGGGGGCGGCAGGTCGATCGAGATCGACCTCGTGTCCCTGTCCGGCCTCGGGGAATGGGCGGACCGCATCGCGGGCGCCGCCAGCCGACTGCTCATCCGCGAGACGCCGCTCGGCGGAGGCACCGGCGTCCTGCCAGCGACCGCGGCGGCCGAGCGGGACCGGGCGGCCCTCGAGGGCCTTGGCCGCGGGCTGGTCGCCGGCCTGCTCAAGGCGTGCCTGCGGCACGGAGTCGAGGTCACGACCCAGGCCAGGGGGGTGCGGCTGCTCGCCGACGGCGGGGCGGTCACCGGGGTGGCGGTCCAGACCCCGGCCGGCCCGCTGGGCGTGCGGGCCGGCGCGGTCGTGCTGGCGACCGGCGGGTTCGAGTACGACACCGCGCTGGTCCGTGACTTCCTGCGCGGACCGGTGACCCGGCCGGTCGGCGCGCCGTCGAACACCGGAGACGGGTTGCGCATGGCCATGCGGGTGGGAGCGCAGCTCGGCAACATGCGCGAGGCGTGGTGGGCGCCGGTCGTGAGCTTCCCGGGGAAGCGGCGCGACGGCGGGGCGAACGCCCTGCTCGCCTCCAGGGAGCGCGCGCTGCCCGGGTCGATCATGGTCAACGGCTACGGGCACCGCTTCGCCAACGAGGCCGCCAACTACAACGCGTTTGGCGGGGCCTTCCACCAGCTTGACGCGTCCCGGTTCGAGTACCCGAACCTGCCCAGCTACATGCTCTTCGACCAGTCGGTGGTCGACCGGTTCGGCGTCTTCGGCGGGGCGCCGGGCGGCGGCGTGCCCGACTGGGTGACCCGGGCGGATGCGGTCCGGGAACTGGCCGACCAGCTCGGCCTCCCCGAGGACCGGGTGGCGGACACGGTGAAGCACTTCAACGACGGCGCCAGGGCCGGGATCGACCCCGACTTCGGCCGGGGACAAAGCGCGTTTGACCGATTCCCCGGCGGCCGGACGCTCGACCCTGACTCGCCGTTCTCGACGCTGGGTCCGGTCCAGACCGCTCCGTTCTTCGCCGTCGAGGTGCAGTCGTCACTGCTCGGCACGAAGGGGGGCCCGCGCACCGACCGGGAAGGCCGGGTTCTCGATGTCGATGGCGACGCGATCCCGGGACTCTATGCGGCGGGCAACGTCATGGCGAACCCCACGGGCATGGTGTACGGCGGGGCGGGAGCGACGCTCGCCGTCGCGGGAGTGTTCGGGCTGCTCGCCGGCCGCGCTGCGGCGAAAGGCGGACGATGACCGAGACCCAGCTGTTCGAGCAGTGGCTGTCCGACCTCGCGGCGGCGGTGCGGAGCGGCTCCGCTTCCGACCTCGCGGAGCTGTTCGTGCAGGACGCGAGCTGGCGCGACTTCATGGCGTTCCCCTGGGACTTCCACCACACGGTCGGCCGTGACGAAACCGTCTCGCGGTTCATCGAGATGGCCAAGCTCTGGGAAGCATCCGGCTTCACGCCCAGCTCGCAGCAGCCTCCGGTCGCCACGGAGCGCGGAATCAACGCGTTCTTCGACTTCACCACCAAGGACCGCATCGACCGCGGTTACGTGCTCCTGGTCAAGGCCGGGGACCGTCTCGCAGGGGCGATCCTGCAGACCCAGGTGGTCGGCCTGCAGGATTATCCGGAACGGATCCGTCACAACCGCAGGGACGGCAAGGTCTACGGTGTGGTGCCGAACCGCACCCAGTGGCGGGACGGCCGTCAGCAGGAGAGCGCGTTCGAGGGCCGCGACCCGGCGGTGCTCGTGCTTGGGGCGGGACACAATGGCCTGGCCATCGCGGCGCGGCTCGGCGCGCTCGACGTGCCGACGCTGGTCATCGACAAGGAGCAGCGCGTCGGCGACACCTGGCGCAAGCGGTACGCGTCGCTCGCCCTGCACAGCACCGTCTACGGCGACCACCTCCCGTACCTGTCGCTCCCGCCGACCTGGACGGCGCACACGCCGAAGGACAAGTTCGCGGACTGGCTGGAGTCCTACGCAACGCTGATGGACCTCAACGTCTGGACCGCCACGACATTCCTCAACGGCCGCTACGACGACCGGGCACAGCGCTGGACGATCCAGGTCAGGCGGGGTGACGGTTCGATCAGGGAGCTTCACCCGCGGCACTTCGTCGTGGCCGGCGGCCTGTACGGGTCCCCGAAGATCCCCGTGATCAAGGGCATGGAAACCTTCACCGGCGTCGCGGCGCACTCGGACGAGTTCCAGAACGGCGCCGACTTCGCGGGCCGGCGTGCCCTGGTTATTGGGGCCGGGGTAAGCGGCCACGAACTCGCGCACGAGCTCTACGAGCAGGGCGCGGACGTCACGCTGCTGCAGCGGAGCTCGACGTACGTCATCACCTACGACACCTACCACCGGTGTTTCTCGACGCTGTTCACCGAGGACATGCCGTACTCGCCGGACTTCGCCGACCAGATGGCCTACGCTCTGCCGCCCGAGCGGTCGGACGAATCGAACAAGCGGCTGACCAGCCTGGCCGCCGAGGCGGACAGGGACCTGCTCGACGCGCTCCAGGCGCGCGGATTCGCGATCAACTTCGGTCCGGGCGGTGGCGGCATCCTGGCCGCCATCACGTCCGGCATGGACTCCTACCAGATCGACATCGGCGCATCCTCGCTCATCGCGGACGGCTCGGTCAGCCTCAAGCATGGCGTCGAGGTCGCCCAGGTCGACGGCGGCTCCGTGACGTTCACGGACGGCTCGGTGCTCGGCGACGTCGCGCTCATCGTGTTCGCGACGGGCTATCACCAGTTCTGGGGCCACATCAAGCCGGCCCTCGGGGCGGTGGGCGAGCGGTTCGACAAGGTGTACGGACGCGCAGAGGACGGCGAGTATGCGAACACCTGGCGCCGGTCCGCGCAGCCGGGAATCTGGTTCGGCACCGGGTTCATCAGGATGACGCGTTTCTACACGACGTTCATGGCCTTGCTGATCAAGGCGATCGAGGAGGGCATCGAGCCGTACGACCCGCAGGATCCGCGCTGATGCCCGCCATCGACGTGACCAGGCGCATCGAGCCGGGGACGGTGGCCGTCCTGGACCGGCTGACCCGCTGGGACCTGACGAGCATCGAGACGATCCGGAGCTCATACGCGGCCGCCGGCGCACCGCCGGCCCCCGCGGACCCGCGGGTCACCCGCTCCGATGCGGTCATCGCGGGAGCCGGCGGGCGGCCGGATGTCCGGGTCCGCTGGTACCGCCCGGCCGGCTCCGGCCCGTCTGGCCCGCTCGGTTGCCTGGTGTGGCTGCACGGCGGCGGGTACATCATGGGCACCCTGGACGAGAACGACGGCCGGCTGGACCGGATGGTCGTCGAGCTCGGCTGCGCGGTGGTCTCCGTCGACTGGCGGCTCGCTCCGGAACACCCGTACCCGGAAGGACTGGACGACGCGGACACCGTGTGGCGCGCCCTCACCGGCGACCCAGCCGTCGATCCGGCCCGGCTGGCCGTGGGCGGCGCGAGCGCGGGCGCGGGCCTGGCGGCCGCGTTGTGCCTGCGGCTGCGGGATACCGGGCAGCCGCAGCCGGCCCTGCAACTGCTGATTTACCCCATGCTCGACGACCGTGAGGTGACGGCGTCGATCCAGGCGAGCGAGGATCCCGGGCACTGGGGACTGTGGCACCTGGCGGCCAACCGGATGTGCTGGCAGGCGTACCTTGGATCGCTCTGCGGCGGTGACGTGCCGCCCACGGCGGCGCCGGCGCGCGCTGAAGAGCTGTCCGGGCTCGCCCCGGCCTTCCTCGGCGTCGGCGACGTGGACGCGTTCCTCGATGAGAACCTCGACTACGCGGCGCGCCTGTCGCGCTCGGGCGTGCCTACCGAACTGCATGTATACCCCGGCGTCATCCACGGCGGGTTCGGCGCGCCACCGAGTACCCCGCGCACCGTGCAGTTCCTGCGCGATATCTACGCGGCGCTCGCCCCGGTGCTCGGTGGCGGCCATTGACTCGAGTCCGGCGGCACGTCAAAATTTACATGGGTACCAGACTATCGGATTACCGTGCATATGCCGGAACGAAGTGAGGCAGCACCGTGTTCAAGGAGTTCCTCGTCTCAGGCGATTCGCACATCATTGAGCCGGCCGACCTCTTCAGGACCAGGCTGCCCAGGCACCTGCGTGACAAGGCCCTCTGGGAAGAGGAGTTCACCCTCGAAGAGCCTCTGGTGAAGGGCGGCCACACGCAGTTCAAGAAGCTGCACACGATCGGCTTCGACGGCTGGACGATCTCCAAGTACCGGCAGTTCGGCGGGCCCACCCCGGACGGCGAGCCCGAGCACATCATCAGGGACATGGACTTCGATGGCGTCGATGCCGCCGTGATGTTCCCCAACCTGTCGCTGTTCGTCTTGTTCACCGACGACCATGAGCTGTCGATGGCGCACGCCCGCGTGTACAACGACTTCGTCGTGGAGCGGTACCTCCCGTACAAGGCCCGGATGCGCCCGACGGCGGTCATCCCCCTCACGGACATCCCCGACGCGGTCGCCGAGATCGAGCGGACGTCGGGCATGGGGCTGCAAGCCATCCTGCTGCCGGAGATCCCGCCCATGCCCTACTGGTCGCGGGAGTACGACCCGGTGTGGGCGGCCGCACAGGCGCACCGGATGCCGGTCTTCATTCACGTCGCCACCGGCGGGGTGAACGTCAGGGAAGAGAAATCCAAGACCGCGACGACCGTCAAGGCCCTCATGACGGCCGTCAACATGGGCAAGGGGCAGCTGACCGACGGCATGGTGTCGAGCCGGACGATGGGCGGCGGGAACACGGGAGCGGCCAGTCCGCAGCGCATCATCGCCGACCTCGTCAGCGGCGGTGTCTGCGAGCGGTTCGGTGACCTTCACTTCAACCTGGTCGAGTTCAGCGCCGGGTGGCTGGTCTCCTACATCGGCTTCATGGACAGGTCCTGGCGGACCGGGATCGGCCAGGATCCCGACTGGTGGCTGGGGTTCTGGGATGACACCCGTCCGCCGCAGGACCAGCCGGCCATGGGCCGCCTGTTCGCCGTCAACGCGAAGTGGCCGTGGCCGCTCAAGCCCAGCGAGTACGTCCAGCGCCAGATCCACGTGCAGTTCGCGGACGATCCGGTGGCGGTCAAGGCCCGGCACATCACCGGGCTGTCGACGATCATGTGGGGCAACGACTATCCCCACGCCGAGGGCACCTTCCGCAGCAGCGCTGAGTGCATCGCGGAGAACTTCGAAGGGGTCGGCGACGAGGACCGCGCGGCCATCCTCGGCGGCACGCTGGCCGGCATCGTCGGCTTCGACACCCGCAAGAAGCTGGCTACGGCCTGATGGCCAGGAGCTTCGACCGGGATCCGATCCTGGCGGCGTACCACCTGTGGATCGAGAACGGGTGGGAGGACTGCGCCGACGGACTGGCCGCGGTGACGTCGATCATCCGGGTGCGTCAGGTGCTGACCAAGCGGGCCGATCAGATCCTCGCCCCGATCGAGCTCACCTTCTCCCGATACGAGGTGCTGGTTCACCTGTACTTCAACGACGGGGAACTGCCCCTGGCCCAGCTCGGCAAGCGGCTCCAGATCCATCAGACGAGCATCACGAGCCTGGTCGACAAGCTCGAGGCCCAGGACCTCATCAGGCGCGTGCCGCACCCGACCGACCGCCGGAGCACGATCGCGAAGCTGACCCCGGCGGGACAGCAGCTGGTCACCAAAGCGATCAAGCGGCTGAACTCTGACCTGTTCCGGGACATCGGCCTCACCAGCGACGAGGTGCAGGGGCTCTTCACCCTGCTCACGAAGATGCGCCGCTCCTGGGGCGACCTCGATGTCCCCTCACCCGCACAGAGCTAGAAGGAGGCGCGAGTGGCGAAGCGATGGGTGCGACGTCCCCCGGGCTCGACCTGGGGTGACTGGGGCGACGACGACGAGCTCGGGCGCATCAACCTCCTCACGTCACAGAAGGTCCTGCAGGGTGCTGCGGAGGTGCAGGCCGGTATCACCTTCTCCCTGAGCCTGCCGCTCGACTTCCCGGGCGGATCCGCACTGAACCAGCGGCGGTACCCGCCGATCCTGCGGCCGACCGAAGACCTCCAGTACAAGCCGGACACCTTCTACAACGTCATCGCGAAGGACTCGATCCACCCGTCCTACATCGACGTCTGGTCCGACGACGTCGTGACGCTCTGGCTGCAGTACTCCACACAGTGGGACGCGCTCGTCCACCAGGGCGCCCTGTTCGACGCCGACGGCGACGGGGTTCCCGAGCCGGTCTACTACAACGGCTTCAAGGCGGGCGAGGACATCGTCGGGCCGGAGCCGGACGCCAAGGGCGACGGCAGCGGCAGCCTCAGCTTCGCCCGCCACCTCGGTCTGGAACACATGGCCGCGCACGGCGTCCAGGGCCGCGGCGTGCTGATCGACGTGGCGCACCATCTCGGCTACACGCCCGAGTGGAGGCCGGTGGACATGAAGACCCTCAGGGAGATCATGGCGGCGGACAACGTCGTGGTCGAGCCCGGCGACATGGTCCTCATCCACACCGGGTTCGCGACCCAGGTTCTTGCCTGGGAGCGTAACCCGGACGCCTCGAAGATCCAGGCGATGTACCCGTACCTCGACGGTGAGGACGAGGAGGTGCTCGCGTGGATCACCGAGTCCCAGATGTCGGCGCTGATCGCGGACAACTACGCGGTCGAAGGCTGGCCGGCGCCGAGCACCGAGCCACACACCCTGATCCCGGTCCACCACCTGTGTCTGTTCAAGCTCGGCATCCCGCTCGGCGAACTGTGGTACCTGAACGACCTGGCGCGGTGGCTGCGCGCGAACAACCGGAGCCGCTTCCTGCTGACGGCGCCGCCACTTCGGCTGCCAGGCGTCGCGGGCAGCCCGCTCACGCCGGTCGCCACAGTCTGACCGCGCCGCTGTCGTGGACACCGCAGCCGAAACGTTCGCAGGCGCCGTCGCGGGCATGCGCGACACCATCGCGGCCTATGCCATGGCCGTGGACGACGGCCGGACCGAGGACATCGTCATGACGTTCTGCGCGGACGGATCCGCCGAGATCCCTGGCTTCGAGGTGGCCGTGGGGCACGACGCTCTCCACGCCATGTACGCACGTATGAAGCCGCGGCGGCCGTCGCGGCACGTTGTCGTCAACACCCGCGTGACGGACTGGGACGGGCACTGGGCCACGGCGATCAGCGACCTCATCGTGCTCGGCCAGGATGGCCCCGGCTGGGCCATCCAGCTGGTGGGCCGGTACTGCGACCGGTTCCATTACGTCGACGGCGGGTGGCGATTCCACGCGCGGAAGCTGGAGTTCTGATGGGCGACGCGAGCCGGGTGGTAGCGATTCTCGGAGCCGGCGGAACGCTCGGCGCCGCCATATCCCGGCAGCTCGCCGGCGAGCCCCGGACGGATCTCGTGCTGAGCGACATGGACGAGCCTGCCCTGCGCGCGACCGCGGACGGCCTGCCGGGCCGGGTAGAGACCTTGCTGGCCGACGTCAGCGACTTCGCTGCGGTCGAGGCCGTCGTCAAGCGTGCGGTGGATGGCTTCGGGCGGCTCGACGTCCTGATCAGCAACGCCGGGGTCCTGTCGCCCAATGGCAGGATCCACAACCTCGCCGCCGAGGACTGGGAACGGGCGTTTCGCGTCAACGTGCTGGGGCCGGTCAACGGCATCCGCGCGGCCATCCCGGTGATGCGCGCGCAGAAGTCCGGGTCGATCATCCTGACCGCCTCGGTCGCTGGCCTGACGGCGTGGACGCACTCGTCTCCCTACTGCGTGACGAAAGCCGGGGTTATCCAGCTCGCGAAGGTGGCGGCGGTTGAGTACGCGCGCGATGGCGTTCGCGTCAACTGCGTCTGCCCGGGAACGTTCGTGTCCGCGATGCACGCCGGGCTTCCCGCCGAGGCGCTCGAGGCCATAGCGGCCAGGCATCCGCTCGGGCTTGGCTCAGCCGACGACCTTGTCGGCGCGTACTCCTACCTGGCCAGTGACGCTTCACGCTGGACGACCGGCTCGGCGATCGTTGTCGACGGTGGCTACGCGGCACCCTGAAAGCGGCGGCAGACATGGCATCACCCGAGTCGCACACCGACGTTGTGATCGTGGGTGCCGGCGTCCTGGGCATCTACCAGCTCTATGTCGCCACCACGGCGGGATATTCGGTGCGGATGCTGGAGCAAGGCGGCGGCGTGGGCGGCACTTGGTACTGGAACCGGTATCCCGGGTGCCGGTTCGACTCCGAGAGCTACACCTATGGCTATCTGTTCTCGGAGGAGCTGTGGCAGGAGTGGACCTGGTCGGAGGAGTTCGCCGCGCAGCCGGAGACCGAACGGTACCTGAACTACGTGGTCGATAAGTTCGGCCTGCGGCGGCACATCCGGTTCGACAGCAGGGTGGTTTCCGCTATCTGGGACGAGGAGCCGGCGTCCTGGTCAATCCGGACGGCGGACGGGTTCGAGATCCAGGCGCGGTACCTGATCGCCGCGACCGGCGTCCTGTCGGTGCCCCAGTTTCCCGACGTGCCGGGGCGCGAGGATTTCGCGGGCGGGGCTTACCACACGGGCCTGTGGCCGAAGGAGCCCGTGGACTTCGAGGGCAAGCGGGTCGCCATCGTCGGCACCGGCTCCAGCGGAGTCCAGATCGCGCCGCTGATCGCGGACGA
>Ga0335075_10004052_pt1 | contig 22985 bp, 26 predicted proteins | sample Lox_Sample_24_FD_206723 | JGI IMG/M metagenome (GOLD analysis project Ga0335075, IMG submission 206723) | Soil microbial communities from Loxahatchee National Wildlife Refuge, Florida, United States - Lox_Sample_2.4 | ecosystem: Environmental > Terrestrial > Soil > Wetlands | place: USA...
GTCTCGGTGATCCAGGCCTTCAGCTTGTCCTGCTGGTCCTCGCTCAGGCGGCACGCGCCACCCTCATAGTCGAAGCTCGTCAGGCCCTCGATCCCGTCTTCCTCGTACAGCCGATACCACGTGCGAATCGTGTCGTCGTCCAGCAACAGAACCTTCGCGATGGCTTCGCAGCTCATGCCGTCGTCCAGCAGCACCAGCGCGTTGGCGCGTCGGGCAAGGCGATGGGCCGCCATCCCGTCCCGAGCCACCTCGGTCAGGTCCTTGCGCGATTCGCTGTCCAGGAAGCCGCCTCGGATCATGCCAACCGTAGAATCCGAGTCGCGACGCTTGGCAAGGGGGTTTCTCGGGTTCTCGGGGAGTCGGGGTATATATTGAGGATAACGACAGCGACGGTGAAGGCGGCATATCGACTGTGATTTTCATCGGCAAATATGCAGAAGAACGTGCCAAGCGATATTATGAGCGACTCAAGAGCAACACCGATTGGATTTTAGCGCTGCTTGGCGCCTCCCCTGTGCTTTTGATGCGATGATGCTGGTGCCTTCGCTGCTGGTCTCATCGCCGCTGTTCTGATCGCTGCGCCGCGTCTTTCGGCGTCTGGAAAGAATGCCAGGAAGTCATCCGTCGCTCGCCGCAACAGATCGCTCGCCATGCCTACTGCAGCAGCTTTGTAAAACACTTCAAAGTAGTTCTGTACGCCGGAACCGCGTCCATGCTCGGCCATACGATAGAAAGCCACCGGACCGGTGTGGGTGTGATTGCTAAAAAAACGGGGTCTTCAGGAGATCGTGTGGGTGGCAAGCCTGGGGTCAGAGCGCCGGAAGCATGCATGAGAGCACCTTGAGCCGAAGATATTCCTCGTCCTTCAGCCCGTAGGCCCGCCGCTGGCATACTCTGATCTTGTTGTTCAATCCCTCGACGAAGCCGAGCGAGACCTTGTTCTCGGGCCGGCAGTATGCGGCGATCCCGTCCCAGTGCCGCTCGATCATCGCGGCAAACTGTTCGTACGGCTTGAGCCGCTGCCATTTCAGGCTGGCACGCCAGTTGTCGAAGAACCGCCGCGCCCAGCCCTCGCGCCGATAGTTCCATAGCTGGCCGAATGACTCCTTCAGCACGTATGCGGTGTTGAGCCGCTTGTTGGCCGCCAGCAGCAGCTCGAGCGAACGCCTGCCGTCCAGCGTCAGACTGTCGCGATGCGACAGCAGCGTATACTTTTGTCCTTTGATGAACCGGCGGTCCTTGCCGCGCAGCCGGCCGTATTCGGCCTTTCGCACCTTGTCGAGCGCCTCGCCCAGGTGCCGCATGATGTGGAACTTGTCGAACAGGATGGCGGCCTGCGGTGCCCGCTGCCGCGCCACGTTGCGGAACGGCTTCCACATGTCCATCACGATCAGCCTGATCCTGGCGCTCTTCTCCGCACCAAGCCAGTCGTAGAACTGCGCCATGCTGGCCTCTGATCGATCATCCCCGCCGAACCAGATCGGCCGCTTGCGGTCGAGGTCGCTGACCACGATGCGATAGCTGTGGCGCTTGCGGACGGAGATCTCGTCGACGCCGATCGCCCGCGGTCCCGGCGTGCCGGCTCGCGCGATCTGCGCCCGCATGTATTGCATCTCCAGTATCTTGACCGTGTCCCAGTCGAGCTTCAGTTCCTTGGCGACGTCACGGATTGATGCCTGGCGGCAGCGGCGCCCCACATAATAGGCAAAGCGTTTGGTGAAGCGTGGGTTGTCGGCCAGGAAGTCCAGCCGCTCGCGCTTCACCGTGCCGCAGGCCGGGCAGGCAACGCGCCGCACCTCGAATTCCAGCACGATGCGGAACTCGGCAGCGGGCAGGTCCCGGGCATGCCGCATGCGCCGGTCATACCAGCCGGTCGTGACCGAGCCGCAACCGCCGCAGACGGTTTTTTTGCGCGCCGGACGAGCCTGACGATCCGCACGCCCGGGTCGCCGAACACGCCGCGGATCGAGGCTTGGGCCTCAAAGCGGGGGAATGAATACCCATCCGACAGCCGCTGCTGCCGCTTGCTCGGCCGTGTCATGCCTCAGCATGCCAGATGGGGCTCTCACAGCGCTAGGAAACCCAGCATCCATGCATGCTTCCGGCGCTCTGACCCCGGCTTGTCACCCACACGATCTCCTGAAGACCCGGTTAATATTTATGCGCTCCTAACTACTGCCGCAGATACCGGCCAGCAGCGCGGCATCCGCAGATGATCGACACAGCGACCTGCCACATAGGGTTCCGGTGCATCACGCGGGTTAGTGACGGTTACTTCAACATTTGCCCCACGAATAGCAGCAGCGTACTCGTCCGGATCAGTGAATCATCGAGCCTCGCAAATCAGCATTGGTTCCCCCGTACGATGCAGCGTCCTGGTTGTCACCTCCGCCAAATATGTCGACCCAGAGCCGCTTTTCTTCCGTAAACCAAAAGGCAGCTTTGCACAACCAATTCCAAGTGAACACGCGCACAAGCCGGAGCGTAACCGGGACGACCGTCTATACCCGCGACCTGACGGATACCGAGTAGGCGATCCCGGAACCGCTGTTGCCGCCCCCAGCCACGCCGGATGCAAGCGCCGCTGGCCGATGCGCGAACCCCGCTCGCTTCCGCTGGCACGCCGGCTGAGGGAACCGCGGCAGGACCGTAGCGTATTACTTCAGGACCCGCCGTGCGCCGCCGCCGCCGGAATGCCCTTTCGAGCGCGGCAACATCGACGTGATGCAGCAAAGCCGTGAACCGCATCTGGCCTGTAGCCGAGGTCGCCGCGTTCACGCGGTGAAGGTTCGGCAGCAAGGGTTGCCAGCGCTGTGTCTAGCCCTTCCCCGGTCCCAGTGTGTTCTCCGCCGGGCCGGCCCCTTCCCTCCACCATGTCGTTTCCTTCCATGGCTTCAGCGGTACTATGGGCCGGTCCGATTTCCAGCCGCGACGCAACCAGCTCCGGTTTTCCCTCGCTATCTGCCCCCACCGGTGACCACCCCGGCAGATGTGGCTGGACCTCCCAGGTTCCGACGCAATCCCTTTGCAGGTGATGTGGCCTCAGACCCCGATGGAGCGAGGGCGCCTCGCGATAGCTGCACCACACATGTTGCCTTCGGCCCCCGCGTTACCGCGACGCCCGCAACACTCGTTACCGGGCGGCTCGTTACGCCTTACCCGGGCGGGACTTGCACCCGCTGGATCGCGCCAGCTTCGCCTGGCTCAGCGTCTGGTGACCCCAATTATCTTGACAGCAGCGGCGCGGTAGGCCCCGGAGGCGTTGGACGGCTCGCGCAAGAGCGAGTTGCCGATGCGAGACCGCGTCCCGATCGTGCTGATAGCAGCAGCGGGGCTAGCGTCTGGGGCCGTTGGGAGCGAATATTGGGGAGCCGCACCGGCGCCGTTCGGCTGCGCACGCCTGGCCAGGAGGACAGCATGAGAGTCCCTAACCGTTTCCTGCGCCTGCTGGCAGGGATTTTGTTCGCTGCCGGCTTGTTTGCCGTCGAGGGACAGCGGGCGAACGCTGACGACCTTTCCACGATCAAGCAGCGCGGCACGCTGATCGTCGGCGTCAAGGCGGACTATCCCCCGTTTGGATTCCTGTCGCCCTCCGGCGAGATCGTAGGGATCGAACCCGCGCTGGCCGCGGACGTGGCCAAGAGCCTGGGCGTGGAGTTGAAACTCGTGCCTGTGACTGCTTCAAACCGCATCCAGTTCCTTCAGCAGGGCAAGATCGACCTGATCATTGCCACAATGAACTCCACCATGGGGCGCAGGTGGGCGGTCGACATCGTGAAGCCCTACTACTACGCCGCCGGCTACAACATCATGGTGCCGAAATCGATGAACCTGAAGTCGTGGGCAGAGCTGAAAGGCAAGCCAGTGTGTGGCATCCGGGGCGCTTACTACAACTATGAAGCAGCGACCAACTTCGAGCTCCAGATCACTGCCTACGCCGGCACTGCTGGAGCCCTGACGGCGTTGAAACAGGGACGCTGTGTGGGATTGCTATATGACGACACCTCGATCGAGGGCGACATGCTGGAGCCAGACTGGAGTAATTATGACATGCCGCTCGAGTCGCAGGAAGTGCAACCCTGGGGGCTTGCCGTGCGAAAGCATCAGCCGCAATGGGTCGCCTACCTGTCTGCCATCGTCAAAAAGTGGGCGAAGGACGGTACAATCATAGACCTCGAGACCAAGTACCATATCAAGCATTCGAAGTTCGCTGCGGATGCGCACGGGAAGGCATCCGTCTCTTCCGACAACTAGCCCATCTTATACACCGTATGAGGCTGCCGCAATAACGCTGCGAGTTCACAACGTATCTGCCACGCCGCCGCCGCGCGCAGGTGAGCACCAAGGTCGGGACGCTTCTCTGCCCACTCCATACTGTGGTGCTACGGCTCTTTTCCTATCGATCGATCCGTGACCGTGTCGAGGGAGACTTGTTCAGAGGTTCCCTAACTGGGGCACCTACCTGCTGCGCGCCTTATGCAACATGCTCAGGCCGGGCTGGAACCTCCCGGCCAACGCGGTCTGCCCGGCTTCTGGAAAAGGTCCCGATGGCAAGGACTATGACGGGAACAACAGATACGTCATCCATTTCGACAAAGGCCAGATGCCGCCTGTCAATGGTTTTGGCTCTTATCGCGTCTCTTGTTGGCGCAGCCCCGTTCCGATGCTCCCACAGGGTCATAGCGGCCGATGCAGCACTCGGTCCCAGCGGCTCCAGGGGTCTAACGCCAGCCGATACCAACAAACAACGCGATAAGAGCCGTGGTTTTGGTTACTGACCATGTATGACGTGGATCGCTTCTTCGTTCTTAATGCGCTAAACCGCTACACGGTCAGCCAGCGCGACCAGCTGATTGCAAACTCTGACGGGTCAATGAACATCTATCTGCAGGCGGCCACGCCCGGCGCGGATAAAGAAGCGAATTGGCTGCCCGCTCCCAGGGGGAAATTCAGCGTCATTCTGAGACTGTACTTGCCGAAAGAAACTCCGCCTTCGATCCTTGATGGCACCTGGAAACCGCCTCTTGTTCAAGCGGCGTAGCAATTGATCTGCGGTGGATGGCTTGCGCACGCTACCCGACGACTTCTGCCGTTGATCGTCGTGTCGGGAAGCTTGAGATTGAGCAATTCTTTGCAATCGTCCGCCGTACTATCACCGGCTACGCGTCGGCGTTGACAAGGTACTGACTCATTCGCCCATCGATGATACCCCAGAGGTGGTCACGAGTATTGTCCAAACTAGCAGGGCCTTCCAAGCGTCCACGAGGTCAGCGTCAGGCAACAGCATCGGGATCAAATGCTTCACCCTGCCGCCTGCTGTGTCTTTGCCGCTGTAATGCCGGCCGGCCATGGCAGCGGCTCGTCGATGCGGCTGATTGGATGCCCATCCGCGATCCTGGCGAGTGTGTCGCGCAGATAGGTCTCTGGGTTTAGGTCATTGAGCTTTGCGGTCTGCACGATCGTATACATGGCGGCGGCTCTGTCGGCACCGGTGTCGGAAAGGGGCTCATAATGCCCTGGTTCCGGCCACGGAAGTCACCGTCAGGTATCCGTTCCATCCGCTGACCGGACAAAGCTTCATCGTCCTTGGTCAATATGAGCACTACGGCGCGCCGCATGTCCTTGTGCGGGGGGTCGACGGCGCCACGCATTTGCTTCCTGCCTGGATGACAAGGCCGGAAGCTGGCGCGATGGCAATCATGGCATGTCCGCGCCTCTCGGTGGGCAAATTGCAGGAACTCCGCGAATTCCTGGACGGACTCGGGTTCGCCTTGCCCTCGGATGACCATGTCCCAGGAGGGTGTGGCCATGAAGGAACGGAGAAACAGGCAGCCGGGATTGTTCGACCCGGCCATTCCGCAGGTCGAGCTGCTGACAACGCGCCGGATGGAGACGCTGGTGCTGCTGGGGACCCTGCTCGCCGAGGCAATGGTGATCCAACCGCGGGAGGTCAGCAATGACCAAGATCACGGCTGAGCTGCTTGAGCGGAGCGCCATAGTTTATGTCCGGCAATCGACGGCCATCCAGGTCGTCAATAATATAACGAGTGGACGACGCCAGTATGGGTTGGTTGAACGGGCCCGCCAGCTTGGTTGGACCGATGTGCAGGTTATCGACGACGATCTCGGTCGTTCCGGCGGGGGCATCATCCGGCCGGCGTTTGAAAAACTGCTCGCGGCGATCTGTGAGCGCCGCGTCGGTGCCGTGCTGTCGATCGAAGCTTCCCCCGACTGGCCCGTAATGGCCGGGACTGGCACACGTTGCTGGAGTTCTGCGGGCTGGTCGGCACGCTGATCGTCGACGAGGACGGTGTCTACGATCCCCGCTCCATCAACGACCGCCTTCTGCTCGGCATGAAGGGCACGATGAGCGAGATGGAGGTTTCGGTGTTCCGCCAACGCTCCATGGAGGCGATGAAGCAGAAGGCGCGCCGCGGCGAACTGTTCCTCACTGTCGCCGTCGGTTACACGAAGACCGGCGATGATCGGATCGAGATGGACCCGGACCGGCGGGTGAGAGAAGCCATCGCCCTGGTGTTCCGGAAATTCGCCGCGCTGCAAACCGTACGCCAACTGCTCGTCTGGATACGGCAGCAGCAGATCGTCTTGCCGGCGATCGTCCAGGGGAGCGGTGTGCGGCCCATCGAATGGAAGACCCGCGTCTACCATACGCTCCATCCTATATTGACGAATCCAGTGTATGCCGGAGCATATGCTTTCGGACGCTGGGGGGCGCGCACGACGATCGAGGGGGGCGGCAAGCGAGTGGTGCGCGGCATTCACAGGGATTCGGCCGCATGGGAGGTTTTGATCGAGGACCACCACGATGGCTATATTTCGTGGCCGGAATTTGAGAGGAATCAGCGCCTGATCGCCGACAACGCCAACGGCAAGAGTTATCTCGGACGCGGCTCGATCCGCCGAGGTGGCGCTCTACTGCCTGGTCTTTGTCGCTGTGCGCGGTGCGGCAGGAAGTTGCCGGTATCCTATGGGGGCTTGAAGTCATACTCGCAGCGTTACGCGTGCCGTGGTGCGTTCAGCGAACGTGCCGAGATGAGCTGCATAAGCTTCGGCGGCTTGCGGATTGATCGTGCCATTGCCAGGGAGGTCCTCGACCGCATTCAGCCGCTCGGGATCGAGGCAGCATTGACCGCGCTGACCGCCTTGGATCGGGAACGGTCGGACAAGCGGCGGCAAATCGAGAACGCGATCGAGCAGGCCCGCTTCGAGGCCGCACGCGCATTCCGGCAGTACGATGCGGTCGATCCGGAGAACCGGCTGGTCGCGGCTGATCTCGAACAGCGGTGGAATGAGCGGCTGGTGACGCTGCGCACGCTCGAAGAGGACCTGGCAAAGCTCGACACTCCGCCCAAGCCGGGTCTGAGCATTGCCGACCGCGATCGACTGATGGCCCTGGGCATGGACCTGGCGCGTGCCTGGGACAGTCCCGGTGTCACCATCGAAACGCGCAAGAAGATTATTCGCATGCTGATCGAGGAGATCATCGTCGATGTGACGGACAGCACGATCACCGCGATCATTCACTGGCATGGTGGAGACCACGCCCGCCTTGAGGTGAAGAAGAACAAGGTCGGCCAGACCCGTTGGGCCACCGGCGCCGATATCATTGAGCTTATTCAAGTGTTGGCTCGTCAAATGCCTGACGCGTCGATCGCTGCCGTGCTGAACCGGTCCGGGAAGGTCACCGGCCGAGGTAATGGCTGGTCCCGAACGAGTGTTTGCTCCTTGCGCCACCGGAAGCAGATTCAACCTTACCGCGAGGGGGAAAGGGCGGAACGTGGCGAGGCGACACTCGATGAGGCCGCCGCTGCTCTCTCATTGAGCCGCACGACGGTCCGCCGACTGATCGGCACCGGAATTTTGCCGGCCCGCCAGATCTGTGACAACGCGCCATGGATCGTTCGGCACGAAGATCTCGCTTCATCGGATCTCTACCGCGAGGCCGAGCGGCGCCGAGGGTTACGGCCAGCGCCTGACAATCCGCTCCAAAATGCTCTTGACTTATAAGGACATAGCCTGATGGGCAGCAAGACGTACCCTCGTCAGAGCCAGCGAACAGGTAATTCTTCCGTTTATGTCCATCTATCCATAAAATCGTCACAAACCAGCACGTTATCCGGGATGCCATAGCTCTCCGAGTAACGTTCGAGGACAAGACACAGGTACCCGCCAATCTGGTGGCTGCGGCCGCACTGCAGGACATCGCGCTGATCAAGGTGGACGTTCCCAAAAAGCTGCCCACGTTACAATTTGCCGACAGTGACGCGCTGCGGGTGGGCCAGCCGGTGATTGCCATAGGCAACCCAATCAACGTTGGAACATCGGTCAGTACTGGAAGCATCAGCGCGGTCAACCGCAACCTGATGCGGACGCCCTTCGATGACTATTCAAACGGATGCAGCAATCAACCCTGGCAACTCCGGCGGGCCGCTGCTTGATTGTCACGGAAAGGTCGTAGGGATGAATACCGCGTTGCTGTCGAACAATACGGCGCAAGGCTCCATCGGGCTTGGTTTCGCATTGCCCTCGAATGGGGTGAAATGGGTGGCCAGGATGTTGCAAGATCCAAAGGATGCGCCGAACTGGGTCGGTCTACAGCTACAGGAGGTGAACGCAAGTCTGGCTTCATCATTCAAATGGCCAAGCGTGTCAGGTGCCATCGTCGCCGGGGTGGATCCGGGTAGTCCTACGGCTCAGGCTTCGCTCATGCCGGGCGACATCATCACCAGCGTGGGCGGCACGGAGAAGCCCGACGCACGCGCGGTTCAGCGTGTCATTGTCACGCTTGAGCCAGGGCAGCCGGTCACGTCATCCGTCTGGCGTCGCGGCAGAGCCATCCAGGTAACGGTAAGAGGCAAGCCTTGGCCGAGCTTCAGGATGTTGCAGAGCGACGTGGTGCCTGACCGGGCCCGGGTGGCTCAAGCGTTTGCCGCCGGGCTGGGTCTGCACGTGATCGCCATTAATGACGCAGATCGACTGCGCTTTGGCTTGGGAAACGTCCAGGGTGTGCTGATTGACCGCGTCGACCCCGGCACGCAGGCGGCGCAGTTCGGCCTGCGGGTTGGCGATGTCATTCAGCAGATTGGCAATGAGATCGCGTCCTCGCGGACCAGGTCACGGCGCAGTTGGCGTATGGCAAGCCGGATGCCAATGACATGGTTACCGTTCTGGTTCACAAACAATCCGGCTCCCAATGGGTCACACTATGGGGGTCACGACAAGATCTGTGCGTAGCTGTACGACATGAGACCATCCCAAACGCCGTGCGCGCGTGTCCTTCAGCGAGCGGAGGCTCTGGCAGTGCGAGCAGCGGCGGCGCAGCGCGCTGTACTCCGCCACCCGGCCCCGAACCAGGTGCCGCTCCACGCCGGCCAGCACCATCTTACCATCGTCCAGCGTCAGGCCGAGTGGATCGAGGGTCGAATGCGGGTCGGCGCCACCGCCACGGGCAACCTCGTGGGTCTGCTTCGTTCCATCGGCCGCCCCTCAGTTCGATCGTCACCCGCCATTCCATGCCCGCCCCCGGTCTTCCATGCGCCGACGTTAGCACCCCCATGTTTTGGACGGTCTCTTTCTCACTCTTGGGCCTTCCACCCCCGTAAGTCCCCCCACCTTCTGGACGGTCTCGGGATACATCGATAGCGCAGTAGCAGATGCGGTGGCCGCCTCGCGGTGCGCATTTGATACTCAAGGTCCGCACGCCCGTCATGCTCGCCGAAGTCCCGATATTATGGAGCAACCGCCGCCAGAAGCCGGGATTTCTCCTGGATATCAGCAGGTTAGCACGTGTCCTGCGCTTGAGAGATGGCTGGGACTGCAAGGCCTTGTTTTGGCGTGCTGAATCGCGGTGCCGGTGGTGGTTGCTCCATAATATCGCGACAGCCCGTTCTATGCCCAATTTGCATAGCTAGGAACGAGCCTATCCTATAATCGTGAACGTCATCGACCCGGTGCATAGCGACACCGCGGCGAAGAATGATGAATATCAAGCGGTGTGCCTCGAAATGGGCGGGCGTCGGACAGCTACGGTTACTCTCATCCTGACGTTGGTTGCAGCATCGGGTATCGCGTGGGCCGCCAATGCGCAGCCGGGCACCCGCAAATATACGTATAATATCGGCCCACGCCCTAATGGAGCCACCAGGATGCGAGTAAGATACTGGATGAGCGCAGCTATGTTAGGCTTGCTTATGGTGCCTGGAATGTCCGACGCGGCAGTGACGCAGGAGAGCTTCCTGCTGCGCAATGCAAGCGATCTGGTCGACGTGTGTTCAGCCGCTCAATCGGACCCTTTCTATACGGCAGCAGCCAACTTTTGCCAGGGGTTCGTCGTGGGCGTCTTTCGCGTTCTGAACGAGGAGACTGTGGCAGACCCATCCATGCGCCTGTTCTGCTTGCCTGAACATCCCCCAACGCGCAACGAGGGTATCGTCGAGTTTGTGCATTGGGCCAAATCAAATTCCAGCCAACTTGGCCAGTCACCCGCGGACGCCGTAGCGGCGTTTCTCTCACAGTGCTTCCCGTGCCAGTCGGGTGTGAAGTCCGGAGGAGCGGCAAGATGAAGCTTTTCCCTTTCTTGTTGCTGGGTCTCATATGTCTGGCGAGCTGTTCAGGCATGAACGACACGCAACAACGCGCGCTCTCCGGCACGGCGCTTGGAGCTGGAGGCGGCGCGGTGCTTGGCGCGATTGCTGGCAATGCCGGCCTGGGTGCTATAGCCGGTGCGGCCGTCGGCTTGGCCGGAGGTTTGATCTACGACACGGTTAAGAAAAATGAGCAAAACGCTTACGACCGAGGCTACATGGCAGGGAGGCACGTGCCCCACTCGGCGCAATGACGGTTCGCAATTGTTTTGCCCGGGTGACTCCTCCCTTGCGATCGAGGTACAAGATGATCTCGTTCCGTTAGCCATGCGTTCGCGCAAGGCGCCTCACCAGACTCCCGTTGTCGCCTCGTACTTACGGCGAGACGTTCGTGGAGCCGCCAGCTTGCGTGCAGAAGGGAAACATCACATGCCGCTCCGCCACATCGTCGTTCTAGCTGTACTTCTTGGTCTGACCGCCTGCGCCGAACAGAAACCTGTGGCGCCGTCGAACCTCCAGTCGGCACAAGTGGTGCAACCGGATAGGTCTGTTGTCGGCCGTCTTTCTTACATCAAGCCAAACACGGACTTCCGCAAGTACAACCAAGCTATTATAGAGCCTGTACAGATCTACTCGGGTGCCGACACAAGTTGGGGAAACACCTCGCCGGAAGACCGCCGGATACTCGCTGACTACATGGCGCAAAAATTTACTCCGGTCATTGACCGCTACTTCAGACCCACCATGGCGCCTGGTCCCAGGACCTTGCGGTTCCGTCTGATACTCGTCGAGGTAGAGCCCAACGTTCCAGGCCTGGCGACCCTGTCGCGTTTGGCCCCGGCGGGATTGGTGGCAAACATCGCTGCCAGCGGAACTGGGAACCCCGGCTCATTCTCCGGATCGGTTACGTATGCGGTGGAGGTGTTTGATTCGGAGTCTGGCGCGTTGCTTGCAGCCGGTGTGAACAAGAAGTTCCCCGATGCGCTCGATATTGCGTCCACGTTGTCGACAGTCGATGCCGCAAAGGCGGGGCTAGCCGATGGGGCAGCGCAGCTCGGGCGGTCTATCTCCAGTTTGCGGGCACGATGACGGATTTCCAGGGAGAATGGCGTTTTGCTGCTGGATTAGAGGCTGAGGCGGGGCGGTTCCCCTGTCCCAATCGCCAACAGGAAGGTAGATGGTCATGCGTCGGGACAAAACCTGCGGCTGCGAGAATTATGGTCTCTTCGTGAGATCTCAACCATCGCGACGGGCCGCCCTTACTGCGGCTGGCGCTATGCTCTTGGCGGCAACAACAGACCGCGGCAGTCAGGCTCAGACCAATCTCTCACCTGACGCCGCGCTTGCCCGCCTGATGAAGGGCAATAATCGCTATGTTTCAAAACGGCTGACATCGTTCGAGGAAGATCTGACCGTCCTGCGGCAGAATACTGTTGTCAAGCAGCAGCCATTCGCAGCCGTCCTGTCATGCTCGGACTCACGTGTACCGGTGGAATTGATTTTCGACCAGGCCATCGGCCACATCTTTGTCGCGCGGGACGCAGGCAACATTTGTACCCCGGAGATCATGGCAAGCCTGGAGTATGGTGCTGCGGTTCTCGGTACTCCGGTGATCCTCGTGCTGGGCCACGAGGGGTGCGGTGCGGTGAAGGCCGCGATTGCCGGCAAAGCCGTGCCCGGACAGATCAGCGCGCTTTTCGCGCCGTTGCGTCAGGCGGTGGACCAGGGGAAAGCCGACATGGTCGCGACGATCAAAGCGAACGCGCAAATTCAGGCGAACCTCCTGCGTACGGCGTCACCCGTTTTGGCTGGGCTGATATCAGATGGGCGTCTCAAAGTAACCAGTGGCTATTACAGTTTAGGCACCGGTTCGGTCACGCTGTTGGGCTGATAGCAACTGTTCCAGTGAGCGTGAGCGCCCCGCTAAGATCCGGGCTGTGTGGCCAAACCGAAACGCGCTCTCTTCTCCAATCACGTCCAAGTATGAACGGGAGAGGTAGGCCACAAATGAATCAGGACTCCCACCGAACTTTGCCAAAACGAAGGGTTGAACTACCTGGCACGACGACGCGCCGCAGTGGGGACGTGATGCAGCCTCACGCCACCAGCCTTACCCGCGTCGGCATATGTTACCAGTCACGGTCACCATCACAATCGCCCACCACGATGCGGTCAATCAGTAGTAGTGCCATCGGCCATGCCGATAATAGCGGTGTCGGAAATACTGGCCTCTGTAGCGGTAGCTATAGTAGCCGCCACGATAATGGTACGGATAATAGCGGCCGCGATAGTAATAGGCCTTCTCAATTGAATGACTGGCTACTGCTGTATTTACCCCCCGCGCACTGGTCGTCGCCGGAGCGGCGGTCGCCTTGTACGGAACGGCGGCGATTAGCAGTCCAGCCGTGAGCATAGCCAGCCACAAGCTGAGGCGCATGCGCGTTCTCCCGAAACGTCCGGCGGGAACTGTAGACCGAATAGGCGTCGCCGCTATGCAATTTCGGCGAACAGCAAACGGAATTCGCATGGGGCGGTCAATGATCACCAGGAACGGAACGCCTGCGGCCCGGGCGGGCAAGCGGTCTCGGCACCCGTACGGGTCCGGCAACGGGCCCAGCAAGCGAGAGCGGCTACCATCATCGGTCCGGAAAGCGGCACGCTCCTCCGCAATGCATGAACGCGACGACGAACTGATGCAAGCGGCGGGTCCGACCGTGTTCCATATCGGTCCCGACCTGGTTGAGCGAACTGTGCCTATAAGTGGCTCCCGGCGCCATCGGCGTGGGAGAAGTGCCGTTGCCGCACCCTACGCCCGCATCGCACGATTCCTGCAAGTGGAGGAGCAGAATCCGGCGAATCTCCTCGATCGTTTGCGGATTGGACTGGTTGGAATGACCTGAGCGCACAACCAACTCGGAAGCCGCTTCGGGAAGATGGGCGCTTGAGTATGCGACAACCCCGTCAGTGCCGCTCGTCACTGGACCGCTGCCTTGCACCGCGATGATTGAATTGGCGGAAATTCCGGGCGCAATGGGTAGTGCCGCAAGGGCGGTAATGAATGGGCTTCCCGGCGTCATGCCGTACACACTGTTGCCGATCCGAGTCTTGGCGGGGTTAAACCTGAACGCATCGTGGTTGTTGCTCAGGACTTCGCCCATTCCCTGAGCCAACGTCAGCGGCAGCCTTATAAGTCTCGCGAAAAGCTGTATCATAGAGAATCCCGCAACATAACTGCCTTGTTGCGGCGTCGCGAGGAAGATGACCCGGCTCACATATGGGCTGTGATGAAAGAACATCGCACGGCGCAACAGGTCCCGGGTCGCTGCCGATATGTGTAGTTCGTCGAGCGGTTTTCGGCTCAACGCATCCCAGAATTTCGTGCCGCTATCGACCACGAGCATCTTCGCCAGCAGGCCGCCTTGGCTGTGGCCGATGACGACCATGCGCCGCAGCGTTGGATCCTTTCCGGTGGGATCAACTTTGGCGACGGCATCCCGAAGCGCCTCGCGTACCAGCAAGGCCGAGTAGGGAATCGGATTGCCCGTATTATAGTTAAACGACCAGAACTGGAAATGCTGCCTGATTCGCGGATCACTCAACAGTTCATTGACCGTGTTGGCCCAGCGACCGATACCAGATGCCGTTCCATGAATGAACACAACGGGAAATTGACCCGGCTGGTATGGCCTGAGGGCGACCAGCCTTGAGGGTGCTTGTTCAAAGAGGTCGCCGATCAGGAATCCGCGGATCTCATTCCCCCAGATCTCCGGATCCGCCAGGCTATAGGCGAGCGCGGCGGTACGGTCGATCTCGAGCGGAACGGCTTGGCCGTCGAGACTGATCGTCTCCGGCTCCGATGGGGTGCGGACCTCCAGGGTGGCATCAAGATTCCCCGTCGCGAGCCGCCCGCGGGCCTCGGCAATGCGCAGCACGGCGGTGACCGGCACCTTCATGCGCGGCGCAACCTGAAATCCCAGTTCGGGCTCCAGCGGAATTCCGCTGGCCGCGAGCGGTATCCCAATGCCGGCCTGGCGATAGGTGTTCGTGATACCGCGGACTTCGAAGAGGCCGATCGGTACGAAATTGACAAGCCTTCGGCCGGCCCAGACAAGGCTTGCCGGGTTGAATGCGACATGCAATTCGCCGAATGGCAAGGCGAAGTCGCCGCCTCGCAGCTCCACCTGTGTCCGATCCGCCGATTCAAACGCGGCGAGCAGCGCGCGATTGTAGAGATCGCACGCAACGCGCAGGCGCGGATCGAAAGGGTTCGGCGGCGCGCCAATCCCGTCCGGAAACAGGAAGGCGAACGCGTAGACCGCAGCGGCGAGATCATAGGCGCGCTTTCCCGTCTGCCTAGCATGCTGCAACGAGAGTTCTGCCAAGGCGAAGATCGCATCACTGCCGGCGGTGCCGTCTGCGACCTTCCTCTGGAGAACGGCGAGAGCAGCTTCCGGGTCGGTCGCAAATTGCTGGGTGAGGCTCCACCGGGTCAGCACGATGCGGGTGGCTTGGCTGAGCTCATCGCCTGCCAGGATGTTGCGCGCCTGCTGCCGATAGACGTCCTGCGGATCGACACGCGTCACGCCGATCGGGGTGGCGCAGCCGGCGATGGCGAGGCAGCACAACAGGACGGCTGTGAGCCAACCGGGGCTTTTTTGGCGAATGGATTGCATTCGGCAGGTCCATCCTGGCGGGAAAAGCAAGATGCCCTCAGTCTCGATCAGCCAGCGACAGGCTGGGTGTCACACGCTCGATGATATCGCATGGCGCCGAGGCGTGGAGCAAGCCTTCGTCGGAGCGCCAGGGTAATCGCTCGAGAAAGCCCTTGACATGAGGAGTTGTGGTTCTGCTGTTCCCAGACGCCGTACGATGGCACTGGCATATCGAGAACCGCCTGCACTGGGTGTTGGATGTCATCTTCCGCGAGGACCTCTCGCGCCTGCGCACCGGTCACGACCCGCACAACATGGCGACCGTCCGCCACATGGTCATGAACCTGATGCGAACGGCCAAGCCGGGTACCAGCCTCAAGCTGCTCCGCAGGCTGGCCGCCTGGGACCCCGATTATCTTCAGGCCATCCTCCAAGGGTCAGACTGAGATTTTCCAGCGAGTCCCCTGGTCGGAGCGCCGGCCGCGAGGGAAGCCGACCGCCTGACTGCTTTGGACACAGTCACTGCGTGCGGTTCGGCCGTGTGCTGGAGCCTATTGCGCTGGCTAGTACACCCCGCCGGGAATGGCGGCTCACTTCGAGGCCGGGGTGAGTCGGAGAACGCCGCCAGGGTAAATTATGGCACGGATCGCCCGCTTCATTGTCCAACCCCAATAGAGACGCCTAGTGGCGACTTGCAGCATCGTTGCCGGTCTGTGGCTATGCGGAATCGGCAAGTTGGGCGCTATTCAGAAGTGGCAAGCGTCAGAAAAGGGTTACCCCGAGTCCGATGACGCATCGCATCTGTGTCGCAAAACGCGTTTCGCCGCCCATAATTCGGCCCTGGGTTTCCATTGGCCGCTGGACTTGGCCCGAGTGGACTGCCCAGTACTGAAGGAAAGATTTCGATTGGTCGACCCTACCCCGCCCCACAAGCCGCTTCCGTCAGGGGTGACGTGCCGAAACTGCATAGCGGCCGAATATTGTCGCTGCTACTACTAGCGGACAACGATTGCGCTGTCGGAGTGGACACAGTTTCCGGCTGCCGGATGTCATTGCGGCTTTGCGGACCGTAACCCCGTCTAGGCCTGTCTCCGATAAATCGGCTTGGCCGCCCGGTTCGGCGATGACTTGTTCGCTCGCATGTTACAGCCGGTTGGAGTGAGGTAGTCGCCTTGGATGACGTCGCACCGTCCCCGAATGCCGCCCACGCGTCAATAAGACGTTCGCGGCGCGTTTCCGCAATGTGGCTGATTCCACTGCTGGCGGTCGCGATTGGCGGTTGGCTGGCGTGGAACACGCTGTCCAAGGAAGGCCCGACCATCACGATCTCCTTCGATAATGCGGAGGGGTTGCAGGCGGGCCAGTCGCAGCTCAAGTTCAAGGAGATCGTGCTCGGCACGGTAAAGAGCCTGGAACTGACATCCGATCATGCGCGCGTGTTGGTGAAGGTCGACACCACGCGGCAAGCCGAGTCGTTGCTAACTGACAAGACGATCTTCTGGGTCGTCAGGCCCAGACTGTTTGCCGGCACTATCGAGGGGCTGAGCACTCTTGCCTCCGGGTCATATATTGGCATGCTTCCGGGCTCGACCAAAGGCAAGCTGCAGCGACAGTTCGTCGGACGCGAGGAACCGCCGGTTTTGCAGACCAATGTTCCAGGGCGTACTTTTGAGTTGCGGGCCAGCCATCTTGGCTCGATTTCGCTCGGTTCGCCGATATTCTATCGCGATTTTGATGTAGGAACGGTGCTCGGCTGGGACGTCGGCAATATGGCAAACAGCGTGACTATTCACGCCTTCATCCGCGCGCCCTACGACAGCTATGTGCACGATGAGACCCGCTTCTGGAACGCATCAGGCTTCGCGCTGAAACTAGGTGCCACCGGCGTCGAAGTACAGCTCGAGTCGCTGCGCGCGCTGCTGCTGGGCGGCATCGCCTTCGATACGCCAGAGGAATACTCACAAACCAAGACGAGCCCACAAAACCATGTCTTCCCCTTGTTCGCGGACCAGGATGCGGCAACAGCCGCCTCCTACACCCGAACTATTCCATTGGTTTCGTACTTCCCTGGCTCTGTCCGCGGACTAGGACCCGGCTCCGAGGTCACCATACACGGCCTGATGGTCGGTCGTGTCACCAGTGTGGGACTCGCGTACGACGCGGCAACGGACGCCATCGTTGCGCCGGTCCACTACGAGGTTCAGCCGGAACGTGTCGTCGGCCTGGGGCACCAGGTGTTCAAAACATCGGCAGACGTCGTCGAAGCAGTGGTCAAGAAGGGACTGCGGGCGGCCTTGGACAGTACCAACCTTATTACCGGACAGGAATCGGTGGCACTCGACTTCATGCCAAATGCGCCGCCGGCAGCCGTGACAATGGAAGGCGGCGACTTCGTGTTTCCCACGACCGACGGCGGCGGATTAGCTGGTCTCCAGTCATCCGCCACCGATTTGCTCAAGAAAGTCAACGCCATTCCGTTCGACCAGATCGGCAAGAACGTCAACAGCATCCTGGTGGCAGCGAACAATGTCGCAAACGGCGCGCAGCTTCGACAGTCGCTGGAACAGCTTTCCGGGATCATCGCCAAGGTAAAGGACATGGCTGACCGCCTGGACAGCGGCGCCAGCCCGGCGCTGCGGCAGTTGCCAGAGATCGCAAACGGACTGCAGAAGACAATAGCGAACGCCAATATGCTGCTTCAGTCGGTCGGTAACGGCTATGGCGACAACACCAAGTTCAATCGCGATATGGACCGGTTGCTGCTTCAGGCCAGCGATGCCCTGACCTCCATCCGTGCGCTCGCCGACATGCTCTCGCGTGATCCGCAGGCGCTCCTCAAGGGCCGGCCCGCCGGAGGCACAGAATGACAGCGGTACGGCGTCGTCGCATGATCGCGCTACTTGCCTCGTTGGCAGCGCTGGCCGCCTGCTCGTCGCCTAGTCCGAAGCTCTACACGCTCGCGCCCGAGCCAGGGACGGCACATAGCGGCGCGCCCAAGGTCATCTTGTTGCAGCAAATCAGCCTCGCACGCTACCTGGAACGGTCACAGATCGTTCGTTCGTCCGAGAATTATCAGCTCGACGTGATGGAAAACGACTGGTGGGGTGAGCCGCTCAGTGCGATGCTGAGCCGTGTGCTGGTCGACGAACTGAGCCAGCGACTGCCGCAGAGCGCGGTGATCAGCGAGAACGGTGCAGTGTCAGCTCCGGCGGACGCTACGATCGAGCTCAACATCCGGCGGCTTGATGAGGACGCCAGCGGCACCCTGGTGCTGGAGGCCCAGGCAGCAGTATCCTTCAAAGGCCAGCACGTGCCGGTTCTCCGCAGTTTCCGCATGACAGCGGTGCCACAGGCGCCAGGCGTGCCATTCGAGGTCGCGGCGACCAGTATCGCAGTCGGCCGGTTGGCGAACGGACTCGTTGCCATGGTGCTCTCGGGTCCCGGTGGCCGATGACACAGTTGGTCGCCGATGGGCCAGCAACACAGGCAGAGCTCAAGGAATGCCCAGGCTGCGGCCTTTTCCATCTGATTCCTAAGCTGGAGCCCAAAACCAGCGCCAGGTGCGTCCGTTGCCCGACAACCTTGCATCGGACCGCCCCGCATACACTCGACCACAGTATCGCCCTGACACTGGCGGCGCTGATGTTGCTGATTATCGTGTGTGCAACGACGTTGATGAACGTGGAGACGGCTGGCATCGTACATCATGCGGGTGTGTTTTCGGGGCCGGTGGAGCTGGTTCATCGCGGCATGGCAGAGCTTGCGACAGTCGTCGTGTTTGTCACCGTGATCGCTCCGCTTGGCAGGCTTGTCGGCACGCTCTACGTTTTGATCCGGTTGCGCGAAGCAAAACCGCCGCGGCATTTGAGTCGCGTGTTTCGCCTGGTCGAGCGATTGCGCCCCTGGTCAATGGTCGAGGTCTTCGTGTTCGGCGTGTTCGTCGCCTACGTGAAACTTGGCGATGTCGTGAAAATCGGGGTGGAAAACGGCCTGTTTGCGCTGCTGGCCCTTACTTTCATTATCATCTGGGCGGACAGCGGATTGGACCACCACGCGGTGTGGGACAGGCTGGATCGGCGGGACATGACCAAGCGCGGCAATGCTGCGGCATCGGATCCACACCCGCCGGTCGGTGCGGCCGGCTGCGAAATTTGCGGGCTGGTCAGCGTCCCTCGGCCCGACGATCCACGCTGTCCTCGCTGCGGCGCCCCCCTGCACGCGCGCAAACCGGACAGCGTGTCAAGGACATGGGCTTTGGTGATTGCCGCCGCAGTGCTTTACGTGCCGGCAAATTATTACCCCGTGCTCACAGTGATGCAACTCGGCGCCGGATCGCCCAGCACGATCCTTGGCGGTGTGCGCGAGCTGGTGTCATCCGGCATGTACCCCCTCGCCGCATTGGTGTTCTTCGCAAGCATTGCCGTACCCCTGCTGAAGCTCGTCGGCCTGTCGATCATGCTGGTGGCGACCCAAACCGGGCGTTTGGGTTGGCTGCGTGACCGGACACGGCTGTATTATGTGGTGCGATGGATCGGGCGATGGTCGATGATCGACATCTTCATGGAGGCGCTGTTGGGGGCGCTGGTCCGGTTCGGGACTGTGATTACCATCGAGCCAGGGATCGGCGCTGTGGCATTCTGCAGCGTAGTCATCCTGACAATCTTCGCAGCGGAGACTTTTGATCCCCGACTGATGTGGGACAATGCGGCGCGAAGCCCGGCATCACACCTCGAAGTCGGGTTGGCGAGCGGAGATTGACCGGTCCCTGAAGTTGCTTTTGGGCCTGCCAAATCCGCATAGCTTCGTCCTGAATCGCCGCGTAGAATTGGCTTGGGCGTGCTCAGTTTCGGCCGCCTGACCGAGTCGATTACGCGACAACCATCGTTTTATGCTGTCTAGGCGAAGGAGTTCCCGGATGTTCAGCCGAATCGTCATGGTTGCCGTTCTGGCAGGGCTACTAGCGGCGGGGGGAGCGTCCCATGCCCAGGCGCAGCAACCGATCAGCTCGGGGCGACCGCCGATCAACGCGTCGGGCTGGACCGTCGACATCATGCCATACGTGTGGTTTGCGAGCGTCGACACAACCGTGAACCTGAACCTGCCGCCGGCGCTCGGTGGCACGGTGTCGGCCGATTCATCGGTCGGATTCGGCGATTTATTGTCCCACCTGCACTTCGCGGCGATGGCTGCCGCGGAGGCGCGGTACGACCGGTTCTCGCTTCTCACCGACATCATGTACCTGAGCGTGGGTGCTACTGGGACCCGTATTGCGTCGGTTAACTTCCCGAACCTGCCGCGAATCCCGATTTCCGGCACTCTACAGGCCGGCGCCAGCTTGAATCTGCAAACCGCGGTATGGACGGTGGCGGGTGGCTATACCGCGGTGTGGGGCGATTGGGGCAACTTCGATGTGATCGCGGGGTTCCGCTATCTTCCGGTGACCGCCAGGATCAATTACAGTCTGGCACTTACGATAACCGGACCACGCGGCAACGGGGCGACCTTCGGGGGCGATGGAAGCGTATCCGGTAATGCGGACGTCTGGAACGGCATCGGTGGCTTTCGTGGCCGTATACGCATCAGCAATACCAAGTTGTTTATTCCCTATTATTTTGACATCGGTTCGGGCGGCTCAGATTTGACTTGGCAGATTGCGTCCGGCCTTGGATACCATTTGCGCTGGGGCGATGTGTCGCTGACTTACCGCTACCTAACCTTCGAGCAGAGCAGCAGTTTTACCGTCCAGAGGCTTTCGATACGCGGTCCGATGCTTGCGGTGAATTTCACCTTCTAGCGCCACATAGGCGCTTCGCAGTGGCCCAAACGTGGCTTTGGGGCGCTTGGCGGAAGGTGTCAGTGGTTGCCCCGACCCGGGCTTATCCGGCGCCACACGCCAACCCTGGGTAATGGCGCCTGGCATGGGCCGACGGCGGGAGGGGCGTAGTACCCCGGTCGCGGAGAGCAGAATCAACCTGCCATCGCCGCTGCTACCGCGCCGACGCCGGAGAAATCGATGCTGATCCGGTCGCCGGGCGCGATCGGGAATTGCCGGGTGAAAGAGCCGGTCATGACCATCTCGCCCGCGTGCAGCGTGCGGCCGTACTCCGCAAGCTTCGTCGCCAGCCAGACCAGCGAATTCAGCGGCGTGCCCAGCACGGCGTCTCCGGTGCCAGTGGCAACAACCGCCTCGTTGATCCGCACTGTGCAGGCAATCGCTTCCGGCGCCAGCGGCATAGGCACCGGCGCCCCAAGCACACAGGCTTTCTGTTGTGCGTTGTCCGCCAGCGCCAGCGCAATTTGGGCGGTGAACGGGCCGCGCGTTTCGATGATTTCCAGCGCTGGATGCACCGCGCCAACCGCTTCCCGTGCGGCAGCAAGATCGGCGCCGGGTGGCAGGTCGTGGGCCAGCACCATGCAAAGCTCGCTTTCAAATCCCGGCTGGATCAGCGAGCCGGCCGGAAACACGTGTCCCGATGCCACCTGGTCCAGCACGCAGCCAAACACCGGTTCATGAAATCCGAATTGCTCCTGGATCGGTTTGGCCGTGAGGCCCACCTTCCAGCCGATCTGGCGCTCGCCGGCGGCGACACGGCGGGCGACCAGCCCGAGTTGGACGCGGTAGGCCTGGTCGATCGTCAGCCGGTCGAACCATGCGGACGGGAAAAACTCGCCCGCCTGTCGCGCCTGCCAGAACGTCTCGATCGCCTCCTGCTCGTCAAAGGCCATGGCTGATGCATTTCCCCCAGGTCGGATGTTGGCGACAGACTTATCATGCGGGGGGAGGATGGGAAGTCATGCGGGGGGAATCCGCGCGCCGCGGATGCGCAGGCCGGCCCCCGTCACCGGCCAAGGGTCGCGCAACTGCCCATCCAGCCCCGCCGCCGCCGGCAGGCGGAGCAGTACGTGGCGCAGAAACGCGACGCGCATGCCGCGGTCCTCTGCGGGGTCGCCCGGACAGCACGGCCCACGCCCCGCACGCGGTGCACGCCACCACCTCCTGCTCCGCGGACGACAAATCGGCCGGATCGGACGCCGCCACGCGGCCCTCCGCTCACTCCCGGGCGAGGGTAGATCGAGACGGATACGCAACGGTAGCTCTCGACACGCCAGCTCTCGCATGAGACGGCGCGGACCATGCCGCCGGCTTGCCGTGGGATCGCGCGTCGGGCCGGTGTGGCGAGCGGAAAAACCATCAAGCGACACGGAGTTTCACGGTGTTCGCACGGAGTTTCGCGGAGCCGATCCGATCGGTGGCCTCGGATCACAAATCCGCGGATCATAAACCTCATGGATACGCCGCTCCGGCCGGTCGGAGCGACCCGGCCGTTCGCATGCGATTGGCTGCCATCCCTGCTCCGCGAAACTCCGTGCGAACACCATGAAACTCCGTGTCCGCTTGATGTCCTGCTGCTTGATGTCCTGCTGCTTGATGCCTTGCTGCTCGACGCCTTGCTGCCTGATGCGTCGCTGCTCGATGGCTTGCTGCTCGATTGCGTGCAGCGTGGACGCGGTCGGCCGGAACCACCCCCTTCACCCCACTCCCACCACCAGGATTCACCATCCGTTAAGGCTCTTATCGCGTTGATTGTTGATAAGGTCCGCTTCCGATAGCCCCGAGGATCATGGCGGCCGAGGAGGCGTCCTGTCCCAGCGCCTCCAGGGTCCGGCGCCAGCCGAGGTAGTTCGGCAGGTTCTTCGTGGCGACGCCATGGAAGCGGCGCAGCCATTC
>Ga0335075_10004053_pt1 | contig 22983 bp, 16 predicted proteins | sample Lox_Sample_24_FD_206723 | JGI IMG/M metagenome (GOLD analysis project Ga0335075, IMG submission 206723) | Soil microbial communities from Loxahatchee National Wildlife Refuge, Florida, United States - Lox_Sample_2.4 | ecosystem: Environmental > Terrestrial > Soil > Wetlands | place: USA...
GGAGCCTGTTGACCTTACCTTCTGGACTGGATTGGATCGAGCCCCGGATCCAGATCCAATCCGATCCAATAACATTACTGAGTTAGGGGTAACGAACCGGAAGAGATGGTTGGGCATTCACACCCAACGGCGTTAAGCCGTCGGCGATGTTACGGTTGTGACAGACCAGCGTGATTGCGTGGGCCGGGTTATGCGACAATCCCTGTGCAAGCTCAACGTTTGGGATCGTAGCAGGTGGAGCTCAGCGTCCATGGCGGAGGCTGATACTGGCTAACCGAGGGGATAGACTTCGGAGTAGGCGGCCTTTGCCCGCTACACGAGGTGTGACAAGTGCATATGGCGTAGGCTCATTCTGTCGGCTCCTCCGAAGGATGCAGGCTGATGAGCTAAGGCGTTGGGCACCGATGACTGTGTTCTTTCTGAGCCTTTCGCGTGATTGATCCTGTTGCAAGGATTGACCCAGGCACCTATGGAAAGAACAGAGCCTGGTTGGATCACGATAGTGGAGGGGTGGTCGTCATCCGGTGACGCAGTAGCTATTGCAGGACCATCCCAAGTCCTGAGGTTGGAGTAAAGTGTCCTAAGACAGTTAGAGAAGTAATCCAAGTAGCAAGCAGCTCACCGTTCCCCATTCTGGGAAGGTTGATGTCGACAGGGTCTGAGGTCCACTTGAAGGCCGGAATCTTGTAGCAGTGTCATGTTGAACCAGGCAGTGATGTTATGCGCCACTCTTTGGCCTGGAGAGAGTGAAGCGCTCTTGCTCGCCCATGCGGTGGCTGCGGTACATGGCACGCGCCTTTGCCTTCTTGTAGGGGTCGTTGTAGGCTTTGGCCAAGGTTTGCATCATGTCTTGTGCCGTGGCGTACTGCAAGGTATGTAGTCTGAATCAGTGCACGCGGGTTCTTACCAGTGCGTGAAAGGATGTAGCCCATCTTCTCTCGCTCGGTCAAGGTTGTTTCGGAACCGAGCTTGACCTCCATGTCAACCTGCCAGCCTTCCTACGTCGGATTGCAATCATTCTGGAAGACTGGAAGGTCTGGGAACTTCATCTTGGACTTCTTGTAAGTTTCTGGTTCTTCTTTGATCGTGGAGTTGTCTCAGTCTGGGCTCGGTAGTACTACACCCTAATATATGAACTCCCTAGGTCCAAGCTTTCGTGTTAATTAATTTTTACGAAGTAAAAATTTAGACGGCAACTGCACTTCCGTTTTTGGAGGATTGCTCTCTTTGGTAATCGCCCTGAGCTCTTATTGGCCTGCCAGCCCTAAGCTGCAAGATTTTCACCCCACACGTGACTCCATGCTACGTGACATAGCAAAGTTGACTAAGCGTAAGTCGATATTCTGCTGCCTAGCGAGTCGAGGCCTTGAGGCCTGGCTGCGTTAACAGGAGATTGGAAACAAGCGGATAAAACGAAAAATAGCATCGCCTTTATCATCAGCCACCGTCTCAATACAAGCGCTCGAGAATGGCATGACTCCGCAGAAAGTTGGCAAGGCACGACGTGTCGACTTCCAACTACGTTGCATTTTGGAGGTCGCCTCGAAATCAGGCGAGTACTCCGTACGTGGCTCAGCTAGGGACGAATCTGTTGGCCGCCGGCGGACAAGATCGCACTTTTGACCCCCTTTCGCCATGACCGCCGTCCCTGATTACCATCGTGTTGGGTAAGTTAATATATGTTCAACTAAGACTCATCAGAGACTAATAGTCCGCTGACATATGGCAGCCAAGATGATGAACGACCAGATAGCGCCAAATTTACCTCCCCGTCAACAGATGAAATCCCGGCCCATCAACCGTTACTTCCGGCATCGGACGAGCTGGAGACTCCTGACTATGAACACTCCCAGCAGGCTGCTGATAGCGACAATGATCCCCAGGTCGGACCCAAGGTTCAACGTAAAAAACTCACTTTCCTGGACGGCTTGGCAATCGTCATCAGTCTCCAAATAGGTTCTGGCATTTTCTCAGCACCATCCCAAGTATCCCAGTTCGTGCCCTCTCCGGGAACAGGAGTAATGGTATGGATTCTTGGAGGCCTTCTTGTTTGGACCGGGGCTGCGTCATTCATCGAACTTGGTGTTGCAATCGCTCATAATGGTGGCGTTCAGGAGTATCTTCGGCACTGCTATGGCGACTTCATGGGCTTCCTGTTCACATGGACATGGGTTAGCATAACAAAGCCCTGTAGCATGGCAATCATCGCCACTGTGTTTGCAGATCATATCTGTCATGCAATACTACCGGACGACATGATCTCAACTCTACTAATCAAACTAGTCGCTCTTTTGGGCACTGCCGCAATTACCATTATTAATTGCCTAAATGCCGGAGCTGGAGTCATGGCAGCCAACCTTTTCTCGGTCCTGAAACTCGTTACAGTGATCTCGATTGCTGTTACTGGCATTACAGCAGGCCTTTTAGGGTATGGTAGAGGAGTAAACGACAAGCCCGGCCATGGATGGTTCGATTCGACAAGCAAAGAAACTATCTCATTATCACTGATGGTTGCCAACTTTGTTACGGCAATTTTCGGTGCCCTTTTCTCCTATGGGGGCTGGGAATCGGTGAGGTCGCTCTGTCAATCATCTTCCAGCCTGCTTTCATAACTAATCAGACTTTCTTAAGATTGGGTTTGTTGTAGGTGACCTTATCGATCCATCCCGCGACCTTCCGAGAATTCTGCATATCGCACAAATGATTATCATTTCTTTATTTGCCGCCATGAATATTGCCCTATATCTAATTCTGCCAATGGATGTCATTAGAAGTAGATATACGGTGGTAGTTGTAAGATTGGTTCATAGTGCCCCTCAAACGCAGATATTAAGCTGATTCCTGGCACAGGACTTTGGGCAACGGTTATTCGGCGGTGCTGGAGCCGTCGTATACTCTTTGGCAATCGCTATATCCGCTATAGGAGCTCTCAACGCGAACATTTTTGCCACTTCAGCGCTCTGTGTAGCTGCTAGCGAGCGAAGATACTTTCCCAAAATCCTGGCTAATCCGCACTGCTCTCCTGGCGAGGACGATGCAGACAACTACAGATTGTCTCTTCGAAAATTCCCGGGATACCTACGGGACAGGATCATCTGGTTCGCTAATGCTACCTCCAAGCTACAACTAAAACGCAAGGTGCCAATGTGAGTGCAGAAAACAGTCCGAGAAACTTTTGATCGTGCCTAACATTTCACGTCGCAGTTATGCAATACTACTGAACTGCTTTATCGCATTTTTTTACATCGTTACGGGAACATTCAACGGACTGGTCGTCTTCGTAGGTACTGCTTCACCTCGTTGCATACTATCGACCTGACGTGCACACATTTACTAAAACTCAAGTCTATTTGCTAATTAGAGACTAGGTATATCTGAGTACTTCTTTTTCCTATTCGCCGTTCTTGGTATCTATTTTATTCGTCGCCGGCAGAACGAACAAGGACAAGGTTCCTTTAGCTACAGGACTTGGACTGGAAACCCAATCATCTTTAGCATAGTGAGCGCTTTTGTCGTCGCAAGAGGTATTATCACGGACTACGTTCAGGGAATAATTCTCGTTACAGTAATGGGCATCGGCTGGATCACTTTTCGCATGAGGTTTAGGCGCGAGGGACGGTGATAGATTGTGCAACGAGTGCAGGGGAGTAAAGTAGCAATCCGGAAATCCCAAACTTGGCAATTTTCATGCTCAACAGATCCTGCAGCCATTTCCACTATCGGCAAGCGCAAATAACGTGAGATCTTAAGACTCCTTTTGGATGAATCCATGAACCGTTTGAAACCAATCTTCCCACACATTCCGTTGTAGTCGTTGCTAGACCATCGTCAGCATATACATAGAATCGATCAATGAGGCAGTGAATGTTTATACCAAATCTCAACTCAACAGACCCATCAGCCTTGTTGTTCTCTTTTAGCTTATTGAAATGACACTCGAGCCGAGGCAGGACATGGAGATCCCAAACCCAATACAGTCCTGGCCACGTAGATGACGACGCCGGTCGTTGGGCCCAGCGGAGATGGTCACGATCCTGGAGTTGGTGTACAAGCTCGCTTCCAGATTCACGATGAACCAGCGACGGTGAAGATATTGGCAATGATGTAGATGAACGTGGGTGGGTAAATTAGCCGGAAGCCGAGACGGATGCCCTTGAGGTTAGTGACAACTTTGCCCTCTTTAAATTTTGAGCGAACGGACGTTGAGGGTTACTACCTTTCCTCACAATCCTAATCCAGTCTATGCTTTATCTCGGATGCTCTAAACTGTACTGGCCATTGCACTTCAACCCCCAACCGCCATGCAACCCTCAACACCCACTCTGGTTCCCGCATGAACTGCCTCGCTACAAGGATCACGTCCGCAATCGCCTGGTCCCCTTCCAACATATCTCTCGCCTGTTTTGTCTCCTCTCCCTCACTGAACTCGTTGAAGCTTTCGGGCAAGTCGGATCTGTCGCTCCCTTGGACAATGTCACGTGCGCGCTCCGCCTCCGTGATCATGCCTACGGCACCGATGAAGAGGGTTGGCTTTACGCCTGCAGACTTTATTTCCTTGCGGATGCGGCCAGCAATTTCGATCTGGTGTTCCGTACCCATTATAATACGCTGCTTTTCGTTGTTGGCTCCCGAGCTGACGTCTAAAAGGTCGACGCCGAGGGATGGGAGTAACTTAGCGAAGCGAATTGTTTCGTCAACACCCCAGCTCCCTCTTTCCTTTGCTATTTCGGATTCCTCCATCCACTCGGTCGAGTTGACCCGGTAGAACAAGGGCATAGAGTCCGGAATAACCGCACGAACTGCTTTGATGACTTCGACGCAAATGCGGATACGGTTCTCAAAGGAGCCTCCGTATGAGTCTGTCCGTTGATTGCTTATAGGGGAGTTGAAGCTGCTTAGGAGGTAACCTGTAAAGAATCATTATTCAGGATCACTAAATAAGAATTCACAGGTCTCATACCATGCGCTCCGTGGATTTCAATAACATCCACACCAGCCTTGAGTGCTCGTTTCGCCGCAGCCGCAAATGCTTCTACAACCTCTTGGATCTCTTCAACGGTAATCTCCCGCGGCTTCGAGAATCCCTTGTCAGACCAGGGAATAGGGCTAGGTCCAACGACATTATCAGGCCAACCCCCCACATCCTTGCCTGCAACGACACTCTTTCCCCTGTCTCTAAGCCACGGCGCAACTGTACTCGCCTTCCTCCCTGCATGCGCCAACTGTATCGCCACCTTCCCACCCACTGCATGGATGAATTCACACACTCTTTTTAATCCCTCAATTTGACTATCCTCCCACAACCCTGCGTCGTTCGGTGAAATCCTACCATAGGGGGTCACTGCAGTTGACTCCACGAAGACGAGCGATGCGCCTTTGAGGGCATAATGTCCAAGCGTGACAACGTGATAAGGAGTAAGTGCTCCCCAATCTGGTGGATAGGGAGAGGTAGAATATTGACACATGGGAGCTACCCAAATGCGGTTATGGAAGGTGGAGCCGCGGATAATGAGCGGGCGAAACAGAGTTGGAGTCGATGAGGACGGGTTGAGAGGAGACCCCGGGGGTATAGGGTTGAGAGGGATGAAGAAGGGGGTATTGGGCGCTGGGATATTCGGAGGCGAAGGCATTATCAAGGGGTCATGAAAGGTGAAGGCGTTTGGAATGGGTTGCAAAGGTTTGAGAATCTTTGGGTTCATTGAGCAACGAAGGGAAATCCTTGCATATATAGCGGACAAGTTAGAGACATGATTTCAGCCAGAGGCCCACTCCATATTCCTCATCTGTCAGAATTCTAAAGGCAATGACTAAATGGTTGCATGAGGTGTAAAGATAAGCTCAAGATAAGCTCTACGAGAGCAGCCCGTCCCTAAGGGCGCAAAAAAAAAACAACCATAGGCCACCCACAGCATTTTGGGCGCGTGTACCTCCTTATGCGCGTACCTCCGTACATACTCCGTACTGCGGTAAAAGTTATAAGGTACAGATAATCATCAGAACCACCCCTCAAATTCACTTAAAATGGCCGTTTGGTTCCTCCGTTGCTTTCTTCACAAGCTTCACCAAGTTCTGCAACTGCGAGGTCGGTGTCTGCACAAGCCAGTGCTCTCCAATGTATTGGGTTAAAATTCTCATCTTCGCAACTCGGTAGTGGTCATTCACAACTTGCTCAATGACCGTCTGTCCGACTGCCAGTCTCGGTGTGCTGAATATCTTTTCTCTTCCGTGCAACAGTCTGAAATTGTCCCAGATGTACATATCTCCTGGGTTGAACTTTATCTTGAGCTGATGCGAGTCGCGGCGTTGTATCTCCTGGAACTTGCAGTGCGCTCGTCGCGCTCGCTCGTACTGCTCGTACGGAGTAAGCAGATACCCTGCCAGGTGCGGATGCCAGCGGATGCACTTGATCTGACTAGGGTACCCAGGGACCTTGCGCACAGCAGTATCTACAGCCGTTTGAAACAGTGGAGGAGAATAGAATTGTGCAACTCTGCCCAAAATATAAGGTGATGAGCACAGAGCCTCATACAGATCCGGATCCTCGTCACGGAGAGTCTGGAGGACTGCAAAAGAGTGGATGAAGGTGTTCTCGCTATGTCCCTGCACTGCATGAAATCCCTGAATGCGAACGGGGTTGTCGTAGTGCGAATGATCAGCATGCGGAAGTAGGATCTCTGCAGTATCGTAATTAGGCAACTCGGTGATCCGTGCCGCAGACTCATGGTAGTAGGAGGCAATCTTGAATGTTGCATCTGGTGGGCGCATCGAGTGTTGGAAAACCTCGCCGAAGAGGTTTTTCAGGATGGCTGTCAGCAAGTTGCCGACTTGGGTACTCTCAACGTACGCATCAACTTCGGGAAGGTCAGTGATCTTGATAATTCCCGGACTACCGTCGAGAAGCAGAGTATCGAGCATCCAAGCCTTGGTTGTGAGGCACTCCTCTTGATTCAGATTCTGTCCGGCTATCTTGTTGTACGAAATTTCTGGAATGACAAGCTCATCGGCTAGCCAGCCCTTCGGTATAACGTCTCTTTTCACTCCATTGACTGACTCCGTGCCTTTGGCAACCAGAGGGGCTAACATTTGAAGCCATATAGCTGGAAAAGGAGTGGTGTTTCCATCCTCCCAAGTGACGTTGATAGTCGTTTTGACACCCTTGCCCGATACACTCGCGGTTTGGATGTAGATCGGTTCTAGCTGCTGGCAGAACACATTAGATTCATGCCGTTCGGAGCCTTTGTCGCATCTGGCGTCATGGAGCCATTGGGCGTGAAAGGTGAATGTTTCGTCTTGAAAGGCTACGGTGAGAGCATCTTTGTGCTGGGAAATAGAGCACCTCGGGACCAAGGGCTTAAGGTCAAGCGAGACTGCTTCGAATGAGGTAGGCATGATGAAAAATTTCGTGTTTTGACATTTCGCGGAAATCTTCAATTCTTATGCACATTTCAGCATGGCGTGCGAAGGTTTGAATTACAAGGTTGTGTACTCCGTAATGCAATCAACAACAAGCTCTGTTCTAGGCATTCCCGATGTCCTCCAACCCGGACGAGCGTAGTGCACACGTTTCTTTAGGATAGATAAACTCCAAGCCGAGGCCACTTTCGCCATCAAGATTTACGATGCATCTCTCTCAGCTGAGGAAGGTGTGCCAGAAATGAAGCTATTTCCGCAAAAACAAAACATTATCAGTCCTTTTTTTTGGCGGCTCAAAATTGTGGACCGATCATGCAAGAGGTATCACGAGGACCTGATGAAGCTGTGAAGCTCGCGACCTCTGCCGGGGTTTTTCGGATACTGCGAGGTTGGGAAATATGCCCGCACTAACGCGGGTGGTAACCCACCTGAACGCCCCCCCTATATGTGTAGGGTATCACGAGGACCTGTTGAAGTTGTGAAGTACGCTATGCCTAACAGATTAGAACTACCTCCCGCAGAACACTGAGATCACGTGTAGGATAACGATGCCTGTGTAATAAATGGTGGGTGGGAAGCGCAGTGTACGTATGTTGAGACGGGCCCAAAGACTGACATTCGGTGGCACTCCTTGAAGGACTTGGTATATAACGGCATTTGTAGGATAATACTCTCAACCCAGAGCGTAGGGTTGCTGGCACTTGCGCCCTGACTAGAGGAAAGGAAAGTTGTATAAGTGGTGTTGCGGGTTATTAGCACAAATTTAGGCATTCTGTTACGATGCTGTAGAGTATAAAACATTTGAAGTCACAAGAAATCGAATTTTCACGTAACTAGTCAACCGTTCAAGGTATTCGTGTTACTTCTCAACAAGAAACTCGTGGCGCGTGTCTATTGGTACAAATCCATGGCTCTCGCGTTGACGTTTGTGCTCACCGAGAGGTAAGGCTCTGCTAAAGAACCCGAATCATTGGCAGCCATTTCACAGCAAAACCACCATGAATAGAAAGCCACGGGAAACAAGCAGGACGCTGAAGCATCCCTGTCTACAATTATGCACCCAATCCATCATGACCGAAATTGTCAGCCAGCTTGCGCGGCTGATACAGCCCGGTCAGCTTCTAACGGAAGAGCAATCGTAAACCCTCGCTTAAGCTCAATACGAGTATTAATCCTTTTTTTATTGCTCACTTGTGTTGTCTCCAGTTCTTGCTCGGCAATCACGGTTGAGGGACTCGAGTCAGTATGTAGCCAGAAATCATTTCCATGACACGACTTCTCTGATTATCACCTACAGGGTCGTGAGCAACAAGAGTAAGTTGCTCCATCCTGGAGAGCGAAGTGTTTAAACTGACCTTGGATATCCTATTTGACAGATACTACCATCTAATGTACACTTTTGCTCAATTCTAGTGTTGCAAACTTGAGACCCTGCTTCTTCAACCATGAGCCATTATAAGGCCAAAGAAAGCCCTCCTGATATGGTTCTCCGTGGCCACAGAGGCTGGGTCCGTTCCGTAGCTTTCTCACCTGTCGGAGCGAAGTTGGCATCCGCTTCCGACGATTCAACAACCATTCTATGGGATGTAGGGACAGGGCACCATGAGGCGTTTCTCGAAAGCCACAAAGGCTGGGTTCGTGGCGTAGTGTTCAGCCCCGATGGCCTTAGTCTTGCGACCGCTTCTGGTGACCGGACTATCCGGTTGTGGGACCTCACTACCAAACAATACAAGGTATTCGAAGGCCATGCGGATGGGGCGACTTGCGTTGCCATGTCGCCAGATGGCCGTGGTATTGCTTCTGGCTCTGGAGATGGGACGATCTGTCTGTGGGATCTCAGAACTGGGGAAGTTGAGCAGAAGCTCCGCGGCCATGCTGGTGGAGTAAACAGTGTCGCCTTTAACTTGAATGGGAGACAGCTGCTGTCTGGATCCGATGATACAACGATTCGACTATGGGAAATCGCGAACGGAGCAACTCAGTCGTTCAATGGACATCAAGGGGGGATAAATGGCGTGGCCTTTTCGCCTTCGGGAGAAAGGATCGCTTCGGCTTCCGGTGACGGCAGTGTACGTGTTTGGGACCTGATGGGACAATCAGTTCTAACCTTCCCAATCAATTCAGGTTGGACGCGTAGTTTGGCTTTTTCGCCTGTTGTGAGCTATTTGGCTACGGCGGCTGATGACGGAATCTTGCGGATATGGAACCTACTCGAAGGGAGGCTTGAGGTTGAGCTTATGGGACATACAAGTGCAATCAATTGTGTTGCGTATTCGCCTGATGGTACTTGGCTTGCCTCAGCATCCTGTGACGGTTCTGTACGGCTCTCTAACGTTATGGGGTTGCAGAGAAACTCGAATGATGAGGCAAGGCAAATCTTGGCATCCCGTCGCGAATGCATCGACAAGCAGAAAATGATGCCGCCGCCCGAAGAACGCCTAGATTGGGTCAACAGCATCTCATTGTCCTCTGACGGCGCCTTGCTCGCATCAGCCTTGAACGATGGAACCATTCGGATCTGGAACGTCAATACTGGAGCTGAGGAGCAGAAATTAGTGGGCCACACAGGTGGTGTCAATACGGTGTCATTCTCTCCCATAGCTCCTCATATGCTCGCGTCCGCAGCAGACGACGGCTCAGTACGAGTCTGGGATATGGCAATTGGCCACACAAGGCAGATCTTAAGAGGCCATACCGGCTGGATACGGAAAGTCTGCTTTTCGCCCGACGGCAGTAAGATAGCGTCGGCATCAAGTGATCAGACTCTACGAATTTGGAAAGTGGACACTACAGGAGAATTTCAACTGGAGCAAGTGCTCAAGGGACATACGAGCGGCGTCCGAAGCGTAGCATTCTCTCCTTCAGCGAACAGTGTGGGCTTGCTTGTCTCGTCTTCCAACGACTCGGAGATACGGATATGGAACGTTCGGAAAGATCAGTCAGAAAGGGTAATCAGGAGCGACGGTATCGGGTTTAACAGTGTCATATTTCACCCTGACGGTGAACACCTTGTCCTAGCGTCATCCGATGGAAGTATCCGAGAGGTGAACCTTGTGACTGGTGTGGTGAAACGGATATTGAGCGGGCACGCTGCTGCAGTCCGCAGTGTGGCTTTCTCGTCGGATGGTATCCTGTTGGCGTCAGCATCATTGGATGGTACGGTAAGAGTTTGGGACTTCGTGACCGGAAGGGCAGAAAAATTTTTAGTAGGACATTCTGACGGGGTACGTTGTGTTGCATTTGTGTCTAAGGATGGCGGCAAACTGGCGTCGGCGTCAACTGACGGGACAATACGTGTTTGGCAAACCGCAACTAGCACAGTCGAGATGTTGCTCAAATAAGTGAGAAGATAATAGGTCGACAGCCAAGATTTGGTATCTATACTTACTATTGCATACAATGAATGGCAATGGTCGCAGCCCCAGCCTCTCCGTACAATGTAAAAATAGCCCTCTTCGAGTTTTTATCTTTACTCCTTTCCTTCTCCCACTTTTGCCTCCCCGCTGAAGCTGTCTACTCGAGATTTACGCAGTATACGCCAAATTCGCGATATCCTCGTGCACAGTTTGCTCTGCGTTCCTCTCCCAGCATTGCGCTGCCCAAGTGGTCTACGACACTCACTATGATTCCCTGGCTGGCCTGATTGGGCTTGGCCTTCCTAGCGACGTCTCAATTCGACCAATTCCCGCCAGCTAACCATCTGCTTGCCGATCACCCCTTCGCGAAACATATGCATGCAGTACAGCAGCGTGGCCGAATACTTGGATGGCCGCGGGAATGAGTAGGTGAGCTAGGCGCGAATTCGAGCGCGAAACCGGGTGGGAGGTGCCCGACTATCTGTAGTTCCAACGGTATTGTGAGGGCGCAGGAAAAGCATTCCACCTGACAGTTTTTGAGGGGGCCAAGGGTCAAAATTGAGGGTCATATCCTGACGAGGGCAGGGATCGCATTTTGATCATCTCGACCTTCCTACAAAGCTTGTTTCATGTGCCGAACCCTTGCGCTTTTCATGAACGGATTCACCCATGCAGTAGGACCGGCCGATCTGGGCTTAGTATAGAATATTACCTACAGTATGCCTTTTCCAGCTACCGGTTGGGATTCCGCTTTTCCTGGAAATATTGTTCAATTTATTCAAATGATTCATTGTCGCGGCCAGCCTACATGGTGAATCTTCTCACTTATACTTCGTGCCTAACAATTGTCATGATGACGGGCTTTTGGACTTTTATTACCCTTAGCAAGTATCAGGTGCTATTCGCGCTCCTTACAGTTCTCTTCCTAAGGCTGTGGAGATGGCACGCTCAAAAGAAGGCTAGGAGAAATTAGTCTCGCGCTAGTTTGTTCAACTAACCTTTAGGACCGGCCGAACAGCAATTTACTGCTGAGAGAGGCTGCAAGCCGCTGAAAAGAAGGAATTCTCGTTGGCAGTTCGGACTCGACCTGCTCGTGAAAGCCTTTCAATATGCGAGAAGCCAGCAAATCATGCAGTTCTTCCTTTCAGTTATAGAAGAATCTGGGATAACCTTCGAGCAAAGCTGTCACGGCGCAGTATAGACCAGCATAGACCTCACCTCAAAGAAGCAAGGATAGACTACACGCCTACACGCCTCTATGCTTCCATGCCTCCACGCCCACACGTCGGCATACGCGCCTGCATGCCTCCACGCCTCCATACCTCGACCGTAGACCCTTGACAAAGGATGAAACGGTTACACCAATCTCCCGTTTCGAAGGTATTGTGAGGATCTCAACCCAGAATGAACGCTGAAGGTCTTGATTTGCTATCTACAAGAAGTAGTAACTTGAAGGAGAGAGATTTCGTCGAATCCGTGACAGTCTTTTGGTGTATCGGATGGGCTATTGGCGGAATTTTTCGAGAACTGTAAGCTCATGAGAGCTTGGCGTGTAGAATGGACTCTTTTGCTTTCGGTTTCGGCTCATAATTGGAATGTAATAGCTATTTAATTGGAGGCTGTTTATTCCAACCGAACTTAGATTTCGTCACATAGAGTTGTGTCGGGGGTTCCTTCTCAGTGAGAAGCCCTTGGTTCTCACGCCAACGTTTGAGTGAGGATTCGAGTTTATCGTGAAATCTTTTGACACCTAACACAGGTTAGAATGAGAGGTGAGAGGTGACAGGGAAGCTAACCTTCTAGGCCCGAAAACGAAACAGTAACGGTCCAGATGTCCTTCGCGGGCTTGCTAGCCTGACTGTTTGCTGGCGTCTCGGTATTCCAGGATAATGGTATGCCGGGCCAACTGGTCCTGCTTCTTTCATCAATGTAGACACCAGCTGACGGGTCGAAAATTAGTAAACAGGTATTCGTTGATTCTGAGGGACGCTGGAACTGAAGACGATTTGTGACTGAGGGAATTAGACAAGTGCAAAACCTTCGGCCTTGGAAGGATAACTGGACTTACTGGGAATACAACAAATAGAGTAGTTAAAAAAGAGTACAATCCTCGATGGCTCAGTGCGACCCCAGGTATCAACAACGTCAGAATTTTGTGACCTAGACGAGCTGTGACCAATGCTGCTACGGGCTTTGCCAGACTGCGAACCAATCTGAGAGTTCTGGAGTATGATGTCATCTTCTAGAGGAGATAAGATCATAACAGCCGAATCTGTGTAAAAATTGCGTCCTGCAATGCTATTTTTCTCAATACTTATAGCCTCCGTTGTACCGGACCTAGAGGAATTAGATAGGTACCAAGTATAGATTTTATTGCTACTGACGGTATATAGGTTATTTGCTTCCGCATCACTGCCTCTGAAAAGTCTACCAGTTCTGAACAATTAGCATAAAGAGGCTAAGATGTGAGAGTAAAAGGACAAGAACTTACCTTCACAATCGCTGGATGGAGTCGAGAATAATAGAGGCGGCTCATCGTGCTCCTGTTTAATCCAAAGACAAGGAGGACAGCGTTTATATGCATAGCCTGGGACTAGGAGATCACGGCGAGGATTAACTTTCATAAATCAGAAGACCCTAACACATCATTTGCGTATAGGAAACATACTGGGTATATCAATGACAAAAGATTTCTCTGTACACACCCGAATACAAAAGTCTTTGTGCGCTTGTCTCAATTTCGGTATGTAGGCCTTTGATAGTTCCCAATTTTGATGATCGATTGACGTTGTCTTGTCACTCGAGGCAGTGCTCAGAGTGAAGGTATCCATATCCGAACCCGGTTCAATCGCATAGGCAAGGCGAGGTTCAGGATTCGGATAAGTTGTGTGGGAATTATCTGGCCCCCCCTTCTATGTCTTGTCAATCGGGTCTGTCGCGCGTTTGGATATTTTGTCAGACATACCTCAGGGGTTTTTCCTAGTGACGACTGGCTTCGGTTTTCATCACGTTCCTGGGTGTCCTGAAGAGGATCCACAATACAAATGTCGCAGCGTTGTAGGTTTGCTACAGAAATCAATTTACTGCAGAGATTGTCATGGATTGATAACTGGTCGATGATGGACTGGATTGAATGTAAGTAGGTGGTTTTCTTTTTGGGTCTTGGTTGTTAGCATGGATTGCTACCTTAAGCAGTAACTGAGTTACTCCTCCCATGTCTCGGTTTTGCGAGTCAGGATGTTCAAGTATGTTATGGACAACCCAGGCACACGTGTGCAAGTGGACATATAATTGCACTTGCTCAAATTCGCTCAGTTCAACGCTTTGCTTAGCTTCGGGATTGCCCTCAATCTACATCATCGTTAATGAGACCCATTAATAAACTATGTTTGCAGAGCAAAAGCATACGATTGCCAGCTGATAAACTGCTGCTCTTAAGAGGGCTCCAAAGATGGAAGTCTGTGAAACTTGACGAGAGAATTCAGCGGCCTTGGCTCCAATCAGAGACAGAAAGGAACCATCGTTCCGGGGAGCGCTGCCAGCTGCAGCTGACTGACGCCCTGGGGTTTTCGGAAACGCCGATGTTCCTGAGACACGGTTCCAGTGCAATGCAGCTGTTGAGCAGTCAAAGGCATTTTTGAGTCTAGCGTCTAAGGATGCCTTTCGCACCGTCATCTCCGCACTCAGTTCGCTTAATTCGCTGCGAGGAACGGCCCAGCGGTTGAGCTCCTGGCTGGATTGGCTTTTCAGCGCTTGGGCTCATGGAGTAAATAATAGGGAGTACGGAGTAGTTCAGTGGAAATACCTTTCCGAAACTGCTGTCATTATTGTAGAGACGGCCTTCGCGTGTAGCTCGACGCATGCAACGAGTTGTCGCACCGCGGCACGTGGCAGTTCCAAGCCCGACCGACAATTATTCGTCAACAGCATGCGTAGGGATGCAATGGTTGCGCTTGTTTTCTCTAACAAGCATTCAAACGCCGTTTCGAAGCCGTCTTGAGGCGAAATGTAGATGGAGCCGCGGTGCTGGGCCGCGTCGAGCAGTGACAGCCAGGCCCCAGCAGCCTGCTGGACGGCGCCATACCCGCCGGAGTCGCAGGGAACGGACGAGAACAGGCTCTGCAAGCGCAATGCCTCTTGGCGGCAGTTTTCCAGGTGGCTGGGTAGATCGGCGCCCATACCAATGCTGAGTCGCACAAAGAGAAAGTTTGCAGAAAGCTCTGGAACACAGGCTCAGATAATGATGGCCCAAAGCGATCGCCCAGGACGATCGCCAAGGCGATGAGCCCAGGCGATGGCGGATGGCCAGCTCACTTGACTCCTCAGGCTCCAGGCTTGACTCCTCACTTGACTCCGCCTCATTTACCGGTTGAATGGACCACGCACGCTGGCCGAGCAGCAGCAGGGATTCGAGGTTGGGACATGATCGTCTCCAACCACCACTCAGCCGTAAGGCGATTTTACCTCCTTCCACATGGGTATAGTAAAGGCTCGACTTTCTCCGTGACTCGCGAGCGGCCTCTTTTGCGCAGCTGGAGTGCATGAAGCGTATGGGCCACAACGTATTGGCGACGCGGCCTCTAGTCACGTTGCGGCTTGAAGCCTCCTATTGTTTTTGTTAGGCGTTTTGCTTCGTCAACGATTCCAGAGACGCACAGGAGAGTGGCCGATTCGTCACTCGCTAGGTCCTACTGGCCCCCCACCGACGCACACGGTACGTGCTCTTTCACTGCGCCCCTGCCTGCCACAACTTGTCGCTCCGTCTGGCCTTAACTTTTTCTCATATATTCTAGCAGCTCCTTCAGCCTCGAGCCACCCATGACTTCAAGCACTGTGCCGGAACTCTCATAATGGAGGATCCCAATAAGATCTACGAGTCCCGATCCCTACGCCGTCATGGCGGCTCCGGGCCGCAGATCAACGAAACCAATGGCGCAACTTTGCTTCATTCCAACGCTTCCGAAAAGCAAACGGCGAAGCCTACGGCAAAACCTACAAGGCCCACTTATGAGGCCCACTCCGAGCTCCCACCTGTCCCAAAGGAGAGCCAGCTGGGCTGGCTTTCCACCACGTAAGGCTGCAAGGCAATCGTCCCCGCTAGTTGCTTCGCTGATACCAGCTTTCAGTGCTTTGATCCTCAACAAGATTATCGGTACCGGCGTATACAACTCTCCAAAGGTGGTTTTGACTGCGACTAGGAGCAAGTTCCTGAGCTTGATGATCTGGACTATTGGCTGCTTGATGACTTGGGGCGGGTAAGCTTTTTTCCCTCGCTGGATTGGTAATGGCGCATTTAACATGCACTACAGGCTAATGATGTATCTGGAGTATGGCATCAAATGGCCAAAGACTGGCGGTGAGCTTTACTACGTAAGAATATTCTCTACGCCTTCCAAACAACCGTCTTCACTAATGAGTTGAATGTTCAGGTTGATTACATATTCAAACTACCCGATCGGGAAGAATCGCCTCGGCGGAAAAACCTACGCCGCATTTTGACGTACATTTACGCCAGTATATTTGTACTCGTAAGCGGCTTACAAGCAAATTCATTGGTGTTCGGACTTGAAATCATTCTGGCCAACTCTCCCGACGCGACAAAAGTGAACTATACACTGCAAAAATTTATCGCTATCGTCGTAATCACCCTTGTCTGTCAGTTTAACGCATATTCAAGGTCTGTTTATATCAATGTCGCAAACCTTCTAGCCATAATCAAGGTTCTATTCCTCATCTTCATATCAATCTGCGGCTTCGTGGCTTTTCATGGGGTTCGTTCAGGAGCCGGTCAGAAAGAGGTTCCCACGACGTACGGGACACAAAATCTACCATTCGATATTGCTTCAAGATCGGACAACCCTTTCGAATACTCCCTCGCATTGCTATCTGTAATGCGGGCATTTTTTGGCTATGAGAACGCGAATTTTGTATGGTTTTGCCCCCCCCTGCAGTCTGACTTTCTCAAGCTATTCCTAACGTATCATTAGGTTCTTGGAGAAGTCCGAAAAGGTCCCGCTGGAAACGAAAAACGTATCTTTGTGAATGCTGTGATATGTAGTGTAGTTACTTCGTGTGTTTTGTATTTGCTGGTCAACGTCGCCTTCGTAAGATCCGCGATATGATAGCTACATGATTATTGAGCCAATGCTTACAGCTTCCAGTTCGCTGTATTAACAACCGACGAAATCATTAATGCCCCTTATACCCTTCCTCTTTTCTTCCAAAAGGTGCGGTTTTGCCTTTCCGGTTATAGCAGACGCTCTATTGATAACCATAGAAGATATTCGGGAATTACGATGCCTCCATGCGCGTATCCGCGGTTATGATATCATTTTCTGCCGGAGGGTCTCTAATAGGGTTAACCTTTGCATATTCACGAGGTTTGAACTCCAAGTTAACTCCACACACACCATCTTCTGATGATTTAGTAGTGAAGCAAGAGATCGGGCGCTTGGGATTTCTCCCGGTTCCGGAGTACTGGGCCGCAACTTCGCTACGCCGCACTCCGTCCCACGCACTTTTCTTGCACTGGATTTTCAGCGTCGTGTGCATTTTTATTACTCCTTTATCCAATCCAGCTGGATATCTGATCATGAGTAATATTTATGCATACATGCACACCTACGTTGGTCGTGAGTCTTACCTGATACTTGATCCCTTCCTTTTCCCGCAAGATGTTAATGTGGCTATAGCGCTCCTAGGTTGCGCCCTTTTGTGTGCTTCATGGCTTCCTTCATTCCAATACGATGAAAATGGACGGAGCCCTTGGGAGCCGCAAAGTTCACCTTTGGGCTGGTGGCTTCTGGCCCCACTCACTGTCATTTACGTTTTGTGCAATGTGTTTGTCCTGGTTGTATCTTGGTTCCCTGCAAGCCTGGGAGTTGCTCTGGGAACGACTCAGCCAACGCTCCCATACTACACTGGCCCAGTAGCTGGTCTATGTGTGATCGGTTTCGGTATATTATGGTGGGCGTGGGATACATACATTGCACAAGCCTTTGGCTACCTCTTTTGGACAACTGAAAATCCTGCCCACGTGAGTCAGAAGTTTGGTTCTCCAGTGACTCTGATAACTTACTACGTACGTATTTTTCTCCTTGTCCAAAGGCATCAAGTTTTAATTAAAAATCTGAGACAACACCACTGACAGCAAATGTAGCGCGATGTTATACCAGGAAGCGTTGCCGAGAAAGTGTGCATGTTGCTTTCCAAATTGTACAAAAAATTGAAACAAATTTATGAATTGGTTCGGTCAAAGATTGATTAGCTTAGCAAATGGAAGTTTATCGGTTCAGATAAACTGTGGAAATTTACAATCCTACATCGACCCTTCCGTAACTGGCTTTTTAGGTTTATTTTGCGAATGACGAAGAAAAAAGACGGAAACAACTGAAGCAACGCTTACCACAACCGGACCAGCAACAAGCCAGAATAGGCGTTGAGTGCCCTGCATGTTCCTAATATCAACCGTATTCATACCTTTAAAGCACTTGGTTAACAATAGGCCCAGTTTCAAATGAGTCAAGTAGATACGCACCAAAATATGAGGTCAGAAATGACAGAGGGAGGAAAATCACTGCTATTGCCGACAGTATTAAGATGGCATTATTCTGTTTCTCGCTCCTTGCTGCGATCCGAACTTGGATTTCTGTTTCACTTTTCATGTCTAGAGCCAATTGGGCCTGGTGGTACGCCGTGATGGTGTTGGTGAGTTGGAAAAGCTATATATTCTTAGACGCTTATCTCTCTCCTAGGTGAGCAATAGACACCTACCAGGGCTTGAGATTCTCTAGCTTTTTCCCTTAGTTTGGATAAAAATTCCAAGCTTTCTTCCCTCTTCCTTATCTCATCCCCAAACGTATCGGGATGTGGGCTGTCCGCATGGAAAAGAGACAGCTTCCACATTTTCCAATGTCGAAGAATGTTGATTTGAGCTTGAATGGGTTCAAGCAAAATAGTAATTTCACTCACAAAATCGGTGAAATTTTTGATCAGGTCTATCAATTCAGGTCCTTCCACGTCGGAGTGAACCCGGTATCGCTAAGACAGGTATAAGCACTCTATACATGTGTAAAGTTTTACGATATAGTACGTACTAGTTTTGAAAGCCTTGTTCTGAAGACGCGCTCATACAAGCCGGTCAACTTTTCGACTGATTTTATGATGTTTATTAATGCAGTACTCCAGTCGGGAATTTGATCAGGTGAGGTTGTGATACGGAGGTCGTTAAAGGAATTGGAAATCCTATCATTAAAAAATACCGAAACTGTGTCTAACATTGATAGGTTAGAAGTAGAGTATTAGGAACTAAGGATGAAGGAAGACAAACTCGATTCAGGGAAGACCAGCAACCACATGGGCTTGATAACGATCAAATGCTTCTCGTTGGTATTTGCGAGCTCAAGTCCTTCGAGAACCGAAGTTTGACGAGACTCTAGATTTTTTGTATCTAGATCACCGCACTCGTACTCAAATAATGCTCGTGCGCTTTGAATACCTTCCATGCCGTAAGTATCGGCGAACCCCGTTCGCAGACGACTTTCTTCGGCAACATCAAATTTCCTTGAGTACCTCCATTGGGAGATTAAAGGAAGTAAATTCCGACTCTGCCGTTGGACCTTTCGGATGAGTCGCTCTGTCTTCTTCCGAGTCAAATATGCTTCCAAAGGTTCGAAGCTGATAACAGGATAAATCGCAGCGAAGAGTCGACACTCCTCATTTCGAAGCGTTTTTAGCGTTAACTCTTCTGTAAAGGGTGGCGGAAAACTGTTGAAATACCCAGGACTACACTGGAAGTACTTGAGCAGCTTGTGAGACATCACAGTGGTGAGCTCTTCGGGCAGCGGGTATAGAGAGTGAAAAATCTTTGAAACATTATTATAGTTGTCCACATTGTTCTAGAAATTCACTCACATCGTCTTCGATGAATGAGAAACGAGTTTGAGGAAAGATGATTAATCGGAGAGACGATGCATGAGGGGGAAGCAGCCGTGCAACATCGTCAGGATCAGGGATTCCAAACTGATTGGAACCATCCTCAAGCGGAATTGCATTCGCTTCGATGAGAGGGATGAAATACTTTTTGTTCCCTACGGCCAAATCATAGATATGGATGCCATAGCTACGATATTGACTATAGAGCCAGGACCTCCAGGATGCATTCTGATTTGACTGTAACAAACGGAGGACTTGTGCAGGAATCGGGCATAGCTGCAGATCTGAAAGTAATTCCAATGATACAATCGAATCTTGAAAGTGATGTTTTAACCTTGGCAGGAACTCAGTCCAATCCACTCCGAGGAACGAGGTCGTGTTCCGATTGAGAATTCGTTTCCAAACTGCTCGAAGGTCAGGATCCTCGTCTCAACACAGGACCATAGTTCTTACTATGTTGATCATGATTTTCCCATATTTGAAATTGCGTCTCAAGTCGATCTTTGATTCTTTGCCGACGTTGCTTTTCACAATCTGGAAGGACGACAAGGTGATCTTCGCGAAAATATTCTTGCATTGTGGGGGAAAACAGCCACAGCAGTTGTGGTGACTGACAGATAACGATGAAGTACAGATGAAGTCAATTCCAAAGCAGATATGTCTATTATGGAGGACGCTGGCCCAGACCTCGTCAGTCAGCCACCAACATCCTATTAAACACACCGCGGGGACACAGGGCTGAGTTCAGCTGATGGGCAGACCCGCAGATGCACCCCCACTCCCGAGCTGCTTCATTTGCTCCATAGTCGGTGATCTAACCAAAACCGCCCCTCCTACCAAAACTTAGCGCCAGCCATTAACCGGTAATGACGGCCTCTCCGTTCCAGTTACTTTTCTGCAAGAGAATCTAGAACGCCACTAAACTGGGCACGTGTTCGTGAAAAAAGCAAGGCTGACTTGGCACAGCCACTTCCAACCACGAATCCTGGGGCATTTCTAGAAGCAAAATAGCGTATGGTAAGGCAGGCAGGGCAGAAAGAGCTAGGAAGGAAGCTTCTCAGGCCAGATTTCTCGGTTTCGCCGAGATGTGTAGGGAAGGGTGAGACGAGGCAGAAGCCTAAGCAGCATAAGCCCCAGCCTCAGGCAGGACTGACCAAAGTGCTCAGAAAGCGGTGAAAGAAGGTGAATTTGCATGTTACTCCACGAATGGCAACTTATTTCGGGTTCCTAGGCCCACCTCGTACCGGATTCCGAAAGTAAACCCTTGTTCTTGCTGCTACTCTATTGCCGGTAAGGTGATACATTCAAAACATGGCAGCTATGTAATTGTTATGTGCTAACTATTCCGAATCCGAAGAACTGCCTATCCACTGCTAAGTTTTTACGGATGGTTCGAATACGTTTGAAGGAGCATCGGAGCGGTACTGTAACTGCTGTTATGATTAAGTAGGTGTGGCAGTTAGTGCAACAAGTCAGCGGAATCACGATTGACGCACTGTTACGAAAGCTTAAGGACTGAATTGACTATTAATGTTACGGCCTTGCACTGATCAAGCAGACACGAGCGGGAAGCAAGTGAATAGCGATCTAATTGCTACCTAAACTAAGAATCGTAAAGCTAAGGAGGAAAGAAGAAAAGAAAGAGTTTTACGTGTTGAGTCATAACAAAGAAGTGTTCCCACAGCGAAGTATGATCCCGGTGTTGCCCATCGGTTCCCGCGAAGTGTGGTTTTGATGTCAGAGTGTTGGAGCAAGACAGGCTCGTAACATCACCCCCCCTCTCAAGAATGGCGAGCTCCGTCGAGCCAGTAAAACAAGTTAGAAATAAAGAGGAAATTATGGTCTTCAATCTTCATTGGGTGTTCTTCTTGCCGTTTCTCCACCCATTGATCTAGCTCAGGAGGTGGTCCAGGGTCATTTGGACGGTGGTCATGACCGACTCCTGGGGGTCTAGCCCTCGAACAATGACCGCTGTGTCTGCTGTCACCCGCCGATGGAGGTAGTGCCTTAGGAACGTTCGTATGTCGGCGTGCTGCATCATTAAGTTCTGTAACGCCTCGCTGACATTGCCTGTACATCCAGTCAGTATTACCACACTCTAATTATAGAGGAGATACTGGCCATTCTCATTGAAGGCTTTACCCGCCCCATATCGGAGCGCGTACGGCCTTGTGACTTGTTTGAAACTGGTGATCTGACCGAGTCTCCTCATAGACGATCTGACGACTGAATATGTCAAGGGCTTTAAGGGAGAAATCGCCCAACCATACATCGTCCTCATAACGCTACGGAAGACAGGGACGTCATCCATCTCTGGCTTCAGCGGTAGCGATAGCTAATTACAGCCCGGCTCGATTTCCAGTATACTAAGCTGCTCGGGGGACGTTAGGTTCGGCGCAGCAAACGCTTGGTCATCGAACATTAAACCACACAGTACAACATGAGGGCTGAAGATGAGAGACGGATCGTAGATGACCTCCGGGATCGGAAACATGTTGCTACGCACGCACTTAGCAGTAGATCCTTGTACTAAGGTATGCAAAATCCTACTCACATGTCTTTCGCGCCGAGGAAGTCCTTCGTGAATTCGAAAGTGAACTCCAGAAGGAATCTATCGGAGCCGCCTCCCTGGTCTCGCAGCACGGTAGCTTTGATATGTCGGTAGCAAAGTTGAAGGAGTGCTTGAGGCCGGTTCGCTGTAAAGCCAGCTAGCTGCATGAATAATTGAATTTCCATGCGAAGCCGACCATGGGAGTAACGCCTCTCGGTTGTGTATATATTTGTCCGCAGTACTTCCTTGAGATCTTCCACGTACATGCACGGCTTTTCCCGACCTTCGTCCTTCAGTTTATGCTTCCTCGCGAGTTTGCGGAGTACCTAGCACGTAATATTAGCTACTATCTGTCTGTCTGAGACCATGGAAGCTGAATACCCTGTGCATGACGCGGTTCATCTGGCCGTTGATCTTCTCGCCAGTAGCTCTCTCGTACACAAGGCGATAGAGTTTCCAGTATGTACCTAAAGAACTCTTGTGTTTCGTGCCACGCCTTCTTCTTCCGCCTTTACCCCTTGTCTGCCGTAGCAGCCAATCGAAAAAGCTGTATAAATCGCCAGCGCGCAAGGTCATGTACATCGTCTGAGGGTCCTTTCTGATGTATTGGCAGTGTCTACACACGGTCAAAATTCCTGATAATGGATGGAGTATAAGAAGAGAATCAGCTTACAGGAACCATTGCTCTTCAATCCGATCCAGTAGGCGGGTTGTACCAAGGCTATAGTC
>Ga0335075_10004054_pt1 | contig 22975 bp, 21 predicted proteins | sample Lox_Sample_24_FD_206723 | JGI IMG/M metagenome (GOLD analysis project Ga0335075, IMG submission 206723) | Soil microbial communities from Loxahatchee National Wildlife Refuge, Florida, United States - Lox_Sample_2.4 | ecosystem: Environmental > Terrestrial > Soil > Wetlands | place: USA...
GGTCCGGAAAGTGTGGGCTAAACCCGCTTAACCTGTGGGCGCCGCTCCCGCCAGGCTCCCATTCGCCCCGGTCAGCCTCAAACGTGAAGACGTCGCCACCTCGGCGGCACTTGCGCCCGCGGCGGTGCCGCGGTACGGAGCTCACGCGTCGGCTCGGCGCCTGCCATGCCCGCGAGGTCAAGGACTCCCTGATGCGAGCGTGGGAAGAACGCGGTACGGACGGATGGTCTGAGGCACTTGGCATGCGAACGGGGCCGTCGAAGTGTACGTCGCACGTTTCCCGGCGCTTGAGGAAGCTGCCAAGCGGCAGGAGGTCACGCAGGCGGCGGTCCCCCCGCCTTTGAAGCGGCACACGCACTATCACATTCACGCTGGCCACCATCAGGGCGCCGAGATCATCCGCCAGGCGCCCCCTCGCGCCCGGAGCGTGGCACCGTGACAACCCCTGAGCCTTGTTCTTCATCGCCTGCGTCACCGATCCGGCGAAGGGCGGCAAGGTAATCCTGCGCCCGCTCAGGGTCCTCCTGACATTTCGGGCACCGGTTGGGACCCAGCTGGCAACCGCGGCAGTGGTCAGGGAGGTGGCAGGCGCAGGCGTCGTCGAGGAGTTCGCCGGGAAGGTCAGGGGCGACGGTTGCGGCGGCTCGCAGCGATAAAGCCCGTCCGGGGCGAGCCAGACGCCGATACGTCCGTACAGCAGAATCGGCACCAGTTCGGGGTCCTGGTCTGTACGCAGGCTGTAGCCGCTCTCCTCGTCGCGCAGATCCCTGTGACTGCGGATGCGTTCCGCGCAGGTTCCCAGGACCATGATGAGGTTGGAGGGGCTGTTGGTGCCTCCCTGACTCTTGTGCATGCGGTGGTGGACGGAGTAGCGCTTGCCGAGAAAGGGCACTCCGCAACAGACGCACGCGTAGCCATCGCGCTGGAGAACGAGCCTCCGCGTCGCGGTGTCAGGCTCCGTGTACCCGTCCGGGCCGAGGGTGCTATCTCGCGTCGCCACGCTCTTTCCCTTTGCGGAGCGGGACGGGGACGGCAAGACAAACACCCCCCTGTCCTCTGGCTTAGGACGCCCAAAGGGAGCGCTGATCAGGCACGCGGCACGTGCGAGCAGCGCGGCGCGATTCACGAGGCAGCCAAACAGTTATGACTCTGAGTGACCTTCACGTCGCTTAACGTAGCAGGCGTGATGGCGCTTGCGACGGTAATTCCCGCTGCCGGCGGCCAACGGGCTGCTCAGCGGCGGCTGACTGTCATGCGGTGGCCGCGGCGGCGGGTGCTCCTGGCGGGGTGTTCTCTGGCACAGGGATCTCAGGTGTCTCCCGGATGGCCGAAGCCGCCTCGATCGCCGCGGCGACTGCGAGCGTGGCATGGACCTGGGCGACGGCGGCCCAGACAGCCGCGCTTTCCTGGCCGTCTCCCCGACCGAGGTATTCGCTTGCTTTCGCAGCGAGTTCCTCCGCGCGGCTGAAATGTTCTGATGCGGTCATTGTTGCTCCGGTCGCCTGGTAATGCAGTCATATAAGCACGACTACCCGGTGAATTGGCTTCGAACCAGACACGCGGAAGCCCGGTCACCTGGTGACCGGCACCCGCGAGGGCGACCACTGCCCAGTTGTGCCGGAATGAGATGCCGTCCGGTAATCACCGACCACCGGTCGGGTGTCCCGCGTCACTCTGAGGTGCTGTCAGGCTGGGCGCGAAGGCCGTCGAGGGTGAACTGGAGGGTGCGGCGCCAGCCGTCGTCCCCTGCCGGGCCGTCGCGTACGAGGTAGGCGTTGACCGAGAAGATGCGCGCGAGGTCGTGGGCGGAGAAGCCGGGCCGGAGCGTTCCGCAGGACTGGGCATCGGCGATGAGCCGGCCGCCGAAGGCCAGCGACTGGCCGCAGACCGCCTGCAGGCCGGGCGCGTCCGGGTAGCGGCGGGAGAAGACGTCGTTGAAGACCGGGTCGGCGGCCTGGGTCTCGCACATCCCCTCCACGAAGGCGGCGAACCGGCCCCATGCCGTGCCCTGCCTGGTGGCGTGGTCGATGACCGCTCGCAGCCGGGTGGCCGCGACATCCGCGACCACCGCGTCGAGCAGGCCCTCCCTGCCGCCGAAGCGGTTGTAGATGGTGCCCGCGCGGACGCCGGCGCTGCGGGCGATCTCCTCCAGGGGAACGTCAAGCCCGTCCCGGGCGAAGGACTCCGCCGCGGCCTCTATCACTTTCTCTATGTTGCGGCGCGCGTCCGCGCGCAGTGGTCGCTCCGCGGCCAGTCCCTCTCCGCTGCTCATGCAGGCGACCTCACTATCTTGACATGCCATCAACTTAAGGTAAGCTCGCGATCGTCCAGAAGTTGATGGTATCTCAACTTAGGAGATTTGGCGTGAGCGTCATCGTCACTGGCGCCAGCGGCCAGCTCGGCCGCCTGGTCATCGAGGAACTGCTGGCGAAGGTCCCCGCGAGCGAGGTCACCGCGCTCGTCCGGGACCCCAGAAAGGCCACGGACCTGGCCGCCCGGGGCGTGGTCATCGCGGTCGCCGACTACAACTCGCCGGAATCGCTCGACGGGCTGCTGCGGGCGGGGGACCGGGTCCTGCTGGTCTCCGGCAACGAGTTCCACCGGGACCGGACCGCCCAGCACAAGGCCGTCCTCGACGCCGCCGTCGAGGCAGGTGTCGCGCTGTTCGCCTACACCAGCGCCCTCGGCCGCCAGGGCGGCCCGGTCACCGACGACCATCGCGCCACCGAGGACGCCATCCGCGCCTCGGGGATCCCCTACAGCCTGCTGCGCAACGGGCTGTACCACGAGATGGTGACGATGAACATCCCGGCCGCGCTCGAGCACGGCGCGCTGGTGCGCGCCGCGGGCGACGGTCGGCTCGCCTCGGCGTCACGCGCCGACTACGCCGCCGCGGCGGCGGCGGTCCTGGCCGGGGACGGCCACGAGGACACCGTTTACGAGCTGTCCGGCGACACCGCGTGGAGCTTTGCCGAGTTCGCCGCCGAGGTCAGTAAGCAGTCCGGGCGCCACGTTCGCTACCACGCCGTCACCGCCGAGAAGTACGCGGCCATGCTGTCAGGCGCAGGGCTGCCCGACCCGCTCCCGCACATCATGGCCGGCATCGACGCCTCCATCGCCGCCGGGGAACTCGCCCTAACCACCGGCGACCTGTCCCGCCTGGCCGGCCGCCCTACCACCCCGGTAGCGGACACGATCGCCGCCGCCATGGCCGCGTAAGGACAATCTCGCGATATGCGGACGCGATCACTGTCACCTACCGTTCCGCCTTGACGGTCCGTGCGGTCTGCACCGTTACCACCGGCGGGCCGCTGCCGACCTCACGATTTCCTGCCGGTTCGACGCGGGCTTGCAAAGTCCGGTTCCCCGGCGGGCGGGCCGGTGACCGGATAGTTGTCGAGGCAGGCTGGAAGCGGAGCAGCCGCAGGCTGTTGGTGACCACGAACAGCGAGCTGCACGCCATCGCGGCGGCGGCGATCAGCGGGTTGAGGAACCCAAGCGCGGCCAGCGGGATGACGGCGGTGTTATAACCGAACGCCCAGAACAAGTTGCCCTTGATGGTGGCCAGCGTGCGGCGGGACAGCGCGATCGCGTCGGGGAGGGCGAGCAGGTCGCCGCGGACCAGGGTCAGGTCGGAGGCCTCGATCGCCGTATCGGCGCCGGTGCCCATGGCCAGGGCCAGGTCGGCCTGGGCCAGGGCGGCGGCGTCGTTGACCCCGTCGCCTGCCATCGCCACCACCCGGCCGCCCCCCTGCAACTGCTTGATCGCATCCACCTTGCCCGCAGGCAGCACCCCGGCGATGACCTCGCTGATGCCCACCGCCGCGGCGGCGGCGTTGGCGGCCCGCTCGTTGTCGCCGGTGAGCAGCACCGGCCGCAGGCCCATACCGCGCAGCCGGGCGACCGCCTCGGCCGAGGTGGGCTTGACCGTGTCGGCGACCGCCAGCAGCCCGCGGACCTGCCCGTCCCAGCCGGCGAACACCGCCGTCTGCCCGGCCGCCTCCGCCTTGGCCGCGCGGGCGGCGAGTTCGGCCGGAACGTACAGTGCCCATTCGGCCTGCAGCCAGCCCGCCCGGCCGACCGCGACGGCGTGCCCGTCCGCCACGCCGGACACGCCCCGCCCCTGATGGCTGGCGAACCTGGTGACCGGCGGCAGGCCGGCGCTGAGCCGTTCCCGCGCGCCCGTCGCGATCGCCGCGGCGACCGGGTGTTCTGAGGCATCCTCCACCGCCCCGGCCAGCCGCAGCACCTCGGCCGGGTCCGCGCCTGGCGCCGCCATCACGTCCGCCAGGCTCATCTTCCCTGTCGTGACGGTGCCGGTCTTGTCCAGCACGATCGTGTCGACAGCGCGGGTGGACTCAAGCACCTCCGGGCCCTTGATCACGATGCCGAGCTGGGCACCGCGCCCGGTGCCGACCAGGATCGCGGTCGGGATGGCCAGGCCCATCGCGCACGGGCAGGCGATGATCAGCACCGCGACCGCGGCGGTGAACGCGGCCCCCGCGCTGTGCCCGGCGGCCAGCCATCCGGCCAGCGTCACGACCGCGACGGCGATGACGGCGGGGACGAACACCGCGGAGATCCGGTCCGCTAGCCGCTGCACCGGCGCCTTCCCGGCCTGGGCCTGGCTCACCAGCCGGGCCATCTGGGCCAGCTGGGTGTCCGCGCCCACCCGGGTGGCGCGGACCACCAGATGCCCGCCGGCGTTCACGCACCCGCCGGTCACCAGGTCGCCCGGACCCACCTCGGCGGGCACCGGCTCGCCGGTAAGCATCGAGCTGTCCACCGCCGAACTTCCCGAGACCACGATTCCGTCTGCCGCGAACTTCTCTCCCGGCCGGACCGCGAATTCCTCGCCTACCGCCAGTTCGGCCGCTGGCACCCGGACCTCGGTACCATCGCGCAGTACCGCGACGTCCTTGGCGCCCAGGGCGAGCAGCGCGCGCAGCGCCGCGCCCGAGCGCCGCTTCGCCCGCATCTCCAGGTAGCGCCCGAGCAGGACCAGCGCGGTCACCCCGGATGCCACCTCCAGATAGGTGGCATCGGCCCCGCTGCCACCGGCCAGCCACGTGAAGCTCATCCGCGTCCCTGGCTGTCCCGCCGTGCCGATGAACAGCGCGTACAGCGACCACAGGTACGCGGCCGAGACCCCGACCGAGATCAGCGTGTCCATGGTCGCCGCGCCGTGCCGGGCGTTGGTGAGAGCCGCCCGGTGAAACGGCCAGGCGCCCCACACCGCCACCGGCGAGGCCAGCGCCAGCGACAGCCACTGCCAGTTCCTGAACTGCAGCGCGGGCACCATGGCCAGTACGACGACCGGGATGGCCAAGGCCAGCGACACCAGCAGCCGCCGCCGCAGCGACTCCGCCTCCTCGCTGGGCTCGCCCTCCCGCGCGGCGGTCAGCGACGCGGTGTAACCGGCCTGCTCCACCGCCGAGATCAGGTCGCCGGTGCTTACCGAGGCCGGGAAGGACACCCGGGCCGTCTCGGTGGCGAAGTTGACGGTGGCGCTGACCCCGTCCAGGTCGTTCAGCTTCTTCTCGATCCTGGCCGCGCACGAGGCACAGGTCATCCGGCCGACCGCCAGCTCGGCGCTGTGCATTGCCGCCGCACGGCTCTGGCTGGTGATCGTCGCCATCCGCTCAGCCTGCGGCCAGCCGGTAGTCGCCGGCTTCGTCGAGCGCGGCCTCGACCGTCCGTGTGGGCAGGGGAGCCTGGCTGGTGACCGTCACCGCGGACCGGCCGCCCGGGACCAGCCCGACCGTCACGCCGGTCACCCCGTCCAGGTGCTCAAGCTCGCTGCTGACCGCGCGTACGCAGTGCTCGCACGTCATCCCCGTGACCTGGTAGGTCGCCGATGCCATTCCGTGCCTCCGATCGCTTCACGGCCCAGACATTTACCATACCCCGGCATGGTATGTGCCGGACGGGCGGGCCATGGCCTGTCTGGTCTATGTGACCGGGCCGCCATGCCGGACAGCCTCGAGCCCGAGGTCACCGCCCTGGCGCTGCAGGCACTTGGCTAGCGTGGAAACCCTTCCCCTGCAAACACAGACCTGGCGCTTCTACCGGAAGCCCGAGGGTTCGCGATTTCTGAAGGTGTTTGGGCTGTGCCTGAGTGCCGGGTTCGGCGAACTGCACGGTCGCGTCGTGCGCTTGCCGGATGGCGGTCTCTCACCGGCAGGTCTCCTAAGGCTCGGGCTGGCCGGAGGAAGGGCGTGGCAGGGCGCGGGCCATCGTGAGGGAGGTCTCCTGGGTGAGCTGCACCTCGGTCTGGGACCGGAGGTGGTGGCGCAGCTGCTCGGTGAATTCCCGGCGGATGTCATCTGGCCAGCTCAGCGAGGTCGCTCTGGTGTTCTCCACGCCGATGACAGCCTCGGCAGGCCGGACGATCCGCTGTGCGTGTGTCTTGCGGACGGGCGTCTCGAACAGGCCGGTGCCCGCGATGACCTCGGTGTCGGCGAAATGCCCCTGCCAATCCCGGGCCCTGCCGTCGTCGCTGCGGGCGGCCCACGTGCCGAGCAGGGCAGCGCCGAAAGGATCGTCGTAGCGCTCGACGATCTCCAGCAGGGCGAGCCAGCCGCCGGGGCGCAGGAGTCGTGCGGGCTTGCGGAACATGACCTCGGGGTCGATCCAGTGAAATGCCGTGCCCGAGATGATCAGGTCGAACGAGGCTTCGGGCGCGGCGAAGTCCTCGAACGAGGACACCCGGAACGACAGCGCCGGGCCATCGAGACGGTGCCGGGCGGCGTTGATCATCGACGGGCCGATGTCGATGGCTGTCAGGCGGAACCCATAGCGCGCGAGGCTCTCAGTGAGCTGGCCCGTGCCGCATCCGACCTCGAGGACCTCGCTGCCGACGCCAACCTCGGCGGTCGCGACGGCGAACTCGACGATGTCGCTGGGATACCCGAGCCGGGAAGCCTGATAAAGCGGGGCGACGCTGTCGAACAGCGTCCGCCGGCGCAGCCGGATGCTGCGCTCCTGCTCGCTCTCTGCTGCCATGTCCACAGCCCGACAGTAGAGCACCGCCCGGTGTGCTCCCAGCGCCACGCAGTGCCTCGGCTTCAGCAATCACGAACCTGGTTCGCAATTGCCGAGGACTGCACAGGAATACCGACGTGGCTTCACAGATCGGCCAGCGGCACACCGTCACGGCTTTCCTGCCACCTGACCTGCCACAAGGGACGACGAGCTCCAACGACACCCAGAACGAACTGTCGGCAGGTCCAACAGCTGATCCCCTGACCACCGCAACGGACCAGGAACCCGCACGGCTACGGCTGGTGCTCGGAGCTACCGGTTTGGTGGCGAAGTGCGAAGATCGCTGCCTGGACGCGGTCTTGCAGGCCGAGTTTGCTGAGGATGCTGCGCACGTGGGTCTTGACCGTCTGCTCGCCGATCGCGAGGTCCCTGGCGATCTGTCGGTTGCTTTGACCTCGGGCGATCAGCCGGAGTACGTCGCGTTCGCGCGGTGAGAGCGGCTGCAGCGGGTCCGACGGCGGTGGCCGGCGCAGCGCCCGGGTGAGCCGGGTCAGCAGCTCGGGGGCGAGGCTGGCGGTGCCGGCGGCGGCGTCGCGGACGGCGGCGATGACGTCGTCGGCCGGGGCGGTCTTGAGCAGGTAGGAGGTCGCGCCCGCGTGCATGGCGCGGACGAGGTGCTCGTCGTCGGTGGCGGAGGTGAGCACGACGACGGCAGGCCGGTGCGGTGCATCGTGCAGTGCGGCGAGAACGGCGTGCCCGTCAAGCCGGGGCATGTACAGGTCGAGCAGCAGCACGTCCGGGCGGGTGGCGGCGACGACGTCCACCGCCTGCCTGCCGTCTCCGGCTTCGCCCGCGACCTCGACGTCTGGTTCCTGGCCGAGCAGGTAGCACAGCCCGTCCCTGACCACACGGTGGTCGTCGGCGATCACCACCCGGATCGTCACTGCACCGGCACCCGCACGGTGAGCGCCGTCCCGCGGCCTGGTGCGCTTTCGACGTCCACGGTGCCGCCGAGTTCGGCCACCCGGTCCCGGATATGGTCGAGCCCGGAGCCTGCGTGCGGGGCGGCCGGGTCGAAGCCGGTGCCGGTGTCGCGGACGGCAAGCTCGACGTGCCCGTCCTGGCGGGTCATCGACACGGCAAGCTCGCGGGCGTTGCCGTGCCTGACGGCGTTGGCGCATGCCTCCTGGGTAATGCGAAGCAGCGCGTGCTCGACGGGTGGGGGCACCGTGACCTCGTCCAGGCTGGCGTCGACGATGACGCCGAGCCGGTCGCGGTAGGCCGCGCAGATCTCGTAAAGGGCAGACCCGAGCCTGGCGCCGTTCAGGCTGGCCGGGCGCAGCTCGATCAGCAGCGTTTGCATCTCGCGCAGCGCATCCTCGCTGATCCGCTCGATCGCGCGTACCTGCTGATTGCCCGGGTCGGCGCGGCGCATCCCGGCGGCGATCATCCGCAGGCCGAACAGGTGCTGGGAGATCGCGTCGTGGACCTCCCGTGCGATCCTGGCCCGCTCGGCGTCGCGCGCGTCGGCGCTGGCGCGCTCGCGTTCGGCGGCCAGCGCCGAGCCGAGCTGACGGGTCATGCTGGTGAAGTTCGCCTCCAGCCGGCCGACCTCATCCCGGCCCGAGACGGGAAGGGCGACGGTGTAGTCGCCGTCGGCGACCGCGAGGGTGGCGCGTTCCAGGCGGCGTACCCGGCGCACGAGGCGGTGCGAGGACAACAGCCCGAACAGCACGCCGACCGGCACGATGGCGATGAGCAGCGCGTAGGGGAAAGACAGCGCCTGGTCGGCGTTGCCGGACAGCTGACCCCAGGCGAGTATGGTGTCGACCCACCCGGGCGACCACGGCGCCTGGACATATACGTAGCTGACCTGTCCCGGGCCACTGGCCGGCTCCCTGACGTCGGCCGGGCTGCGTTTCGGCAGGAATATCCAGAACAGCACGTTGCCGTAGGGCGTGGACACGCCGCCGCCCTTGAGGACCGCGCTGGCGGGGTCGCCCGTGACTGCCTCGGCCGCCTGGACGGGGAGTTCGCTCGGCGCCGCGCGTCCCGGCGGGTACCGGGAGGGCGCGGAGGACGCAAGGACCCTGCCGTTGGCCCCGATCGCCACGACCGCGGTGACCGCCTGGCGGCTCTGGATCGGCCCGGTGATGGCCGGCACGACCAGCGTGCCGTCCTTGGCCGTCACGGCCCGGCCCGGCCGCGCCGGCTGGCCGGGCTCGCCCAGCACGGTACCGGCCGGCACGCCGCCCGGATAGCGCTCGGCCAGCTGCAGGCCGTAGCTCCTGGCGGCGAGGTCCACCTGGGCCTGCAACTGGGCGTTGTCCACCTGCGGGGGGAGCTCGAAGCCGACCACGAGCCCCTTGACCAGCACCCCGACGGCGAGCGTGACGAGGATGTACGAGGCGATCAGCCGGCCGGACAGCCCCCAGACCCTGCGTCGCACCCGGTCAAGCACATGTGTACGCTACCCCGGCGCAACCTCGGCCGTATCCCCCCGACGAGGGACCCGCCCTACTCCAGGCGGTTGATGCGCCCGCCGCCGCCGGCCAGCACGCTGGCTACCATGAGATCGAGGCGTATACGGGGGTCCTCATGACTGACGCTGACGAAAGCATGCGCCCGGCCGGCCACGACGGCGCCCCGCTGGGCAAGGTCGTCATGTACTGCCTGGCGATCATGAGCATCGCCGCGGCCGTGATCCACTTCGCGCTCGCGGCGGAGAACTTTCCCGGGTACTGGCTGTTCAGCGTGGTCACGCTGGTGGTCAGCTGGCTGCAGCTTGGCTGGGCCATCGTGGCGATCATCCGGCCGTCGCGAGGCTTGCTTTACGGCGGAGTGATGCTCAACGCCGTTGTGTTCGCCGGGTACGTCATCACCACGGCGACGGGGGACGCCATCGGTACCGCGCCGCACAGCGGCGGGCTGTCGGCCTTCGGCAACGGACTGGGCGCCGCACTCGAGGCGGTCCTGGCCGCGGGATGCGCCTGGCTGCTGACCGCTAAACCAGCACGGCACCCGGTGGGACGGCAGCGCCTGATCATGGCGCCGGCCGCCACCGGGGCGATGACGGCGGTCCTGCTCGGCGTGGCCCTGGCCACCGCCGGGCCCGGGGCCGCCACGAGCACCCCCAGCGCCACGGCCACGGCCACGGCCACGGGCACCGGCGGCGGCTCGAGCATGCCGGGCATGGCGATGCCGAGCGCCGCGGCGCTGGCGATCAAGCTCCCCAACAGCACGCCCGCCGGGGACATCTCGATGCCGAACCCGGATATGCAGATGATGACCGGGATGAGGATGGCCAGCTCCGTGCCGTGCACCGCGACACCCACCGCGACACAGCAGAAAGCCGCGGTCAGCTTCGTGGACACCAGCTGGCAGGACGCGAAGAAGTACCAGAGACTGGCGGTGGCCAAGGCGGCCGGCTACCGGCCCATCACACCGGTCGGCGCGCCCGTCGTGCACTACCTGAACCCGGCCTACTACCGGGCCACGGTCGAAGGCGGGCCGGTCCTCAACACCGACGATCCGCAATCCCTGGTGTACGCGAACACCCCCAAGGGGGCAGTGCTGGTCGCGGCGATGTACATCACCTATCCCGGGGGCCCCACCCCGCAGCCTGGCGGCTGCCTCACCCAGTGGCACGTGCACACCAACTTGTGCCTGACCCCCTCACTAGGCGTGGTCGGAGAGGTGGGGGCGGGTAATCCGACCTGCCCGTCAGGATCGGTGAACCGGGTCACGCCGCCGATGATCCACGTCTGGTTCGTGCCGATTCCCGGCGGCCCGACCGCCATCGACGCTCCTGACCAGCAGGTTGTCCGGGCCGCTGAGCAAGTCGCGGCTCCGCCGAACGGCGTCGCATGATGACGCAGACTGCCACCTGGCTGGACCGGCCGAGGGAGCTGACCCGGCCCAAGCCCGACGCCCGGCGCTGGCTGCAGCTGAGCCTGGCCGCCATCTGGCTGCTCGACGGCGTGCTCCAGCTCCAGTCGTTCATGTTCACCAAGGGGTTTGGCCAGTTGTTGGCCGCGACCGCCCCTGGTAACCCGGCCATCGTCGCCGACCCCATCAACTGGTCCGCGCACTTCATCGAGGCCCATCCGGCCTGGACCAACGCCACGTTCGCCAGCATCCAGCTGTTCCTCGGGCTCGGCATCGCCTGGCGGCCGACGCTCAGGGCCGCGCTCGCGGGCTCGGTCGCCTGGTCGCTCGGGGTCTGGTGGTTCGGCGAAGGGCTCGGCGGGGTGTTCACCGGCTCGGCCGACCCGATGGCCGGCGCTCCGGGCGCGGTGATCATCTACGCGCTGCTCGCCATGCTGCTGTGGCCCGTGGACCGGCCCGGTCCGTTCCAGGCCGCCCGCCCGTTCGGCCAGCGGACCGCCCGGCTGCTCTGGCTGGCGCTGTGGGGCGGCCTCGCCTACCTGGCCATAGAGCCCGGTGACCGGACGGCACAGGGGCTGCATGACATGATCTCGTCGATGGCAGCGGGCGAGCCGGGCTGGATCGTGTCGCTTGACCGCCACGCGGCGAGCATCCTCGACGGCCACGGTCTGCTGACCTCGGTCCTGCTCGCGGTCGTGCTCGGCGTCATCGCCGTCGGCATCTTCCTGCCGCCGCCTGGCGCCAGGGCCGTGGTGCTGCTGGCCGTTGCCGTCGCTGTGATCATCTGGATCGTCGGCGAGAATTTCGGCGGGATCCTGGCCGGCTCGGGCACCGACCCGAACACCGGACCGCTCCTGGTGCTGCTCGCGGCCGCCTACTGGCAAGCTCCACGCCCGAGCGCGGTGCAGCCGCCCCGATCAGCGTTCAGTCCAGCCGATGACGGTATCCCTCAGGCAGCTGGAGGCTCGGACAGGTGAGGTAGTGGGTGCCGACCGCCACGCACCGCCTGCACAACGGGTCCGCGGCGTCGCCGGCCGGCGCCAGGCCGAACGGCGTGCCCGGAGCCTTCAGGCCTGGCCACCACCCCTGGGGTGGCCGGGTGGAAAGCTGTTGCGTCCGGCTTCGAGTGATCATGACGCGGCCTCAGGCCCTCCCGGCTGCCTCCTGATCCCGGCCCGGAACAGTTCCTCCACGTCGGCGCGCCGGTACCGTGGCCGTCCGGCCTCGTCGCGCGTCTCGGCCAGCCGGCCGCGACGAGCCCACGTCGCCACCGCCGCCGAGGTCACCCCGAACATATAGGCCACCTCTCGGCGGGTCATCAGGTCCCCGTCCATCTCGTTGACGGTCATCGACGCCATCGCGTTCATCGTGTTCCTCAGCAGGGTCAGTGGGAGTTGGCCCGGGCGCGATATGGCCGGGCGTGAGCGAGTTGCGTGGAAAACTGTCCTGCAAGTTGCAGCCGGAGACATCCGTCAGCTGACGGATCTTGAACGTTGTCGACTGCCGTCCGCCCCGGGTCCGTCCAGGGAGCGCCCGGGTGCGGTCAGAACACTTCTTCCTGCTCTGGCTGGTCTTCCTGCTCTTCCTGCGTCTGGTCCGGTCCTGGCCGGGAGACGGCTAGCACGCACATGTCGTCGAGCTGGGGTTCACCGGCGAGGGACGCGATCAATTCGTCGCAGAGACTGCTGAGCGGCGTGCCTGGCTGCCATGCCTGCAGTCGCTCGGCGACGCGGGCTATGCCATCCCCGAGATCCTCGCCGCGCCGCTCGATCAGCCCATCGGTGTACATGAGCACGATGTCGCCGACGTCGAAACTCGTCTGGCCCTGGGTGTACTGCGAAGAGTCTTTCTCGCTCGGGAGGCACAGAGCCAGCCCTTCGGCGGGCGGGGGGATCTCCACCGTCCCGGTTTTGGCGCGCCGGATCAGGATTGGCGGGTGACCCGCGGTGGCGTAGGTGACCAAAGACACATCTGGCTCGACGATCGCGGCCGCCATGGTAGCGAACTTCCCGCTGGTCGCCCAGTCGGTGACCCGCGCCAGTTCTTCCAGGATGCTAGCGGGCTGGTGGCCGACGACGGCCAGCGTACGCCCGGCGTTGCGCAGCTGCGTCATGTCCTCGGCCGCGGCCAGGCCGTGCCCGACCACGTCGCCGACGGCCAGGTAGGCGCGCTTGCCCGGCAGGGCCATCGCGTCGTACCAGTCCCCGCCGATCTGCTGCGTCGTTCCGGCCTGCCGGTAACTGGCCGCGATCTCCAGGCCGGGAATCACTGCGGCCGTGGTGGGGATGACCGCGCGCTGCAGGACCGACGCAATCGCGTGCTCATCGGCGTAGACGCGGGCACGGACCTGAGCCTGCGCGATCAGGTCGGCGACGGCGGCGACGACGGCGAGCTGCCCAGGCTCGAACTGCTGGGGATGCCTCCACATCAGGCCGATCGCGCCGATCGGGGCCTTGCCCGCCCCAAGCGGCCACGTCAGCCAGCTCGATCCGCCCGCGACGACCGCCGGGGTAGCCGGATCCGGATAGCGCTGTTCATACTCGGCGGGCGTCCGGATGATCACCGGGCGGCCCGTCCTGGCGGCATCGGTGGTGGCCGCGGGCATGTCCATCGGCAGGTCCGGGAACTGTTGGGAGATTCCCCCGGCGTAGCCAGTCGTCGTGATCAATGCCAGCCGCCTGCCGTCTTGGCTGACGAGGCCGAGGCACAGCGCATCGGCGCCGCCGACGACCGCCTGGACACGATCGGCCACCACCTCGCCGATCGCCTCGGGGGTCAGTGCCGCTGCCAGCAGCCTGGTGAGTTCGGCGAGTGCCTCGACCCGTTCGAGCTCGCGCTGCTCGGCCTCCCGGAGCCGGGCCCGCTCCACGGCACGGCTTGTCATCTCGGCCACGCTCCGCAGGTACTCGCGTTCCACGGCGGTCGCCTCACGCGGCCCGGCCCACGATACGCCGAGATAACCAAGGGCGCCGACCTCGGTGAGCAACGGAAGCGCGGCCGCCGACCCGGTTCCCGCTTCGGGTACCTCGGGGTCGGCCTGGTACACGGGAGCGCGGTGCCGGACCGCGCGCGGTCCCGGCGCGTCGGAATCGACCGTCCATTCCCGCGACTCCGTCGACATGACCGCCACCCGCGCGGCGGCATCGCCGCTCGCGAGCGGCTCGAACCGGCGTCCGTCGCCGGCCAGCACTCTGATCACCACGTGCGAGGCGTCCAGCCGGGCGCGGACCGCGGCAGACACCCGGTCACCGACGGAGCCGACAGTAGCGGCATCAGCGAGCACCGCGCCCAGCTCGGCGGCCTCCCGCCGGGCCTCGGCCATCGCTCGCTCAAGCCGTGCGCTGTCCCGGTCCTGCACCGCCGACATCCGGGCCCCGACTTCTTGAGCCAGCACCCAGCCGATCAGGACGACCAGGGCGATATACGCCTGCGTCACGGCCACAGAAAACGGAGACGGCAGGCCCAGATGGGCGAACTCGCCATACCCGGCCGCCGTCATGTAGTTGGCCACGGCGGCGAACGCCGCGCCGGTCAGAACCACGCCAAGGTCACGTAGCCGGATTGCCGCCCACGCCAGGATGGGCAAGAACGGCAGGCTGGCCACGTCGCCGAAGCGGAACGCTACGACCGACAGCCCGACCGCGAGCAGGATCACCACTACCAGTTCGAGCCAGCGCGAGGACACCAGCGCCCGCCGCTGCGCCCATAGCAGCACCGTGCCGCCGATGACCAGCACCGCGATTCCGTCCCCGGCCCACCACTGCAGCAGTAGTCCTGGCCACCAGCCGCCCTTGCTGGCCCAGCTCACAGTGGCCCCGATTAGCCCGCCCGCCACCGGCCCGAGCACAGCGGCGCCCAGGACGAACCGGCTCAGACCATGGCGGGTCGCGAGGTCAGGCGGCCGGCCGGCGCAGAACCAGCGGACGAACGACGCGCCTGTCACCGGTTCCACCACGTTGGCCAGCGCCGATGCCAGCGCCACCGCGAGCGTCAGGTGATGATGCAGATCGACAGCGACCTCGCTGACGACGATCGCGGCGATCACCGCCGGCCAGCGCCGCCGCGCCAGCAGGATCAGGGCCGCCACATCGATACCAGATGGGGGATAACCGAACGCCAAGCCTGAGCTGAAGTGATGCCACGCCAGCTCAGCGCCTGCCACGTAGGCCGTCGCGACCATCGCGAACAGGGCCAGGGGGCGCCCGGCCGCTGATCGGGCCACGCGTTCCAGGTTCGCCCGGAACGCCAGTGCTCCAAGGGGCAGCCGCGTCGCGGCCAGCGCGAGGCGCCGGCCGACCGGTTCCAGCCCTATTAGTCCGTGAGGGGCAGAGCGTGTCGCCATGATCAGCCGCCGAGCATAAAGCCCCGCCGCCATTGTCCGGTCAACACCTCCGCCTGAGTGAACGTGTTACCTAGCAATCCTGCACCCCCCTGGTGCGCCACCAAAGGCGAACCCGCGCCTAAGCCCAGCTCCGCCTCCTAGCTTCCTGTCGAGCCGTCTAGTTCAGCCAGCCATTGTGCCACTTGCAGGCAATATGTCCAATCGCTCGCCGCGGCAGGCGGCGTCAGACCGCCCTGATGCCGAGCCGGAATGCACTACGCAGCAGGCGGATCTGAGCGTTCCGCAGCCGCCACCACAGATGAGGACATAGGCGATATTGTTCTCCGCTAGCGCATTTCCCTAGACTTAGGCAGGCCAGCGGCCGGGTGAGGAGGATGGATGCCAGTCGACTGGGTTGTGGTTGGCGTGGACAACGGCGGGACGACGAACAACGGCACGGTTCTCGACTCCCGCGGCCACTTCCTCCTCGACCAGATGTCCGAAGTCCCGAGCAACGTCAGGGAGGGCCCGGAAAAGGCCATCGAGTCCCTGGTCGACTCGGTGGAGCAGGTGTTGCGGCTGACCGGCGTCCCGCTGGCGGCGGTGCGCGCGATAGGCCTGGACACGCCCGGCCCGGCCAGCGCGGACGGCGTCATCTCGTCGAAGGGCGCGACGAACTTCGGCGACGCCGGCTGGGGCGGCTTTGACATCAGGGGAGCGCTGGCCGAGCGCATCGGGCTCCCGGTCATCTACAACAACGACGGGAACGCGGCCGCGCTGTACGCGCACCACGTGCGCTTTGGCGAGGAATCCGCCCGGCACAGCTCGATTGCCGCGATCGTAGGCACCGGGCTCGGCGGCGGGCTGGTGGAGGCCGGGCGGGTGATCAAGGGCGCCGCCGGGATGGCCGGAGAACTTGGTCATGTCCCGATCCCGCTTGACGGCTTGCTGGGACCGGACCAGCCGGTGCCGGCCTGCAACTGCGGTCAGTGGGGCGACGCGGAGAGCGTGGCCTCGCTCACCGGGATCCAGAACAACCTGCTGCCCTACTGGCTGGCCAGGTACGAGGGCCACGAGATAGCGAGCCTGCCCGCCGGCAAGGGCGCCAAGCTGGTGCGCGGCTACGGCGAGCAGGGCGACGCCATGGCGCTCGAGATCTTCAGGCAGCAGGCCATGGCGCTCGGCCGGCTGTTCACCGTAGCCGCCAACTTCTTCGATCCCGGCGCCTATTTCCTTGGCGGCGGCGTGGTGGAGGCGGCGCCGCACTTCCGCGACTGGTTCCTGGCCGAGGTCCGCGCCAACACCGTGCTGCGCGAGGAGCAGGCCAGGGCGGCCGAGATCGCCCTGGTGCCTGACCTGGACATGGCCGGTGCCCGCGGGTCCGCCGTCGCGGCGCGGGACTGGCTCATCGCCGCTGACCACGGGGCGCCCGTCGAGCCGTAATCCCTGGGTCGGCGGGATGACGACGACCATAGTGAGCCGGACCGGCTCGTCGCCGTCGTTGCTATAGCGGTGCGGGCGGCTGGCCGGGAAGCGCGCACACTGGCCCGCGCTGACGGCATGATGCTCTCCGGCGACGGTCAGGGTCAGGCAGCCGGATTCGACCCAGGCCATCTCGCGGGTCCCTGGCGCGTGCGGCTCGCCGCCGAACTCCTCGCCGGGCATCACCTCCCAGCGCCACAGCTCGGCCGCCCACGGCGGGTCGGTGGCGCCGATGATCGTCCCGGTGCCTCCGGACGGACCACGCCAGAGGACCCGCGAGGCATCGGGGCTGCTGACCCTGATGGCCGGCTCGCCGCCCACGTCGACCAGCATGGTGACCGGGACGCCGAACGCATCGCCGATCCGGGCCAGGGTAGCCAGGTTCGGGTTGGAGCGCCCCTGCTCCAGCGCGACGAGCACGCCCTTGCTCACCCCGGAGCGCGCGGCGAGCTGGTCGAGTGACCAGCCGCGGTCGGCGCGCAGCGTCTGCAGCGTCCGCGCCACGGCGCTGGTTAGGTCGGGTACGTCCGCCATAAATCCCTTTTCCCGAGACGGGCCTCGGTCGGTACAGTGAACTATACGTATCAATACTCCGACCGACAATCTGTGTTCCCGGAGGAGACCGACCGTGGTGACGATCCTGGCACTCGCAGCCGCCGTGCTCTACGGGACAGCGGATTTTCTGGGCGGGCTGGCTTCCCGCCGGGCCAGCGTGTTCGCGGTGCTGGCGCTCACCGTCCCGGCGGGCGCGGTTGTCATGCTCACGGCCGCCCTGCTCGGCGGGGCGCTCGGCGTCGGCGGGTCGGGGCCTGCCGGGAACTGGGGCGCCGTCGGCTGGGCGGCCGCATCGGGGATATGCGGCACCGCCGGCCTGATCGCGTTCTACGCCGGCTTCGCCACCGCCCCGATCAGCGTCGTGGCGCCGGTCGCGGCCCTGGTCTCGGCGGTGCTGCCGGTGGGCGCGGCGATCGCAGGCGGAGAGCGGCCACCAGGCACCGTGATCGCTGGCGGCCTGGTCTGCCTGGTCGCGATCGTCCTGGTCAGCGTGCAATCGGCGGACCATGCGCCGTCCGCGGGCCGCGCCCGGGCCGCTGGCCACGTGCCGCCACGCGGCCTGCGCGGCCTGGGCGACCTGGGCGGTTCCAGGCGGCTGCTTGCGCTCGGCTATGGCGTCGCCGCGGGCGTCGGCTTCGGCCTGTTCTTCCTGTTCCTCAAGGACGCCGGCCGGTCCGGGGTGCTCTGGCCGGTCGCGGTCTCGCGGTCGGCGGGAGCAGTGGTCGCCTTCGGCCTCGCACTGGCCACCAGGACCCGCCCCTGGTCCGTCCGCCGTGACGTCATCCGCATTGCCCTGGTCTCCGGGGCCATCGACGCGGGGGCCAACGTGTGCTACGTCCTGGCCACCCGGGCCGGCCTGTTCGGACTTGCCGTGGTGATCACGTCGCTGTACCCGGGAATGACGGTACTGCTGGCCAGGCTGCTGCTCGGCGAGCGGATGCGCTGGCTGCAGCGGGCGGGCCTGGTCCTCGCCGCGGCCGGGGTGTTGCTTGTGACCTTGTGACCTGCGCGGAGCCCCTACTCCTTGAAGATCAGCGCGCAGGCCTCGAGATAGAGCTGGGCCGGGTACGGGAGGAACTTGAAGGTCCTCATTCGCGGGTCGGCCGAAGGTGAATACACCTCGAACTGGCCATAACCGAGCACCCTGCCCGTCTGCGACTGCCGGAACTCGATGTCCGTGATCTTGTCAAGCGGAATCGCGTTCACCCTGCGCAACAGCACGCCGGTCACGAGCACCACCCGCTTCGACGTGAGGACGAAGCGGTGGACCGACCACTGGATGATCTTGGCCACCAGCCAGAGCAGGAGCGCCAGCCAGACAAGCCAGATGATCAGGATGGCGGTGTCGTTGCCCTTTGTCAGAGAGTTGCTGGCCCAGCCCGCGGCGGCGAGCCCGGCCAGCACGGCGATCGCGCGCCCGAGCATCACCACCGGGTGCTGACGTACAGAGATGACGTGTCGTTCGTAGGGCAGGAGGAACCGGCCGACTGAGGCAGGGACCGTATCGGTGTCCCCAGCCGGGACTAGCCTAACCACAGCACCAACCTAAATCCCAGCGATGAAACTGGAAACCCCGTGAGCGGCGTCGGAAAGGAGGTCGCCGATATCGTGCACGACGTGAGCGGCCGAGGTGGGCTCTTCCACTATCCACCATATGACGAAGGCGATAGCGAGCCACGTCAAGATGGTCTTAAGATTCACGTCGCCTCCCGTAGGCGCCCGGACCCGCCATACCCGTCACAGAGAACCAATGTTAGCTTGAACCGCTTTTCCGGCCAATGCTAACGGGATGAAGCTGCCGCGTCTGTTTCAGTATGCCCCATCCCCTGGACCAGTATGCCCAACCGGTGTCGGCAGTGTGCGGCCGGGTCCGACGGCCAGGCCGGCGCGGCTCACCGGGCCTTGGCCGGCTGAGTGTGATCGGCGATTTGGCCGGCGGGACGGGCGGCGATCTGACAGCATTCGTCCGTGCAGAGCATGCTGGTGCAGTGACGATGTCAGACGTGGCTGAGACGGACTTCGCCGTCATCGTCTACAGGGAAGAAGAGCAGTGGGAAGCAGACGCGCTCCCGGCCGCGCTCACCGCCGACCTGGACGGCCTGGTGCACGCGCTACGCCAGCAGCCGAGCATCGGCGGCACGATCGGCTTCGCTGGCGTCGGCGACGACTTCTGGCTGGCGGTCAGGGTCATCGGCGGGGACGTGTCGCTATTCCTTTCCGACCTCACCGCGGCGGTGGACTATCCGCTGGCGCGCCAGGTGCTCGAGGCCCTGGACATCCCGGTGCCCGCGGATGACGAGCTCGACCAGGTGCTCCCGGCCGGTGACCTGTCCATCTTCGCGGATCTAGGCCTGGAGGAGATGGAACTCGGCGCGATCGCGGCGGACCTCGACCTGTACCCCGAGGACGCCGTGGCCGGCATTGCCGAACGGCTGCGCTTCGGCGAGCCGGTCGAGGCCGCCCTGGATCGCGCGCTCGGCCCCTGATGGCGATACCGTGACCGGTTACGCCGCCGGCTTCGAGCCCGCGATGCGGCTGGCCCTGGCCGAGGCGGTGGCGGCCCGGCAGCAGGAGCAGGACGACGTGCCGGTGGGCGCCGTGATTCTCGACGGGGCGGGTACGGTCGTGGCCCGGGCGCGCAACCGCAGGGAAGCCGACCGCGATCCGACCGCGCACGCCGAGATCCTCGCCATCAGGCAGGCTGCGCGCGCCGTCGGCAGCTGGCGGCTGACCGGCCTGACTATGGTGGTGACCCTGGAACCGTGCACCATGTGTGCGGGGGCAGTGACCGTGGCCAGGCTCGGCCGGCTGGTCTACGGGGCCGAAGACCCCAAGGCCGGTGCCGTGGGCTCGCTGTGGGACGTGGTGAGGGACAGGCGCCTGAACCACCGGCCTGAGGTCATCGGCGGCGTCCTGGCCGACGAGTGCGGCGCGGTGCTGCGCGAGTTCTTCGCCGCCCGACGGGAGCGCGGCGGGTAGCGCATGCCGCCGCCACGCGGTTCGGGTAAGCTCACCCACGGTGGAGTCGCCTAGTGGCCGAGGGCGCACGCCTCGAAAGCGTGTGAGGGGGCAACCCCTCCGTGGGTTCAAATCCCACCTCCACCGCTGAACAACGCCGGGGCACGCCCGGCGTCTCCGGGACCGATACGGTAACTCATGGGGGAACTGTTCGACCCGTCAGGGACGTTGCACTAAGTAATCATGGATTGCGCAGATTTGGCCTGCCCGGGCCGGGCGAACCACCGCCGTCCGACCAGACCCCGGCGAGGAGAACCGCGTGTTTGAACCCCAGGGGACCGGGTTCTTTCTGCTCCTGATCGCGATCTTCGCGGCGCTGCTCGTCTGGGTGGCGCTGGCCAGGCAGGTCGTGTTCCGCGTGCTCGCCGCGAGCCTGGCCTTCCTCCCGGCCATGGCCTTCGGGATCGCCTCGGTCAACAAGTTCTACGACTACTACCAGACCTGGGGCGGGATGATCAACGATCTGACCGGCCAGGGCGCGAGCAGCATCCCCAAGTACTCCGCGGGCGGCGCAGGAACCAACAAGCAGTTCGACAAGGACATCGGCCGGGTTACCAGCACCGCCGAGGACGCCGAGGTCGGATATCTGTTCCAGACGACGATCACGGGCGAGCGCAGCCGCCTGGTCCGCAACGTGTGGGTCTACCTGCCGCCCCAGTACTTCCAGAAGCCATACGCGCACTACAGGTTCCCCGTCATCGAGCTGTTCCACGGCTCCCCGGGCAACCCGCAGGCGTGGGTGGACGTGATGGACGTGATCCCGACCTTCCTCGGCCTGCTCGAGGCTCACCCGGCGGATGCCGCGGTCCTGGTGATGCCGGACACCGACGGCGGCCTGCAGTACTCGCTGCAGTGCCTGAACAATCCGGGCGGCATCCAGGACATGACCTTTGTCGCGCAGGACGTGCCGCACTACGTCGCGCGGTTGGTGCGCGTACAGCCCCCCGGCCGGGCCTGGGGCCTGGCCGGCTACTCCGAGGGCGGGTTCTGCACCGCCAACGTCGCGCTGCAGGATCCGGCCGGCTGGGGCGCCGCGGGGGTCATGTCCGGGTACTTCGCCCCCATTGCGAGCCAGGTACCTGCGGGCAACAAGCCAGGCGGGAAGCCGCACGTCGTCAACGTGTTCGCAGGGAACCCAGCCCTGGCGCTGATCAACACGCCACAGGAGTACATCACCAGGGTGCCGATCGGCACCAAGCTGCCCGTCTTCTGGCTAGCGGCCGGGGCACAGGACAAGCAGGACGTCGCCGCCGCGGAGAGCTTCAGGCAGGTCTTGGAGACCCGGCAGGCGGTCGTGCCGTTCCTGGCCCTTCCCGGCGGCCACCAGGGCAGCGTGTGGCGAGCGGCGCTCGGCCCGATGCTGGCCTGGATGACCCCGCAACTGGCCGCTCAGGCAGCCAAGGCGGACGCGGCCGCCGCCGCTAAGGCGGCGGGGCAGCCACCAGCCGCGGCGCCTTCGGTGCCGGGGCGGTCGCCAACCGCCCGGCCTTCGGCGTCGCGGAAGTAGCACCGGACCGGGTGGTCGAGCCACGTTCCGTTCTGTCAAAATTGTTTTCGCGGTGCCGGCCGGTCCACGGCCTACGGGGCCCGGCCGACCGTGAGCTGGGCGGGGCTGCGATCGTGGTGCCATGAGCGGAAACGACAAGAAGGTCGCCGTCATCAGCGGCGGCTCTCAGGGCATCGGCGCCGGCCTGGTGGCCGCCTACCGCGGGCTGGGCTGGGCGGTGGTGGCAAACGCCCTGACCATCAAGCCATCAGATGACCCCAGCGTGCTCGCCGTTGCCGGAGACATCGCCGATCCGGCCACCGCCGACAAGATCATCGGCGCGGCGCTTGAGAGGTTCGGGCGCGTCGACACCCTGGTCAACAACGCCGGCTTGTGGCTTTCCAAGCCGTTCACCGACTACACCGCCGACGACTATGCGCTCATGGTCGGGGTCAACCTCACCGGGTTCTTCTGGCTGACCCAGCGCACCATCCCGGAGATGCTGAAACAGGGCGGCGGCCACATCGTCAACGTCTCGGCCACCGTCGCCGACGTCGCGAACTCAAGCGAGCCAGCCGTGCTGCCCGCGCTCACCAAGGGCGGCGTGGCCTCGGCCACGAGGTCACTGGCGATCGAGTATGCGTCTCGCGGCATCCGCGTCAACGCCGTGTCGCCGTCCAACATCCAGACGCCGATGCACCCGCCGGAATCCTACGACGGGCTGGCCAGGATGATCCCGCTCGGGCGGGTGGGCCAGATCAGCGACGTCGTCAACGGCGTCCTGTTCCTCGAGTCGTCGCCCTACATCACCGGCGAGATCGTGCACATCGACGGCGGGGAGATCGCAGGTCACTGAGCCGCGTTCCCGCGATGAGTTCCGGGTGCCGTCGTCGTCGTAACCTGCGGCCCACACCAACGCTCTGGAAACGGCTAAATGACGGACTTCGAAACCGTTCCGCTCGCGGCGGGCGATGTGAACAAGGACGACGATTCGCGGGTGCTCCTTGACTTCCTGCAGCACCAGCGCGACGCGGTGCTGAAGATCGTCGCAGGGCTGGCCGAGGAGGCCTGGCAGACGCCGGCCGTGCCATCCGGCTGGACGGTGGCCGGGATGCTCCGGCACCTCGCCGGCGTCGAGCGCCACTGGCTCCAGCACGTGATCACCGGCGCCGCGGACGAACCGTCCCCGGACGAGGAACAATCCGAGTACGACCCCTACGCCGCCTTCACATGCGACCTGC
>Ga0335075_10004056_pt1 | contig 22974 bp, 19 predicted proteins | sample Lox_Sample_24_FD_206723 | JGI IMG/M metagenome (GOLD analysis project Ga0335075, IMG submission 206723) | Soil microbial communities from Loxahatchee National Wildlife Refuge, Florida, United States - Lox_Sample_2.4 | ecosystem: Environmental > Terrestrial > Soil > Wetlands | place: USA...
GTGAGCAGGCGGTCGACGCTCGGCAGGTCCTCGCGCTGGGCGGCGGCGGGTGATTCCCTGGCGGGGGGTGATTCCGTGGACATCGCGACCAAGCCTCCCATGATCCCGGCGGGTTGGCGCCGACCGGCCCGGCTCACGCGGCGCGCCCCCGGGAGAGCCGGAACGGCAGCGGTAACGGCGGCCGCGCGACGGCGGCTTGGCCTTGTCCGGCAGGCACCGGGCGTTTCCGGTCCGCTTGCGCCGATCCGGGCTTTGCGGGCCGGACCGGGCGCGGGGCGTAACGTTCAGGGTAGTGTTTTTACTCGCCGGTAACTTGTTGGGTTGGCCGTGGGAGGTGCTGGTGACCGGTCTGCGCTCGGCGCTCGGCGAGGTGGTCGGCGCGGCGCACGTGCTGGCGGGCACCGACAGCCCGCCCGGGTACGGGCATGACGAGAGCCTGGGCGTCGCCGCGGTGCCGCCCGCGTTCGTGGTCAGGCCGGGCAGCACCGCCGAGGTCGCGGCGGTGCTGCGGGTCGCGGGCGCGCACGGCGTCGCGGTGACCGCGCGCGGCTCGGGGACCGGGCTGTCGGGCGCGGCGGTGCCCGTTGCTGGCGGCCTGGTCGTGTCGTTCGAGCGGATGAACCGGATCCTCGAGATCGACGGCGCGAACCACACCGCCACCGTGCAGCCGGGCGTGACCCTGGCCGAGCTGGACCGCGCCGCGGCCGCCGAAGGCCTGGTCTACCCCGTGTTCCCCGGGGAGATGAGCGCCAGCCTGGGCGGGACGATCGCGACCAACGCGGGCGGGATGCGGGCGGTGAAGTACGGCGTCACCCGGCAGCACGTGCTCGGGCTTGAGGCCGTGCTTGCCTCCGGCGAGGTGCTCCGCACCGGCGGGAAGCACGTCAAGGAGAGCAGCGGCTACGACCTCACCCAGCTCATCACCGGATCGGAGGGCACGCTCGCGCTGGTCACCGAGGCCACCGTGCGGCTGCAGGTGCGGCTGCCGTTCCAGGCGACGGTGCTGGCGCCGTTCGGGTCGCTGCAGGACGTGACCGCGGCGGTGCCGGGGATCGTGGCGACCGGCATCGGGCCGCTGATCCTGGAGTACGTCGACGCGCTGACGATGTCCGTGATCACCGCGAGCTCCGATGTCGACCTGGGCGTGCCCGCGGCGGTCCGGGACAGGACGCTGGCCTATCTGATCGTGATGCTGGAGGAACGCACCGGGGAGCGGCTGGCCATCGCGGTCGAGGAGCTGGCCGAGGTGCTGACCCGGCTCGGCGCGCCCGACGTGTACGTGCTGCCGGACGCCGCGGCGCGCCGCCTGGTCGAGGCGCGGGAGAAGGCGTTCTGGTCGGCCAAGAGCGCCGGGGCCGACGACATCGTCGACACGGTCGTGCCCCGCGCGGCCATGGCGGGCTTCCTCGCCGACGTCGGCGCGATCGCGACCGGGCACGGCGGGCTGGTGGCGGGCGCCGGGCACGCCGGTGACGGCAACGTCCACCTCGCGGTGTTCCAGCCCGACCCGGAGCGGCGGGCCGAGATCCTGCGCGGCATCTTCGCGGCGGCGGTGTCGGCCGGCGGCGCGATCAGCGGCGAGCACGGCATCGGCACCGCCAAGAAGCGCTACTTCGCCGAGCTCGCCGACCCGGTGGCCGTCGAGCTCATGCGCCGGGTCAAGCGGGCCTTCGACCCGGCAGGCATGCTTGGCCCGGGGGTCCTGTTCGACTGAGGGGGCGTCCCGGGGGGCCGTCCCCGGGAAGGCACTGACCGCGGGAGGTATCGCATGAACGGCGCCCAGGCCCTGATCGCCACGCTGACCGGCTCCGGCGTGGACGTGTGCTTCAGCAACCCGGGGACCTCGGAGATGCACTTCGTCGCGGCGCTGGACGCGGTCCCGCAGATGCGCGGCGTGCTGTGCCTGTTCGAGGGCGCGGCGACCGGCGCGGCCGACGGCTTCGGCCGGATGGCCGGCCGGCCCGCGGCCGCCCTGCTGCACCTCGGCCCCGGCCTGGCGAACGGGCTGGCCAACCTGCACAACGCACGGCGCGCCCGCACCCCGCTGCTCGCCGTGGTCGGGGACCACGCCACCGGGCACAAGCGGTTCGACGCGCCGCTGGAATCCGACATCGACGCCCTGGCCGGCACGGTGTCGTCGTGGGTGCGCCGCTCGGCGCGCAGCGCCGACGTCGCCGCGGACGCCGCCGAGGGGGTCGCCGCCGCGATGCGGCCGCCGGGCGGGATCGCGACGCTGATCCTGCCCGCCGACGTCTCATGGTCCGGCGGCGCGGAGCCGGCGCCCCCGCTCCCGGTGCGGCCGGCCGCACCGGTGCCCGACGTCACCGTCGAATCGGCTGCCGCGGCGGTGCGCTCCGGCGAACCGTGCGTGCTGCTGCTCGGCGGGCCCGGCACGCGGCGGCCGGGCCTGGAGGCCGCCAGCCGGATCGCCGAGGCCACCGGTGCCCGGCTGATCTGCGAGACGTTCCCGGCCCGGCTGGAGCGGGGCGCCGGCATCCCCGCCGTCGACCGGCTGGCCTACCTGGCCGAGTTCGCGGCCGGGCAGGTTGCCGGGGCCCGCCACCTGATCCTGGCCGGGGCGCGCGCCCCGGTCGCGTTCTTCGCCTACCCGGGCAAGGAGAGCTCGCTGGTCCCGCCGGGCTGCGAGGTGCACGTGCTCGCGGAGCCCTGCGACGACGTCTGCGGCGCGCTCGCGGCGCTCGCCGACCTGGCCGCGCCGGACGGCAAGCCGCTGCTGCAGGACGCCGAGCGACCCGCCGTGCCCGGCGGAGACGATGGCCTCACCGGGCAGAGCGCCGCCGCGGTGATCGGCGCGCTGCTGCCGGAGGGCGCGATCGTGTCGGACGAGGCGAACACGTCGGGCCTGTGGCTGCCGGGAGCCACCGCCGGCGCGCCGCCGCACGACTGGCTCACCCTGACCGGGGGCGCGATCGGGCAGGGGCTGCCGCTCGCCACCGGCGCCGCGGTCGCCTGCCCGGGCCGGCCGGTGCTGGCCCTGGAAGCCGACGGCAGCGCCATGTACACGCTGTCCGCCCTGTGGACCCAGGCCAGGGAAGGGCTGGACGTCACCACGGTCATCTTCAACAACGGCTCGTACGCGATCCTCGGCATGGAACTCGACCGGGTCGGCGCCCAGCCGGCCCGCGGCGCGGCCAGGAGCCTGCTCGACCTGACCCGGCCGGCCATCGACTTCGTGGCCCTGGCCGCCGGGATGGGCGTGCCGGGGAACCGGGCCCGGACCGCGGGCGAGTTCGCCGCGGCGCTGCGGCTGGCCCTTGCCGAGCCGGGCCCGCATCTGATCGAGGCGGTCGTCCCGCCGCTCGGCTGAAGCCTCCCGTATCTAATAGGAAAGTTTGCTTATTAGATACCTTGGAACTAGGGCGGTAGGGTGAGGTTCCCGGCCGGTGAACCGTGCGGGGATTAAAACTCCAGTCCCGAACCACGCCGTAAACGGCCATAAGCCGCCCATCGGGTTTGCGCGCCGTGAGGCCCGGCCCGCCCGGGCGGGGCATGCGGCATGGGCCCGTGGCCCCGTCGCCTGCGGGGCGTCCGCCAGGTTGCTCCAGGTGGGCGGGCAGCGGCCCGCGATCTGGCAGCGGTGAGGGGTTGACGTAACCAGAATGTTTACCTTGCTTAACCGTCTTACCAGGTCAAACGGCTTGCTCAGCGGGGACAGTGCGCGACACTGGGAGGGCAGGCGGCGACAGCGGCCGGTCACCCGGCGGTGAGGGGAGGTGGCGTGCGGTGACGGACTCCACGGCGGGGACGCGGGCCGCGCCGGTTAGCAACGCGCTCTACGATGCTCGCCGCGGTGTCTACTACACGAAGCCGCTGTTGCGCGGCTGGCTGCATCTGCTGTGGTTCGAGGTCTCGCTGGTGCTCGGCACGCTGCTGCTGGTGCGCGCGCGCGGTGCCGCGCAGATCACGGCCACCACCATCTACGTGGCGAGCGTGAGCGCCCTGTTCGGGATCAGCGCGCTCTATCACCGCGGCAACTGGACCGACATCTGGCGCCGGCGGCTGCAGCGGCTCGATCACGCCATGATCTTCTTTCTGATCGCCGGCACGGCGACCCCGGCGTTCCTGCTGGCCATGCGGGGCGCGTGGGGGCTGGCCTGCCTGATCGTGATCTGGACGATCACCCTGACGGCAGCGGGTCTGCACATGCGGTGGATGTCCGGGCCGGAACGGCTGATCGGCGCGGCGTTCCTGGCCGTGGGCTGGATGGCCGGCCTTGCCCTGCCCGCGGTATGGATCCATGCCGGGGTCGTGCCCGGGGTGCTGATGCTGGCGGGCGGGCTGCTCTACACCGTGGGGGCCCTGTCCTACCACCGGCGCTGGCCCGACCCGGTCCCGTCGATCTTCGGCTACCACGAGGTCTTCCACGTCTTCGTCTGTGCCGGGGCCACCTGCCAGTACGTCGCGATCGCGCTGCTTATCAGCTGAGCCGGCGGCGGTAACGCAGCGGAACGTACCGGGCTGGCCCCGCATAGGCAACCAGACCGACCCTAACGGCGTCGTATGTGACACATGGCTCGCGGAGCCTGCCGGTTGCGGGCACTTGATCGAGCCCTCAGGCGCAGGCAGGCGGGCACTCGCGGGGGCAGTGCTCGCCTGCCCGTCCGGCGGCCAGGCCTGCCTGGCGGCCGGCACCCCGCCGGCGTGCGGCGTAGCAGCGGGGATCAGCGCTTGAGTGCGCGGTAGCGCCTGATCAGCGCGTTCGTCGACGAGTCGTGGGTGAGGTCGGGCTCGGCGTCGCTGGTCAGCTCGGGGATGATCTGCACCGCGAGCACCTTGCCGAGCTCGACCCCCCACTGGTCGAAGGAGTCGATGTCCCAGATCGTGCCCTGGGTGAAGACGCTGTGCTCGTACAGCGCGACCAGCGTGCCGAGCAGCCGGGGCGTGAGGATCTCGGCCAGGATGACGTTGGTCGGGCGGTTGCCCTCCATCACCCGGTGCGGCGCCACCTCGGGAGAGGTGCCCTCGGCGAGCACCTGCTCCTCGGTCTTGCCGAACGCCAGGGCCTGGGCCTGTGCGAACACGTTGGAGGACAGGATGTCGTGGTGCTCGCCCAGCGGGTTGAGCGTCTTGCCGAAGCCGATCAGGTCGAGCGGGATCAGCCGCGTGCCCTGGTGGATGAGCTGGTAGAAGCTGTGCTGGCCGTTGGTACCCGGCTCGCCCCAGTAGATGGCTCCGGTGTCGTAGTCGACCTGCGCTCCGTCAAGCGTCACGTGCTTGCCGTTGGACTCCATCGTGAGCTGCTGCAGGTAGGCGGGAAACCGCTTCAGGTACTGGTCGTAGGGCATGACGCCGTAGGTCTGTGCCCCGAAGAAGTCGCCGTACCACACGGCGAGCAGGCCCATCAGCACCGGCAGGTTCTCGGCCAGCGGCGCGGTGCGGAAGTGCTCGTCCATGTCATGGAAGCCGGCGAGCATCTCGTTGAAGTGCTCGGGCCCGATCGCGATCATCGTGGACAGGCCGATGGCCGAGTCCATCGAGTACCGGCCGCCAACCCAGTCCCAGAAGCCGAACATGTTCGCGGTGTCGATGCCGAACGCCTCGACCTTCTCGGCGTTGGTGGAGACCGCGACGAAATGCTTGGCCACCGCCGCCTCGTCGCCGAGCTGGCCGATCACCCAGTCTCGGGCGGAGTGGGCGTTGGTCAGCGTCTCCAGCGTGCCGAACGTCTTCGACGAGATGATGAACAGCGTCTCGTCGGCGTACAGGTCCCTGGTCGCCTCGACGAAGTCGGTCGAGTCGACGTTCGAGACGAACCGGAACGTCATGTCGCGCCGCGAGTAGTGGCGCAGCGCCTCGTAGGCCATCACCGGGCCGAGGTCAGAGCCGCCGATGCCGACGTTGATCACGTTCCGGATCGGCTTGCCGGTGTAGCCCTGCCATTCCCCGGAGCGGATCCGCCGGGCGAAATTGGCCATCCGGTCGAGGACCTCGTGCACCTGCGCGACGACGTCGACGCCGTCCACCGTGAGCGAGCTGCTCTTGGGCATCCGCAGCGCGACGTGCAGCACCGACCGGTTCTCCGAAACGTTGATCCGCTCGCCCCGGAACATCGCGTCCCGCCGCTGCGCCACCTCGGACTCCTCGGCCAGCTGGACCAGCAGCCGCATCGTCTCGTCGGTGACGCGGTTCTTGGAGTAATCCAGGTACAGCCCGGCCGCCTCGGCGGTGAGGCGCTCGCCGCGCCCGGGGTCATCGGCGAACAGCTGGCGCAGGTGGGCCTGGGAGATATCGGCGTAGTGCTGCCCGAGCGCCTTCCAGCTGGGGCGGTCGCGGAGCGGGACGGTGGGCATCTGCGCTTCCTCCACGCGGTCGGTCCGGTGTTGTTTTCCTACTGCTGAGCTGCTGGGGCTTGCGCGCCTCTGGCAGCGGCCGCGAGCTCGCGCGCAACCTCGGATACCCGCTCGGGCGTGAACCCGAACTTGGTGAGCACCTGCTTCAGGGGCGCTGACGCGCCGAAGGTGTGCATGCCGACGACCGCGCCGCCGGCGCCGACGTAGCGGTCCCAGCCGAGCGTGGAAGCCTGCTCGACCGCGACCCGCGCGGTCACCCCGGGGGGCAGGACTTCGTCGCGGTAGCTGCCGGGCTGCTGGTCGAACAGCTCCCAGCACGGCATGGACACCACCCGCGCGGCGATGCCGTCGGCCTCCAGCTCGTCGCGGGCGGCGAGCGCCAGCTGCACCTCCGAGCCGGTGGCGAGCAGGATCACGTCCGGGCGGCCGCTGCCCGCCTCGGCGAGCACGTACGCGCCCCTGGCCACGCCCGAGGCTGCGCCGAGCGCGGTACGGTCGAAGGTCGGCAGGGCCTGCCGGGACAGGACCAGCGCGGCGGGCTGGTGCCGGAGCGGGAGCACCACGCGCCAGGTCTCGGTGACCTCGTTCGCGTCGGCCGGGCGGAACACCATCAGCCCCGGCACCGCCCGCAGCGACGCGAGCTGTTCCACCGGCTGGTGGGTGGGTCCGTCCTCGCCGAGGCCGATCGAGTCGTGGGTGAAGACGTGCAGGACCGGGATCTCCATCACTGCCGACAGCCTGATCGCCCCGCGCGCGTAGTCGGAGAACGTGAGGAACGTGGACCAGTACGGCCGGAGCTTGCTCAGCGCCAGACCGTTCGCGAACGCGGCGGAGGCGTGCTCGCGGATGCCGAAGTGCAGGTTGCGGCCGGCCCGGTCGTCCGGCTGGAAGTCGCCGGCGCCGTCGAACTCCAGGCGGGTCTTGGTCGAGGGGGTAAGGTCGGCGGACCCGCCGACCAGCCACGGCACCGCCCGGCCCAGGGCGTTCAGCACCTGCCGGGAGGAGTCCCTGGTGGCGAGCCCCTTGGCGTCCGGCGGAAAAGACGGCAGCGCCGCGTCCCAGCCCTCTGGCAGCGTCCGGTGCTGCATCTGCTCGACCTCGCCCGCAAGCTCCGGGTAGGAATCGCGGTACCGGTCGAACAGCGCCTCCCAGGCGGTCCTGGCCTCCCTGCCGCGGCGTCCGATCCCGTCGGCGAACCACTCGTAGATCGCGTCCGGGATGAAGAAATCGGCATCCTCTGGCATGCCAAGGAACCGCTTCGTGGCCCTGACCGCGTCTTCGCCGAGCGGCTCGCCATGCGCCTTGGGCGAGTCCTCGAGCGGCGAGCCGTAGCCGATGTGGCTGTGCACGAGCACCAGCGTCGGGCGCTCGTGCTCGGCCTGGAACGAGTGCAGGGCCCGGCTCACCTGCCCGAGGTCGTTGACGTCCGCGACCGTGGTGACGTTCCAGCCGTAGCTGATGAATCGCGCGGCCACATCCTCGGTGAAGGTGATGTCGGTGTGGCCTTCGATGGTCACCCGGTTGGAGTCGTAGATCCAGCAGAGGTTGGCCAGCTCCAGGTGCCCGGCGAGGGACGCCGCCTCGGACGCGACGCCCTCCATCATGCAGCCGTCACCGGCCAGGGCGTAGACGTTGAAGCCGAACAGCGGGAAGCCCTCACGGTTGTAGCGGGCGGCCAGCCACTGGCCGGTTGTTGCCATGCCGACCGACATCGCGACGCCCTGGCCCAGCGGGCCGGTCGTCGCCTCCACGCCGCTGGTGAGCCGGTACTCAGGGTGGCCCGGGCAGTGCGAGCCGAGCTGGCGGAACGTCTTGATGTCCTCGATCGACACCGCGGGCTTGCCGAGCACCTCGTAGTCCGGGTCGACGGCCTGCACCTGGGTGAGGTGCAGCAGCGACCACAGCAGCGGGCTGGCATGGCCTTCGGAAAGCACGAACCGGTCGCGGTTCGGCCAGATCGGGTCGGCCGGGTCGAATCGCAGGAAGTGCTGCCACAGGGTGCACGCCAGCGGGGCAATCCCCATGGGTGTGCCCGGATGCCCGGAATTCGCCTTCTGGACCATGTCCATCGACAGGCCGCGGATCGTATTGATGGCCAGGGTGTCGAAGTCGGTCGTGGTCACGCAGGCCTCCGGCAGGAACTCAGGGATACGTTCGGTCCCCGTCACCCTGAGGATGTGGGCTGGTCTGGCTGGCTCTCGTATTCCGGGCCGAGCACCTCGGCGCCACCGCCCGACGGAACCATTCTGCTCTTGTCGTAGCTGCCAATCTCCGCGGGCAGGCTCATCCGCTTGCCGCTGAGATGGTCCCACAGCTCCAGCCGGGCATTCGGCGGCTGGTCGATCTTATCGAGGTAGTAGCCGGGTATCTCGTAGACCAGGTGACCGCTGACCGTCCCGCCCGGCGGCAGGTCGAAAGGCATGCTGATCGGGGTCAGGCCCAGCGACTCCGGCAGCGGCCAGTCCGGCGGCGGGCAGATGGCCTCCCCGACCCGCCCCCAGGATCCGGGCACGAGCCGGAGGTAAAGCAGCGCCTCAAGCCGTGCGGGCTGGCTGGTGGCCGGGTTCGTGAAGCGGGCGTGCAGCGACCGCAAGGTGACGGAAACCGGGAGGCCGGAGCCGGATTCCCGCTGGATGTCCAGCGATCCGCTGCCGTAGATCTCGAGCTCGACTTCGGGGAAGGCGGGCTTCACCGCCGACGGCAGGGCCCAGCCCTTGATGGCGGCGAAGAAGCACGAATAAGCGGCCACCAGACAGATGAATGCGCCCACCATCCATCCGTTGCCGAACAGCGAATAGCCGGGCTGTTTCAGGAAATATGCGATCGCAACGGCGGTGAGGAATGCAAACAGGGTCAGCAGCAGGCCGCCCAGCCAGAGCCAGACCCAGCGGTAGGATCGCACGGCCGGGAGTCTACGCCGACCGGGGCAAACAGCACGCCCCGATCCTTGGCCTGTGGCAGGTGCACGCATGGACTGGCAGGACGTCGCCGACCTCCCGTTCGCCGGGGCGCTGGCGCCGCACGCCGGCGGCCTTGCCCCGCACGCCGACTACGACGGCGTTCGGTTCGACCAGCTCAGCTTCGACGAGCCGCAGGCGGCGAGCAGCCAGTTCATCGAGTGCGCGTTCACCGGGGTGTCCGTCCAGGGCGGCCGGCTGGCAAAGGCCCGGCTGCGCGACGTCCTGCTGCGGGACGTGCGGCTGATCGCGACCGGCCTCGGGGAGTCGCACTGGACCGACGTGGCGGTCGCCGAGAGCGTGGTCGCGGGTGCCGAGGTGTTCGGCGCGGAACTGCGGCAGGTGACGTTCCGCCGGTGCAAGCTCGACTCGGTCAACTTCCGCGGCGCCTCCCTGACCGACGTGACGTTCGCCGACTGCGAGCTGCGCGACGTGGACTTTGCCGGGGCGACGCTGGCCCGGACGGCGTTCCCGGGCTCGCGGCTGGCCAGGACCGACTTGACCGGCGTGACGATGCGGCGCACCGATCTGCGCGGCGCCGAGCTCGGGATCATCATCGGGCCGGACTCGCTGCGCGGCGCGATCGTCAGCACCGGGCAGCTCGTGTACCTCGCCCCGGTTCTCGCCGAGACCATGGGCATCACCGTCAGCGACGACTAGGTCAGCTCTTCCAAGGCTGGATCAAGCGTTGCCCCGCATTGATATGCCGAGTATTATTCTGGACATGATGTCAGGCATGGTGAGGCCATGAGCGTCCCGCACGCGCTGCTGGCCCTGCTCTCTGAGGGTCCGAAGTACGGGCTGCAGCTGCGCGAGGAGTTCGAGGCCGGGACGGGCGAGGTGTGGCCGCTGAACGTCGGCCAGGTGTACAAGACGCTGGGCCGGCTGGAGCGCGACGGGCTGGCTGAATCCGACGACACCGGCCAGGACGGGCCGCAGAAGCGGTTCCGGATCACGCCGCGCGGCGAGGAGGCGCTTGCCGACTGGCTGCACACGCCGCCGGACCTAACCTCCCCGCCGCGCGACGAGCTGGTGATGAAGGTGCTGGTGGCCGCCCGGGTACCGGGCACCGACGCGCACGAGGTGATCCAGGCGCACCGCCTGTACCTGCTGGAGCTGATGCAGCAGTGGACCCGGCTGAAGGAGGGGGAGGCCCGCGACGACCTGAGCCTGGCGCTGATGGTCGACGCCGAGTTGTTCCGGCTGGACGCTGTGATCCGGTGGCTGGACGCCGCGGATGTGCGGCTGGCGCGGGCCGCGGCTGAGCCGCCCCGGCCATCCCCTGCCCCCGCTCCGGCTCCGCAGCTACGCCGGCTGGGGGCCAGGCGATGAACCGGCCAGACCAAGGCGGGGATGGCCACGGCGCGGCGAGCGTGCTGGAACTGCGCGGCGTGTCCAAGACCTACGGGCAGGAGCCGGCCGAGGTGCACGCGCTTGCCCGGGTGGACCTGTCTGTGCGGGCCGGGGAGATGGTGGCGGTGATGGGGCCGAGCGGGTCGGGCAAGTCCACGCTGCTGACCATCGCCGGGAGCCTGGAAGACCCCACCAGCGGCGAGGTGCTGGTCTGCGGCATGGCGCTGGCGGGCATGCCGCGGGCCCGCAAGGCCCGGATGCGGCGGCGGGTGATCGGGTACGTGTTCCAGGATTTCAACCTGCTGCCCGGGCTGACCGCCGCCGAGAACGCCGCCCTGCCGCTGGAACTGGACGGCGTCGCGGTGCCGAAGGCGCGCGCCGCCGGGCTGGCCGCGCTGGAGGCGCTGGGCGTCGCCGGGCGGGCGAGATGGTTCCCCGATCAGCTGTCCGGCGGTGAGCGCCAGCGGGTGGCGATCGCCCGCGCGGTGGTGGGGGACCGCCGCCTGCTGCTGGCCGACGAGCCATCCGGCGCGCTGGACTCGGTGAACGCCGCCGAGGTGATGCGGCTGCTGCACGAGGCATGCCAGCGCGGCGTCGCGGCGGTGGTGGTGACTCACGACGCGCAGCTGGCCGCCTGGGCCGACCGGGTGGTGCTGCTGCGCGACGGCCGGCTGACCGGCCAGACCGCCCGGCCGCCGGGCCCCGAGTCTCTGCTCATGCCCAAGGGGACACGGTGACCACCGTCCTGCGCAGCCCGCCCGACCTGGCGTCGGGCGGGGGCGGCGGCATCGTCGCCCGTCGCGCGGTATTCCGCTGGGGCTGGCGGCTGTTCCGCCGCGAATGGCGCCAGCAGCTGCTCGTGCTCGGCATGCTCACCGTCGCGGTCGGCGCGACGGTCTGGGGTTCCAGCGTGGTCACGAACGCGCAGCTCGCGAACCCCAACTACCCGACGCTGGGCACCGCCGCCGCGGCGGTCACGCTGCCCGGCAGCGACCCGCACCTGGCCGCCGACATCGCCGCCATCCAAGACAGCTGGGGCCCGGCCGATCTCATCGACAATCGCAACGTCGCGACCGGCACCACCCAGCGGGTGCAGCTCCGCGCCGAGAGCCCGCACGGGCACTACAACGCCCCGCTACTCGGCCTTGTCAGCGGCAGCTACCCGGCCGGCCCTCGGCAGGTCGCGCTGACCAGCCAGGTCGCGGCGCTGTACGGCGCGCACGTTGGCGGCACGTGGCGGGCGGCCGGGACGACCTGGCGGGTGACCGGCATCGTGCAGAACCCGAGCAACCTGTCTGACGAGTTCGCGCTGGTCGCCCCCGGCCAGGTCGCGCACCCCAGCCAGGTGGTCATGCTGCTCGGCTCGGCAGCCGCGCGGCAGGCGACCAGCGGCGGCAGCGGAACGCTGCCCGGTATCCCGGCGCTAGCCGAGGTCACGTTTCCCTCGGTGGCTCAAAGCGGATTCTCGCCGGCGGTACTCGTCCTGGTGGTGGAGGTGCTCGGCCTGGCGTTCATCGGCCTGGTGTCGGTGGTCGGCTTCTCCGTGATGGCCCAGCGCAGGCTCCGTGCCCTCGGCATGCTTGGCGCGATCGGAGCGACCGAGCGCAACCTCCGCCTGGTCATGGTCGTCAACGGCCTTGCCGTCGGCTTGACCGGCGCCCTCACCGGAGCGGTGCTCGGCTTCGCCGCCTGGTTCGCCTCCGCGTCGGCGCTGCAGCAGGCTACCGGCCACGCGGTCGACGCGGCCAACATGCCATGGTGGGCGTTCGCCATCGGAGTCGTGTTTGCGATCACGACGTCGGTACTCGCCTCCCGCGCCCCGGCTAAGACGATCGCCCGGGTACCGGTGGTGGCCGCACTCTCCGGCCGCCCCGCGCCGCCGAAGCCGGCGCACCGCGCCGTCCTGCCCGGCGTCCTCGTGCTCCTGGTCGGCGTTGCGTGCCTGGCGACCTCCGGCGGGCTGGCCGGGGCGGGCGGCCACGGGGGCGCGCCCGTGCTGCACTTGCTGGTCGGCCTCGCCGGAGTAATCATCGGGCTCGTCCTGCTGGCCCCGCTGGCCGTCAGCATGCTGAGGGTCAGCCCGCGGCTGCCGGTCGCGATCCGGATCGCGGTGCGCGACCTGGTCCGCTACCGGGCCCGGTCCGGTGCCGCGCTGGCGGCGACCACGTTCGCCGTTTTCCTCGCCACGGCGATCTGCATCGTCGCCAGCATCCAGTTCGAGAACCCTCTCGGCTGGTTTGGCCCCAACCTCTCCAGCAGCCAGCTGATCGTCAACACCGAGAGCCAGCCCGGCGGCGGTGCCGTCAGCCAGCTCAGCGCCGCCCAGCTGGCCAGCTTGCACGGGCGAGTGGACAGGTTCTCGGCTGGCCTGCACGCTCGCTTCGTGCTGCCGCTGGAGTCGGCCGGCGTCGGCCTCTTCGAGGTGGCCTCGGGGCCGCACGACCACTTCAACGGCAGCGTGTACCTCGCGACCCCGCAACTGCTCGCCGCGTACGGCATCAAGGCCGGCCAGATCGCGCCGGGTACCGACATCCTCACCGTGCATCCAGGTCTGGCGAGTCAGCCGCACATGGAGATGATCTGGAGCACAAGCGACGTCCAGTATCCAGGCCAGCGGCAGCCCGGTGAAGACGGCGGCCCGCCCTGCACGCTGGGCAACGGCTGCCTGGCCAGCCCCGTGATCCAGACGGTCAGCAGTCTGCCCAGCGGCACCTCCGCGCCGAACACGGTCATCACCGCGCACGCGGTGAGCAAGTACCGGCTGCAGACTCAGCTGAACGGGTGGCTGATCCAGGCACCCGCCCCCCTGACCGCCACGCAGATCAACGCTGCCAGGCAACTCGCGCTCACGTACGGGGTGACGGTCGAGACCAAGTCCGATGCGCCGGACGCCGGCGAGTTCGCCGACGGCGCCACCGCGCTGGGCATCCTGATCGCGCTCGGCGTGCTGGCCGCGTCCGTCGGCCTGATCCGCAGCGAGGCCGCGCAGGAGGTGCGAACGCTCACCGCGATCGGCGCCAGCGGCACGACCCGGCGGATGATCACCGCCGCGACCGCTGCGGCTCTGGGCCTGCTCGGCGCCATCCTCGGCATGGCCGGCGCGATCATCGCCGGGCTGGCCTGGGCGCGCAGCAGCCTGTCCGTCATGTTCGGTGACGTGCCGCTGACCGACGTGCTGATCTTGCTGATCGGGCTGCCGCTGATCGCCGCGGCCAGCGGCTGGCTCTTCGCCGGGCGTGAGCCGCCAGCGGTCGCCAGGCAGCCGATCGAGTAACGCCCGCCCGCGAGTCGCGTCGCTGACCGGTCCCGGACCCTTGGAACGGGTCGCCTGGCGCCCGGCCGGCCTCGCGCCGCGGCCGGCGATCATGGTGATGATAAGGTGAGAATGTGCCGTCGCGGGGCATTCAGCCACCTGAAATCGCCGAGATCCTTGTGTTCGCCGGCTCGGCGAGCCGCAACCTCGGCAGGGCGGTCGCGGGGCATCTGGGCATCGAGCTCGGTGCCTCGGAGGTGATCCGGTTCTCCGAGGGCAACCTCTTCGTCCGGGTGCTGGAGAACGTGCGCGGCCGGGACGCGTTCATCGTGCAGGGCACGGCCTTCCCGGCCAACGACAACTTCATGGAGCTGCTGTTCTGGATCGACGCGCTCAAGCGCGCCAGCGCCGCCTCGGTGACCGCGGTGATCCCGTACTTCAGCTACGCCAAGGGCGACAAGAAGGATGAGCCCCGGGTCTCGATCCGGGCCCGGGTGTGCGCCGATGCCATCCAGGCCGCGGGCGCGGACCGGGTCGTCACCCTGGACCTGCACGCGCCGCAGGTGCAGGGGTTTTTCACGATCCCGGTGGACGACCTGTCCCCGGTGCCCACGCTCAGCGCCGCGATCTCGCGGAAGCAGCTGGGGGACCTGGTCGTCGTCGCCCCGGATGCGGGCTACGCGAAAAAGGCCAGGCTGTGGGCCAACCGGCTGCACGCGCCGACCGCGATCGCGGACAAGCGGCGTGTCGACCATACCGAATCCGCCGAGGTCATCGAGCTGATCGGCAGCGTCGAGGGCCGGACCGCTCTGATCGTCGACGACTTCACGATCAGCGCCTACACCCTCGTCGACGCGGCCAGGCTGCTGATGGAACGCGGCGCCACGCGGGTGTACGCCGCGGTCACCCACGCGCTGCTGGCCGGCCGCGCCAACGAGCGCCTCGATGAGAGCCCCATCGAGTGCCTGTTCACCACCGACAGCGTGGAAACCCAGCCGACGAAGCTGTCGGACAAGGTCGAGATCATCTCCGTCGCTGGGCTGTTCGCCGAGGCTATCCGGCGTATCGCCAACCGGCAGAGCATCTCGGTGCTGTTCTCGTAGCCGCGGGCGGGTACGCCGTTAGGGTGCAAGACATGGGGGACGTGCCCGGGGCACTGGCCGACCATCCGGACCGGGAGCGGTGGAACGCCAGGTACACAGCAGGCTACCCGGTATCGTTCGAGCCGCACCCGCTGGCGGCCCGGGCGATGGCGCTGCGGCTGCCCGGCGGGCCCGTAGCCGACCTCGCCTGCGGGGCGTCGGGCAGCGCGCTGCTCGCCGCCACGGCCGGGCGCCGGGTCACCGCGGTGGACATCTCGGATGTGGCGCTGGCCCTGCTGTCCGGCGAGGCCAGCCGCCGCGGGCTGGCGGGCCTGATCAGCGTGGTCCAGGCGGACCTCCGCGCATGGCGCCCGGAGCCGGGCGGCTATGCGCTCGTGCTGTGCACCGGGTACTGGGACCGGACGGTCTTCGCCGTGGCGACGGGCGCGGTTAGGGCCGGCGGCCTCGTTGGCTGGGAGTCGCTCACGGCGGAAGCCCGGCGCGAGCGGCCCGGCCTGTGCGCGGGCTGGTGCGTCAACCCCGGCGAGCCCGCAGCGCTGCTGCCGCCCGGGTTCGCCGTCCTGGATCAGCACGATGTGCCGTCGCCGGCGCACGGCACGAGACGAGTGCTGCTGGCCAGGCGCGAAGGCTGACCGCCGCCCTGGGATACTGGGCTCATGGCTGACGACACCGCTCAGGAGCAGGGGATCTACCAGGCACTCAAGGCGGTCGACGAGGTCGCCGCTGCGCTGCAGGCGCACCTCATCGAGGAGCACGGCGCCGACCCGGAGCGCTCGGCCCCGCATGGTCCGGCGACCGACTCGCTCACCCTGCTGCGGCAGGCGCGCGAGCGGCTTGGCGAGGGCCTGCGCTCGATCGAAGCCGGCGAGATCGGCAAGGCCGACGGCATATCGCTGCGCAACGGGTGACGCCGGCCGCGGGCCGCGGGCGGGCCCGCGGCTGGCCAGGCGGCTCAGCGCGCTGGCATGCGGCCGTCAGCGGTGTAGCAGCGGACGTAGTCGATCAGGAGCCGCTGCGGGAAGGCGACCCGCGGCCCCGGCGTCACCGAAGCGCTGCCGCCCACGGCGACGTTGAGCAGCAGGAAGAAGTCGTGGTCGAACACCCACGGCCGGCCGCCCAGGTCCTCCTGGGTGACCGTGGCGTAACAGCGCTGATCGAGGAACCAGCGGATCCTGCCCGGCTCCCAGACCACGGAATACACGTGGAAGTCGCTGGCAAGGCTGGTGAGCGCCCGGCGTGACGCGGTGATGTCGGCACCGGTGTACCCCGGGCCGTGCGCGGCCCCGTACACCATCCTCGGGTCCCTGCCGAAGTTCTCCATGACGTCGATCTCGCCGCACCCCGGCCAGCCGACCTCGTCGAAATCCTGGCCCATCATCCAGAACGCCGGCCACATTCCCTGGCCGGCCGGGATCCGCATCCGCGCCTGCACCACGCCGTAGCGGACCGCCAGCCTGCCGGAGGTGGTCAGCCGGGCCGAGGTGTACTCGCAGCCGCCGTACCGCCCGCGGTCCTCCGGCTCCGGCCGCGCGACCACGATGGCCAGATGGCCGGCCCCGTCAAGAGCCGCGTTCGCGGTGCCCGCGGTGTAGTACTGCAGCTCCCGGTTGCCCCAGCCATGGCCGCCGGTCTGCGCCTGCCAGATGCCAGGGTCCGCCGGGGCACCGGCCGGCCCTTCGAACTCGTCCGACCAGGCGAGAACGCACCCGGGCAGCTCGGCAAGGACCCGATCGGCACGCTCCGGCACGCGGCCGACGTTACCTCCCCGGCCGGCGGAGGAGCGCGGGGAGGTCGGCGACGGAGCCGATGACGTGATCCGGCGCGCCCGGGGCGTTCTCGAGGGTGTCCGGCCGGAACTTACCGGTCCGGACCAGCACACCGGTGAGGCCCGCGCGCTGGGCGGCCAGCACGTCGGCCTCGATGTCGTCGCCGGCCATCACCGCGGCGGACGCGTCGGCGCCGAGCGCGGCAAGCACGGTGGCGAAGAACGCGGCGGCGGGCTTGCCGGTCACCTCCGCCCGCACGCCGGAAGCCTGCTCCAGGCCGGGGAGGAACGCACCGGCGTCGAGCTGCAGCCCCTGGTCCGTGCGCCAGTACAGGTTGCGGCCCATGGCCACCAGGCGCGCGCCGTCCAGCAGGTGGCCGAAGACGCGGTTCAGCGCCTGGTAGCTGAACTCGGGGCCGGCCCCGCCCAGGATGACCACGTCTGGCGGCCCGGCACCGTCCGCCGCGATCGTCACCCCGGCAAGGTCGGAGCTGATGTCGCCGCTGTTCAGCACCACGCAGCGGGCTCCCGGGTAGTTGCTGGCAACGTACGCCGCGGTGATGGCCGGCGACGTGAAGATATCGCCGGCGGCCACCCCGAAGCCGGCGTCCGACAGCGTCGCGGCGATCCAGGCCCTGGTCCGCGAGGTGGTGTTGGTGACCAGGGCAACCGCGAAGCCAGCCTCGCGCAGTGCCCGCACCGCCTGCACCGCCCCGGGCACCGGGCGCCAGGACACGGTGAGCGTGCCGTCGATGTCAAGCAGGACCGCCCGCACTCGCTGCATGAGCCGAACGTACCTGCGCGGGCCGCGCGCGGGTCAAGGTGAGGAGGCGGCCCGGCGGTGCTCGCTTTGGTCCCCGTCCGGATAAGAAGGGAAGAACTCGCTAAATAAAAAATCCGCCACAACGGTGTATTCCGGGCGCGCCGGTCTGCCAGGGGCCCGGGCCAGGAACGGCGGCCTGCGGCGGCCGGAATGGCGCGCCCGGAAACGCAGCGGGCGGGCTGGCTATCGGGACGGAACGGACCCGGCCGGCGACACACGCCGGGCGGGGGCTATGATGTGTCCGGTCATGCGGCGCTACGTACTCGTCATTAGCAGCCGTAGCGGGACCTGATCAGGGCAGGCCAGCAACCCGCTACGGGATGAGGTGCTGGCCGTGAGCCGATGCGGCTCCCAACCTCACGCTCTGACTTGGAGAACGCAGTGCCTGACAGCCATTCGGCAACCTTTCACGCCGACAGCGCGGACGACCTGCAGCGGGCGATCCAGGCGGTCCAGGTTGCCCTCGACCGCCGCGACAATGGCGGCGACGCGGCGGCCGCGCGCGACTAGCAGCGACCGGATGCGGCGAGCGCGGCCAGCTCATGGGCGGCGGCGACGACGGGCGGTGCCAGGCGGCGCCCAGGGGAGCTGCCCAGCCTGCTGGCCGGCCCGGACACGCACAGCGCGCCGAGCAGCGTGCTCTCGCGGAGCACCGGCGCGCTGACGCTGGCCACGCCAGGCTCGCGCTCGGCTACGCTCGCCGCCCAGCCGCGCCGGCGCACCGCCGCAAGCTCGGCCGGCTCCGCAGCGGGAAACCGGTCGGCATCGGCCGACCAGGCCAGCAGCACCTTCCCGCCGGAGCCGGCGTCGAGCGGCAGCAGCGCGCCGACCGGCACGCTGTCGCGCAGGCCGGTGCCCGCGTCACGGGCGGCGACGCACAGCCGCCGGTCGCCCGACCGCACGTACAGCTGGACGCTCTCGCCGGTGGTGTCGTGCAGCCGGGCCAGCACCCCGGCCGCAAGCGTGGCCAGGTCGAGGCCGTGCCCGGCGCGCAGGGCGAGCTCCGTGAGCCGCGGTCCCAGCCGGAACGCCCCGTCGGCGTCGCGGCCGACCAGGCCGTGCACCTCAAGCGCGACGAGCAGCCGGTGCGCGGTGGGCCGCGGCAGCCCGCTGTCCTGCGCGAGTGACCGCAAGGTCCGGGGGCCATCGCCGAGCAGGCCGAGCAGGGTCATCGAGCGGTCGAGCACGCCGACCCCGCTGACCGGGTTGCGGGCCGCAGCCCCCGGATCTAGAGTGTCCATAGACTGAACATTCTATCTCATTATTTGAGACCGCGCATCTTGCCAGATGCGCCCAAAGGCAGAGGGAACCATGGCTGGACGCCTCTTCGACAAGATCTGGGACCGGCACGTCGTGGCCACGCCCGAGGGCGAGCCGCCGCTGCTCTACATCGACATGCACCTGGTGCACGAGGTCACCTCGCCTCAGGCCTTCGAGGGCATCGAGCTGGCCGGTCGCAAGGTGCGCAGGCCGGACCTGACGGTCGCCACGATGGACCACGACGTGCCCACCATCGGCCTGGACAAGCCCATCGCCGACGAGCTGGCCGCCAAGCAGATCGAGCGGCTGCAGCGCAACAGCGAGGCGCACGGCGTGACTCTCTACCCGCTCGGCAGCCCCGAGCAGGGCATCGTGCACGTCATCGGCCCGCAGCTCGGGCTCACCCAGCCCGGCATGACGATTGTCTGCGGCGACAGCCATACCTCCACGCACGGCGCGTTCGGCACCCTGGCGTTCGGCATCGGCACCAGCGAGGTCGAGCACGTGCTGGCCACGCAGACGCTGCGGCAGGTGAAGCCGCAGGCGATGGCCGTCACTGTGGACGGCGAGCTGGGGCCCGAGCTCACCGCCAAGGACCTGGTCCTCGGCATCATCCGGGCGCTCGGCACCGGCGGCGGCGTCGGCTCGGTGATCGAGTACCGCGGCGCCGCCGTGCGGGCGCTGCCCATGGCCGGCCGGATGACGGTCTGCAACATGTCGATCGAGGGCGGGGCCAGGGCCGGGATGATCGCCCCGGACGACACCACGTTCGCCTTCCTCGAAGGCCGCGCGCACACCCCGAGGGGCAGGCTCTGGGAGCAGGCCCTCGACGACTGGCGCGGCCTGGCCACCGACGACGGAGCCGAGTTCGACCGCGAGATCCGGGTCGACGCCTCGGCGCTGCGGCCCGCGGTCACCTGGGGCACGAACCCGGCGCAGTCGGTCACGATCGACGACGTGGTGCCGGACCCCGGCTCGCTGAGCACGCCCGAGCTGCGGCAGGCGGCCGAGCGGGCCCTGGTCTACATGGGCCTCACCCCGGGCACCGCGATCCGCGACATCGCCGTGGACACGGTGTTCATCGGCTCGTGCACGAACGGCCGGCTCACTGACCTGCGCGCGGCCGCCGAGGTCGTCCGCGGCCGCACGGTCAGCCCCGGCGTGCGGGCGCTGATCGTCCCGGGGTCGGCCCGGGTCAAGGCCGAGGCGGAGGCGGAGGGGCTGGACCGGGTGTTCACCGACGCCGGGTTCGAGTGGCGGTCGGCCGGATGCTCGATGTGCCTGGGCATGAACGGCGACATCCTGGCCCCCGGCCAGCGCTCGGCGTCGACGAGCAACCGCAACTTCGAGGGGCGCCAGGGCCCCGGCGGCCGCACCCACCTGGTGTCGCCCGCCGTGGCGGCGGCAACCGCCGTCGCCGGACACTTCACGCTGCCAGGAGACCTGTGATGCCAGGAGTCAAGCGCATAGCCGGCCGCGCGGTCGCACTCGACCGCCGCGACGTCGACACCGACCAGATCATCCCGGCGTCCTGGCTGAAGCGGGTGGAGCGCTCCGGGTTCGCGGCCGGGCTGTTCGGCGCCTGGCGGCAGGATCCGGACTTCGTGCTGAACCGTCCCGGCGCCGCCGAGGCCAAGGTGCTCGTCGCCGGGTCGAATTTCGGCTGCGGCTCGTCGCGCGAGCACGCGGTCTGGGCGCTGCAGGACTTCGGGTTCCAGGCGGTCGTGGCGCCGAGCTTCGGCGACATCTTCCGCAACAACAGCGTCGCCGCCGGCCTGGTCCCCGCCAAGGTCAGCGACGACGGGGCGGCGCGGGTGTTCGCCGCGCTCGCCGCGGATCCGGACGCCGAGGTCGTGGTCGACGTCGCGGCCCGCGAGGTGGCGATCCCGTCGGCCGGCCTGGGGGAGCCGTTCGAGCTCGCCGGCTACGCACAGTGGCGGCTGATCGAGGGCCTGGACGACATCGGCCTGACCTTGCGGCACGAGGCGGACATCGCCGCGTTCGAGGCATCCCGCCCGGCGTGGCTGCCCAGCCTCGCCGGCCAGTGACCTCGGGCGGCCCGGGCGGCGCCGGCGACCGGGGTGCGGTGAGTTGAGCGACCGGCACCCCGGTCACGCGCCGCGACCGGCACCCCGGTCACGCGCCGCGACCGGCACCCCGGTCACGCGCCGCGACCGGTAGTGTTATCCTGGTCGCCGAGCATTTCCCTACGGAGAGAGTGATCATGCCCACCGGCCTATCCCTGGTACTTATCACCTAGCGCGAACCCGCACGCAGGGTTCGCGCTCACCTCCTACGCCACGACGGCGGGGAGGTTTTTTGTTGGACCCGGCCCTGAAACCAAAGGAGCATCTCGTGCAACTCACCGGAGCCCAGGCGCTGGTGCGAAGTCTGGAACAGCAAGGCGTCGAGGTGGTCTTCGGGCTTCCCGGCGGCGCCATCCTTCCGGCCTATGACCCGCTGCGGTCGTCGTCGCTCCGGCACGTGCTGGTCCGGCACGAGCAGGGTGCGGGCCACGCCGCCGAAGGCTACGCGTGGGCGACCGGCCGGCCCGGTGTCTGCATGGCCACCAGCGGCCCGGGCGCGACCAACCTGGTGACCGCGCTGGCCGATGCCTACATGGACTCGGTCCCGATCGTCGCGATCACCGGCCAGGTGCCCAGCGCGCTGATCGGCACCGACGCGTTCCAGGAAGCGGACATCACCGGGATCACGCTGCCCGTCACCAAGCACAACGAGCTGGTCACCACCGCCGAGCGGATTCCCGCGGCGATCGCCGAGGCGTTCCACATCGCCTCGACCGGCCGTCCGGGCCCGGTGCTCGTCGACGTGCCCAAGGACATCATGCAATCCGCGATGACGTGGGGGCCCGGCACCTGGCCGCCCACCATGGAGCTGCCCGGCTACCGGCTGCCGGCGGCCCCGGACGTGGCCGCGATCCGGGCGGCTGCCGCGCTGCTGCGCCAGGCCAGACGGCCGGTGCTGTACGTCGGCGGCGGCGTGATCAAGTCCGGCGCCCACGCCGAGCTGCTCGCCCTCGCCGAGCTCGCCCAGGCTCCGGTGACGACCACGCTGATGGCGCGCGGCGCCTTCCCGGACCCGCACCCGCTGGCGCTCGGCATGCCCGGCATGCACGGCTGCTACACGGCGGTCGCCGCGCTGCAGGAGGCCGACCTGGTGGTCGCGCTCGGCGCGCGGTTCGACGACCGGGTGACGGGGAACCTTGCGACCTTCGCGCCGCATGCGAAGATTGTGCACGCGGACATCGACCCGGCCGAGATCGGCAAGAACCGGGTGCCCGACGTGCCGATCCCCGGTGACGTCCGCGCCACCCTCGCTGGGCTCACCGACAGCCTCGCCGCGCTGATCGCCGAGGACGGCCCCCCGGACACCGGGTACTGGCTGCGCGGCATCGGCGACTGGAAGCGCCGGTTCCCGCTGCGCTACACCCAGGAGGCCGACGGCCCGCTGAAGCCGCAGCACGTGGTGGAGCGGCTGTCCGCGCTCACCGGCGGCGAGGCGGTCGTGGTGGCCGGCGTGGGCCAGCACCAGATGCACGCGGCGCAGCACTTCTCGTTCTCCAGGCCACGGTCCTGGATCAACTCCGGCGGGCTGGGCACGATGGGCTTCGCCGTGCCGGCCGCGATGGGCGCGCAGGTGGGCAGGCCCGGCGAGCTGGTGGTCGCGGTCGACGGCGACGGCTGCTTCCAGATGACCGCGCAGGAGCTTGCCACGTGCGCGATCGAGCACCTGCCGATCAAGGTGCTGATCTTCAACAACGGCTTCCTCGGCATGGTCCGGCAGTGGCAGGAGCTGTTCTACGAGGAGCGGTACTCCGAGGTGGAACTCGGCACCGCGATCCCCGACTACGTCAAGCTGGCCGAGGCCTACGGCTGCCAGGGCCTGCGCTGCGAGCGCGCCGACGACGTCGACGCGGTGCTGGACAAGGCGCTGGCCACCACGGACGTGCCCACGGTGGTGGACTTCCGGGTGCACGACCGCGAGGGCGTGTTCCCCATGGTGCCCGCCGGCCGGCCGAACGACGAGATCGCCCTCGGCCCGGAGTTCACCGCCGAAGAGCAGAAGGCGGCGACCCGGCGGGAGCTGCGCGGCGAGCCGACCAAGAACACGGAGGTGCTGGCCCGATGA
>Ga0335075_10004057_pt1 | contig 22971 bp, 16 predicted proteins | sample Lox_Sample_24_FD_206723 | JGI IMG/M metagenome (GOLD analysis project Ga0335075, IMG submission 206723) | Soil microbial communities from Loxahatchee National Wildlife Refuge, Florida, United States - Lox_Sample_2.4 | ecosystem: Environmental > Terrestrial > Soil > Wetlands | place: USA...
CAAAACGCTGCGCTCGCTCGCTCGATAGCGGCTGCCGTTGCTTCATGGGGCCAGCTTAGCCACTTCTGCTCCCGCGGGCCAGGAAAATTGCCCAGAGAGAATCTACTCTTATAACACAGTAGTACTAATCGAGTGGTGTCGAATGGGAGAATACGCGTGACATCTATTTCCTTAGACAAAACCAGTGAGCTCAAGGAGCGCATTGCGGCTCGCAAAGCGCGCATCGGAATCGTCGGCATGGGCTATGTCGGGCTGCCGCTGGCCCTTCTTTTCAGCGAAGAACGCTTTCGCGTTACCGGCTTCGACATCGACTTCCGCAAAGTCAATGCGCTGAATGAAGGCGGATCATACATCGTGCGCATCCCGGCGACGGAAATCCAGCTGGCGCAGCGAAGCGGCTTCAGCGCGACCGCGGACTACGCGCGAGTTGCCGAAATGGACGTCGTCATCATCTGTGTGCCGACTCCGCTGAACGAGCACCATGAGCCTGACCTGAGTTTCGTTATCGGCACGGTTCGCAGTATCGCCCCGCATCTTCACGCGGGCCAGCTCGTTATTCTCGAGAGCACGACTTTTCCCGGCACTACGGAAGAGGTAGTGGTGCCGTTGCTGGAAGAGGGCAATCCGCATGGGCTCCGCGTGGCGCGCGATGCCGCCGCGAAGGGCTTTTACGTGGCGTTCTCACCCGAACGCGAGGATCCCGGCAACGACTCAGTGGCGCGCCGCGATATCCCTAAAGTCGTGGGTGGATGCGGACCGGCGGCAGCCGATCTGGCCTCTGCCGTCTATCAGACCATCTTCAACCGCACCGTTCCGGTGTCGTCGCCGGCCGCCGCGGAGATGACCAAGCTACTCGAGAATATCTATCGTTGCGTGAACATTGCTCTGGTGAATGAGCTGAAGCAGCTCTGCATGCGCATGGATATCGATCTCTTTGAAGTGATCGACGCAGCGAAAACGAAGCCGTTCGGGTTCCAGGCCTTCTATCCGGGTCCCGGGCTCGGGGGCCACTGCATTCCGATTGACCCGTTTTATCTTTCGTGGAAAGCCAAGCAATTCGACTTTCGGACGAAGTTTATCGAGCTGGCCGGCGAAGTCAACCTGGCCATGCCCTATTTTGTCGTCGAGAATATTGTCGAAGCTCTCAGCCAGCAGGGCAAGGCGCTTTGCGGATCGCGCGTACTGATCCTGGGGCTCGCTTACAAGCGCGACATCGACGATCTTCGCGAGTCGCCTTCGCTGACCATTATTGAACTGCTGCAAAAGCGCGGCGCTCAGGTCGAGTACAACGATCCATTCTTCCCAACGGTAGGCCACGGACGCAAATATGCGCTGAACATGACCTGCACGCCGCTGGACAGGATTGCGGAATTCGACTGCGTTGTCATCGTCACCGACCACTCCCAGTACGATTATGCCGAGATCGTCAGGCAGGCAAAGCTCGTGGTCGACACGCGCAATGCCACGCGCGGCATCGTGGCGCCAAACCTGGTGCGATGCTGATGGCGCTGCTTCACACACTCACCTCCGGTACTCCGGAAGGGGCATGTGGCTTCTGATCTGTTCCGTCCAATTTTCGAGCTTATTTCAATGAAACGGTTATCTGTCAGTAGGCTGATTGCGGCATTGAGCCTGATTGCCGGCATCGCGCAGGGGTGCGCCGGTAATCCCGCCCTCCGGAAGCAGCAATACTTCGAGAGCGGGCAACGCTACTTCCAGAAAGATGACTATCGCGCGGCTGCGATCCAATTCAGCCACGCTATCCGCGTCGACCCCGGCTATGCGGATGCACATCTCCAGCTGGCTGAGACGTACATGAAGATGCAGCAGCCGGACCGTGCGTACGCAGAACTGGCCACGGTTGTCCAGTTGCGCCCGGGCGATTACCAGACCCGAATCAGAATGGCTGGTCTGCTGATTGCCGCTCGCCGGTTCGCCGATGCTCAGGAGCAGGCCAACCTGCTGCTGAAACAGCGGCCGAACGATCCCGCGGTTCACTCGCTGGTTTCCAGCCTGCTCGTGGCCCAGGGCAATATTCAGGGCGCTATCGGAGAAATTCAGAAGGCCATTGCGCTGGCTCCGGATAAGTGGGATTCCTATCTCGCCCTTGGCCTGCTGCAGTTAAAGGCGAGTGATCCGGACGCAGCCGAGGCCAGCTTCCGGAAAGTGATTGCTCTGGATCCGAACGCAATGCAACCGCATCTTCTTCTGGGCGAGCTATACATGTTGCGCAACCGCGCCAAAGATGCAGAGCAGGAATATCGCGCCGCGATGGGAGTCGATCCCCGGAGTATGGAGCCGCGCGAAGCTCTGGCACGGTTCTATCTTGCCGAAGGGCAGCCGGCGGCCGCGGAAGGCATCCTGCTGCAGGCGGCGCACGATCTGCCGAACAATCCGCAGAGCCTGGTTGCACTGAGTAATTACTATTTCAATACCGGCAATCCGGACAAAGCCGTCGAGGAATATAGCCTGTTATACCGGCAGCGCCCCAACGACTTACAAATCAGAAAAAAGTTCATACAACTGCTGATTCAAACCAATCGGCTGGATCAGGCGCGACCGCTGGCCGGGGACCTTCTCAAGGCCGCTCCGCACGACAACGATGCGCTGCTGGACCAGGCGGAAATCCAGATCGGCGAGGGCGATCTGAGCGAGGCGGTCGCGACGCTTCAGACCATCACCAGGAACACCCCGGACAACAGCGAGGCGCATTACGCACTGGGTGTCGCTTTCAGCAAGCAGGGCAATGTGGAGCGCGCTCAGGGTGAATGGCTGGAAGCTCTGCGCCTCAATCCCGATTCGCTCGGCGCAGAACGCGCGCTTGCGGACTCGGCGATGGAACAGGGCGACATGCGCGGTCTTCAGGGCGATGCGATGCAGCTGATCCGCATCGAGCCCGGGTCTCCGCAGGGATATTCACTACGCGCCCTCGCGGAGACGAACCTAAAGGAGTACAGCCAGGCCGAGCAGGACGTGCAAAGGGCAATCGCGATCGCTCCGCAGAGCGCCTACGGTTATGTGCAGCTCGGCAATCTGAGGTTTGCGCAGCAGCGTTACAACGAAGCCCAGGCGGCGTACCAGGGGGCACTGGATCGCAACGCGAGCTCACTGGATGCCATTCGTGGACTGGCGAGCACCTATGTTACTGAGGGACAGATCGACAAAGCCATCGCAACAGTGAAGGCGGGGATTGCCGGTTCACCTTCAAACAGCAATCTCTATGTGGTGCTTGGGAGCATCCTGTTCCACAGCAAGCGCGACCCGGCCGGCGCGGAGACGGTGCTTGCGAAGGCGGTGTCGCTGGACCCACACAATCTCGATGCCTGGCTGCAGCTCGCAGAAGCGCAGTCGACCGAGGGGAAGGTAGACCTGGCCATCTCCACAAGCCAACAGGCGGTGAAGGCGAACCCGGCGGGTCTGGCCCTCTATCTTCTGCTGGGCGATCTGTATGAAGCCACCTCGCAATGGAAGAATGCCGGGGCAACCTACCAGGATGCTCTGGCGATCAGCTCCCAGAATCCGGTGGCCTCGATGGGCATGGCGCGAGTGATGCTGGCCAGTGGAGGAAATCTCGACGTCGCGCTGTCTCTCGCGCAAACGGCGCGAAGAGAGATGCCCCAGTCCCCTGCCGCCGCCGATGCCACCGGGTGGGTTTATTACCAAAAGGGACTCTATTCGCTGGCGCTGGCCAGTTTGCGCCAGGCTCTCAGCCTGCAGCAGGGCAGCGGGTTGCCGGAGAACCCCGACATCCACTACCACCTGGGGATGACGTATGAAAGGGTCAAACAACCGGCGCTCGCGCGCCAGCAGCTGGAGCAGACGCTGAAGATCGACCCCGGCTATCGCGATGCCGCGCAGATCCGGCAGCAGCTGGCCGGGCTCGGGTCGTGAGCGTGCCCGTTTGCTTCGGTCACCCGGGGTAGCTGATTGCAAGGATGGGTGGCATTCCTGTCAGGGTGCGGGCTTGTAAGGCGTCCGATATTGCAAAGTTTTGCGATGGGTTGCAGGCTTATGCATTCTTCTCTCGTCTGCCCTGGCGCCGGAGTAACCGAAATTCATGCCCGGGCCGAGGCGCATGAGGCGAGAGCGAAGCTGGAGTAACTCACGGACGTAACCTCACAGTTTTTCAGCAGGTTGCAAAAACAATCAGTCTTGACAAGCGCAGAGTGATTGCGCAGAATGTCATTCACTTAATGCGGGACGCCGCAGGCGACCCCCTCCCGCAGCGAAGCTAACCAGGTTGTTCAGGGAATGTACCGGGAGGAAATGATGAGATTCAGGGCTTCGTGGTTTGCGGCACTACCTCTTTCCGTGCTGCTGGGTCTGGCGCTTCCTGCGCATGCGCAGGATGTCACCATCGACTTTACGGGAGTGGCGAATACCAGCGTCCAGGCGCTGGGTGCTTATGCCGGGTATTACACAGGGACGGTAACTGCAAACGGCGTCACCACCGCAGCAAACCCCGGCTTCATCTGCGATGACTACAACAACGAGATTTTCCTTCCCAGTGAGTCCTGGCAGGCTACTGCGACCTCGTTTGCCTCTCTGGCTACATCGCCGAGCGCGCTGGGCACGACTCTGTTTGGCGGCACCATCGGGATCGACGGATATGCAGCGATCGCCTACCTGTCCAATCTGATGGCTTCAACGCCGGCATCGGGACAAGGCGATATCTCCGCAGCGATTTGGTACATCGGATCCATCGGTTCGGGCACGCTTACGCTCTCGGATCTGGACGCGACGGCTCAGGCCTACGTGACCAGCCTGCTTGGCGCCACGGGTGAGTTTGGCATTGTTGGCTCCAGCACCGCCGCTGCCATTGCGGAATTAGAAGGCTCGAGCCTGTGGCTCTACACACCCACCGGGCAAGACATCACGCCGACCGGCGATCCATTCCCGCAGGAATTCGTCAGCGATGTGGCTGTTCTGCCTGTGCCGGAGGGCGGCGCACCCTGGCTCTACCTGCTTCTGGCTGCCTTTGCATGCTGCGGCGCCGTTGCCCTGCGTCACGGACGGCGTGTTGCTCCGCTGAAGCGGCTTCCGATCGCATAACATCAGACGCCTGGCATCGCAAACCTGCGTGCCGGGCGTCGCGCGGATCGCTCCACATCAAAATCGATCGCGGCAGGCCGTAAGGCCGCCGAAGACAGCCGGGAGAATATCCCCGGCTGTATTGCTTTCCTTTCGAATACCCCGCATTTCGGCGCGGAGATCCGCCGCCAATTGATCGCGGGTCGCGGTGAAGGATGGCTCCTCACCTGTCTTGCTCGCCGGGACTAACTGGAGTGGAGATCTTCTGATCGCCGGTAATTCAGGTTCAGCACGGACCGGACAGTCTCTGATCCATGAAGCGAATCCTCGTTCCGTAGCCGCGACGCGTCATACTTTGACAGAAAAAACCCTCAACTGGATCGATCACCCACTCGGTCTGCGCCCTGTGTTTCAGAGGCGATTCGACATGGAAAACACAATTACAACGGCGGATTTGCTGATTATCAGCCGCGATTCAGGGATTCTGCGTTCGACATGGGACGCAGGCCAGTCGAACGGCTGGCAGATTGAGATCGCAGGCAATGCGTGGGAAGCCGTCGACAAAATCCGCGGCGGCGCCCTGCCGGATATCGTGTTGTTCGATCTGCCGCGGGGCCATGCAGACGATCTGGAAGGATTACGCTGGCTGTGCCGCATGCATCCCACGCTGCCGGTGATTGTCATCGATCATGAGGATGATGGGAAGCGCAGGGAACTCGCGTTCCGCGCGGGCGCCTGCGAGTATCTCGTGACGCCTCTGGCGGAGGCGCAGTTACAGGAGGCGGTTCAGCGCAATCTCGCTGCCGGGTGCGATGGTCTCGACCCGAGTATCTCCAGCGAAAATGTCGAGCAGATCGATGATGAGCGGCACTTTGTGGGATTCAGCCCCGCGATGCAGAAACTCCGTGCGCAGGTGGAGATGCTGGCGGAAGCAGACGTGCCGGTATTCATCTCCGGAGACCCAGGCACGGGAAGGGAGACGGTGGCCAGGTTGCTGCACGCACTGTCGGTCCGCTCCGGTTTCCCGTTCGCGCGCGTCGATTGCACAGCTCTGCCCGAGGACCTTCTCGATCGGGAATTGTTCGGGCATGCGATAGACAACTCCGGGATCAGCCATCGCGGAAAACTGGAAAAGGCCACCAATGGCAGGATCTATCTGGAGGGAATCACTGAGCTACCCCAGCGGCTGCAGTCGAAGCTCGCCGAAGCACTGCACGGCAGGAATTTCGTGCGGCCGGGAAGTTCGGAGAAGGTCACGATCGACGTCGCCGTGATCGCGTCCGCCGGAAGCACGATGGATCGGGCGCTCGCAGAGCGCAGACTGCAGGCCGACCTCGGCCGATATCTCAGTGTGTATGAAGTTCGCGTGCCGTCGCTCAGGGAGCGCAGGGAGGAGATTCTCTTTTTGTCACGCTACCTGATGCACCGGCTTGCCAGGAGCTACGGGCTGCCGCCGCGCGACCTTTCGGCCGTGACTGCGGAAAGCTGGCTGGCCCACGACTGGCCAGGCAATCTGCGCGAGCTGGAACAGGCGGTCAAGCGATACCTCGTAGCCGGCGACGAGGCGCCTGCGTGTGGCGAAATAGCTCCGGAAGCGCAACTTCAGGAGACGATTTCCGATTCTCCGGAAAGAGCGCGCCGCAGTGTCAAAGGGCACACCATCCCTGTGCCTCGTACGGGCATTGCCGGTCATAAATCGCTGCGATCTCTGTTACAAAGCGTGAGAGAAGAAGCCGAGAGGAACGCCATTGCCAGGGCTCTGGAGGAAACCGGGTGGAACCGAAAAGCAGCGGCGCGCCTGCTGCGGATCAGTTACCGGTCGGTGCTCTATAAGATCGAGCAATACCAGATGAGCTCATCCGCTCATTCCTCCTTTCCCACTCAGGGCGGATTCGCATCGAAAAAGAGCCGGCGCGATGGCACCGGCCACTCGCCGGCGCCAGGATAACTGCCGGCAAGGCAGAAGATGACGGTCACCCGAACGGGTAATTCTGAATTCCGCGACAGATACGCTACACTACGCCGAGCATTCTTTCTGAGCCTGCTTCCAGGCTGTCAATATGCGGCTTTATACGCTGGATCCACTGCTGGACGATCGCTGGAACGACCTGGTCGCGCACCATCCGCGGGCGTCGGCATTTCATCGCACCGAATGGCTGCGAGCTCTGACCAGAACCTATGGCTATCGCCCCATGGTTGTGACCAGCAGCCCGCCTGGCGAGCGGTTGTCGGATGGTGTGGTGTTTTGCGAGGTAAGAAGCTGGATCACGGGGAGCCGCCTCGTCTCTTTGCCGTTCAGCGATCATGCGCAGCCCCTGGTGGATGAATCGTGCGGAATCCTCGAGATTGAAAGGTGGATGCGGGAAGAATGCACGCAGGCAGACTGGCGATACATCGAGTTTCGGCCTCTGTCGGGTAATTTCCATTCGGACGATCGCGAGAAGGTAAGCGAGTCCTTTTGGTTTCACAGCCTGGATCTTTCCCCATCCGCGGAACAACTCTTCAGGAAATGTCACAGGAACTGTATTCAGCGCCGCGTTCGTCATGCGGAGCGTCAGGGGCTTTCCTATGAGAGGGGTTCTTCCGCTGAACTGCTTGACGCCTTTTACGAACTTCTCATCGTCACGAGGAAACGCCATCGCCTGTTGCCGCAGCCTCGTGCATGGTTCCGTAATCTGCTGGAGTGCATGGCGCCCCACGCGGAAATACGGCTTGTGCGGAAAGACGGAGTTCCTGTTGCAGCGATTCTGACCCTTCGCCATGGGCGCACTGCCGTCTATAAGTACGGCTGTTCCGACCGAAAGCTTCACCACCTTGCAGGTATGTCGCTGCTGCTCTGGCGACTGATCGAAGAAAGCAAAGCGGAGGGTGCGGAGCAGATCGATCTCGGTCGGACGGAAATGGAGAATGCCGGCCTTGTTCGATTCAAGGATCGCCTTGGCGCTCTCCGAACGCAGATCAACTATTTTCGCTGCACCAGGGACGAGACGGAGAGCTTTCGGTTCTTTCCAGGCCTGCCGAAGACGCACGCTTTATGCTCGACGCTGCCGGGGGTGCTGTCTTCTGTGGCCGGAGAACTCATGTACCGGCATATGGGTTAGTCTGCCAGGACCTTACCGCAGAGTATCTTCGCTGCGACTGAGCTGTCGCTTTTCCCGTTCGACCTGTCAATTCGGTTCGCAGGTCACGAGCTATTCCTGAGTTATGGCGGAATTCCGGCGGCATTGGGTGGTCTCTGTCGTGGTTGCGGCTATCTCGCTGCCGCTGGCGTGGTCGCCTCTTCTGCAAACGCTGTCGCTCGCGTCGCATGACGACCAATATACGCATATCCTGCTGGTTCTTCCGCTTGCCGCGGTCCTGTTGTACGTGGAACGCAAATCGCTGCAGAGCGGGTGCGGCTGGGGACTTTCCGCGGGACTGGCTCTCGTTGCGATAGCCGCCGGAACCGCTGTGGCCGCGCGGATCTGCCACAGTGCGCTGGCTTCGGATGTGCTGCTCGCCGTTGAGGTACTCGCAGTTGTGTTGTGGTGGATCGGAAGCTTTGTGCTTGGCTTTGGCCGGCGGGTTGCGCAGACCTTCTCTTTTTTCTTTCTTCTGCTGTTTGGACTTGTTCCGTTGCCCGCTGTAATCCTCGATCGTATCGTCGCCTTCCTGCAGATCGGCTCGGCGGGGTCAGCTCACGCTCTGTTTGCAATCTGCGGAGTACCGGTGGTTCAGCACGGGGTTCTGGTGGCCATTCCCAACCTGACTATTCAGGTGGCGCAGGAGTGCAGCAGCGTCCGCTCCAGTTCCATGCTGTTCGTCACCACGATCGTGGTGGCGGAAATGGTTCTTCGCTCGCCATGGAGGAAAGCTCTGCTGATCGCGGTGGCCGTTCCGCTGTCGGTCGCGAAAAATGGGCTGCGCATCTTTACAATCGCCATGCTTGGCACCCGGGTCGATCCGGGCTATCTTACAGGAAGCCTTCACCGCCAGGGGGGAATTCTCTTCTTTGCGATCGCGGTGACAGGCGTATTTGTCGTTCTTGCCGTCCTGCAGCGGAGCGAGACGAAGATCGTGGACTCGAATCTGCGAAGGCCGAGCACAGCTGCGACAGGAGACTGAGCGAGCTGCTGACGGTCTGGGACTGCAAATTGCGCGGCCGATTACGCTCATCCGCGAGAGCCACGAACCGGGCTTTTCGATATACACGCCGCATGCCGCGGATCGGTACGTCCTTATGAGCCACCATTTTCTCGATTACTATCGCTGCCCGGAAACCTATGCCGGGTTTGCGACCGATGTTCAGCTGTCAGAAGATTCCGGATACTTCCGATGGGGCCAGGACACAGTCTGCTATGGACGCACGGCTGGCGGGACTCTCGGAGATCACGCGAATCAAGTTGCCTGGGATGCGAGCAACAGCGTGGCGGTACGGGGCTCTCAGGTGTATTTCCCTTTTGACCCCGAGGAGGTGACCGAGAATCTGCAGCGGGAGCGATATTCCGCGCACTTTCGCGAGTCGGGGCGGCTTTCCAATGAAATTCTGAGGAAGATTTACTACCGCCTCCGTCCCTGGCTTTCGGTTTCGGTCCGAAAGCACCTGCAGAAGGCTCACCTGAGAAACTGGAAGGAGATCGCCTTTCCTGAATGGCCGGTGGATTGCACGGTCGATCGCATTCATCGTAGGCGCATGGCTCTGGCGCTGCAGGCGCAGGGCGTCGACAAAGCGCCCTTCATCTGGTTCTGGCCGGATGACTGCACCAGCTGCTGCATTGTTACTCACGATGTCGAGGACCCGGCGGGTCGCGACTTTTGCGGGAAGCTGATGGACCTTGACGAATCCTTCGGCTTCCGCAGTTCCTTCCAGGTTGTTCCGGAGGACCGATATCCCGTTCCCGATTCCTACCTGAAATCGATCGTCGATCGCGGCTTTGAAGTGAATGTGCACGATCTGAAGCACGACGGCCGACTTTACGCCGAATACACGGAATTCCGGCGCCGAGCCCTGCGCATCAATGCCTACGGGCGCGAGTTTGGGGCCTCCGGCTTTCGTTCCGGAATTCTCTACAGAAATGCCGACTGGTACGATGCGTTCGACTTCCTCTACGACATGTCGATTCCGAATGTCGCGCATCTGGATCCCCAACACGGCGGGTGCTGCACGGTCATGCCGTATTTCATCGGAGATATGGTCGAGCTTCCCGTCACGTGCACCCAGGATTACACGCTGTTCCACATTCTGAAGGACTACTCGATCGATTTGTGGAAGAAACAGGTCAGCCTGATCCGGGAGAATTACGGACTGATCAGTATTCTCGTCCACCCTGACTACATCGTTGAGGGGCCGGAACAACAGTTATACCGAGAGCTCCTGGAATATCTGGCCGGCCTCCGCAATACGGACCATATGTGGACACCGCTTCCGGGCGACGCGGCCAGGTGGTGGCAGCAACGGCGTCAGATGCGCCTGGCGTGCGACAAAGGGCAGTGGCGCGTTGAGGGTCCGGGCAGCGAAAGAGCGCGCATCGCCTATGCCAGCCTTGCCGGTGACCAGGTAACGTACAGCTTCGCAGCGGAGAGCGTCTCCGCGGTGTCCTGACCGTCGATACCGCAAGCTGAGCTTCGCGCGGGGATCCATCGCAGCAAAGATCGGTCGCCTGTTCCTGGGGCGATGCAGTGCCCGTGTCCGAGACCGGGACCTGGAAACAAGGGAGCATTACGCAATGAGCGTTACTGACGTAGCCGTCATCGGGGCGGGTCCTTATGGACTCTCCGCCGCCGCGCATCTCCGTACGATTCAGGGTCTCGACGTCCATGTATTCGGCGACCCCATGTCCTTCTGGAGCGCCAACATGCCGGTGGGCATGTTCCTGCGTTCCAACTGGACGGCAACCCAGATCGCCTGTCCCAACGGCGACCTGACGCTGGAGGCCTTTCAGGCCGATCGAAACCAGTCCTTTGGCCTTCCCGTGCCGATTGAGCAGTTCATCAATTACGGCCTGTGGTTCCAGTGCCGAGCCGTTCCGGATCTCGACCGCCGCCGCATCTCTCGTGTCGATCGTTCGTCAAAGGGCTTTAAGCTAACCACTCAGGATGGCGAGACGTTCGATTCACGCCGGGTGATCATCGCCGGCGGTATCGGTTCCTTCGCTCGGCGCCCGGTTGAATTCCGCGACCTTCCTCCGGAACTGGCGACGCACACATCGGAACACGCGGACTTCGAGCGCTTCCGCGGCAAGGAAGTTCTGGTGGTGGGCAGCGGGCAGAGCGGCCTCGAGTCTGCGGCGCTCCTGCGCGAAGCCGGAGCGCAGGTGCAGGTAGTCGGGCGTTCCCGGCAGATCCATTGGCTCCAGGGTTGGGCGTCGACCACGCTTCACCATCGCCTGGGCAAAACAATTCGCCGATTCCTTTACGCGCCCACCGACGTTGGCCCGGCTGGACTCAGCCAGCTTCTGGCTCGGCCGCACCTGGTCCGCCGCCTGCCGCGCGCCCTGCAGGATAAGCTCAGAAAACGCGCCGTACGCCCTGCCGGCGCCCGCTGGCTGGTCGATCGGCTCCACGATGTGCCGATCGCTCTCGGCTGTGAGGTGACTTCTGCAGTTGCTGCGGGGGATCGCGTGCGCGTCTCTCTCAGCGACGGCCGCCAGCTGAGCGTGGATCACATCCTCATGGGAACTGGCTTTAAGATCGACGTTTCCAAATACGAGTTCCTCGCCCCGAGTCTTCTCGAAAGGATCTCTCGCGTCAACGGATTTCCGCTCCTGAACGATGGTCTGGAAACCTCCGTGCCCGGGCTCCACATTCTCGGTGCGCCCGGCGTCTATTCCTTCGGCCCGCTGCTTCAGTTCGTCTCCGGAACGCACTTCGCTTCACGCTCTCTCCTGCGTTCGGTTCTGAGCGCGGGCATCCCCGCTTAGCTGCTATGAACCCCATCATGACGGAGCCCATCGCGACTTCGGGGGCGGAGCCCTCGCTCGGCGGCCCGCGCTTTCAGGGAAGCGCGGGAGCCGTGGTCATCGGCGGCGATTATCAGGGCCTCGGCATTGTCCGGAGCCTCGGGCGCCACGGGGTCCCTGTGTGCATCGTCGACGATGAGCATTCGATTGCCCGCTACTCCAGGTATGCGACGCACGCGATTTTCGCGCTGGACCTCCGCGACGAATCCCGAACCGTCGAAACCCTGCTCGACACGGGCCGCCGCCTGAAGCTGCAGGGATGGGTGCTGTTTCCCACGCGCGACGAAACCGTGGCTGCATTGTCACGCCACCGTTCCCGACTCGAGGAAATTTTCCGGGTTCCCACGCCCCGGTGGTCCACGATCGAATGCGCCTGGGACAAGCGCGAAACCTATCGGGTGGCGCGCGAGCTCGGGATCCCGACTCCGCAGACGTGGCATGCGGACAACGTCGATCAGCTGCGCACGCTGGATGTGCGGTTTCCCGTCGCCATCAAACCCGCGATCAAGGAACACTTCTTTTACGCCACCAAGGCGAAGGCATGGCGCGCCAACAATTGGGCCGAGCTGGAAGATCTCTACGCGCGGGCTGTCGCCCAGGTGGGCCCTGCAGAGGTGATCCTGCAGGATCTGATCCCCGGCGATGGCCGTCAGCAGTTCGCCTGCTGCGCGCTGTTTGGCCGGGGCGCCAGCATCGCCAGCATGGTAGCCCGCCGTACGCGGCAGCACCCGCCGGAATTCGGGCGTGCCAGCACCTTTGTGGAGAGCATCGAAAACGAGCAGCTGGAAGAGATGTCTGCGCGTTTCCTGAAGGCGATTGATTATTACGGCCTCGTGGAGCTGGAATACAAGCGCGATCCGCGGGACGGGCAGTTCAAGCTGCTCGACGTGAATGCCCGCACGTGGGGGTACCATACTCTCGGATTCGAGGCCGGGGTCGATTTCCCCTGGCTGCTGTTCTGCGATCAGCTGGATCGGCCGGTCGAGCGCGTGCGAGCCAGAGCAGGGGTCTCGTGGATCCGCATGGCGACGGACTTTCCCACCGCCGTATCGGAAATCTGCCGCGGCCGCCTGCACTGGGGCGAGTACTGGCGCACGCTTCGCAGCGCCAGCGCCGACGCGGTCTTTTCGCTCGCCGATCCGATGCCGGGCGTCGCGGAGCTGGCGCTCATCCCCTACCTTGCGGTCAAGCGGGGCTTTTAGCCGGCGCAGGATTCAGGCTGCGGATGACTCGGGCGATAAGACCCGGATAATATTCATTTGTAAACGGGACAATGAAACACACCAACACCATCCTCGTGACCGGCGGCGCCGGTTTTATCGGTTCGAACTTCGTCCTGAGCTGGATTGACACGGTCGGCACGCCGGTCGTCAATCTCGATCTGCTCACCTATGCCGGGAATGCGGAGAACCTGGCGTCGCTGGACGGAGCCCCGGGGCATCTGCTGGTGCGGGGAGACATCAACGACGGCGAACTTGTGGGATCGCTTCTCCGGAAACACCGTCCGCGAGCCGTCGTCCACTTCGCCGCGGAAAGCCATGTGGATCGATCCATCGTTGCGCCCGACACGTTCATCAGCACCAACGTCCACGGCACTTTCACGCTGCTGGATCAGGCGAAACGCTACTGGTTGGAGCTGGATGAGGAAGACCGTCGCGGTTTTCGCTTTCTGCATGTATCCACCGATGAGGTGTACGGAACCCTGGGCGCCGATGATCCGGCGTTTTCCGAGACGACGCCCTATGCGCCGAACAGCCCCTATGCCGCGTCCAAGGCCGCCTCAGATCATCTGGTGCGTGCGTACCACCATACCTTTGGCCTGCCCGTGCTGACCACGAACTGCTCGAACAACTACGGACCGTTCCAGTTTCCCGAAAAGCTGATCCCGCTGATGATCCTGAACGCGCTGGAGGGCAAGCCGCTGCCGGTATACGGCGATGGCGGAAATGTGCGGGACTGGTTGTATGTGGAGGATCACTGCTCGGCCATTCGCACGGTGCTGGAGCGTGGCCGCCCGGGCGAAACCTACAACATAGGCGGCAACTGCGAGCGAACGAACCTCGACGTGGTGAACACCATCTGCGACCTGGTAGAAGAAATGGCTCCGCAGGCCCCTGATCCGAGCTCGCGGCGAAGGCTGATCACTTTCGTCAAGGACCGGCCGGGGCACGATCGCCGCTACGCCATCGACGCGGCGAAGATCGCGCGCGAGCTGGGCTGGTCGCCGGCGGAGCGCTTTGAATCCGGGCTGCGGCGCACGGTGCGCTGGTATCTCGATCATCACGCGTGGACCGATCATGTGCGCAGCGGTGCGTATCTGGAGTGGATCGACCATAATTACGCGGAGCGGCTGGCACGATGAAGGGCATGATTCTCGCCGGCGGTTCGGGCACGCGGCTTTATCCCGCCACGCACGTCGTTTCCAAGCAGTTGCTGCCTGTCTATGACAAGCCCCTGATTTATTACCCGCTGAGCACCCTGATGCTGGCGGGTTTGCGCGAGATCCTGATCATCTCGACGCCGCAGGATCTGCCACGCTTCTCGGAGTTGCTGGGCGACGGACATCGCTGGGGGCTCGACCTGCACTATGCAGTTCAGCCCAGTCCCGACGGCCTCGCGCAGGCCTTTCTCATCGGCCGCGATTTTATCGGAAACAATCCGAGCGCGCTGATTCTCGGCGACAACATTTATTACGGCCAGTCTTTCTCCAAACAGTTGCAGGAGGCAGCGCGGCGGGAGAGCGGCGCCACGGTTTTTGCGTATCCGGTGCAGGATCCGGAGCGTTACGGCGTGGTCGAGTTCGACGAGGCAGGGAATGCCATCAGCCTGGAGGAAAAACCGAAGGCGCCGCGCTCCCGATATGCCGTCACCGGCCTCTATTTCTATGACAATGAGGTGGTGCATCACGCCGAATCGCTGAAGCCGTCGCCGCGAGGGGAGCTGGAAATTACCGATCTGAATCGCTGCTATCTGCGAAGCGGTCGCCTGAACGTGCAGATCATGAGCCGCGGCATGGCGTGGCTGGACACGGGCACGCACGACTCGCTGTTTGAGGCCGGACTCTTCATCCAGACCATCGAACGGCGGCAGGGATTGAAGATCGCGTGTCCTGAAGAGATCGCGTGGCGTCTGGGTTACATCGATGCGGATCAACTGGCCGCGCTGGCGCAGCCGATCGTGAAGAGCGGATATGGCCAGTATCTGCTCGCGCTGCTGCAGGAACCGAACATGGCGGCCAGAGCGGCGCAGCCGTGAAAATCGAGGCGACGAACCTGCCTGGCGTGCTGCTGATAACGCCGAAAATCTTTCGCGACGCACGGGGCGCCTTCTGGGAGACGTGGAATCATCGCGCGATGGCTGAGGCCGGCCTGCCCACGGAATGGGCGCAGGATAATTTCTCGGTTTCGAGAAAGAACGTTCTGCGCGGGATTCACTACCAGATCACGCAGCCGCAGGGAAAGCTGGTGCGCGTCACGCACGGCGCCGCGCTCGATGTCGCCGTCGATCTCCGCCGCAGTTCACAGGCCTTCGGGCAGCATGTGGCCGCAGAGCTGACCGGGGAGAACGGGGCCATGCTCTGGATTCCCGCAGGCTTCGGCCACGCATTCGCGGCGCTCAGCGAGGTCGTCGGATTCGCCTACAAGGTGACCGACTACTACTCGTCAGCCGGTGAGCGGACCATCCTGTGGAACGACCCGGAGATTGCGATTCCGTGGCCGGTACGGCCTGAGGTTGCCCTCGTCTCCGACAAAGACCGTCAGGGAGCGCTGCTTCGGGATGCGGAGCTGTTTCCGTGAGTCCGCGAATCCTGCTGGCGGGAGCGACCGGCCAGGTGGGCACGGAGCTCCAGCGCAGTTTTGCGGGATTCGGTGAACTCATTGCCTTCGATCGGAAGGCCCTGGACCTGACCTCGGAAGAGTCCGTTCGCAGCGCCGTAGAGCGCACCGCGCCGGACGTCATCCTGAACGCAGCAGCCTACACCGCCGTCGACAAGGCGGAATCGGAGCCTGGGCTGGCTCACGCCATCAACGCACGCGCGCCGCAGATCCTCGCTGAGGAGGCCGTGCGCCGGGATGCGCTGCTCATTCACTACTCCACCGATTATGTTTTCGATGGCAGCAAATCTTCGCCCTGGACCGAATCCGACGAGCCGCATCCGCTGAACGCCTACGGGGCGAGCAAGCTGGCCGGCGAAGAGGCGATTCGCCGCGTGGGCGGGCGCTTTCTCATCTTCCGCACCAGCTGGGTCTACGGACCGCATGGGAAGAATTTCCTCTTCACCATGCTTCGCCTGGGACGCGAACGCGAGCGGCTGACTATTGTCGACGATCAGCAGGGCGCGCCGACCACTTCCATTGCCATCGCAGACGCAACGCGGGCAATCCTGGAGGGGGTGCTCACCGATCGCTTCGGCGCGGCGGAACAGTGGGCCGGCTTGTATCACATGACCTGTGGCGGCGTGGCTTCCTGGTGCGGGTTCGCGCAGGCAATTTTCGCGCGTGCCGGCCGGCTGCTGGATGGCCGATCGCCGCAGGTGACGCCGATCGCAACCGCCGGCTATCCCACTCCCGCGCGCCGCCCCGCGAATTCCGTGCTGTCCTGCGAGAAGCTTGCCCGAACGTTTGGCGTTCGGCTGCCCGCGTGGGAAGATGCGCTGGACGCAGTGGTGCGGCAGCTTTGATTCCGCGAGCGATTACGGGAACTAGGGAATCGACACGCCGAACAGGTTCGAGGGGACGCTCTGATTGCCGGCCGCGTCGACGCTGACGACGTAATACGTATAGGCTGTTCCGTCCTTGACCGAGGTATCCATGTAGGTGGTGACGCCGGCCAGGGTCGTGCTCAGTATCTGGTAAGCCGAACTGCTGCCGACAGCCCGGTAGATGTCGTAGCTCACCGCAGGATCCGAGGAATCCGTGGGCGCGGTCCAGCTGAGATCGACTTCGTAGGAACTCGCTGCTCCGGTTCCGCTCAGCGCGATGGTCGCCGAACCCGCCGGCGTGTTGGTGGTCAGGGTCACGGTTCCCGTCACCGCTCCGGTGGCCGGCGGATCAAACTGAATGCTCAGGTTGGCCGTCTGGCCGGTCTGGAGGGTGAGAGGAAAACTCGGGCCGGTCACACTGAACCCGGTTCCGGTCACCGAGGCTGCGCTGATCGTCAGCGGCGCCGTTCCCGATGAGGTGAGCAGCACGGTCTGCGTGGCCGGCGTGTTCACGGTCACATCGCCAAACGCCACGCTTGTCGACTGCAGCGTCAGGCCTGGCGTGGGCGGCCCCAACTGGATCGTATAAGTCTCCGTCACGCCCCCGGCAGTCGCAGTCAGCACGGCCGTCTGCGCGGTGGCTACCGCCGAGACGGTCGCCGTGAAACCTGCGCTGGTCGCTCCCGCGGCCACAGTTACTGATTCCGGCACCGAAACCGCGGTATTGCTGCTGGTCAGATCCACCGTCAGGCCGCCCGCAGCGGCCTGCGCGGTCAGCGTTACGGTGCAGGCGTCCGATCCGGCTTCCGTCATTGATGCACTGCTGCAGGTCAGCCCAGTGAGAGCCGGGGTTGCGACCGCTGTTCCCGTTCCGCTCAGCGCAATGGTCACCTGAGGATCGGTGGATGCGTTGCTGGTCAGAGTGAGCGTTCCGGCGGCGGCCCCTGCTACGGTCGGCTGAAACGAGAGTCCCAAACTGTACGAGGACCCCCCGGCGACGTTGATGGGCAGGTTATTCTGGCCAGTCAGAGCGAAGGCGGCGCCCTGCATTTGTATTTGTGTAATCGAAACTGCAGCTGTCCCGGTATTGGTCACCGATATCGTGGCACTCGCGGTCTGGCCAACCGTCACGTTGCCAAAATCCACAGATTGCGTGGAAACGACCAGCGATCCGGTGTCGTTCGTGCCGGTGACAACGACAGCGGATCCGCATCCGGACAAACCGAGTGACAGCAGCCATGCTGCAGCGGAGAACAAAATCGCCACGGAACTGAAATTCCGTGGCATCGCGAGCGGAGCGCGCGCGGCCCGCAGGCGGCGATGCCGGCAAACAACACTGGTCGATTTTCGTGGATGCAATTCAAGCAGGAGGCAAACAATTTTCCTGCGCGTGTTCAATCTCCAGCCGTTCCGGACCCGCACACTTGCCTTTCAATCGGGATTGAAGTCGTTCTGCTGGAGCCGAACAGCACACTTCCAAGCCCGAGCCGCTGATCTGCGAATCGGCCTCAGACAGGAAATTTTGAAGACATCTTAGCACCGAAGTTAGCACGCACAGGACCATTTTCAGAACGGGCTTGATCTGGTTAACAGGCCGGATAGTCCCTGCAAATACGGGACTTATCGGGCCGGCATTTGCAAAAGATCGATGGGTTGAATTTGCTCGCGGGCAATCTTTACCGGCAGGCCTGAGATTTTCTCTACGATCGTGCGCTGGCTTCCGCGTCCTGCCGTCGGGGCAGTGGTGGTCACGGAGGCGGTGCCTCAACTGGGAATCAGAGGTGTTTTCCACAGGGGTGCCAGGGCTCGGGTTCGAACCTGGGTCCCTCGTAACTTTCTCATAAGTAACATGTGATGGTTACTATGGCTACCGTCGTGGTTACGCCGACCGCTGGAACGCGGAGGATAGACCCATTTAGGGCCGTAATATCTTACAATTCCAGCGATTCGGTCCCCAAATGAGCCAGTTACTATTTTGATTCTATTCTGTTACTGGATGCCGATGCGCGCGCCTGGGCCGGCGCATACATTAGCAGTTTCATGGCCCCGCACGCAAAGACCGCACCCCCCTTCCTGGCCGGGCTGGCCGCATGCTCGACTCTTTTCCTCGGTCTGCTGTGCGGGTGCGGCGCCAGCGCAGCAGCGCCGGGCGCCGGGTCGAGCGCGAGCGGAGGAGGGCAGAGCGCAAGTCCCATTCCCGGCGAGAACACCAGCCTGACGGTGCTTTTTTCGAGCACGGCGAACGACGAGCTGACCGACTTTCAGCTGGGGCTGGGCAGCCTCACACTGACCGACGCAGACGGAAAGAGCGTGACGGTATTCAATCTGGCCAAAGGGAGCCAGCTTGCCGAGTTCATGCACTCAAACAGCACTCTGGAGCCGGTGCTCACCGTCAGCGTTCCCCAGGACGTCTACACTTCTGCGAAACTTACTGTTTCCGGTTCACAATTTACGTTCGTCACTTACAACGCGGGATACATCTATTTCAACACCGACATCAGTGCGGAGAACAGCGGTTTCGCGCCCGCTGAAGTCAGCCTTCCGCAGGCAATCACAGTCAGCGGAAATTCGATGGCGCTGATTGTGGACTCGAACGTTTCCCAGTCGGTATCGATGTCAGGAAATCCGCAGGGGGGTAATTTCTCTTCGTCCGTTACGCCGCGGTTCACGATCACGACCGAAGTGCCCGACCCGGGTGCACAGAACACAATGGCCGGCGCGGAAGCCAATGCCTTCCGCCAAATCAGTTCTCTCCAGATTTCAGATTCCGGGGAAGACAGCCTGGTGCTCAAGTCGCCATCCGGCACCGCGCTGACCGTCGCCTCTGACAGCGACACCGTGTATCAGGGAGTCGGCGGATACGATTCCCTCTCGACCGGCATGTTTGCGGATGTGGATATCGCGATGCAGCCGGACGGGACTCTGCTCGCCACCCACGTTGCGGTGCCGGATGCGACGGCACGCGATCTGGTCACGGGACCGGTGTTCAACATCAATCCGTCTGCGGGTTTCTTCAACCTGGTGGGCGAGCGCGAGCAGGGTCAGGATTTTGGGTCGGGCTTCCGGTCCGGCGGCATGGCTCTTCAGTTTACCGGCAGCACTCAGTTTCTCATCGACGGTGGATTTCAGGCGCCGCAGGGGCTGCCATTCACTCCGGCTTTCGACCGATCGAGTATGGTTGTCGGTCAGAACGTCGCCCTCACTTCCCAGTCGATACCGCCCTCGGGGCCTTATCCTACGGTCACAACGGTGACGCTGCTTCCGCAAACCGTCGATGGGAATGTGGAGTCCGTGACCAGCAGCAACGGATTCCAGGTATATGAGCTGAGTCTGGCGTCCTACGATCCTCTCAGCAGCACCCAGGGCAGCGCGAAGTTGGAAGTGTATGTGAGCAGCCAGACGCGCATGCTGAACACGACTCCGGCTAAAGCCGGCGAGATTCTCAGGTTTCATGGCATGGTGTTCAGCAACCAGGGCGCTCTGGAGATGGTCGCAGATCAGGTGAATGACGGCGTCGCGGAGTAATCCGCACCCCCCCGGGAGCGCGTCGTGGTATCCACCTTCGTGCCCACGGAGGCTTCCGTTTTCTTTCGTTCCCGGCCGGAGCCGGGCGAACCTGATGTTTATCAAATAGCAAAGAAACCCGTGTCCTGACTTTTTGCGCGGATATTACAGATCCGTCCGCGACGGGGCGTAAATTAGTATTTCGGTATAACGATCCGGACTATCTCGGCCCGAATATGAGAACTCCTATGAAAGTCGCAGTCATTGGCGGCGGAATTGTTGGACTGGCCACGGCCCATCGTTTGCTGCGCAGGCGCCCAGACGTTCGCGTGCTGCTGCTCGAGAAGGAAGACGGTCCTGGCCGCCACCAGACCGGACACAACAGCGGGGTACTGCACTGCGGCCTCTACTATAAGCCGGGCTCAACCAAAGCCCGCATGGCCGTGCAGGGCATTCGAAAGATGGTCGACTTCTGCGAGGAGCACAAGGTCCCGTTCGATCTCTGCGGCAAGGTGGTGGTGGCCACCGAACCGGAAGAGGTTCCTCGCCTGCAGGCACTGCTGGAGCGCGGCAAGGCCAATGGACTGGAGGGGCTGCAGTTGCTCGGGGCGGAGCAACTCCAGGAAGTGGAACCCCACGCCGCAGGTCTAATGGGCCTGCGTGTGCCTCAGGAGGGCATCGTCGATTACGCGGCCGTGGCCGATGCCATGGTCGAGCAGATTCGCAGCCAGGGTGGCGATATTCAGTTCTCCTCGAAGGTGACGGAGCTGAGGAACGGGGCCGGCTGGCTGATTCGCACGACTCGCGGCGATCACGAGGCGGATTTCCTGATTAACTGCGCCGGGCTGCATTGCGACCGGGTAAGCCGCCTCGCGGGAAATCGCGACGCGACGAAGATTGTGCCGTTTCGAGGGGAGTACTACAAGATCAGGCCGGAGCGCCAGCATCTGGTCCGGAATCTGATCTATCCGGTGCCCGATCCGAAGTTTCCGTTTCTGGGAGTGCACTTTACGCGCCTGATTTATGGCGGTGTCGAGGCCGGGCCGAATGCGGTGCTGGCTTTCGCGCGCGAGGGGTACCGGCGGACCGATTTCTCCTTCCGCGACATGGTCGAAACGCTCACCTATCGCGGGTTCTGGAAGTTCTTCGTGCGCTATCCCGCAATGTGCTGGAGCGAGTTTCGGCGGTCCTTCAGCAAGGCGCTCTTCTGCAGATCGCTGCAACGCCTTGTGCCCGAGCTTCGACTCGAGGACCTCGCGCCGGGCGGCGCGGGAGTGAGGGCCCAGGCTTTGTCTCCCGCGGGCGAGCTGGTGCAGGACTTCTACTTCGTCTCACAGGCGCGCGCGCTGCATGTTCTGAACGCACCCAGTCCCGCAGCTACCGCCAGCCTGGCCATTGCCGACGAAGTTATCGACCGGATTCGGGACGCGATTCCCGCCTGACCGTGTAACTCTGAGTCTCGCAACCTTCTTACTCGCGACCGCTCCCCGCGGCGCCGCAGTAAAGTAACACGCGATCCGAAGAGCAGAACACAGCTCTTGTCGTCGATTGCGTCCCTCCTATATGTGACGACCGTCACATACTAATCTCCTGGATAAGTGGATAATACCTGCGTCGTTCTGTGACGCAACGGCCTCCCTCTGCCCGGAGAGGTGTGACTCTCTCTCGCTGTCTGCCGATCCGGCAACGTTCCGCGCACCGCGAAGCCGGTCGGCAGTGTGTTTGCCAGCGACCGGAAAGAGGTGGAAGAGTTGCGGAAATACTACCGATTCATCGACGGGTTGCGGAGGTTCGCACGAACGCGCATGCAGCCTGAAGAAGCCATTGAACTGGCGCGAACGGTATTGCGCGAGCGCATGGCTGCGCGCGAGGAGAACTTTCTCCGCCTGGCCGACAAGGGCATTTTCCGGTATGCGCGCAGTCCTTACTTGCCACTGCTGGCTGCGCGCCATATCTCCTTCAGCGACCTGAGCTCATGGGTCGGCCGGGAAGGCCTTGAGGCGGCGCTGGGCAGACTGGAAGAAGAGGGTGTCTATATAACGGTCGACGAGTTCAAGGGGAAGGCGCCACTTCGCCGCCGCGGCGTCAATGCCATCCTGTGCGAGAGCATGTTCGACAACCCCTGGCTCTCAGCGGGATACGAGGTTCGCAGCGGCGCCACGCGGAGCGCAGGAACCAGAATCCGCATTGACTTCGATTACCTGCACCAGCGCTCGCTCTACGACGCTTTTCTGCTCGATCTTCACGGGTGCCTCACCGCGCCGGTAGCCAATTGGTTTCCCATTTATCCGGGAGCGCCAGGAATCAACTCCAGTCTCCGCTTCGATCACATCGGGAACCCGGTGCGGAGGTGGTTCTCACAGGTTGCGGAAGACCAGGTCCGGGTTAATTGGGAGAAAACGTGGGGCACGAGGGCGATCTTCGCCTTCTACCGCCATTCCGGCGGAACCCTGGCCAGGCCCGAATACACAGCCCTGTCCGAAGCGCATCGAGTGGCGCAGTGGGCCGCGGAGGCCCTCAATGAGAATCCGAACTGCGTCGTCTACACGTTTGCGGCATCGGCGGTCCGGGTCTGCAATGCCGCTGCCGATCTGAATCTCGATCTGACGGGCGCGAAATTTCTGGTGACCGGGGAGCCGCTCACACCCCAGAAAAAACGCGAAATTGAGTCGGCCGGAGCCGCCGCTGTTCCCATCTACGGCATTTCTGAAGCCGGGGTGATTGCCGCGGGTTGCGATCGCCCGCATGAGCAGAGCGATCATTGCCATCTCTATAAAGACACGATGGCCGTGATTC